>Ga0187863_10002643_pt1 | contig 13533 bp, 10 predicted proteins | sample June2016WEW_11_1_FD_132975 | JGI IMG/M metagenome (GOLD analysis project Ga0187863, IMG submission 132975) | Peatland microbial communities from SPRUCE experiment site at the Marcell Experimental Forest, Minnesota, USA - June2016WEW_11_10 | ecosystem: Environmental > Terrestrial > Soil >... | reverse complement strand
GTATTCACCGTAAGACCTGCGGGCAGTCCCGACGCACCGAAACTGGTGGGTGAGTTGGTAGCCGTAATTTGATAGGAGAAAGCCGTCGCCACCGTTCCCCCGGCCGTGCCACTGCTGGTGATTGTCGGGGACGCGGTGCCGCTGGCGGTAGTGCTGGTGCTGGCAGTCGTGCTGGCGGTGGTGCTGGCGGTGCTACCGCCACCGCAGCCGGTGAGAACCAAAATCAGTGCTGTGAGCGCCACACCCGGCATCGGAAACCACATGAACCGGCGGAGGTCGCGCCTTCGCGATGCGGTAATACTCACAACAGGCGCTCCAGGAACGCGCGGGAAACCGAACTCCTTCAGGCCAGGCTTTGTGTGCTTTTTCATGTGCCCCTCCCGCTGCGATTTGGCCCTTTTCAGCGCTTCATAACTCCGACTAATTTTTGGGCCGTCTCAACCAAACCTTGGTCACGCTCAGATTCCCAGAAGAGACCGCATGGCTGAATGGCTCAGAGGAACCAATTTCTAGTTACTGAAGTTTTAGTACTATGCGTCTATCTCGACCGTCTCCCACGATGCCAGATGGAACGGGGCAGGCAATGCGATGTGGATAGTGCTGATCAGTGAAGCAAGCTGTAGTGTCGGCGGAACGGGGCGCAGTCTGGGAGTGGCCTTTGAATCCAACGCCACCCGGCGCGGCGGATCGACCAGCGCGACGTTTCGCCTCTCAGGTGGGAAGGCTATATCCCGGCGGGTGTGTCGACCAGAGATGCGACAGTCGTAGACGCGGAACTCCCCAGGGAGGGAGTCCATTCAACAATAAGGCAGCAGCGCTTGCTTGCCGATTATTTTGTTCGGGAGGCAACGCCTGCATCGGCCGCCTTTTCCATGGCGGCGACTGCCTCGGCCGGGACGATCTTCCAGTTTCCGGCCGCTTCAGTGGGCATGCTCTTTGTGCCGGTCACGTGGTCGATCAGAAGCTCTTGCATATCCCCGGTCCGAGAGACCACCGGCAGGCCCTTATACACTAAGTACCCGCCCTCTCCCACACGCCGGGAAGAGGCGACCGCGACCCGCAGTTTCTGCGCAGGATCAAGCGGCTTGCCGTGAAACTCCAAATCGCGGATTCGGTCTCCCGCGGGCTTGGTCAGGTCGATCTGATACGATACGCCTCCGGCTTGATCGGGATTGAAGGAGGGAAGTTGGATCCCCGCTCCGGGCGGCGGGGGCCACTGGGAAAAGAAACTCGCCGAGTGTTCAAGCGCATCCTTCAGCTGCGCTCCCGTCATCTCCATCACGGCGATGTTATTCGCAGCAGGATAGAGTGTTCCCACGTCCCGCACGGTCACAGTCCCTGGAGAAATCCGGACCCCGTCATTCAGTAGGTTGGCCATGGATACATCGGCATGCCCCTGGTCCAATTGGGTTTCCTGGATCACGTCGAGGAGCGGGCTGTCTTCATAGCGCGCATGCCTTCCTGAGAGGTCCTTGGTGGAGGTGGCAATGGGCGAATCCAGGTATTGCTCGAGTTCCTGCCGGTAGGGTTTCACGACCCCGGCAATCTCGGGATCAGAGGGTACCTCCGCCGTCACGGGAATGGTACGCGAATGCTTGGACGTAACTTCCCAGCGGCCGCTGGCGCCTTTGGTCATGGCGACATCGACACGCGCGAGCGACATGCCCCAGTATTTTGCCTCCGTCAGCAGCACGCCATTGATGAATTTTTCCGGCAGTTCGCTGTGCGTGTGGCCGAATAGAATGACATCGATGCCCGGAACCTGTTCTGCAACATCGGGAGCCAGATTCTCGCTTTCCACCTGTATCCGCGTGGACTGCCCGCCTTTCGGATCACTCACAAAACCCGAATGCAAAAGCACCACGAGAAGATCCACCTGCGGGCGCAATTGAGCAATCACGCGCCTGGCCGCTTGCAGGATGGGTTCAAACCTATAGCCTTCGCTGGGGGGCGCCACCGTGGTTACAAATCCGACGATTCCGATCCGCACCCCTTTCACGTCCCGGATGATGTAGGGCGGGAAGTAAGGAGCGCCCTCGGTGTAGGTCTGCTGGATGTTGGCGCACAGCCAGGGAAACTTGGATTCGCCCTTGATCTTCCACATGGGTTGCGGGGCGAAATTGAACTCGTGATTGCCGACGGCCATCGCGTCATAGTGAAGCTGGTTCATGGCCGCGATCATGGGGTTCAGCTCGGACGGCTTCTTGTTCAGAAAGTAATTCGTAAGCAGCGACTCAGGGTCCTGAACCATGTCCCCGGAATCAAACAACAGGGCGTCGGGAACTTCGGCTCGCACCTGCTTGACCAGAGTGGCAATCTTCACGAGCCCGAGGTCATCCGGTTTCCCCGCATAATAATCCCAGGGTTCGATCCGCCCGTGTAAGTCCGTTGTGCCGAGAAGAGTAATCGAGACGCTCTCGGCCTTCGGCGCCGGGGCGCGCCGGGCAGCCGGCATTTCCCAAAGGGATGCACCCGCGGCGAGAATCCCCGCCAAGACAAGCGCGCGAAGCAAGAATTTCCGGCCTCTCATGGCTGAACTCTTATGTCCTTCTGCTGGGAATAGATCTTCGAGCACAGCACGCAGCTCACCCCGTCCTGTTGCCAGCGGTGAATATATACTCGTTCCGCGAAAAAGCGCAGCAACGATTTGCGATGGGGGGGGCAGATCGTCTGCTAAGCAACCGTCCCCTTTTGCCGTGGGTTGGTTGCAAGAGGTGAAATTTCGGTGACCGCGTTTTGTTGGGCGGGCGAATCACCGTATCGAGGCCGTCCCCACAATTCCCCTCCCCCCCCAGTGGGCGGTATGGCTCACGAAAATAAGGGCACCTGCGGTTGGAGCGGGCTGCGTTTCCACTTTGCGTTGGAGCAGGCGGTGCATCGGTTCGCTTTCTACATCCACGGCATTCGCAAGCATCACGCCGAGCGAGAAATCCACTCTTCTGAATTCCGGGGCAGAAGTCAGAAAACATGGTTCTCCACGAAATTACGCGTTCCCTCGTCGCCCGGATCCAGGGCACGGCAAAGTGGGCAGAGTCCAGACGACCGACCGCCGCCAATCACCGATCACCGTGCCTTCTTATAGCACTAATTTTTTATTTGCTGGCCGATTCGGTCCCGTCGCTCTTGGTTGTCAGATAGAAGTAGCCCACTTTGTTATTCGGATTGGTGCCATACCACATCCGTCCTTGCGCATCGCGGAAGAATTCCCGCATAGCGATTTCCGAATGAGGAGCTGGATATTCAATCACCTTCCCGGTCTTGGTATCAAAACGCCCCAACACGTCCATGCGATGGGAGTCATACCAAAGATAGCCATCGGCATCAAAACCCATCGCGTAGGGAGTGGGATCGGGGCCGGGCAACGGGTACTCTTTAAATGTCTGGGTCCCCGGATCAAATCGTGCCATTTTTCCGGCATTGAATTCGCCCACCCAAATCATTCCGTCGGGAGCTATTTCCATCCGTCGCGGAAAGCTGTCCGCGGTGGGCATCGGCCAACGGGAGACCTTCATTGTTTTCCCGTCCACCCGGCCAATCTTGTTTGACCCGGTGAACCAAACATTCCCGTCCTTATCCGGCTTGACATCGTAGGTGAACCCCAGTTCATCGAAGCGTGTAAACTTTCTTGTCTCCGGATCGAATTTTGTGAGGGGAGTGCCGCTGCACCACACATTTCCGCTGGGATCGAATCGGACCGTGTGCTTGTTACCTCCATCACCCACACCTTCCTTACCGGGAAGATAGGCATCCTGGTATTCGGTGATTTCTTTTGTGTTGGGATCCCACCGCCCGAGCTTGTTTGAGGCTTGCTCGGCCAGCCAAACGGAGCCGTCTGGCGCCGGTACAGCCGAATGGATGGCAGCGGTTCCCACATTGGGAACCGAGAAATCCTGCATCTCACCAGTTTGGGGGTCGAGTCGCGTGATTTTATTGGCCACTCCAAAATCCGGAATCCACAAATAGCCATCTTTGTCCGGCGCGGCACTGAAAGGCATCCGGTTTGGGCCCGGCATGTCATATTCCACGTAGACGATATTCATCGCGTCGCTGCTGAACGGGCGCACCGTATCGTTGTATCGCGCCATGTCGGCGGGAGACTTCGGAAGCACGGAGTCAGGCCCAAACAACGTGGTGAGATACGACGCGATTTCATCGGCGTCTTTGTCGTTAAGATTTGCCAGGGAGAAATGCATCGCGGTCCGCATGTACTCGACGCGGTCTCTCCAGCCATCGGCGTCTCGCTTCACAGAAGCCATGCGGGTCTGCATCAGGTGGCACGTCGAGCAATGCGTGACGATCAGGTCTTTCCCTTTGGCGTCGGGCAGCAGCTGCCTTAGCTGGTAGAACGAAATATCGTTCCAGCGGACGACGCCTTTCTGCAAGGCAAAATCATAGGAGGCTTTCTGGCCCGCCGTCAGATTCACTCCCGTGCGGGGTTCGGTGCGGAAGCCTACGGCTCGTATCGTCAAGCGATAATCGCCCGCCGACAGGTTTGGGATCCGATACTGGCCGTGGCTGTCGGACAGAACGATTACCGTGATTCTCGTCTTGGTGTTTTGGGCCTCGACGAATGCACCCTGAAACGGTGCACCTTCTACGCCCTTTACCATTCCTGTGATCGTGGCTCCGTAACACATGGAGCCGACCAAAACCGTCAAGCCTACCAACACCAGAGCCCTGAATTGTGGCCGCATGGATCTCCTTTTCGTTCTCTATTGATTCGGAGAGAATCCCGCCTACGCCCCTTATTCGCGCAAGCGCAAAACCCTGGGTTCAGGGCTTCCTCTCAGGGGGCTTCACCTTAGAATCTACACTTTCTCGGGTTTCCGTTCGCCGCAACAGTCCCCGATTGCTTGGACGTATTGTATCGCCCGACCGTTTCGACGGTAAAGGCCTGTGAATAGCCGTCCGTTGGCCACCAAGACGGCGACCAATTCCAACGCCCCGGGCGACTTCCGATCAGACCGCGATGGGATGGCTACTTCTTTAAACCGAACGCGTAGAGTCTGCCGTCCCAGGTAGAGACGTAGATCTCCCCGCCAGCGACGACGGGCTCGCTGAAATGCGTCCAGCTGTCGATCAGCGTCTGGCTGGAATATAATTGTTGCCCGGTTTCCGCATCGAGGGCGTAGAGAACTGCGTTGGTGATGGGAGTTGTGCGGGTCTTTGCCGTCACCACCCCTTTCGCTCCGGTGTTCTCTCCGGTTTGAAGCGCGTAGACCACTCCGTTCGCCACCACGGGTGGGTCGGGGACGAGCATGTCGCGGGACATCCATGCCGGAACCAGCATCGGCGTATTCTTGTCCGGATCAAGGCGAACCTCGAATGCCAGAATGCTGCCAGCATCCGCATTTCCGTGGCTGTATGGGAACTTCGGCGCGTCCTTGGAGGGTGGTCCCCACAAGGGCACCAACAGCCACCGCTTGCCTTGTCCGTCCTGCCAAGTCGACATCGCTCCCCACAAACCGCGCCCTAGAGGAAGAAGCTCATCACTGCCCCAGCGAGGAGACTGGTAGAGCGGCGTGTGATGGTCGGCCCCTCCTAAATTATCGGCGTCGAGCAGGGTGATCACCGATTCCTTGCCCCCGGATGCCACCAGCGTCCATTTCTGAAACGGGAAGATCACCGGGCTCGCGGAGCCCAAGTCCAGATCCTTTTGTTGAAGATGCTGCCAGTTGGCCGGAGTGTAGGTATCGAGCAGGCGCAGGTTGTTGAAGCTCAGGGCCATCACACTGTGGGCCAGTTTGCCGGCGGCTGGGTCGTAAGGACCATCCGCAGTTTGCGCGTAAATGCCTTTCGGTCCCCCCACCATGCCGCCCCGTCCCCAGGCCCCCGCTGGTCTTCCGTTGCTGGTGTAATACTCAACCACGGGTCGCGCCGGATCCTTCAAATCCAAGGCGATAAAGTGGGCCATCGCGCCGCCGCAACCCCGGCCCGTCGATGAATACATAACGCCATCGATCAGGTTCAAACTCCAGTTGCGTGAGAACGGTAATGTGAAGTCGGCTGGCGGCATGCTCTGGTTGCCATCTGCCAGGCGGAGGCCCCGGAGCTTGCCGTCACTGGTCGACACATACAGGACGCCCGTCTGTTTGTCGATCACGGGGGTAGCATTTTGCGTGTTGCCACACTGCCAGGTGGCGGGTTCTTTCGGAGTCAACGTGTTCGGAAACCTTTTCTGCCAAACCAGTTCGCCTGTTTCTGAGTCAAGCGCGTAAACGGTGTTGTCGCTTCCGACAACGAACACACGAGTCCCGGACCCGGTCGGCCCGTTCACCCGGGCCACCAGAGGAGCCGTCAGGGTGGAGAGAACCGCTTCCTTGGGAACAGTGAGCAGCTGAGCTTTCCACTTCAGCTCAAGATGAGAAACATTGTCTTTGGTAAGTGCGGTCTCGGACTGGTTCCATCCCGTGCGTGCCTGGTCGTAGCCCCACGTCAACCATTCGCTTTGGGCGGCTGCAGGCCCGGGCGTCGGGCATAGCGCCAGACTGCCAAGTCCAACGAGGCTGGTTACTGCGCTCGACATCAGCCCACGCCGAACCACGGTGATTCTCCTGTTTCCACGTTGCACCGAAATTCCTCCGATTGCAGCTAGGGCTCGCGCATCGTAACGCTTCTCCCTCACTTGACTCAACCATTTTGACTACCGGTGCTACCGGTGTCGCCCCAGAATGAGATTGTCCGGTTTGTGCAAAGTAGACATGCCCGCTTTCGTGGATGACCGGGGGGCCTGTCGGAACCGAGCGGATCGCGTTGAGCCAAGAAGATCGGGAAGATTGCACGCGTTGTTGCGCGAGCCGAAACCCTAAGACGCTTTCGTTCATAGGTCGGCCTCGCCCAAATAGTGCGGTAAGCAGCTAGAACAGCTATCTGGAGCTTTGCACACGGAGGCAATTCGGTATAGATTGTCGGTCGGCCGGGAGGTCAAAACGGGCTTTGCGGCTGAATCAGTGGAGGGAGGATATGGGCGTGTCGAAAAAGGCCGGAGTCATTTTACTCGCAGGAATCTTGGGGTTGCTGTTGGGCGGCAGAGCCCATGGGCAGAATCCCGTGAGCGGCACAGACGCAGCCGAGGCTGCTCTTCCCAAGGACATCTATCCCGACTCGAGAAACCGCCTCCCCTTGCCGAAAGTCGAAGAGCCGATCCGAAAGGCTCGGCTGGCTGTCGGGATCGAGCAACCCGGCGTACGTTCTTGGGATCCCGAACTCGCCAAGCTCACGGGCGAAGCCAGCCGCAAGTACGATATCGGATTGTCAGATCGGTTGCTTGAGATCGCCGTGTTGGTGGCAGCGCGCGAGATGGATTGCCAATATGAATGGACCCAATGGGAAACGCATGGGCGGGACCCCAAGGATACGCGCCTGATCGAACCGGCCATCATCGACATCATCAAGTATGAGAAGCCGGTGGTGGGCCTGGGCGAGAAGGAAACCGCCATTATTGACTTCGGACGCGAGACGTTTGGCCAGCGGAGGGTTTCCTCCGCGACTTTCGCGGAGGTTCTGCGTTTATTCGGTCGCAAAGGGACCGTCGATTTGCTCTGGCTGATGGCCGGTTATTCCTCATCCGCGGCGGAGTTGGCTGCCTTTGACAATCATTTGCGAGCAGACCAGAAGCCGTTGCTTCCTGCTCGGACCCAGTCTCTGCATCCGGTGCGCAAAGCAAACTTAGCCGCGGCGATCGCCGCAGCCGCGGGCCCGCTCCCCACAGACGTCTATCCTGATTCCGGGAACCGCCTCCCCTTGCCGAAACGCGAGGACATGGATGACCAGGGCCAGAAGGTCTTCGACCAAGTGAGCCGAGACGAGCGATTGCCGGTTAGCGATCCCATGACGAAGCGTTCGGTCCGGCTCTATAGTCCCCGGCTCGCCGGACCCGAGGACCAAGTGCAGCGACATCTCAGGTATGACATCGGACTGTCAGACCGGTTGCTTGAGATCGCCGTTTTGGTGACGGCGCGCGAGATGGATTCCCAATATGAATGGACCGAATGGGAAACCTATGGGCGGGATCCGAACGATCCGCGTCACATCGAGCCGGCCATCATCGATATGATCAAGTACGGGAAGCCGGTCGTGGGTCTGGGCGAGAAGGAGACCGCCATTATTCATCTCGGGCGCGAGATGCTCGGCCAGGGAAAAGTCTCCTCGGAGACCTTCGCGGAGGTTCTGCGTTTATTTGATCGCAAAGGCACCGTGGACGTGGTCTGGGTGATGGCTAGTTATGCAGCAGCCGCATCAGAACTGACGGCGTTCGACCAGCGCCTGAAAGAAGGACAAAAGCCCCTGCTTCCTCCTCTATAGGTTTTTACTGAAAGATAGGGAAAAGGCGTGTCGGCACGCTCGAGAATTGGGTGTTTCGGTGTCGCGGACAGCATAGTATGAGTTCAGGTGGAATTGTAGAGCGTTCCCCGGTTTAAGGGTTAAGTTCGCCCAACACCGCAGCTGACCCGTGGTAGCCTGGAGCGGTTGCTGAGCAGCCTAAATTACACATTGCGAATCTCATCTTACATGAGCCCGGCCTTTGAGCAAGCCCTGACCGCGTTAGGAGCCGCGTGAGCGCGGACATTCCCGATCGCCTCGCTGCAGAGACCAGACCTGAAAGCGTGAGCGCGACTTCCGCCGGCCACAAAAGCCTCGCCGGTTGGGCCGTATTGATTGGCGCGGGCGTCTTTGCCACTACCATGTCGCAGCCGGCGGTCCTTCGGCTGCCTTTCCAGAATTTTCTAAAGACTGACCTGCACGCTTCCCGCCAGGCTATGGCCTCGTTTTTCGCCCTCAGCACTTTGGCCTGGTACTTCAAGCCGCTCGCCGGGATCTTTACCGACAGCGTGCCTCTGTTCGGCACACGCCGCAGGCACTACCTGATTCTGAGCGCCATCATAGCGGGTGCGTTGTATCTCACGGTAGGCCTTGTGCCGCGCACCTACATGTCCATCCTGGTGGCCATGATCGCGGTCAACTGCATGCTTGTGATCGGCAGCACAGTGGTCGGGGGCCTGGTCGTCGAGATCGGCAACCGCGAGCACGCCACCGGCCGCCTCAATTCGTCGCGCTACGTCGTCATGAATGCCTGTACCTTGATCGGCGGACCGCTCGGCGGATTTCTCGCCGCGCGCGCGTTCGGGTTCACCACCATCGCAGGGGCCGTGATCGCATTGTCGGTAGTGCCCTTCGCCTGGTTGATGCTCAAGGAACCGCCAGTAGCTCGGGCAGACTCCCGGGCGTGGATCGCCGCGAAAGCTCAGTTCCGGACGTTAATGAGGTCCAACACACTCTGGAGCGCCGCCGGGCTGCTCTTTTTGGTTTATATTGCCCCAGGCTTCGCAACGCCACTCTATTACTACCAGACGGACACGCTTAAACTCTCCCAGCAATTCATCGGCACTCTGATCCTGTTGGCCGGGGCCTTCGGAATCCTAGGCGCATTTATCTACTCGGTCATGTGCAGGAAGTTCAGCCTGCGAACTCTGCTCTACATCAGCATCATTATCAACGTAGTGGGCACGTTGTGTTACCTGTTCTATCGCTCGGGCAAGGCCGCCGCCTTTGTCGAAAGTGAAAACGGCCTTTTCGCAACGGTCGCAGAGTTGGCACTGATGGACCTTGCCGCGCGCGCGACCCCTCGCGGAAGCGAAGGCTTGGGCTTCGCTCTCATGATGAGCGTACGCAACGGCGGTGCGGCGCTGTCGGACATCTTCGGCTCCTGGCTGATCGACCAGCACCACGTCAGCTTCTTCAAACTCGTTTGGCTCAACGCCGGAACCACCGCCCTGATCCTGTTCGCTATTCCCTTCCTGCCGCGCCTGTTGATCGACAGCAGCGACGGTAGCGCACGAGCGGTTCGTCCCATCGAATCGACCAACTAGATTGCACGGCAATCGCTGCCCCCAACCAAAAGGGCGCCTGATCCAATGAGCGTCGGTTTATCTACGATCCCCTTTTGAGACAGTCTCGATTTACACCAATCCTCATCGAGTTGCCTGCACTGTCGGTTGAGCGTCGCGGGATACTGCTAAGGCTAGACCTTTCGTACTAGAACCTCCGTAACTGAATACTAGCTCGTATGGGCCATTGGGTGATGCAGCTTGCTCTGAGAATCTTAGATTGGCCGTGAGCGTTGCTTGAGAGTATCGAAAATGAGCCGGAGAAACGTTGAAAGCGGTGGATCGACCCAATCAAAATCAGGAGAACAAACCTATGAAAAACTATTCAAAGCCTAGCCTCAAAGGGCTCGGCCTGCTGCGCATGGTTACGAAATTCAGCGTCGGCGACCCCCATAGTAACTGGGGAAACCACTGTGGCAACATTGGTAACGGTCTCTACAGAAGTGATTTGCAGTTCTTCGGGTTGGGCAGCAAGTGTGGCGAATCTGGCGGCAGCATCAACGACTAATCTGGGTCGGGAAAGGTGGGGAGGCATGACTCGGCGGTAGACCCTCCCCGCCTGCCGCAATCAGGTCGCTTTCGCAATCTTCCGGCGCGGATGGGGCCGGCCGGTAAAACAGGGCCGGTCCATCGGCTCGGTTGACTCGAGAAAGCGCTGATGGAACTGATAAATTCTCTCATTGTGTAGGACCCCTGGCGTGCCGACGCCCTCGTGCTATTCTTCTGCCAGGATCCGCAAACAAGAATTTGGAAGCATCCATGGACGCAAAATCGGCAGCGCGCAGATCCTTGGAGTCCACCCGAGCCGGATCGCTTCGATGGGCAAAGCCGGCAGCAATTGTTCCGGCACGAGGCTAGGAGCATGGGGGCGCCCCTGTCAAAACCCGCAGATGCTAATGGCGTTGTCCGGCTCCGCCGCAACTACCTGTCGGCTATTGAGAACGTTGCCCAATCCATCGGCACTATGGGCCCGGTGGCGACGATTGGCACAATTTTGCCGCTGCTGATCTACAAGTCGGGGAATGGCACGTGGCTGTTGTTTCTGGGGGTTTTGACGGCTTTCTGCCTGATTGCGGCAAATATCAATGTTTTCGCGTCAAGGTTCGCCTCCGCCGGGTCCCTTGCGACTTTCGCGCAGAACGGCTTGGGAAACGGGGCCTTGGGAAATTGGGCGGGGCGCCTGACGGGATGGTCCTACGTGGTGGCCCTGATATTTGTGGCCACCAGTTCCGGCGTTTCCAGCGCCTACTATTTCGCAATCTTGCTGACGCATTTCACCGGCTTGCCGGTGGGGGCGACAGGGTCCATCGCACTCACCGTTCTGGTTGCCCTGCTGGCGTGGTGGCCGGCGCATCGCGATGTGAAGCTCTCCACCAAGATGATGCTGGGGGCGGAGTCCTTCTCGGTGCTGCTCATCCTGGTGATTTTGTTTGCCGCCATGCTGCGCGTCCATCACTGGGTGGACCGTTCGCAGCTACGACTGGAAGGCGCGGGGTTCTCCCACTACCAACTCGGGTTCGTGCTGGCGTTCATGACGCTTGCCGGATTCGAGAGCGTGACAGCGCTGGGCGAGGAAGCAAAAACTGCGACGCGCACGCTTCCGCGCGTCATGATCCTATGCATCCTGCCCATTGGACTTTTGTTCATCGGGAGCATCTATTGCATGACGGCGCTTTCCCATAGCCTGAACCTCGCACTCGATCAAACCGACGGGCCCCTCGACATGATCGCCCGCTCGGTAGGGTTGCCCACGCTGGGATGGCTGAGCTCGCTGGGTGTGGCGATCAGCTGTTTCGGCTGCTCGCTGGGAGGGTTCAACGCGGGTTCGCGGGTGGTCTACTCGATGGCTCGGAAGGGGCAGATTTGGCGGTGGTTCAACGCCGTACACCCCGTCAACGGAACCCCTCACCGCGCTCTCACGCTTTTTGCCGGAATATCAATCGCGGTGCCCTGCCTGATGATCGGCAGCGGGGTCAGCATGGCAAACGCGATGGATTATCTCATGCAGATCGCAGCCCTGGGATTTCTCGGCGGATATCTGCTGGTGTGCCTAGCCGCCCCCGTTTACCTGGCCTCTCAAGGCGGGCTTCGGCTTCACCAGCTCGCAGCGGCCATTCTGACGATGTGCATCTTGGGCGCCGTGTTGCTGCTAAGTCTGGTGCCGGTTCCCCCAGGGCCCAGCCGTTATCTTCCGTACACCTTTGCGGCCTTACTGATCATCGGCATGCTTTTTTCCGGCCGGAGTTGGGTACGCCGGCCGAAGGGGAGCTCGACTGTTGACGCAACCGCAAATCCCGCGGCGCAGCTTAGCGACGCTCAGCTGTGATCCGGGGAAGTTCACAGCTGGACCAAGCAAGGCGTCGCAAAAACCCCCTAACATGTCACCTACCCACTCTCCGGTCGAGAACCCCTGCCACGTGTCCGCAGCCCATTCAGGCGGGTGTGGCCGCCCGTCCATGTAAATGGTCCGCTCCGGTAGCTGCCGCCGCGATAAACAGCCATCGTGACAGCAAGCAAATCGATCGCTGCGGGGAGTCTTACAGCTAACTAAAAGAACGCCTGTCCGGCAAACAGAACCGTGCATCTGTGACCAACGGCGATCGCCTTTTGTTTCGATGACCGATTCCATGATAGCTTGCCAGCAGAATTCATCGCCACTAGATCGTTTCTTTGTGAACGTCCATCCCGACGGATTCCGAACGATCCATCGCGGAGCGCCTTTGCATGGGGGGGTACTAAAACTCCAGTAAGGGAATCCTAGCTCCTGTGGCCCATTCAGCCAAGTCGTCGGTTCTGAGAATCTGAGAGTCGCCACGGCTTGGTTGAGAGATCGAAAATCAGTCGGATTGATGAAACGTTGAAAAGAGCCAAATCACAACGAGAGCGGGCAAATGGGGAATCACACGATGCCTCACCTGAACGAACTTGTCTTCCTGCGTGTTCCTGGAACATTCATTGCGAGTGCTACTGCATCGTGGAGGCGTAACTTCCGCCAGTTCACACAATTCCCGATATCGGGCGCGGTACTGACAGCACTGATTCTGGTGCTTACGGGTTGCGGTGGCGGCAGCACTGTAACCAGCAACAGCACCGTGCTGCCGACGATCACCAGCACCGGCACGGCTGGCGGAACGGTAGGAACAGCTTTCTCCTATCAAATTGCCGCTACCAACTCGCCGGCCAGTTTCGGTGCGTCGGGATTGCCCGCAGGTCTTACGGTGAATACCGTCTCAGGTCTGATCTCCGGGACTCCTATGGCTGCGGGAACCTCAAGCGTGATGCTAAGCGCTACCAACAGTGCAGGTACAGGCAGCGCGCCTCTGGCCCTGACGGTGACCGCGACCCTGGCACCTCCTGCGATCACCAGCAGTGGTATGGCTGGCGGAACGGTAGGAACAGCTTTCTCCTATCAGATTACGGCTACCAACTCACCCACCAGTTTCGGTGCGTCGGGATTGCCCGCAGGTCTTGCGGTGAATACCGTCTCGGGTCTGATCTCCGGGACTCCCACGGCTGCGGGAACCTCTAGCGTCACGCTGAGTGCCACCAACAGTGCAGGCACAGGCAGCGCGCCTCTGGCCCTGACGGTGACCGCGACCCTGGCACCTCCTGCGATCACCAGCAGTGGTATGGCTGGCGGAACGGT
>Ga0187863_10002641_pt1 | contig 13535 bp, 17 predicted proteins | sample June2016WEW_11_1_FD_132975 | JGI IMG/M metagenome (GOLD analysis project Ga0187863, IMG submission 132975) | Peatland microbial communities from SPRUCE experiment site at the Marcell Experimental Forest, Minnesota, USA - June2016WEW_11_10 | ecosystem: Environmental > Terrestrial > Soil >... | reverse complement strand
TCTCGTGCTCAGCCCAATGGCGTGGATCGTCCGCACACGCCAGCCGTCGCAGTCTCTCATCGCGGCGATTCAAAATGAGTTCAGCAAAGTGGCTGTCGGTCTACCTTTGCCGGCTGTCCGTTCCATGGACGAGGTCTTGCGCCGATCCACTGCCGGCGACGAGTTCCACATGGTCTTACTCGCGACGTTTGGAGGCTCGGCGTTATTGCTCGCGGCAATCGGCATATACGGATTCTTTGCATACACCGTGCAACAGCGCAGGCGGGAAATCGGAATCCGGCTGGCGTTGGGGGCGCAATCGAGTGATGTTCGCAATATGTTTATGTTTCAAGGGATCCGTTTAGCGCTAATCGGCATTGGCTTTGGGATCCTCGGCTCGCTCGTGCTCACGCGGGTCATCGCGGGATTTTTGTTTGGCGTTCAGGTTTACGACCGTGTGGTGTTCATCGCGATCCCTGTTTTCCTCACTGCTGTTGCTATCGCGGCTGTGTGGTTCCCATCCAGGCAAGCTGCGCGGATCAATCCCATTGAGGCGTTGCGCTATGAATAGAACCCATTGCGAAAACTATTTGCGGTCAGTTGTGGGAAATCGGCATACGCCTGGCGCCGGGGGCGCTGCAACAAAAAAAATCAGTCTCACGATGAGTTAAACCAGCTCGTAGTATTCGCGATAGTCGATCGGCACTTCAAGCAAAAATGGGATTCGTTTGGCCAGCGCCGTTTCCACGCACGCCCGCACTGCCCGAATGCTGGTGGCTCGCTGGCTCGCAATTCCGAAGGCTTGCGCGATCCGGGCGAAATCGGGAGGGTTGAAATCCACTCCGTATGGAGTAAAGCCACGGCGCTCAGCGCTCACTCGGATGAGACTCAAGCTGCGGTCGCAAAATACTACGATGATCACCGGGAGCGCGAGCTCACGGATCAGCGCGAGATCGTGAACCATCATGAGCATGCCTCCGTCGCCCACCACCGCGAGCACCGGTTTTTCCGGCTTCACCAATTGCGCGGCAATCGCCGCCGGGATTCCGAAGCCCATGCCGGAAAGCCCGTTGGACATCAGGAAAGTGCCGGGCTCATAGCATCGCCAGAATTGGCCCATCACCAGTTTGTGCGATCCCACATCGCAAGTAGCGATTCCGTCGGGCGGAAATACGGCGCGCAGCTCTTCGATGAGTCGCAGCGGCGAAAGCCCTAGGTGGGATTCCAGCGGCGCACGCTGGATCGCCGCGCGGCGGGCTTCGAGCAGTTCCGCGGGCCACGGCTTCGGATTATCGATTGCCTCCGCTAGCTGCGCCAGCATGGAATCCAGATCGCCGATGGCTTCGAGCGGCCGATAATCTCCGGCAGTCATCAAAGCCGTGTCGAGAGCCACAACTTCGGCATTTGCGAACCAGGTCTTGTCGCACTCCACTGGATCGAAACCTACGCCGAGAATCAGGTCCGCGCTTCGGATGGTCTCGATGATTTCCTTATCAATCGCCATTCCGGACGCTACCCCCGCAAACAGAGGATGGTCGTCGCTAGCCACGCCTTTGGCCTTGGGCGTAACCAGGAATGGCGCCTGGAGTTTTTCGATCAACGCGCGAACGAAGGGTGTTGCCGAGGGTGTTGCCGCTAGACCAATCAAGATGAGCGGACGCTCGCACGCGTTCACGCGGCCTGCGATCTCATCTACCACGCTCGCGCTGTCCGGCTGCGTCGCGAGTCTGGCCGGTGGCCCGGATTGCCCGGCATATTCCGCGACCGCGATATCGCTCGCGAGCGCAATATGCACCGGCCCGGGACGCGGCGTGTTAGCCAAATCCATCGCACCATTGACAATCTCCACCGCCTCGCCGCCTACGCTGAATGAGCCCTTCGAAACGGAAGAAAATAATTGATCCAGCGGCAGCCGCTGATGCGTCAGGGTATCGATGACGCCGCCTGGAATCTGCGCGGTGACAGCCAACATCGGCGCGCGATCCAGCCACGCGTTCGCAACACCAGTTATCAGATTTGTAGCGCCCGGACCTAGTGTTGCGACGCAAAGGCCCGGAACACCGGTCATTTGTCCCACCACTTGCGCCATCCACGCTGCGCTCCCTTCATGACCGGTCAGCAGGAATCTTATCTCCGCCCGCCGGCAAGCGTCGATAAATGCGACAATTTCCCCGCCCGGCAGCCCGAAGGCCAAGCGAACGCCACGCGTGGCGAGCGTTTGTGCCATGGCTTCGGCGTGGTTAGGCATGCGTCCCTAACATGATAACGGAGCATGTCAATCAAACGGGTGGGTGAGAACACCCACCACTTCAAGAGCGAAAGCCACACCAATGCCGTGTACTCCTAGGATGTAAGTACTGGGAACTGTTGACTATTCCCCTCTGGTGTCCATGCCGTACTCCCTGGGCCTGAGATTGCAATGGGTTACGTGGGGGGAAGGAATTTATGCGAAAAGCTTTTTCTGTTGCAGTGGTTATTACGCTAGCCTCGTCTTTTGCGATCGCGCAAGACAAGCGTCCAGCGCCGGCGCAAGCCCTGAGAGGGCGCGAACTCTTCGTGAAATCGCCCAAAGGAACTGCCTGCGCGACATGTCACTCCCTGGATGGCGTCGGGACCGCAGTGGGGCCGGATCTTTCGAAATTCGCTTCTGTGGCAACGCCGCATAGCTTGGTGGCCACTATCAAGATGACTATGACCAATGAGGTTATGCTGGTGAAAACCGCCGATGGAAAATTCCCTGGAATTCTCAAGCAGAAGCAAGGCGATGACGTCGAGGTCTGGGACCTCAGCAAGATGCCTCCGGTGCTTAACAAGCTGACTGCGAAACAGATCACATCTATGGAACGGGACACCGTTTGGAGACACCCGCCGGCCCTGGCGGATTATAGCGCGCAAGAATTGGCTGACATCATCGGATTCTTGCGCTGGGCGTCCACTGGATCGCAAAAAGAAATCAAGGCGTCCGAGGTCGAAGATTCGCAGTAAGCAGCTCGTCCCAAAAAAAGCCGGCTCGTCTATGCGTAGTTTCAGGTGGTGAGTAACGCAACACGAGCCGGCCAGCGGCTGCTATTTTTGATTTTCAACGGCCGTCGTGATCCGCATCTCCTGATGCGGCTTTGGCCTGCTGGCTCAATTGCACAGTGTCCTGAGGCTCCGGCGTTTTCGTTTTGGCCGCTGCCTTGGCCTGCTGCTGTTGCTGCTGTTGCAAATACGACTGACTCACAGGGGTCGTGCTGCTAATGGTGTTTGCCATTTATTACTCCTTGCTGAGAGCTCTTATCGGGAGGAGCAACCAAAGCTTTAGGGAAACCTCAGCTAAAAAGTCCTACCCCATCGAAGAGCTTGTGGCCTAAGGGCATCACCTCATGCTCCTCTCTCGCGGCTCGGATAAATACGAGCGATTGGAAATATCCACTACTCGCTCGGCTTCCGAATTCTGGCTGCCGTCCGCCAGAATGGCCTGCAACAGGTCGCTGGTGCGTCCGTCATGCAGGAAAAAGATGCGCTGGCCGAGACCCCAGCGGCGCTGAACTGAATTCGTCAGGACCCGCGGAACCCTGCATCACCCCATCCGCCAACTGTGCCCCCATGTGATCCACCGCGAGATCGGAGAACAGATTCACCTGCCTCTGGCTGAGAGCTGCCATCGATGGTGAGGCGGGCTGGCGTTGGTCGATCCAGGAATCTCATGAATCCCATGAAAGACAGGATGTCAGCGGATCTGTGCTTCCTACATTGAACCCGGAAGGACTTTCCGGCGTTGGGTTGGTGGCGCAATTGGGATTATCCTCGCGCTCATTCGGGAAATTCTCATTGGTCACGCCCGTCTCGATGTTGGTAGGCTTCACCCGCGAAGATCAGAAGCGATTTATTTTGCGCCTTCCACCCAAAGCACGCCACCGTGCCATCATTGGCACTGGTGTTCACGTGACCCTGGATGCCGAAGAACGCCTTGCGCCCCCTGAGGATCACTAGCGAGGTTCTGCTGGATATCCGGATTGTGTATGAACCGAAGTTCTCACACCGGCCCGTGCGGTTTAAGGAAGGCTGGTACGGTGTTCCCGGGAGCCATGCTGGAAGCCTCGGCAACCTGCGGATTGATGGCCGGGCTCGACCTTACCGACTGTGCATGGCACCCAGCGCAGGAATTCAAATTGAAGCGTGGGCCCAGTCTATCCCCCACGGCTTCCACTTCGTTGAACGTCGGAACAGCATGATTGGTGAAGAAATCCTGCTCGCCCGCCGTCATCCCCGCGTTCGGCGCGCCGGCCGGGCCCGGGCGCACGCCCGCATCCACCTGTGCGGTCAAAGCACGGCTGTGAAGACAAATAACAATCCTGATTTCATGTTTAGACACTCCTGGCTTTAGATTTGACTTACTGCTCACGTGGACACACGTCGAGCTACATACTAAGTGAAGGTGAGCCCGTTACGACTCAGAGAGGCAAGACGCCCTCAATTACCGAACTGCTTGGACGCGAAACTTACTAGCCGTACTCGTAACGGAGAGAGAATATCATCGGATGCCGGTCGAAACAACCCCACAATTTCGAACATTGCTTAGCCTTTTCCGACGCGGAGTACTATAGCACTAGCGCAATTCACTTATAAGTTCCCGATGCCTCTTCCCGAACCGCGGTCGTGAGGGAGTTCAATCCGCGGCCGCCTTTTCGTCAAGTTGTAAATTGTCCGATGCAACACTGTAATTGTGCTGGCGATAATGTTTGGGCGACTGCGCGAAGCGCCGGTGAAATGCACGTACGAAACTGGAGTGATGTTCGTATCCAACCGTGTGCGCAATCTCTTTGATCGGCAGCTCACTCGACGCGAGCAAGTGAGCCGCCTTTTGTAGCCGGTGTTCGCCGATCAGATCGTGGACGTGCAGCCCGGTCTTCTGCTTGAACAAACGCTGCAAATGCGCGGGGCTGAGATGAACTTCGAGCGCCAGCTCACCCACCGAACAGGCCGGCCGCGAATGGATGAGATGCACTATTTTGCTAAGGCGTCGTTCTGCGAGCACGGATTTCAAATTGGACCGCGGCAATGCAACGCTCCTTCGGATGGAGTTCGATCTTCAGCTTCCCCTCAACGGTGAGGTGTCACCGTTACAGGATGTGACGCGACGCGAAATGAGCTGGAACAGGAGTTCAATCGAGGGTATTTGATTCGCACATTTCGACTGATTAATGGTCTTGCCGTGACGGCATTCACGCTTCGAACTGGAATACTAACACGCTTCCGAAGGGCTGTCAAAGAAGAAAGTGTCTTACGAAAAAAGTCTAACCTCACCGTTAGAACTGGTTACACACGAGGTCGCGTTACCGAAGCTAATTGTCAGGTGGCTTAAGAATGGCTACGCAGTCATTTCGTGTACCGCCGAAGGCTGTAAGAAATCGGCAGCCCGATCACGACCATGTGCACCGCCAGTCCCAGAATCCGGTCGTGCAGTTGGTAGGGGCCCCGGGCGTGGAGGGCGGATAGCGGCAAGACGATCAGGCTCATGACCTCTTCCACCGCGCCGCCGAAAAACAAGCCGCATACCAACGGGTGCTCCTTCATGAATTCCAGCCTGAGGCTGACCGCGTAATAAATGCTGGCGGCTGAGAATGCGATAAAGAAGTGCAAAAGGACGCCAAGGACATAAGTTCCAGCGCCTCCCTGGAAAGCCGTCGGGCCCAGCAAGCCGGCCGCGATGGCGAGCGGGATGTTCCATCCAAATAGGATGGAAGCTTGTAGGAGGTCCAAAGTCCCGGCGATAGCCCCGCCCACTCCAATTGCCAATAGAACGTTCCTTTTCTCATTCATCCAATTCTCATTCACCCAGGGCTACGATAGCCGGGACAGGCCCGCGAAGTCCTGAAGCTGCCTTGAAACACTCTGAATAGTTCTGAAATGACGCGGCCAGTGGTTACGGCGGGTTGGTATAATTCCGGCAATGCTTCGCGTCGGCGCTTGGTGCGTCAATCCGGCGTCCGGTGAGATCTCAAGGGACGGAGAGACCGCCCGGCTAGAGGCGCGGACGATGCGGCTGCTGCTGTGCCTGGCCGAGCGTCCGGGGGACGTCGTCAGCATCGATGACTTGCTCAAACAGGTTTGGCCTGGAGTCATCGTCAGTCCTGACTCCGTCTACCAGGCCGTGGCGTCGCTGCGCCGCCTGCTCGGCGACGACCCCAAGCAGCCCACCTACGTCGCAACTGTGCCGCGGCTAGGGTATCGGATGGTGGCGGCCGTGAGTCCTTGGGTAGATCAGTCCACGGCCCTGCCGGCGAGCGTTCGAGCGACGCCCGGTGGTCGCCTGAGAACCTGGTTCCCGTTGGCGGCGGGCGCGGTGATTTGCCTCGCCCTGGTCTCCGTAGCGGACAGGCGCAGGATGGGGGTGTCCCCGGTGGCAGACCCGACCGTGACGTGGCCCGCAGCGCCCGCGGTACAGATATCGCAGATTACGGTACCCACGGCCACGGCGTAAGAGAGACTTGATGTTACGTGCGGCAAAGGGAGCCTTGCTTTTGACAGACAGAGCCTTTCCAGTGCGAATGTGTGCACCGGCTCTCCTTGACCGGATTACGGTCGTGACCATTAATCGCTCTGGTCCGGAGAAACAGCAAGTCATTTCTTCAGCGATACATGTTGACAGCGATCAGGGCAATTGGCGGGGCTGGTTCCCTTTTTTATAGAACCCGACAAAATGGGCGTTTGAGGCGTCTCCCGTAGCGCACCCGAATCGTCAGCCGCGAGAGCCACTTCTTCGACGAAATCCAGGTACCGGCGCTTTAGGCGTTCCAATTCCGCATGGTTGGATAAAGTAGTGGCGATCGGGCTCAAGATATTCTCGAAGGCGGTCCATTCCTCCTGCATGCGCAGTTTGAGCCTCGGTCATACGCTCTGCGTAGGTCCCGCCTGTTACGTGGCAAATGTTCGTGGCACAAATGTTCGTGGCAAAACCACCAAAGGAGCATGTTGTGGTATAGTGGCGCGAGCCTGGGAGACCAAAATGGAAATCCTGGTGAATAGGCTGTTGTTCTTTAGATGTGGATGTATTTCTGCATTAAGTGCTTGGGCGCAACCGCCCACCCAGAACTACGTCCTGGGGTTCTCGCAGTTCCAAATCGCCGCGGATCTGACGAATTCCATTGCTTTTCTGTTTTAGGAGAAGGAGAACGCATCATGTACAAGTTGGTTCTGATTGGGTTTGGCCTACTACTTGCGCCGTCTTCGCCAAGTCAAGAGAAGGCTGTAAACGCGCCCCCGTCTCCGGCGCCAACCGCAGCTCCTTTCGGAGTGAATGATGTAATCGAGATGCTTGATGCGAAGGTCCCTGAGGACGTCATCATAGGGCAGATAAGCAAGGCGAATCTCAAGTTTAATCTAAGCACTCGGGACGTGGTTTCGCTCACAAAAGCCGGCGCAAGCGAACGTGTGTTACGCCAGTTAGATCCGTCCATCCCAATCTCAAAGGCGCCAGAAGATTCAGCTAGGCTGGTTTCCGTTGCCGCTCCTCCACCGCCGGTAGAGGCCAAAACGGAAATCAAGCTTGAACCAGATCCCAACGATCCGGATGTACCGCACACGCCGGGTATGTATTTGTATACCGAGAAGAATGGCCAGCGAATGATGGTTAGCCTCAACAAAACCGTTCCCGAAACATCAAGACAGAAGCATACCGGTGTGTTTGGTTGGGCTTTTTATGCCTTTGTCCCGAGAGGAAAGGCCGTTATCCGAACCGGCGATCACCAGCCGGTCTTCTACTTCTATGTCGGAAAAGCTGACAAAGTGAATGGTGAGGTGGACAGCCCGGGGCAGCTTACCCTCATTGCGATGGACCCGCAAACGATATCGAAAGTGCCTGGCCGCCGCTTCTTATACGCGAAGCAATCGCATCCCTTCTCGGCCCCGATCTACGGGACCGATCCGAAAGCTATGAGGTTTTTCCAAGCGGAGTCAAAGAGGCCGGAGGCATTTCGCTTAGTGCCTGACAAGGAACTGAGTTCTGGTGAATACTGCTTCTTCTTTTCCGCCGGCGCCGGCGGCGGCAGCGGTGGTTCGCGAGGTACTGCCGGGGCCATTACTTTATGGGACTTTGGCATTGATTGAAATCGGTAATGTAGGCACTTTCTCGAGCAAAGATTCCTTTTAACGCTCCTTAAGAGAGCGCCCGCACCGCTTGCTTCTGCCAGGGCGTAGCTTCCACGATTTCGGCCAGTCTCGTGCCATTGGCGTTGCTTCATCATCCCGCTGGGGGCTTACGCGATCAGTGGATCTGGGGGGAAAGATGTGGGTGCATTCGATGCGACGATAACGGTTAATAGTCACCTAGCCATCTCAAATAAGTCTTCACTTGCTCTGGTCGAACGGACGCAACCGGTGACCGTGACCTGGACGGGAGGGGCGCCAGGTAATTATGTCCTGATCGGCGGATACGCTCCCAACGCCAACTTAAACGGAGAGTATAATCCCAAGGCCTACTTCGCCTGCGCCGAGGACGGGGGGAAAGGGACCTTCACCATATTGAGTTACATTCTTTCTTCCATGAATGCGGACCGGACGGGCGCTCAGTGTACCTTGCCTACCAGGCTGTGAGATAGCAGCCTGTATCTAAATGGGCCGTTTTCCAGACTGGCGGAAACATCTGACAGTGGGCGTTGGTCGGCGAGAAACTCGAACCACGCAATGGGAGTTCGCGGGCGTGGTGTTAAAGAGGCCTTCAACGGTCTTTATGACAGCCAGAATCGTCAAAATGGCTTCGGTAGCCCCGTCGTGAGCAGCTCTGGGCTTGCCCGAGCCATACAGCGATCGCATTAAGAGAGCGAGATTGCACGCGGCAGCTTGAATCAGGAATTTCTTGTGCACGTTCTCAAGGCCTCGCACATAGAGCCGGTCCAGTCCGCCGGTATCAAACTGATGCGCGAAATTCCTCTCGATCCGCTCTCCCCGTTGCCGCTGCAACCGCTTGCCGCGATCGCCCTGCATGCGCCGCCGATTGGCGTAGACCGCTGCCTTCTCCGTCGCTTTGCCGTCCCAGTTGCGCTGGCCGCGATCGGGCTCTGCTATATACGTTCGCACTTCTATCTCAGCCAGACCAAGCGCGACATCGTTACTGTGATAGCCCTTGTCCGCCACCACTTCTTCGACTCCGTCAGGATGCACCTCATACTCGCCATCGGGTGTCTTTTCGGCAATCAAACCGGCCACCGCGATCGCTGCCTCAACCACGGTTTCCTGGACTGTCGCAGTATCGGCAGCGGCGCCGCCGTGCGTGGTGACCGCGACGATGGCACCGGTTTCCATGTCCACCGCGTTCTCGGCTTTATACGCCAGCGCCGTGCGTCCGTCTTTCAGTTTCGTGATCTCGGCCTCGTTGTCGATTGGGCTTTTCCAATCTTCATTGGAAGTCTTCTTCTTCCGCTTGCGATCCATGCGGAGCAATGCTGCCGTGTCTGTGGCGTCGATTCCTTCCGCTTCGGCAAGGCACTTCAAGTACGTCATGTAGCTCTCGCCCGTGTCGCGGCGCACAATCGATTTCATTGCCGCGTTGGCTTCCAAAGTGGTCGAATCCACGCCGATTGTCTTCCCTTTGATGAGCCCGGCCTGCGCCAGCCGCTCCAGCACCCAGGTGAAGATTCGCTGATGGGTTTCGCCGTCGATCAAGCGTCTGGTGCGCGAGATAGTAACGTGATCCGGCGTGTTCTCATCCAGTCCGATGGACAGGAACTGCCGGAGCGTGAGCGAATCGGCCAGACGCCATGCGATGCCGCGTTCGCTATCGAGTCCTTCGAAGAAGCCGATCATCATGACGCGGAAATACTGGCCCGGAGGCAGCGACGGACGTCCTAATTTATTGTGATAGAAGCCAGCGCAGCTGGTCTCGCAGAAGGGATCAAAACCGGCGTTGTCCAGGACCTCATTGAGCCGCTTGTAGAACGGATGACCCGGTGCCGTCGGAAGCTCGCCGCCATACCAGAGTTCCTCTTGTCTTTGTCGCTTCTTCCGCGTCCCCATCGCCATAGCTCGATTGTAAGACCAAGACATTTTCTATACCACATGTTTTTGGACTTTAGACACGGGCTGATAGATGACACGGCTCGACTTACGAGGAATATTCCATGACCTCGAATTTTAAATCCATTTATTGGCGGCTCCGTGGTAAAGTAAATTCAGCGTATTCGAGAGAGTCCTTCTCAGATTGAAAGGAAATTACCGCTATGCGTTTTTATCAACGCTCGCTCGCCGTCCGAACGGGAGCCTATTCGTTGCTGGTACTGATGGGAGCAGTAGCTTTTTCGCCCAGGGTCCATGCCGACTCAATCCAGATTTCGGGCACAGTATGGGAGAATACTCCAGACGCGGGCAATGCAGGGGACCCGGCAAACATGGGTTTAGGCCTTGCCAGCGCGAAATTCACGAGCACTGGAATCCTTTATTGCTCCGATACACTCCAGTCAGGATGCAGTTCAACGAGCGCCTACGTTGTTAATGCATTTCTGAACTTTCCCACATTCACCAACCAAGTGAATGGTTTCAACCCCACTGCGGCCTTCAGCAATACCGAAGTGCAATTGACCGGTACGATCGCCCTGAGCGGGGGCGCAAACAGCTTCGAAATTGGTCATGACGATGGATTAACCCTAGCCCTGAGCGGAGGCCCCGGTTCCACAACCTGTTCCACTCAATCGGGCAGCCTATGCGTCGACGCCCCCGGTCCGACGGGGTTCGCAGTAACGCCCTTCACCGTTGTACCCACGGTCGCCGGAAACTACAATTTCACCCTTGACTACTCCGAGTGCTGTGGCGCCCCCGCATACCTGTTGTTTGCTTTTCCGAACGGGGCTCCGGTCGGCTCCGTACCGGAACCGAGCAACATCGCTCTGCTTGGCACCATGGTCGCTGGAGTTGGATTGTATTTCAAGCGCCGCAAGCAAGCCTAGCGCTTCCTCTGAATCCGACGACAAGATGTTCCTCAAACCGCCCCTTCTGGGGCGGTTTTTCGGTGCAATTTGTGCCGCGCAAGACAATTCAGTTGTCGCTTACACGATCGGCTATTATCCGGATGCGGCTCTGCTCGACGGCTAATTTCACGAAATCAAGGTCCGCGTAAACCGGCCTGGCAGCCTTGGGTCTATTGGACCACGGTAGGAACTACGGATCGCAAGGTGCCCGAGGGAGGTGCCTGAGAGACGGGTATCGTCCGGCGTGGCGTACTAACTGCACAGAAGCTCTTGCGGCCTAGCCGCGTTGCTCTACCACGGCAAGCCCGCGAACTCAGCCCCGCCCATCAGAAAATCCGTCGCCGTGCTCCCGTTCCTCGATCTCACCGAGGGAATGACCCACGAGACCTTCGCCGACGGCATGACCGAGGAGCTGATCGGTAGACTCAGCAAGATTCCCGGTCTGCTTGTACCCTCTCCCACGTCATCGTTCTATTTCAAGGGCAAGCAGGTACCAATCGCCGATATCGCCAAGACACTGGGCGTCGCTTACGTGTTGGACGGGAGCGTGCGCAAGTCCGGCGACAGACTGCGCGTGGCCACGCGGTTGATTCGTGCGGACAACGGATACGTGGTCTGGTCGGAAAACTACGACCGGCCGTTCCACGACATCTTGATGATCCAAGACTACATCGCCGGAGAAGTAACGAAAGTGCTCAAGGCATCCATCTAGTGGCGCGTCCCAGTGGAAGTTTCGTGTCAAAATTCATAACATGCCCAAGACACCAGCCGGATTCAGCCGCCGCAGTCTGTTGGACGCCGTGTCCAGCGCGTCAGCCGGAATCGCCGCCACTGCTTTGATCGCCCGCGAGCTCAAAGCCGCGCCGCCTGAGGAAACTCACGGCGAGCAACAACTGGAGAATTTCAAATTCGATATCGAGAATCAAAAAGGCTGGGTGGGAGAAGCCGGCTCAGCCAAGGAAGCCACCGTCGCGGAGTTTCCCGTGTCGCAAAGCATCGCCGGCGTCTCTATGCGATTGCAGCCCGGCGCCATCCGTGAGCTGCATTGGCACGCTCTCGCGGCTGAGTGGGCTTATGTCATCGAGGGACGTTGCCGCGCTACCGTGATTTCTCCCAATGGCCAGGCTGAGGTTTCCGAATTCGAACCCGGCGACACCTGGTATTTCCCTCGCGGACACGGCCACGCCCTGCAGGGCTTGGGGCCCGGTGAGTGCCATTTTCTGTTGGGCTTCGACAATGGACATTTTTCGGAGTTCGGTACCTTCAGCGTCACGGACTGGATTGCCCACACGCCCGCGCATATCCTCAGCCGCAATCTGGAATTGCCGGAATCCGTCTTCGCGCAGTTCCCCAAAAAAGAGGTCTACATCGGCCCGGGTACGGTTCCGGCTCAGGCTCTGGAGCAGGTTCGCAACACGGATCTCGAGCCGAGCCAGGCGTCGCATAAGTACCGGTTGGACAAGCAGACGCCGCATGTATTGGAAGGCGGCGAGGAGCGCATCGTTTCTTCGCGGGAGTTTCCCATCCAAACTACATTGACGGCCGTTCGAATGGATCTGAAACCCGGCGCGCTGCGCGAAATGCATTGGCATCCTCACGCCGACGAGTGGCAGTATTACGTGAGCGGCGGAGCGCGCGTGACTATCTTTGGATCGCATGGCCGTGTTCGCACCGAGGAGTTCCGGCCCGGGCAAGTAGCGTTCATTAAGCAGGGCTACGGGCACTATCTGGAGCAGACCGGCGATGAACCCACCCGCATTCTCATCCTCTTCAACAGCGGAGTCTATGAGGAGATCTCGCTCTCGGCGTGGTTGGGCGGCAATCCCGGGTCTCTCTTGACAGACAATTTTGGAATCTCGAAAGATCAGGTGGATCGATTGCCGCGCAAGTCCGGCGGCATATCCGCGCGAAGTCGCGGTTAGACGTTACTGCCCAGCCTTTTTCCCCAGACCCCTCAGCGCCATGCCGCGATTTTGAATGGCATTGGCGTAGTTCGGGTCCAACCGGATCGCTTCATCAAGGTCCGCCAGCGCGTGCTGGTAATCGCGTTTCAAAAGGTACACATAACCGCGAGCGTTGTAGGCGCGCGCGAAATCGCTTTGTAGGCGAATGGCTTCGGTCAGCTCCGCGATCGCTTCGTCATAATTTCCGGATGCTGTCAGCGTGCGTCCCTTGAGATCATGTTGGGCGGCCGACCCCGGAGCCACGGGTTTTTGAACGCGCGCCACCGGCTTCGGCGGCGGTTGCGGCGGAGCAGGTTCGCGCGCGGGCTCGACGGGCGGGACAATCGTCGGGGCAGTCGCCGGCTTGACTTCCGGTTCCGGCGGCTTCGCTTCCACCGGTGTGGGCTCTTCCGCCGCTTTGAGCGCTTCCGCTAATTTTGCTTCGGTTTTCTTCAGAACATCCGATGCTTCGGTATAATCCGGCCGCAGCCGCAGCGCCTGCGCCAAATCATCGCGCGCCTTGGCAAAATCTCCCAGCAAGTAGTAAGCGCTGCCGCGCGCATACCAAATCTCCGGCAGATTGGGATTCAACTCAAGAGCCTTGGTTCTGTCCGCCAAGCCCTTTTCGTGCATCCCCATCAGATGATACGATCCACCGCGCGCCAGGTAC
>Ga0187863_10002639_pt1 | contig 13541 bp, 6 predicted proteins | sample June2016WEW_11_1_FD_132975 | JGI IMG/M metagenome (GOLD analysis project Ga0187863, IMG submission 132975) | Peatland microbial communities from SPRUCE experiment site at the Marcell Experimental Forest, Minnesota, USA - June2016WEW_11_10 | ecosystem: Environmental > Terrestrial > Soil >... | reverse complement strand
AGGGAATTGTTCTGTTGCAGCGAGGCGAAAAGTCCCTGCCGGCTCTGCGGCAACTCGAGCAGAAGGTGAAGAGTCTTAACAATGGTCGGCTTCCGCGCGGCATGAAGCTGGTTACGCTTTACAACCGCAGGGATCTGATTCATGTGACCACCTCGACCGTGCGCCACATTGTGATCATGGGGCTGACCCTGGTCACACTCGTCCTTATTATTTTCTTGGGCGACATCCCAATTTCTTTAATCGCTGCGCTTACCATTCCATGTTCGCTGCTCTTTGCATTCGCCGTAATGGTTCTCACCGGAGGATCGGCCAACCTCATCTCGATTGGCGCCATTGATTTCGGCATTCTCGTGGACGCATCGGTGATCGTGCTTGAGAACATCTATCGGCGGTTTCAAGCGTCCGACGGAGCGGATTCTACTTTCGACTTAGTCGCCGATGCTACGGCGGAGGCGGTGCGTCCCGTTTTGTTCTCCGTTCTGGTGATCATCGTGGCACTGATTCCGCTTTTCACCATGCAGGGCGTGCCGGGCAAGATCTTTGCGCCAATGTCGGAGACCTACGGCTTCGCTCTCGTTGGCGCCACTCTGTTTGCCATCCTGCTGGCGCCCGTGCTCGCTTCATGGAGAAAGCCGGAGAAAGTCCGCGCCCATCACACGCGGCTCGTCACCTGGCTGAACACGCGCTATGCCTCGTCTCTTCGGTGGACGCTGACGCGTCGCAAAACGGCTCTTGTCATTGCGGGTGCGGCGCTGGTCGCAACCTTTGTGCTTGGCTCGTTCCTTGGCGGCGAGTTTATGCCCAAACTCGAGGAAGGAAACCTATGGGTTCGAGCCACGCTTCCGCAAGATGTGTCTTACGAATCCTCGGCGAAGACGGCGCACGACATTCGCGAAATTCTGCTCAGTTTCCCCGTTGTGACCCAGGTCGTTTCGCAGACTGGCCGGCCCGACGACGGTACAGACGTCACCACTTTTAATAACATCGAGTTCATGGTGTCGCTCAAGAATCCGTCGGCTTGGCCCAGCGGTTTAAGCAAGGATGAGCTCATTCACCGCATGGATGCGCAGCTCGAAAAATTCCCCGGGATCGATTTCAATTTTTCGCAGAACATCCAGGATAACGTCGAGGAAGCTATGTCGGGAGTGAAGGGTGAAAACTCCTTGAAACTCTTCGGCGACGATATCGACGTTCTGGTCGCCAGAGCCGCGGAGATCCGAGACATCATGGCCAAGGTTCCGGGAGTGGCTGATCTGGGAGTTTTTCAGGAAACCGGCCAGCCCGAGCTGATTGTTTCGATCGATCGCGGCGCCAGCGCGCGCTACGGATTGATGGCCGCCGACGTGAACACTGCCGTGCAGGCTGCCATCGGAGGTCTTGCGCCAACGCAGATACTGCAGGGCGACCGCCGCTTCGATTTCGTGGTCCGTTATAAGCCCGAATACCGCCGCACGCCGGAGGAGATTCGCAACATTCTGCTGCCTACGCCTGACGGAAATCGCGTTCCTCTCGGACAAGTCGCGGAGGTTTCGCTTCACGAAGGCGCTTTCATGATTTACCGCGAAAATGGCCAGCGTTACATTCCGGTGAAGTTCAGTGTGCGTGGCCGCGATCTCGCCGGAACGATTCAGGACGTGCAAGCGCGCCTCAACCGTCAAGTTCATCTTGCTGAGGGTTACCACATCGAATGGGCAGGTGAGTATGACAGTTTGCAGAAAGAACAACGCCGCCTGGCGATCGTGATTCCGCTTAGTTTGCTCGTGATTTTCGGCCTGCTCTTCACCGCTTTCAACTCCTTGCGCCACGCAGTGCTGGTGTTGGCCATGCTACCCTTTGGACTCACAGGAGGAGTGCTCTCGCTGCTGGTTACTCGCACGCCGTTCAGCATCTCCGCCGCGGTCGGTTTCGCCTCTGTGATCGGAGTCTGTACGCTGGGTGGCGTCGTTTTCATCTCGGGAATCCGCCGAAAGGAGCGGGGTGCGCCGTCGAAACTCTGGGCTATCGAAGCGGGCGGCCTCGCAGAAATGAGGCCGGTGGTGATGGCGTGTGCCGCGGCTGGCTTGGGTCTATTGCCGGCTGCGCTTTCTTCGGGCATTGGAGTGCAAGCGCAGCAGCCTTTAGCTCGTGTGGTCGTGGGCGGCATGATCACTTCGCCGCTCGCGATCTTGTTTGTGATCCCGGTTCTCGCCAGCTACTGGCTCCCCTCGCCTTCACGCGCCTCCGCGAAAGCCGCGGCCGATGCGGATGCCGACGCTCCAGCAACGTAATGCAAGCTTCCGCTGGAACAGGTTAGGCGCCTCTTCGCTGGTTTGTTAGAATAAAACGCTTAGTAGCGTGCAGTTCAGTTGGGGCGGACGGTCCGATCTGTATCGGACAGGCCACCGTGGTAAGCAAGAAAATGGGCGTGTAGCTCAGTTGGGAGAGCGCATCGTTCGCAACGATGAGGCCGGGGGTTCGAGCCCCCCCACGTCCACCAAATCCCTTTAATTCGTCCCTAATCGCGCTCGTGCCACTGTGTCGCGCCGGACGGAGCGGCGCTGGATCCAGCATCGCTATTAGCTTTTTCCCACTCTTCGCGTGTGAGCGCCTGGATAATTTCAAGTTTTTTCTTCGCAAGCGAGACGTTTGCCTCCTTCACATCTTTGGCGACAAACGCATCGAATTCCTTAACTACATCATCGAGTTCGTGTCTCAGCGAATCAATACGCGCTACCTGATAGTCTGCGGGTCGGCCCTCATAACTTATAAAAGCGCCATACAGCGCGGTCGTTTTTTCGCGGATGCGTTCTTCGCCGGTAACCGCTCCACCTTCCTTGGTAGCCACGATTTTCTTACGAATCTCGTCAGCTCGAACCGCGAGGTCCTGGAGCCGCTTGCGCAGGGGGTCATTCGCGCCGAGCTTGGCAGCACGCTCCGAGAGTTCTTGGCGCATCGCATTAATGCGGTCCACGTCGAAGGTCATGTCCCCCAGCAGGTTGTACACCCGCATAGTTGCGTCGAAGTTCAGCTTGCGATCTTCCAGCGTGTATTTGGCGCGCGGGTCCAGAGTTACCACCAGCGGTGTCGTATAAGTCTCCTTGCCGCGCGTCATTTTCACCGTGTACGTACCCGGGACCACTCGCGGCCCTTGGCTGGCCTCAAATGCCGCCGTAGCTGCGGCCGGAACGCGAGGAGCTTTCACGCGCATCGGCCACTCGACGCGGCTCAGGCCGCGCCGGCTGTTCGCCGGGACGGTGTCAATCAGTTTGTTCTGGTCGTCGAAAATTTCAATCTTCATTTTTCCGAAAATGTGCCGCTTTTTTTGGTAATAAGTGATTAGCGCCGCGTCGGCGGGATCTGGTCCGATGAAGGTCGCATTTCCTTCGGCCCAGCCACCATTTGCTTCCAGACGCTGCTGCGTGGGCTTTCCCGCAACGAATGCTGCCTCCTGCGCCAGCATCTCAGGCGTAAGTTTGCGCAGTGGCGCAATGTCATCCACGATCCAAATTCCGCGGCCGTGCGTGGCCAGGACCAAGTCCGATTCACGCGGATGCACCACGATGTCACGCACCGCGACGTTCGGGAACTCATGGCCCTTGTACTGTGCCCACTGCTGGCCTCCATCAACCGAGATCCAAAGCCCGAATTCGGTGCCCACGAACAACAGATTCGGAGAGGTAGTGTCCTCCTTGATCACGTGGGCGTATCCGCGCACCCCGCTGCCCGGGGCCACGATCGCCGTCCACGTTTTGCCGTAGTCCGTGGTCTTGTACACGTGCGGATCCATGTCGCCGAATGTGTGCCGGTCGAAGGCGGCATATGCCGTGGCAGGATCGAAGCGGCTCGCCTCCACCCAAGAAACCCACGAAGCCTTGGCCAGTTCAGGGACGTTTCCGACAACATTCGTCCAGTTTTTTCCGGCATCGCGAGTGACCTGCAGGTTTCCGTCGTCCGTGCCCACCCAAATAGTTTGACCATCGCGCGGCGATTCGCTGATGGAATAGATTGTCGTGTGAGTCTCGGCGTCTGAGTTATCGACGGTCACACCCCCGGATTCCTCTTGCTTTTGTTTCTCCGGATCATTCGTCGTCAAGTCCGGCGAAATGCGGTCCCAGGTTTGCCCGTGGTCGCGTGAGCGGAACAGGAATTGCGCCCCGATGTAGACCGTGCCTTTTTCATTGGGACTCATGTAAATAGGAGTGTTCCAGTTGAAGCGAAGCTTGCCTTCGCCGTAGTTCGGCTGCGGTTTGATCGGGCGGGTTTCCAGCGTAACCCGATTCACGCGCCCAATTTCTCCGCCTTGCGCCTCGGCGTAAACGTAGTTGGCGTCGGCCGGGTCAGGAAAAACCCAAAAGCCGTCGCCGCCGAAGAGGTTTTCCCAACGGCTGTTCGAGATTCCACCCGGGTAAGCCGAATCTCCCATCCACACGCTGTTGTCCTGCAGCCCGCCGAAAACGTGATATGGATCGGCAGCGTCAACGCTCACGTGATAGAACTGCGAAATCGGCAGGTTGTAAGCTTTCCACCAGGTATTTCCGCTGTCGTAGGAGTACCAAACTCCGCCGTCATCTCCTGCGATCACATGTTGCGTATTGTCCGGATCAACCCAAATGTCGTGGAAATCCCCGTGAGCGCCGCCCGAAATATTGCTGAAGCTTTTTCCGCCGTCGTTGCTCATGATTAGGCCGAGGTCCGGCTTATAAATTTTGTTTTCGTCCTTGGGGTCGACGATCAAGTTGGCGAAATAAAAAGGACGCCACACCATCAATTGGCTGCGGTCACGCTCCTGCCAGGTTTTTCCGCCATCGTCGGAGCGAAACAGCGCGCTGCGATTGGATTCGATCAAGGCGTACACGACATCCGGATTGGAAGGCGCAACGGTCACAGCGATGCGTCCCCAAGGTTTCGGCGGGAGCCCCTGGGAGCTTTTTTCGTCCAGTTCGTTCCAGGTTGCGCCGCCATCTGTTGTGCGGAAGAAACCACTGGCGCTCGGCGCGGTGGAATTCTCTCCGCCGGAGCGGAAGGTCCAGCCCTTGCGCCGGAAATCCCACATGCCGACGAAAATGGATTTGGAGTCGCGCGGATTCATTGACATCATCGAGCAGCCGGTGGAAAGGTTGACGCCTTTCAGAATGTTCTTCCAAGACTGCCCGCCATCGGTGGTCTTGTAAACACCGCGGTCTTCACCGTCGCTCCACAGTTTGCCTGGTACGCAGACATACACGGTGTTGCCGTCTTTCGGATCAATCAGGATCTTCGAAATTCTCTCGGAATTCTTCAAACCCACGTTGGTCCAGTTTTCGCCGCCGTCAGTGGACTTATAGATTCCATCGCCGATCGAGACGCTGTTGCGCGTCCACGCTTCTCCGGTGCCGACCCAAATCGTTTTGGGCGCCTGCGGGTCAATCGCGATCGCGCCGATTGATTGCGACGTCTGCTTATCAAATACCGGCTTGAAGGTTGTGCCGCCATTCACAGACTTCCAAACTCCGCCGCTCGCTGCCCCGATGTACACCGTGAGCCGGTTATCCTCTTTTACAGCGCTTAGCGCCGAGACGCGCCCGCTCATCGCGGCCGACCCGATGTTCCGAGCGCCCAATCCTGAAATCGAGTCGGAATCAAACTTCACTTCCTGGGCTGAGAGAGAATCCGCAAATGACAACGTTGACAGCAGAATGAGTGCGCCGATCGTCGTGACCACCGATTTGCGCCATACGAAATAGTTTTTGCTCTCATTTTGCCGAAAGCCGTTAACGCGAGGCGACAAGGTCCGGAAGCTCACTGTGCACCTCCTGCCGGCTTCGCTTCAGGTTTGACGATAGGCATGGTAAAAAGTGAATCTTCCAGCGGCACATTGATCTCCACTTTATCCACGGCGAATTTCACGCGATTTGAATCACCTTTTGCGCCGGTCTCAAACGCAAACGAGTAGTACAGTCCATTCACTTCCTCATAGTCTCCAAAATACGTTTCTGTATACTGAATAGTCCCGCGGATGCTGCTCTCGGTCTCAATTTTCAATTCTAGAAAAGAGTCCGTGTCCAAGAAATAGTAGCGGACGTCGCCGTTTTTCAGCGAAAGCTTTATCTTGTAGCAATCTGTCCCTTCGACCGAATCATGCCCTACCAGCTCGGCCCTGTGCCCCTTTTCTTTGTAGTCCACCAGCGGACCATCAATGTCGGCATCGATCGTCAGACCTTTGAGGTCATCCTGCGACATCAATTCCGGATCCCGTCGGCCTCCGAACGGATTCACCTGCCAGCCGATTTTCCCGTCATATGCCTGTGAGGCGGCCAAACCTTGAATGATTTGCTCTTCGCGGACTTTATCGGGGCGCTTGTTCTCTTGCAGAAAGCCGGCGCGAATGCTGCCCACGTCGAGTTTTCCCGTGATACGAATGGTCTGCACGCCTTTCATTTTTTCCATGCCGCCGTGCGCTTGTACGTTCTTGGCGATGATCTCATCGACGGTTTGCGCATGCACTGCGACCGGCAGAAAGGCGATTGCGGCAGCGATAGTCAAAAAAGTACGGAACATTCCGTGTGCTCCTTGACGGGATTTCGACAAGACTATCCTCTCACAAGCGTTCAGAAAGCGATAATTGTGAATTTCTGCGTCGATGTTTCGGACGACCGGGAGTGGACCAGCAAAAACTGCGTTAATGTCGGGTTAGAATCGTGCGTGGTTTAGCTTCGGTAGGATGCGCCGGAGATTTTATCTTTCGATTTCAATCTCAGTTTCCCTCGCGCGGCTTGAGTCAGAAGCCTCGGCGGGAGCTGCAGTAGGTGTGCCGGCATAGGAAGCAGCCGCAGGCTTAGGCGCGGGCGATCCTGCCTTGGTAGCACGAGTTTTGGCCGGAGAATTCGCCTGCGCCTCGACGAAATCGGCCAGGCAAAGCCGCAGGTTGCCCATATTCGTGCAGTAGGAAAGACCCACCTCCATATCGACAACGCCGGCGCGAATCATCTTCTCGATTTCATCGTCGAAGCATTGCATCTCGCCGTTCTCGGCATCGCGCATGGCGTCCAGCAAGGATTTTCCTTCGGCTTCGCCCTTCTGCACATATTCGCGCGTTCGTACCGTCGCTTTCAGAATTTCGAATGCAGCCGCGCGGCCGGTTCCGTCCATCCGGGGAATCAATCTTTGCGAAATAATGTAGCGGAAAGATTTCGCCAGGCGCCCGCGAATCGCGTTCTGCTCTTCCAGCGGAAACACGCCGATGATTCTTTCCACTGTCTTCGAAGCATCAATCGTGTGCAGCGTCGAATAAACCATGTGGCCGGTTTCGGCAGCTTCCAGCGCCACTTCGATGGTTTGCTTGTCGCGCATTTCGCCCACCAGGATCAGTTTGGGTGCTTGCCGCAAGGCGGCGCGTAACGCCAGCGCGAAACTGGGACAGTCGGTATGCAGTTCGCGTTGGTGAATCGTCGCTAGCTTGTGCTGATGGAGGAATTCAATTGGATCTTCGATGGTGATGACGTGGCACGCCTTGGTTTGATTTATTTTATCCACAAACGCGGCCAGCGTGGACGATTTTCCGCTGCCTGTCGGCCCCGTAACCAAAACGATTCCGGGTCGAAGCTCCGCTGCTTCATTCAGTTCTTTCGGCAGATTTAGCGACTTGAAATCCGGCACATCGGTCGGAATCACGCGCATCACGATCCCGCAACTGCCTCGTTGCGTGAAAATGTTTACTCGAAATCGTGATAGCTTCGGGACGCTATAGGAAATGTCGCAGGACCCTTCTTCCTTGAGTTTTTCCAAGGCATGCTTGCTTCGGCCCATCAGATCGGCTGCAATTCGCGCCGTGTCGTCTGGTTTCAGCATCCCCACGCCGGGAATTTTCAATTGGACAAGCTGGCCGTTGACTTCCACCTGCGGCGCGCGGCCGGGCGAAAAAATCAAGTCGCTGATCTTCGGCGCGGCACGCAACATGGTGGCAATGAGCACCGGTGTTGCAACCGGCGCGGGCGCGGCCGCTGCAGTCGTCGGGACGGCTACGGGAACATCCATGGCACTTCCTCCGGTGAGTCGTCCCAAATAGGGTCTGGACGCCTGTGGCTAAATTACAGTATGAGGGAAGGATGTGGCGTTCTCGCCAGCCGGCATTGCCGCCTGTTCTCAAAGCATTAGTAGTACTAAATTCGTCCTTCAGTACCGTAAGGTTGCGCCGCACCGCCCGTAGGGGCTCAGTATCCTGCGCCGGGACACCCAGGCTATAAACATCTGCGGGAGCTCACGAAACCCGCCGCAGCCTCGAAGTTTTCATTTTGCCGGAGGAATGTTTGAGCCGGTCCATCCTCGCGCCACTGGAAGCGGCGGAGCGGCTCGAGGATCGGCTGCGCGGTAATCCTGTCCTAGCAGGTCCGCGATCGTCGCCGCAATTTGGCTCTGGGTCACTCTCGGAACATTTGCCATCTCGCCGAGGGGAGGCGTGTCCGGCCCGATTACGCCGATCCAGATATTTTCCGCGCCATCGATGTCCTTATCGTGGTTCTTCCATTGCTCCAATCCGCTCCCGCGCCCATGGTCGGTGGTCACGATAAAAGTTACCTTGTCATGGTATGCAGGCACGCTTTGCATCGTGTTCCAAAGCTCGGAGATGAACTGGTCATCCTGATGCGCCGCTTGCAACACCAGATCGTACTTTCCTTCGTGCGCCCAATCGTCCGTGCCGCCGTAGCCTACGAAGAGAACGCGCGGGCTATGCGTTCCGAGATAGTCCAGCAAGTCCTGTTGTGTGAAGGAGTCGAACACGTCGTCATCCTCCACGCGCGTGGTCGTCTCGTAGAGTGTCTTAAGTAATTGCTCCCGCGGCGTCAGTTGCTGTGCCCACGGCAAATCCCAGCCCGCGCGCACGAAAAGCCCGCTTCGTTTTACGTTGAATATGTCGTTGAACGCATTCCATGTGGCGAAAACCGCCACATGATCGTGAAAATCGGGCTTGTTGTTGAGCCATTCGAAAACCGTCGTATTCGGGTTCGGTCCATACTCGTTGCTATCGATTCTTTTGTCCGGCTGCCCGGTCGTCATTTCGTTGTAGCCCGGATATGAAAATTTCATGCCGTTAGTTACCTGCGCAATGCTGCCCTTGTGCTGGTTGCCGTAAATTTCTCCCTGTTTAGCGACCACGCTCCACAGGAACGGCATCAGCGTTTGTCGGCCTTCGGCCGGCGTGTCGCGCCAGAAATCCTTGTGCAATTGTTTCACGTCCTGCGCGCCACCATGCTTCTCGTCCATCAATGCATGGTCCGGCCCATCGAACACTTCCTGCCAGCGCAACCCATCCAACACGATCAGAACGACCGCCCTGGTCTTAAGCTCCCCGGATTCTTTCGCGCTTGCGGGCACGACGCGCGGATGGATCATCCCGCTAAATAACGGCCCCGTTTTCTCCCGGCTGATGCGCGCAGATAGATATGCCGTGAGCAGGAAGAGGGTGACCAGAATTGCCAGTAATGCCGCCAGCCGAGCCTTCAATCCAGCCTCCACTTCACGTCGCGATGATAACTCAGGTGAAGAAGAACTACGCGGAGAACGTACAGGAAAGGGCGCGAGCCGGAGGTCTGTGCCGATCTCTCCACACAGAAATAGACATCGCTACATCGAACGACCCGAGGTGGGTCCCGTCTTCCACTTAGCTCGATTTCGACGTGGCCTCGACAGGGGATTCAACCGAATAGATGTCTTCCGTCTCGGCAGGGAATTCGACCAGGAAAGTTGCGCCGCCTTCGGGACGGTTGAAGCACTCGATCCTGCCGCCATGCTCTTGCATAATCCCGTAGCAAATACTTAAGCCCAGTCCAGTCCCTTTGCCCACCGGCTTGGTGGTGAAAAACGGGTCAAAGACCTGGTGAGGAAATTTTATTCCGGCGCCCGTGTCAGAGAATTGAACCATGATCTTCGAACCGTTCTGCCAGGTGCGAATCATCAGTTTGCCACCGCCCACTTCTTCCAGGGCGTCCACGGCATTGCTGATCAAGTTGAAGAAGACTTGCAGGATTTGATTGGCGTCGCCTCGCACAACCGGCAGTTCGGGCGTCGGCAGCGATTCCACTTCGATGTGCCGGCCGCGCAAGTCGAGATTGCTCAAATGCAGAGCAGTCGCGATCACCTGGTTTATTTCCAGGTGCGACTTTTCGCTGGGAACGCGCCGCGCAAAACTCAACAAACTGGTCACCAGAGTTTTTATTCTGCGAGCGAGCGTGCGGATCTTGTCTGCGACAATTCGCTGGCGCTGCCCGAGCTCGGGATCGTCCACCAGCAAATCGGAATATCCCAGGATCCCGGCGAGCGGATTATTTATTTCGTGCGCTGCACCCGCTGCAAGTTGCCCGAGCGAAACAAGCTTTTCGGTCTGAATCATCTGCTCCTGAACGTGCTTCAGGTTATCGAAGGACTCGCGCGCGCCTTCCAACAGTCGTATCCGATCGTGATCCACCAGTCGTTGCCGCGAAAAAATAAGCAGCGCCACCACCAGTGCCGCTACTTGCGTAACTCCAAATCGAAATGTTCGCACCGCCGCTGGATTTGAGCTGAACCAAAGGGACCATAGCGCCATCAAAGGAATCGAAAAAACGGCAGCCTTTGCCAGGAAAGAGGGCCACTGCTTGCTCTTGTCGTCTTCCGCGCGTATCGCTTCGCGCTGAGGTTTCAAGGCATACGCTACAAAGCCTGCTGTTCCGAACCAAATGAACGACGCCACAAGCGGCAAATCAAAGACGCTTCCGGTGTAATAATCCTGGCGGGTGATGGCCCGGTTCGTGATATACGAGCCCGCAGCGTACAAAAGCGAAGCGCTAAACAAGTGAGCATACACTTCGCGCCACTTCCCACGCGATCGCGTCATTAACATCGCAAAGCCTACCGCGAGCAGCATGTTTTCCGCCGCAGCCAGGTGGTCGTACATCAATCCGTACGTCAACACGTTGGGAGTGATGTATTGCCACGGAATCACGACGAAAAGATACAGATACACCCACCAAACCAGTAAGAGCGAGAAATCCAGATATCCGGTGCGGACGTTGAGGTCCTCCCGGCGGTCGTGCGGCTTCAGCGCCAGCGCGCCGATCATCGGCACGGGATGCAGGAAAAGTATTACGTCACCTATGAAGGGGTCTGGCGTGTCCTTGCGGAGAACGACTTCGAAATAGGTCCATAGGGACTGACCCACGAGCCACGCGAAACAGCCCAGCGCGAGCAACAACCAAAATAATCTGGTTCGCCTCTCCGGCAAGGACGCATTCATCACCAAACCTAAACAGGCGAAGAGGGCTGCGAGGCACTGGAAGATGTCACCGAAGGCTGTGAGGCCGCGACCAGGCGCAACGGTAAGTGAGACAATGCAATAGCCGCCGACAATGAGCGCCCAACCAGCCACCAATCCCCAGGATGTGGCGGACAGCCGGGGAGCGCGGCTCAAGAATCTGGCGACAGCGGTTTCTTGCGTATTCATGCCCAGCCTAGGGGAATTTGGCTTCCTCTGAGCATACGATTCTCCGGGGTGTGGGTCGAACGGGATTCCTGAGCGCGTTACTTGAGGAGCAACATTGAGGCAGCGTCACGTGGACGACTGCCGGGTCGTCCATGAGCGTTAAGTCGCGCCCCTATAGGTGTTTGCGCGACTTGGCGGATGCTACGGGTGAGTCGAACGGCTGGCTTCGCGCTCGGCGACGATTTTGCGGGCGTTCTGGTAAAGCGCACGAGCCTGGGGAACCAGTTCAACGGCTTTATCGAGCTGAGGATCGTCCTGCAGGGCTACTTTGAAACCCTCATTCAGGCCGAAGACGGAGGTGAAGACCTCGCGCTTAATCTGCCACTTCAGCCAGGGGAGGTTATCCTGGATTTCGGGTTCGGTGTAATGAATGTGCTGGTCGCTCAGGTATTTGCGGAGCTGGTTGATGACTTCTTCATTTACAACGAAATCCTTGGTTACGTCCGGTTTTTCACCGAGATAGTGGCGCGTGAAATCGCCAACGCCCTGCGGGAGCAGGTAGAAGACGCCCCGACGGTACAAGGTCTGCTCGAAATCGTCGGGCTTGGGTTCCGCGATGGTGTCGTCCGGAGTGATTCCGCCTTGTCCGAAAACTTGCCGGCCGCTATCGGTTAGCTTCACTTCCGGCCGCGCCGGCCTCTGGGGATTATAGTGATAATCGTAGAGCGAAACATTTTTGTAGTCGCGCTGAATCAGGCGCCCGCTGGGAGTGTAGTAACGTGCGGTGGTGAGCAGCATAGCGGTGTCTTCGCTAAGCGGGAACTGAGTCTGCACCAGGCCCTTACCGAAGCTGGTTTCTCCAACGATCAAGCCGCGATCGTGGTCCTGAATGGCGCCCGCCACGATTTCCGAGGCCGAAGCGCTTTGTCCGTTGATTAGCACAACGACGGGAACTTCCAGGCCCTGATTTCCACGCAATGCGTAATAGCGGCGCTCCGGGGACAAACGCCCGTGATGGGAAACCACAATTTCGTTCTTATCCAGGAACATGTCGGCCAGACCGACGGCCTGGTTGAGGAGCCCGCCGCCGTTGTTGCGCAGGTCTATGACGAGTCCATCGAGCTTGGGGAAATCGAGCTGCTTCAGGGCTTCCGCCACGTCGCTGTCAGTAGTCTCGTTGAACGATACGATGCGGACGTAGCCGATTCCCGGCTTAACCATGCCGTAATATTCAACCGCAGGGCGGTAAATCTCGTCACGTGTGACTGAAACTTCGATGGGCTTGTCCCAGCCTTCCCGTCCCAGCGAAATGTGAACCACGGTGCCCTTGGGCCCCTTGAGCATCTCGGCAACTTCGGTGGTGGTGAGGCCGTCGCAGACTTTTCCTTCTACCTTCAGGATGATATCGCCCGGGCGGATTCCGGCTTTATAAGCAGGCGAACCGACAAATGGAGCGAGGACCACGGTCTGGTTGTCACGTCCCGTGACGGTCATTCCCACGCCGTAATATTTTCCCTGCTGGTCTTCCTTGAAGAGGGCGTATTGCTTGGGGTCAAAAAAATTCGAGTGCGGGTCCAGGACGTGAAGCATGCCGGGAATCGCGCCATCGTAGATGACTTTATCGGTGTCAACCGGGTCGGCGTAGTTGCGTTCGACGACAGATAGAACGCGGGTGAAGCTCTTTACCGAATCCTGGACGTCGGTGTCCTTGGTGCCTGCGGCGGTGGCTCGGACGGAGGGGCCGTAGAGGCCTCCCAGCAACGCCGAGACTCCCAAGACGACGACTAGAACGACGATTCCACGCTTAGAGGATGGCTGTGGTTCCATGCGACCTCGCTGTGCCCCAAATTACGATTATACCACACCTGTTTTGGATGCCGTTTCGCGGTAGTGCGTGACATTCAACACTCTGCGTCGAGTGTGTCGCGGGATGTTCATGAGTTTCGGACGCGCTGAAAACGCTCGCGCGAGCGCAAAAAAGAGACGGATGGAGTGCTGAAAATAGTGACTCCGATTTATTGATTTTTTGGCGATTTGAGCAGCTCGCCGCTCTTTGTTTTCTATAACTTAGAGCAGTTTCTACTTCCTGAGTTTGGCGATTTAACTTTCCGCAAAAACGACCAGTTTT
>Ga0187863_10002635_pt1 | contig 13555 bp, 9 predicted proteins | sample June2016WEW_11_1_FD_132975 | JGI IMG/M metagenome (GOLD analysis project Ga0187863, IMG submission 132975) | Peatland microbial communities from SPRUCE experiment site at the Marcell Experimental Forest, Minnesota, USA - June2016WEW_11_10 | ecosystem: Environmental > Terrestrial > Soil >... | reverse complement strand
CCTGCTTGATCGACCAGCCCCGGTGAAGCGTTACCAAGGAATCGCGAGCCCTCGCGAATGTGCACGATTCGGCTGGGTTCGAATCCCATCAAACGCGCACAGGTTGCATCGGCTGCCACCGGATCATCCGCAAGCACAATCGTTCCCAGAGGACGAGGCGTGCCGTTAAGGGGGCCGTTCCCTTCCATCGCCACGATGCCATCCGCGATGACGAAGTGGATCGGAACGGTTCGCACAGTCGGATGGGCCACCCGACCTCTACCGTGTCAATCTAGCGTTATTAGGTTTTACAACGACTTACAACTGCGTGGAGGCTGCCTAAGTACACGCAAGTCGTGCAAGACATCGCTTTTTGTGGGTTGGATTGTGGGTTGAAAATTTGGGTACACCTGGTGCCCACGAACGCCATTTGCTATTCAAGCGACCACCGAACACACAGTGCGAGTCGCCCTCCTGATGCTCGCAGTCATACCCTTTCTCCGGTGTACACATCACCGGAGGAGGGGAGAATGCGAGCACGCTACCAGCGAGGATATCTTCGGCTTGGCCATCGCAAGACCGGACCGGACTGTTGGGAATTTCTTTGGTGGGACTTGGAGCTTACCGGGCAGAGAGTACGCCGCAAGGCGGTCATAGGAACCGTTCAGCAATACTCGAATATTGAACAGGCTTGGCAAGCAACCAACGGCCTTCGGGTGTCGATCAACGAAGCCCGAAACCGGCAGCGAGAACAATTAGTTACAGTCGCCGACTTAGTGGATCATTACACGAGGGCGGAACTCGGCGGTGATCCATCAGACGGTGGAAAGTCGCACGCCACCAGGACTGTATACAAAAACTTTCTTGCGAGGTGGGTCAGGCCAGCGTGGGGCAGCTTGAACATCCGGGCCGTCCGCACAACGGCTGTAGAACAATGGCTTCGTCAACTGAGGCGTGCCGACGGCGGTTTGCTCGCTCCCTCGACCAAGGCGAAGATCCGCAATGTAATGAGCGTCGTGTTCAATCATGCCATCCGCCATGAATGGCTGGAGCAAGGCAAGAACCCCATCCTTCTCGTCCGCCAAGGGGCTAAGCGGCAAACCATTCCGGAGTACCTGGAGCCTGAAGAATTGCAAGCGCTACTCTCCCAGCTGAGTGACTGCTTTCGTGTGATGGTTCTCCTCGATGCAGCCACCGGGTTGCGACGCAGCGAGCTCCTCGCACTCAAGTGGGAGGACATTGACTTTGAACGCTTGCAAATCAATGTCCGGCGTTCGATCTATCTGAATGTTGTGGGCAACTGCAAGACCGAGGCGTCTCGAAAACCTGTGCCGCTGGATCTGACCCTGGCTTCTGAGCTCTGGGCCTGGAAGCAGGACAGCAGGTACGGCCAGCCTAATGACTGGGTGTTCGCGAGTCCTCACAGTCGGGGCAGAAACCCGTACTGGCCCGACATCCTTCTTTCTCGGGTGGTGCGCCCGGCAGCTGCCCGCGCCGGGATTAAGAAACACATCGGCTGGCACACGTTCCGGCACAGCTTTTCTACAATGCTGATGGCAAACGGGGAGAATGTGAAAGTGGTGCAGGAACTCATGCGCCACGCGAACTGCCGGTGCACGCTGGAGATTTATTCTCAGGCTCGGCTACAGGCAAAGCGGGAGGCACAACATCGGGTCGTCGAGCTGATCATTCCTCGGGAGCGTGAGGCTACCGATACTGAATTGCCATTGATTCTTGCGAACGCCGAGGTAGCTAGGATAGAGGTGTCATGACCCGCAGGACTCAGCATCTCAAGCGTCGATTCACCGCAGTTGTGTCAGTCTCACGGAGTCGGCACAACGCGATAGTAAACGCCATTTGCGCCGTAAGATGGCTGAAACCAGGTGTTGCCGCACAAGTAGTACGTCATGCCACCTACAGTGGGAGTTGCGCAACCGGCTGGTACCGTCGCGACGATCTCTCCCATTGAATACGAAGCGCCAGCTGCACCAGCCGCCACGCCGGCAGCGTAGGCGTTGGCATTGGCAGCGCTATTATTCGCCGAAGCGACTGCCGCTCCAGCTACTGCGCCAACAGCGGCGCCTGCGGCTGCTGCACCAGCTGTGGACCAGCCTCCGCAGTTATAGCAACCCGAAGAGTAGGAGTTGACGACAACCGGTGGATGGTAAACCGCAGTTGTCCCACCGTAGTAATGGTCACTGGCGTATGCAGTCGTACCCGAGGAAGTCGTTCCAACCGTGCCGACTCCCTGGTAGTGGGTCGCGGTGCCACCATAGGCGCCCGTAGCGGTCGTCGTTCCTGACCCTTCGGCATGATATGCGCTGCCGCCGTAGGCGCTTGTTGCGGATGTTCCCTGGCCGGCCGTGTGCGTCGCAGTGCCTCCATAGGCGTTTTGGCCGGTCGTGGTCCCTGAGCCTTCGGTATGGGTCGCCGTGTCGCCGTATTTATTGTTATATGTTGTGCCCTGTCCGGCAGTGTGAGTTGCTTCTCCGCCGTATCCGGTTGTGCGCGTAGTGGAATCGGACCCTTGGGCATGGTAGGTGGAGCCGCTACCATATCGGTTCACATGCTGCCCTAGCAACGCCGTTTCACCCAACATAACGGAGAGCATTACACTTAACAGGCTCAACAGTATGTTTTTCATAGTGTCTCTTCACTTCTCCATTACTGGTTTGTAGGCGGTTTTGCCGCAGGCTTTGCAGCATTATTCGGCCCGAAGCTGCCGGTTGGCCGGTCCGGGGGGGCAAATGGAATGCGCTTTGCACTGCTGGCCTGGGCGGAGCTAAAGGCGCCAGCAGCGATAGGCACGTCAAGCTGCCAGTTGCTGAGCACAAGTGCGTGGCGCGATTGTGATGGATCATCAACATAAATCGCGCGGATGAGTCGCGGCAATTTGTCCTCGGCGCCGATCCACGCTTCGATGAAGACCCCTCCGCTTTCATAAGCCACGATATCGGTGGTCGTGTTTCCGACAATCTTGGACTGCCCAACGTAGAATGCGACCTGCATGCCTTCCGCGATGACCTTGTAGGGGTCGGTTACAAGCAGGTCGTCGAAGGCAAAGTAAATAGCCGCAGAGTGGTAGGCTGTGCCGAGCATTTCGTCAACGCTGGGCGGAGCATCGGCAATTGCGACAAGGTTCTCAGCGGGTGCAAATGCCGTCATCGTTTTGCCATCGTAGTAGAACTCAGAAGCAGGACCATCACCGGAGGTGATCACGCGAAGTTTGTCGGGCCGCTGAAGAAGCACGTCCGATTTGGTGCCGTAAGCGAGGGGAAACCCCAGACGGCTCGGGTTCTCGAACGTTTCAATCGCCGTAAACTCCATCGAATGCGCCCTAGCCAGGCGCGCGCAGGTAGCCTTCAGGATCTCGATGGCCCTGGGTTCAAGTGCAGGCCGCGCCTGGGCCGTTGCCGCCCCCCCGGACGGAGCTGCTTTATCTGTTGCGGACTGAGGTACGGGATTCGGCGAACCGTGGGTGCTAGCGGCGCACGCGACTACTATCAGCACACCAAACGCGCCAAGGAGTCGCATCGAACGACTGAACCTAAACGTGGTCATAGAGTCCCCTGAGATCTGTTGTGAAGCCCTGAGCAGCAACTATTACGGAATCATTCCGCATTCAAACATCTTGTTGGCAATAGGAGCTGCCACTTTGTCAATGAACAGCGCTCGCATCTGCGGATCGCCCTTCAGAAACTGAACTGCCTTTTGCTCCGCAGGTGACGGCGGCTGTTTGTTCGCTCTCTCCGCCCACAACTGTTGGCAGGTGGAGTTCTGGTATTTCTGAATGACCTTGTTGGCAACTTGATCCAGTACCGGGTGCTGATCCTGAGCGTACGTTCCACCTGCAAGAGTCAGCGCCAGGAGCGAGATCAACAAACAAGCGATCTTACGTGTACGACTGAGCGTCATCATGCGTTTTTCCTCATCAAGGTACGAGATTGCACTGCAAGTAATGTGTTCCTACCCTGGCTAATAGCCAATTCGGAGCCTAATGCGCGGCCATTGCGCGGCGCAATTTGAGTCGTGGGGTCGAAGTCAGGCGTGTCCGGCAGCAGCTCACGAAGTTGGTCAATCGTCTAACTTCGAGGCCAAAAAGGGGGCACAAAACTCCCAACAGCCCCAACTATAGACCCTTTTGTGGATTCCTGAAACATCAATTTGTAATCTGGGGCGACGGAATCACGCCCAAGGCAATTTGGCACATCGTGAAAGGGGCGGCCAGGCATGCCGGCATCAGGGACCTTGCTCCCCACGACTTGCGCCGCACCTGTGCACGGTTGTGCCACACGGCGGGCGGAGAACTTGAACAGATTCAGTTTCTACTTGGGCACGCCTCGGTTCAGACCACGGAACGCTACCTCGGCTGCAAGCAGAAACTCAGCCAAGCGGTGAACGACGACCTTGGGCTGGAGCTAGAAGGCACCTGACGGTCTGGCGTCCCAGAACGAGACTTCTGACCCGCGTCGATAAGCTGTCGTAAACAAACCAACTCGCGAACTGACCCCAAGGTGCAGCTCGGCCCGAATTACTTACTACATGGCGATTTACCGTCAACTATCCGAGGATTGGCAGGTTGCAGAGCGACGGGGCAGCTCTCGCGAGCTGCCCCTGCTGGTTACGGCTGAAGTTCGATTTCGCCTGGACGCCAGGTCTTGTCGAACCACGGTTCGAGCGGGCCGTAGAGTCGCAGGATCATGAACCAACCCTTCTTGGGTATGGTCTGTACCCAGTTGTTCGCTTCGCCCGCAGGAGCCTTCGGGCCGAAGTACACATCCACCGACCCGTCCGTGTTCACCTTTAGTCCCTTGTCCTGGCTGCTGACGCTGGGAGCCTGTTGATCGGTTTGAAGCATGGAGCGCGTCTGGTTGTCATACACGATCACCGACCAGAAATCCTTGACGGGAATGTTCGGCGGCAGATGCATCTTGTAGGTCTTTCCACCGTCGAACGGATTGCCCTTCGAATCCGTTGCGGCCCAGGGATATTGCGATCCCTGTCCGACCATCTTCATCTCCATCGCGGGCGTTACGCCCGTAGCGAAGTAGTAGAAGAAGATGTAGCCGTCGAGGTTGGAGACTCCCGGCGAAACCACGAATTGGTAACCGCCAAAGTACGGCAGACGCCAAGAACTATCCGGATAGAAATATGCGTCCTTATCGCGCATCCGGAAGGCAAGGGTCCGCGCCGTCACCGCACCGATGTTAGCGGCGTCGGCCAGGATCTTCTTCATCCGTGCGTCAGGATTGAACGGTTTTCCCTTCTCGATTCCAATGGATGCAAACAAACCCATCATAGTGGGATCGTTGGGGGCGGGAGGCTCTTCCTGAATGACGGTATTCAGCAGTTCCCAAAACGAGTAGTCACCCGGCGCAACAAAGTTCGCGGGAATGCCAGATGCGTTGGCGAACTTGATGGCCGGCGGATTCGCAGCGTCGGAAAGCTGGTAAATCTTCAAGGTCTTCTTCACCAACTCGACGCCCGGGGTGGGAGAGCCATCTACCAGGAAGCTGCGGAAGGGCAGCCAGTTTCCGAAGGTAGGCGGACGCACCACGAAATAGCCCTCGGGAACCTGCCCCGAGTATCCGGGCGGCAAAACGAGATACTTGCCGCCTTGTCCCTTGTCAGGGCCCGTGATGCCGACGTCAACCACCCAGCGATAATAAAAGTCATCGATACCTCCCAAGACCTTCGGAGGAATCTCCACGACCAATGGCCCCTTATGGGTGTCGAGCCAAATGAAGCTATAAACGGTGTTGTCGTTGGCTGTCAGTTCTACCGTCTTCGAATCCACCAGCTTTTCCCAGATCACATCCGTCTGGTTATCCGGTCCGAATCTCCGCATGGAGTCGCGCATTCCGGCCTGGTTCACGATGGGAATGGCAAGTAGGTAGGCCTGCAAAGCGCGCGACTGGTCCAGATTGTCGTAGATTTTCTTGACCGTATCCGTGTCGGGGTTGCCGTCGGACAGGTGCAATGTGCCGATTGAGGTGTCGAGTTTGTCGGGCGTGGCAACGCCCGGAGCGATGGGGGTAGTCATCTTGTACTGCTGGGCAATGCCGGAACTGGCAGCGCCGATCAAGAGTGCGGATGACAGCAGAAACGCAAGAAAGTGTTGGTGCGATTTCATCGAATCCTCCATTCGATGTTTCCGCCCTTTCACGGTTTGGAGTTACAGGAGCCTGCCGTGCAGCCGCCGTGACAGCTCATACTGAGCATAGAGGTGGCGTAAACAAGCCATTCCACCACAAATCGGGAAAAGACGGATGTGACCTTGGTCACTGGGAGGTGTTCTGAGCTGGATCAATGGCATGAACAGCCCAAGTCGTAGCCTAACTGGACCGGCCATAATGCTCGGAACATCATTCGCTTGTCACATTGGCCCCAAACCGGCATGTGGGAGATTACTGCCGCGAAGCATCCGGCAACCGCATTGGCACCACCACTTGGATGTAAAACGCCTGACGCGTCTGCGTGCAGGCATAGGCTCTTGGCCAGCCGCGGTGGAGGCGGCTGGCATGAGCAGACACGCCAAGCGGAAATCCTCGAAACTACAGCGGCCGAAAACAAAGCTCGGCCTCCCTGATCTGGACCACAGCAAATCGGCGGTCTTGGATAGCCTTCCCTCGCCCGAGTCGAAGCGCGGATATCGACACGCGATCGATGAATTCATTCAGTGGTACTGCTCCGAGCCGCGCTTGTCGTTCAACAAGGTTGTGGTCACCCGTTATCGCATTTTCCTCGAGAATCGCCAGCTCGCGGCAGGAACGATCAATGGACGACTCGCTGCAGTGCGGCGGCTCGCCTACGAGGCTGCCGACGCTGGCTTGCTCAGTCCGGAGCTCGCCGCCGGCATCCGGCGGGTGAAAGGGGCCAGGAAGTTGGGTGTCCGGCTTGGAAATTGGCTCACCACTGGCGAAGCCCGCAAACTCTGGCAGGCGCCTGCCCCTGACACGCTCAAAGGCAAGCGGGACCGGGCAATTCTCGCCATCCTGCTTGGCTGCGGTCTGAGGCGCCGCGAACTGGCTGACCTGGAGTTCACGCATATACAGCAGCGCGAGGACCATTGGGCAATCGTCGATCTGGTAGGCAAAGGGGGACACATTCGGACCGTACCAATGCCCGGGTGGGTCAAGGCGGCCGTGGACCTGTGGGTCGCGGCGGCCGGGATTTCGGCAGGACGGTTGTTTCGATGCGTCTGTCGAGCAGGCAAGCATTGGGGTGATGGGGTAACGGAGCGGGTGGTCTGGCACGTAGTGAAACAGTACGCGAAGACACTCGGTTTTGCGCGGCTCGCTCCACATGATCTTCGCCGCTCGTGCGCAAAGCTATGCCATTCCGCAGGTGGCGAATTGGAGCAAATTCAGTTCCTTCTGGGCCACGTTTCCGTGCAGACAACGGAACGGTATCTCGGCTGCAAGCAGCGGATTCAAGGGGCCGTGAATGATCACCTCGGCATCGAACCATAATGCGGCTGCTTCGGACAGGAGCGCGATGGCGACTTCTCGCTCATGTGGCTTCTGTAGACGGCGTATCTCGGAAGTGATCGGCGCAACAGTTCAAATATATTGGCTTGGGCGAAACCTTATCCACGTGTCGCTCGCCGAACCTCTACACTTACGGAAGTGGGTTTCGCCGCGGGGGTTGTCCCGAAGAGTTCCCTGGTACTGCCGGACCGATACCAGCGGCGGCCTGTTCTGCAATCAGACGGAATCCTCTGCTCCCTGCTTCGTCGGCGAGTTGATGCAATTGAGTCCGTCCCCGTTCTGCGTTTCCAGCTTGGATCTCAATCTCGCTTAGTTCCAGTCGCGCTTCGAGTTGACAGCGCACGCAACCCATTGCGACGGCCCTCTGGAGTGCCGGTTGCACCGTCCGCCTTGCTTCGTCGAAACGATGCTGGCTGCTTCGGAGCCGAGCGGTCGCCAGTGCAACATCGAAGCGGACCGTCGGATCATAGCTGTGGGCCGAAAGCACGGCGGTTTCTCCTAGAATTTTCGTGGCCAAGGGAGTGTTGCCCTGCTGAATCATCTCGCGCGCGAGCATGATTTCCGCTTCGATTTCATAATCGGTCATGCTTCGTCGGCGAAGCTCATCAATAGCGGACCGCACGGTGCTCACGTCTGCCGATCCTCCTTCCTGTGCCAATGCGACCCCCGCAAGCTCAATCTGGTCCCATGCGGCGTCAGCCGTTGCGCCAATTTCGCGGTCAACAGAAAGCGCTTCGGAAAAGGCCTGCCCGGCACTTACACAATCTCCTCCTCTCAGGAGCGCTCTTCCTAAAGACCGTTCAGCCTCCGCATATTCCGTCTTGCCACTCGTCTCTTTGAATTGTGCAATTGCTTCTCGGTACCTAGACAGCGCAGTTGCCATATCTCCCTGAGTTTCAGCAATTGAGCCGAGGCTTTCCAGGGTAGCTCCAAGAACAGATTTGCTCCCCTCGCCACGAACATGCTCCAGGAGCGGCTCCAGTATGTCTTTTGCTTGGCGGAACTTCCCTTGGCGTTGGAGTAACTCGGCAAGGTTGTACGTCACAACGTCCCGCTGATTCACCCGGTTCAATTTGGCAAGAATGGCGGCGGCTTCGCGGACGAGATCCTCAGCTTTGGGCAGGTCGCCTTCAATCTCGCACATCTCGCCCAGATTTGAGAGTGCGGCTGCCTGGTGAGCTTCGTCTCCATGTTCGCGGAACACGTTGAGCGCTTGCTCGATGTTGTGCCTGGCGCCGGTAACATCGCCTCGTTTCGCCAAGACGCCACCAATTTGCATTAAAGCGAGGGCTGATCTCTCGACGTCACCTGACTGAGCGAAGATTCGCCGCGCTACGCTATAGGCTTCTATGGCGCCGCTAAGATTTCCAAGAACGTTCGAAGCATAACCGCCCGTCAGCTTCGCGCGTGCCAGAAGCAGCCGCGCCCCAGTCGTTGCCGCCTTCCCGGCCGCGCTGTCGGCTAAGGTTTGTTCTCGCTTATAGTCAGCGAGCTCGCCGGCAATCCTGGCATCTGCAAGATCGATTCGTGGATCATCACCCTCTGGAAAGGGTAGCTTTCGCAAAACAGCGAGTGTTGCTGTTGCTTCAGCGTACTTACCCATCGCGTCCTGCGCCCCGGCGAGGTTCAAACCGTAATCAAGATTGTCAGGGTACAATTGCCGCAAGCGAGAATAAACCTCAACCGCGTGTATCCAGTCTCCATTGATCTCATCGTAATGCGCTTCAATCTGCAGCCGCACGTGTTGCGGGAGATTCTGCGCCAGCTCCATGCCTTTTCGCGCCGCCGCAGTGGCCTTAGTGTCGTAGCCGAGATCGGACCACGCAGTCGCTAAAGCCGAATAGGCCGACGAATATTCAGGCTCCAGACGGATAGCGCTTTCCAAGAGATCGGCAGCCGCAACGTCATCGAAAAGCCGCAATTTGGCGAGTCCCTCAGAGTAAAGCCGCGCTGCTCCTGGATCGGACGGCAGCGAAAGCTTAACCTCTTCCGCCTCGGTTAAGGTCAACGTTTCAGCCCCAAGCTTTGCCCGCAATTGTTCGCCAGCATGGGACGCCAGATTAAACAGATCCGACTGGGAACCAACGACGGCGAAGCTCGCAACCGTGTCCCCCGTTAGCGCGTCCTCTACTCGAGCATCGAGGCGAACCCGTCCCCTACCTGCTTGTCCAATGGCGAGATAGGACCCAGCAACGACATAATCGCAGCCAATATCCTTGCGAATCTTCGTTAACGTATTGCCGCCATAGCTATCTCTATTCGTTAGAGATAGTTCATGCTTAGCTCGGGACACATCCTCCTCCGAAACCACTCGGAGGTGGTCGCCCGCGGCCAATTCAGTGGCGAGCATCTCGGAAAATGCGGTCGATAACCATTCGTCCCGCGCATTTCCAGAGACATTCGTGAAACCCATGACGGCAACCGCGCGACGCATGTAGCTGGAGGGCACTACCAGAGTTGGTTGAGCCGGCTGAGCTTGGGCATTTGGCACATGCTTATGTCGACTGCTATAGCGATACCCAACGTATCCACCGAGCACAACTATGATGAAGAAAGAGACTGCCGCCAGCGCCAAATGTCGCGAATTGCGATCCGGCGTCGATACGATGGTCTGTAACTTTTCCGGCGTTCGGTCAACCGAAAACTCACCGGGACCCAATGTCGCAGCGCCATCCGATCCTTCTCTTGAGGCCGGCCTCAGCGGCTCGACCCTAGCTACGAAGCGATAACCTTCCTTGGGCAGAGTTTCGATATAGCGCGGTTCTCGAGAGGTATCTTGTAGCAGGCTCCGTAATCTTTGCACCGCACTATTCAGGCTTCCTTCAAAATTGACAAAAACGTCATCCGGCCAGAGCTCCCGTCTCAAGTCTTCGCGCGAGACAACCTGTCCCGGCCGTTCAAGGAGCATCGCCAGAATTTGAAACGACTGGTGCGGTACCTTAAGCCTCAGCGTTCCCTTACGAAGCTCGCGTTTGTGCAAATTGACTTCATAGGGCCCGAAACGTAAATGCAACGGAGTGGACCTAGAATCGCCGAATGCGGGGGCATTTCCCATCAGGCGACGGTATTCTGAATCATCTGGCTCAATTGGCGACATATCCAATGCCGAATTAAGGAAATGTCCTTCCTCGACTGCACTTGTCAACAAATTGTCAACATTTTGAAGAGTGCACCGCAACCGTAGGCAAGCCGTTCTCACGGGCGTGATGCATCAAGTACGGCACCGAGTAAACTCAGTAAGCCATTGTCTACCATTCACTTAGAAAGTGAGATTGATCGTGAGAAAAAGTGATTTTGGAAAGTCGGTCCGGTTGGCGTAAGTTCCTGACAACTTCTTGCGCACGGCCAGCAGCTGCGGGCTGTTGCTGATCCAGCTGCCCAGGCCCGCGCAAGTCAATTAGGAGGAATACATCATGTACAGCACGACCTTGAACCGCGCTTCGCTGTTGATTCTCTCTATCTTACTCATCGCTTCCCAGCAGGCCGCTGCCCAGGCGGGCCAACTGGATTCGACATTCGGGACGGGCGGAATCTTTACCACCAACTTTACCGAGGACAATTTTGCGCCGATCGACAACGCAGTGGCGATTCAGAGTGACGGCAAAATCGTACTCGGTGGAGCGACCCCCAACGGGCCCTCCCTGTTGCGACTCAACACCAATGGAACTCTCGACTCCAGCTTCGGTTCGGGCGGCATCGTGACCAACACCTTTGGGGAGGATGTCGCAGATGTCTTTGCCGTGGCCATACAGCCGGACGGGAAAATCCTGGCCGCGGCGCAGGGATTCTCCGGACCGATTGGCCGATTCAACAGCGACGGCAGTGTCGACACGACCTTTGGCAATGGCGGTTTTGCCACCTCCATGTCGCTCTTCACCACAATAGGCTCACCCAATGCTTTCGCGTTACAAGCGGACGGCAGGATTCTGATCACCGGCTCCGGTCTTATCGGGCGCTACACCAGCACCGGTCAACTTGATCCCACCTTCGGCACCAACGGCATCGCCCCTTTGAACGCTGCGACTGCAACCGCAATGGTTGTGCTACCCAGTGGCCAGATCCTGGTAACCACAGGCTCAGGCGCGCCGTCCCTAATCAGCGTAGGAGCAGGCGTGTCGTTTAATTTGCCCATTCCACAGGCGGGTGCAATTGCGCGCTACAACGCTAACGGGAGCCTGGATACGACGTTTGGCATCTCGGGACAAGCAGCCTGTGTGGCGTCGGCGGCCGGCCTCGCCGTTCAAAGCAATGGCAAAATCGTTGTCGCCGGCACCATCACCAGCGCACTCCTTACTGCACCCGCGAACGGTGGCACGGTCGTGATAAACAACCAGACGGGCTTCGGATTGGTCCGCTATAACGCGAATGGAAGCATCGACACCAGCTTCAATCCGGGAACTGGTATCGGTACTGGCGGCGGCGTCATCACCGGATTCGGAAACACCTTTCCGAATGGTGGTGCCTTCGCCCTTGCTATTCAATCCAACGGCGCGATTGTGGTGGCAGGAGTGGCGGGAGTACCGGGCGTCCCCAATGCCCTGGGGACGAACTTCAGTTCGTCATCGTTAGTACTGGCCCGCTACACCACCACCGGGCACCTCGATAACACCTTCGGCACGAACGGGATTGTGAGCACCTCGGTAACTCCGGGCCCGATCTCATTCGTTAGCGCACTTGTCCTACAGAGCGACGGGAAGATCGTTGCTGCTGGGAACACTGGATTCTATGATGGACTGATCTTCTTCGATAACTTTGCCGTCGCTCGTTATTTGGCGCAGTAAGTTCAATCTGTCCTCGTAGGGCTTGAACCTCCGGTAAGAACCGGAGGTTTTTCCATTTCTGATGAGAGCACCGTTTCCAAAGATTTCCGACTTGGCGAACCACAAACTGCACAAGGTTCCAGACCGCGTGCGAAAAAGAGCGCGCGCTGCACGTAATCGGACGATTGTAGCGCCGGATGTACGCGATACTTATCGATAACACGTTCATCATAAACGACCGCTTGTGTATAGGCCGATTACAGGCGGATGACGAGCAATCCGCAACTTGGACTGTACGGAGTCAAGTTGACGAGAAACGCCCGACGGTTCCTTCTGGCGCCCTCCGCCAGAGTGCGCTGTCATTCCGCGACATGCCGACAACCCGTCAAACTAGATTACTTCCGAGCCGACAATTCGGACACAGCCCGGCCAGCCGGTCTCAAACTCCTCCCTCGACTCAAGGGAAGAGATATAGGATAGCTTCATTCAAAAGGGGGCGATTATGCAGCAGAGTATTACCAGAGTCAATGCTTCGGAAGAGACCATCAAGATTGGTCCCCTCGGGATCCGATTCCTACTCACGGGCGATGATTCCAACGAGAGCGTCTCGGTGTTCGAGGTCCTCGTCCCGGTTGGGCAGAAGCTGGCGGCGCCGGCCCACAAGAACGACGCCTACGAGGAGGTTCTCTACGGTATCGAGGGCGTCCTTACCTGGACGGTTGATGGTACGCCAATCGCGGTTGGTCCCGGGCAGGCGCTGTGCATCGCACGAGGCGCGGTGCACCGCTTCGATAATCTTGGCAACGAGGATGCGAAACAGCTCGCCGTCATATCCCCTGCGATCATGGGCCCCGCGTACTTCCGAGAAGCCGCCGAAGTAATCGCCGCGGCCGCCGGCGGCCCGCCCGATCGGGCGAAGATGATGGAGGTCTTCCGCCGCCATGGCATGACGCTGGCGGCGCCCCTGCCTGTTAAGTAAGTAGCGGTTTGCTGGTATGCTTTCGCCTCGCCGCCCGTCACTAACGGGTTCATCACGCAGATTCGGTTGACGGCCCACTCGGAAGTAATCCACCTGGATGAAAAACGCCCATTCCGCTCTCTTGCCTAAGAGCGTCCCGAGGGGCTGGACACAGGGAAGCGTAGCCGACTATTCGCTCAAGTGGATTTCCGCCGCGAAATGCGCCCAATAGCATTCGTATACCCTGCGGCGTTTGAACTAAGTCGCTGGCGCGACGGACGCTGCGGCATAGGTCGTCCCCTGGCATTGTTGGCTGTGTAAGAGTTGGGTCACAGGAGGTTTACTGTGACCCATCTTCGGCAGCAGAT
>Ga0187863_10002634_pt1 | contig 13557 bp, 21 predicted proteins | sample June2016WEW_11_1_FD_132975 | JGI IMG/M metagenome (GOLD analysis project Ga0187863, IMG submission 132975) | Peatland microbial communities from SPRUCE experiment site at the Marcell Experimental Forest, Minnesota, USA - June2016WEW_11_10 | ecosystem: Environmental > Terrestrial > Soil >... | reverse complement strand
TGATGCGGCCGTGATACATGAAACCGGACCGGTCGAAAGCGACCTTGCCGATACCCTTGGCCTTGGCCCGTTCCGCGATCGCGCGGCCTACGGCCTTGGCGGCCTCGATGTTGCCCGTGGTCTTCAAATCGCCGCGCACGTCTTTCTGCAGCGTGGAGGCGGTCACCAGCACCTTGTCGCCCTTGCCGGGCTCACTTCCATCTTGGGGCTCGAAGATCTGGGCATAGATGTGGCGCGGTGTGCGGTGCACCGAGAGCCGCAACGCGCCCAACTCCTTGATTTTGACGCGCCCGCGCGTTGCGCGGCGCAGCCGTGTATCTCGTTTGTCTAGCTTCATGGGCCTACTTCTTCTTCGCTTCTTTCAGCGAAATCTTCTCGTCCGAATACTTCACGCCTTTGCCCTTGTACGGCTCCGGCGGCCGAAAGCCGCGGATCTCGGCGGCGGTCTGGCCCACCCGCTGGCGATCGATGCCCTTGACCAAGATCTCGGTCTGGCTCGGTGTCTCGATGGTGACGCCCTCGGGAATCGCATAGTTGATCAGGTGCGAAAAGCCGAGCGTCAACGTCAGGCTCTTCGCCTGCACTGCAGCGCGATAGCCGACGCCGACCAGCTCGAGCTTCTTCTCGTAACCCTTGGTGACGCCCGTGACCATGTTGGCCAGATGGGCGCGCGTGGCTCCCGCGATGGCATTCAGGCCCTCGCCGCCCGAATCAGCCTCAACCGCAAGGTGCTTTTCTTGCTGAACCACCTTGATGCCGTGCTTCAGCGCAAGCGTGAGCGAGCCCTTGGCGCCTTTGACGGTGACTGAGTCCGCGCCGATCGTGGCGCTGACGCCCTGGGGAAGGTCTACCGGCTTTTTTGCTACTCGAGACATGGTTCTACCTTACGAATCGGCTATTGAACGACGAACAGGACTTCGCCGCCGGTACCGGCCGCGCGGGCCTGCTTGTCGGACATGATGCCCTTCGGGGTCGAGACCACGGCGACGCCGAGTCCACCCAACACCTTGGGCAGTTCGTCCTTGCCGCGATAGATGCGAAGTCCGGGACGGCTGATGCGCTCGATCCGGTCGATCACCGGGCGCCCGTCGTGGTACTTGAGCTCGATGGAGAGCGAGCGTCCCGCACTGGTCGCATCGACACCGTAGTCGCCGATGTAGCCCTCATCCTTCAACACCTTGAGGATGGCGAGCTTCAGCTTCGAGGTGCCCACGCCCACCGTCGCCTTGCCGGCGGATTGCGCATTGCGAATGCGGGTCAGGAGGTCGGCGATCGGATCAGTCATGCTCATAGTGCGCGCCTCACCAGCTCGCCTTGGAAAGGCCAGGAATCTCGCCGCGGTTTGCGGCCTCACGCAGCTTGGTGCGCGCCAGACCGAACTTGCGGTACACCCCGCGCGAACGCCCGGTGATCGAGCAGCGATTGCGCTGCCGCATCGCGCTCGCATCGCGAGGCTGCTTCTGCAGCTCCACTTGCGCGGCCGCGCGCTCTTCCGCCCCGGTCTTCGGCTCGCGGATCAGCTCCTTGAGCTCAGCGCGACGGGTGGCGTATTTCTTCGCCACCTTCAAGCGTTTTTTCTCGCGCATGATCATGTTCGTTTTCGCCATGGGCTGTACCCTACTTACGGAACGGAAAGTTGAAAGCTTCGAGCAGCGCGCGTCCGTGTTTGTCGTCGGCGGCTGACGTGGAGATGGTGATATCCATCCCGCGAATCTGATCGATCTGGTCGTACTGGATTTCCGGGAAAATGATCTGCTCCTTCACGCCCAGGCTGTAGTTGCCGCGGCCATCGAAGGAGCGGCCGCTGATGCCGCGAAAATCGCGGATGCGCGGGATCGCGATGTTCACCAGCCGGTCCAGGAACTCGTACATGCGGGCGCCGCGCAGCGTCACCTTGCAGCCGATCGCCTGTCCGTCGCGCACCTTGAAGGTCGCCACGGACTTCTTGGCCTTGGTGATGGCGGGCTTCTGCCCGGTGATCTTCGCGAGATCCGCAGTGGCCGCATCCATGACCTTCTTGTCGGCCACGGCTTCGCCCACGCCCATGTTCACGGTGATCTTGAGGATTTTCGGGACCTGCATCGTGTTCTTGAGCGCCAAGTTCTTCTTGAGCTCCGGCACGATCTTGTCGCGATATATTTGTTGCAATCTTGCTGCCATGTGACTCTCGGTTACTTCGCGTCGACCATTTCTTTGTTCGACTTGAAAATGCGCACCTTGCGGCCGTCCGCCAGCGCCTTGAATCCCACCCGATCGCCCTTTTGGGTGGCGGGATTGACCACGGCCACGTTCGACACGTGGAGCGCGGCTTCACGCTCGATGATGCCGCCCTGAACGCCCGCGTTCGGGTTCGGGCGCTGGTGCTTCTTCGCCATGTTGAGGCCCTCGACGCGCACGCGGTCATCCGCGAACACTTCGATCACGGTGCCCTTGCGGCCCTTGTCGCGGCCGGCGGTCAGAATCACCAGGTCGCCTTTGCGTATCTTCTTCATCTCAAAGCACTTCCGGAGCGAGCGAAATGATTTTCATGAACTGGACGTTGCGCAGCTCGCGCGTCACCGGCCCGAAAATGCGGGTGCCGATCGGCTCGAGCTTGTTGGTCAGGAGCACCGCGGCGTTCGTGTCGAATCGGATCAAGGAGCCGTCCGGGCGGCGCACGCCGTGCCTGGTGCGCACCACCACCGCGTCGTAGACCTCGCCCTTCTTTACCTTGCCGCGCGGAATCGCGTCCTTGATGCTCACCTTGATGACATCGCCCACCGCGGCATAGCGGCGCTTGGAGCCGCCGAGCACCTTGATGCACATCAGACGCTTGGCGCCCGAGTTGTCGGCGACGTTGAGCATGGTTCTAAGCTGAATCATGTCGGCCCCTTACTCGGCTCGCGCGCGCTCGACGACGCGCACCAGCATCCAGGACTTGCGTCGGGACAAGGGGCGGCACGGCTTGATGGAGACCGTATCGCCTTCCTTGCACTCGTTGTTGGCGTCGTGCGCCAGAAGCTTCGTGGTACGGCGGATGTACTTGCCGTAGGTCGGATGCTTCACCAGGCGCTCGACCGAGACGGCGATGGTCTTGTCCATCTTGCTGCTCACCACCTTGCCGGTCAGCAGGCGCTGGCCGACCGCGGGGGTGCCCGCAGCTGCTGCGCTCGTGGCGGTGCCCGCGCCCGTACCGGCGCCCGAATCCGCTCCGGAGAGCGTCGTTTCCGTCGTGCTAGCCATCAAACCTTACCTCCGCGTTCGCCCTGAGTGCGCGCGCTCACCTGGGCGAGCACCGTCTTCACCCGTGCAATGTTCTTGCGCACCTTCGCGAACTGGTCCGGCTTCGCCGCTTGTCCCGTGGCGCGCGCCATGCGCAAATTGAATTGCTCGCGGCGCAGCTTGATGAGCTCCTCGCCGAGAGCCGCCGGCGCCTTGTCGCGCAGATCTTTAGCCTTCATGCCCGCACCTGTCGTTTGACGAACGCCGTCGATACCGAGAGCTTCGCGGAGGCGAGTCGAAACGCCTCACGCGCAATCTCCTCGCTCATGCCCTCGATCTCGAACAACACCTTGCCGGGCAGCACCTTCGCCACCCAGTACTCGACGTTGCCCTTGCCGGAGCCCATGCGCACTTCGAGCGGCTTCTGGGTGATCGGCACGTCCGGGAACACCCGGATCCAGATCCGTCCGCCGCGCTTCACGTAGCGCGAGATGGCGCGGCGCGCCGCCTCGATCTCGCGGGCGGTCATGCGCGCACGGCCCACGGCCTTCAGGCCGTACTCGCCGAACGCCACGGAGTTGCCGCGCTGCGCGCTGCCCGAGATCTTGCCCTTGAATTGTTTGCGGAACTTGGTCCGCTTCGGCTGCATCATGTGTGATTACCTGGCGTTCAACTCTGCGCGGGCGGCGTCGCGACGGCGTCAGCCGGCTTCGCCACCGGCGCGGCCGGGGCCTCTGCGACTTCGGCCTCGGCGGCCTCCACCTCGGGCTGATCGAACACTTCGCCCTTGAAGATCCAAACCTTGATGCCGATCACCCCATAGGTGGTCTGCGCTTCCGCGAGCCCGTAGTCGATGTCGGCGCGGAACGTGTGCAGTGGCACGCGACCCTCGCGATTCGTCTCGGTGCGCGCGATCTCGGATCCGTTCAGGCGGCCGGAGATGCGCACCTTGATGCCGAGCGCGCCGGAACGCATGGTGTTGGTCACCGCACGCTTCATGGCGCGGCGGAACATCACACGCTTCTCGAGCTGCTGCGCAATGCCCTCGGCGACCAGCTTGGCGTCGAGCTCGGGCTTTCTGATCTCGGCGATGTTGAGGCGCACGTCCTGCATGGTCATGCCGAGAATCTTGGCGACCGCGGTGCGGAGCTTCTCGATGTCCTCGCCCTTCTTGCCGATCACGATACCCGGGCGGGCCGTATGAATGGTGATGTTGGCGCGGCGCGCGGCGCGCTCGATGTGGATGCGGCTGACGGAGGCATCGGCAAGCTTCTTGGCCAGGAACTGGCGCACCAAATGATCGGTGTGGATGTTCGAGGCGAAGGTCTTGGACCCGGCATACCACTTCGACGTCCAGTCGCGCGTGATGCCGAGACGGATGCCAATCGGATTTACTTTCTGACCCATGCTGTTTTAGGCCTCTCGCTTGCCGTCGGACACTTGAACCAGGATGTGGCTGTTGCGCTTGGCGATGCGCACGCCCCTGCCCTTGGCGCGCGCCTGGAAGCGCTTGAACATCGGCGCCGGATCGACTTCGATGCGCGTGACCTTGAGATCGTCCACGTCGGCGTTGAAATTGTTGTAGGCGTTGGCGATGGCCGAATCGAGCACCTTGAGCACGATTTTCGCACCCTTCTTCGGCATGAATTTCAGGGTGTTCACCGCAAGCGTCGCCGACTTGCCGCGGATCGTGTCCACCACCAGGCGGCACTTCTGCGGGGAGATGCGGGCGTAGCGCAATTTCGCTGTGGTTTGCATGCTTACTCCGCCGCCGACACTTTCTTGTCGCCCGAATGCGATTTGAAGGTGCGGGTGGGGGCGAATTCGCCGAGCTTGTGACCGACCATGTTCTCCGACACGAGCACGGGGACATGCAGGCGCCCGTTATGCACCGCGATGGTGAGACCCACCATGTCCGGAATGACCATGGAACGGCGCGACCAGGTCTTGATCGGCCGGCGATCGTTCTTCTGACTCGCCGTCTGCACCTTCTTGGCGAGGTGCAAATCGACGAATGGACCTTTCTTGAGCGAACGAGGCACTGCGATATCTCCTAGGGAGCTCTAAACCGTTACAGCCGTTTATTCTTGCGGCGCTGGAGGATCATGCTGTCCGTGCGCTTGTTGTGGCGGGTCTTCTTGCCCTTGGTCTGCAGACCCCACGGGCTCACCGGGTGGGGATTACCCTGACCGGACTTGCCTTCGCCGCCGCCGTGCGGGTGATCGACCGGGTTCATGACCACGCCGCGCACCGTCGGGCGCACGCCAAGCCAGCGCACCGCGCCCGCCTTGCCGAACACGCGCAGATTGTGCTCATCGTTGCCCACCTCGCCGATGGTCGCGCGGCAATCGATGTGGATCTTGCGGATCTCGCCCGACTTCAGTCGGACGCTCGCGTACAGCCCCTCGCGCGCGGCAAACTGCGCCGAGCCGCCGGCGCTGCGTACCAATTGACCGCCCTTGCCGGCCTTCAGTTCGATGTTGTGCACCGTGCTGCCGACCGGAATGTGCCGCAGCGGCAGCGCATTGCCCGCCTTGATCGGGGCGTCCGCGCCGGAACGGATCTCATCGCCCGCCTTCACGCCCTTGGGCGCGAGGATGTAGCGCCGCTCGCCGTCCTTGTAGAGCACGAGCGCGAGATGCGAGGTACGGTTCGGATCGTATTCGAGCCGCTCGACGACGCCCGGGATGCCGTCCTTGTCGCGCTTGAAATCGATGATCCGGTAGCGCTGCTTGTGACCGCCGCCGATATGGCGCGTGGTCTGACGGCCGGAATGGTTGCGGGCGCCGGTGCGGTTCTTCTTCAGTGTCAGCGACTCGAGCGGTCCGCCCTTGTGCAGGTGCGAGCGGTCGATCTTGACCACGAAGCGCGTGCCGGGGGAAGTCGGTCTCATCTTGATGAGTGCCATGATCCTTGCGTCCTTACTTCGCGGTGCCGGTGAAGTCGATCGACTGGCCGGCCTGCAAGCGCACATAGGCCTTCTTGTGCCCGTTGCGCCGGCCAGGAACGTTCTTGAAGCGCCGGCTCTTGCCGGGCTTGTTGAGGAGGTTCACCCCCTCGACCTTGACCTCGAACATCAGCTCCACGGCCTGCTTCACGTCGCTCTTGGTCGCATCGCCGAGCACACGGAACACGTATTGATTGCCCTTCTCGGCCACGTTCGCGGCCTTCTCCGACACGTGCGGCTGAATCAGCACGTTCATCAGTCGTTCTTTATTCATGCGCGCCTCCGAGACGCTGTTCGAGCAGCTTCAGGGCACCGACCGTCGCAATGACCTTGTCGTGCTTGATGAGGCTGACGGGATCGAGCGAGGCGACCGGCATCACCTCCACGTAAGGAATGTTGCGGGCCGCGAGGAACAGCTTCTCCTCGAACGCCTCGACCAGGATCAGTGCGCGGGTGAGGCCGAGCTCCGCGAGCTTCCCGATCAGCAGCTTCGTTCGCGGCGCGGAGAGCTCGAGGCTCTCGACGGCGACCAGGCGATCCTGACGCACCAGCTCCGAGACCATCGACTGCATCGCGGCGCGATACATTTTGCGGTTCACCTTCTGCGTGAAATCGCGGGGCCGGGCGGCAAAAGCACGTCCGCCGCCGACCCACAAAGGGCTGCGAATCGAGCCGGCGCGGGCCTGTCCCGTGCCTTTTTGGCTCCAGGGTTTCTTGCCACCGCCGCGCACTTCGGCGCGCGACTTCTGACGCTTGGTTCCAGCGCGGCCGCCGGCCATGTAAGCGGTCACGACTTGGTGCACCAGCGCCTCGTTGTAGGCGCGGCCGAACGCGGCATCCGACAACTGGATTTCGCTCGAGGCCCCTGCATTCTTTAGCTGCAACTTCATGGCGGTCACTTCTCGTCAGTTACTTCTTGGCGGCCTTCGGTGCGGCGGCAGCCTTGGCTGCGGCAGGCTTGCCTGCGCCGGGCTTGCCCGCGGCGGCCGGCGCCTTGTTCGGCGCGAGACGCTTGCGGCGCTGCTGCGCCTGGGCCTTCACGGACGGGCGAACGATCACCCGGCCGCCTTCGGAACCCGGGACAGCGCCCGAGATCAGGAGGAGATTCCGCGGCACATCGATATCCACGATGCGCAGATTCTCGATGGTGCGGTTGCGCACGCCCATGTGGCCCGACATGCGCTTGCCCTTGAACACCCGGCCCGGAGTCTGGCGCTGACCGATGGAGCCCGGAGCGCGGTGCGATACGGAGTTTCCGTGGGTCTTCATGCCGCCCGCGAAGTTGTGGCGCTTCATGGTGCCGGCGAATCCCTTGCCGACCGTCGTGCCGGTCACGTCGACGACCTGACCCACCGTGAACATGTCGACCTTGATCTCGCCGCCCACGGCGAGCGACTCGCCCTCGCCCTTCTTCAGGCGGAATTCCCGCGAAGCGTCGCCGGCGGCCACATTGGCCTTGGCGAAATGGCCCGCGAGCGCCTTGGAAACGCGCGAGGGGCGGCGGCTGCCAAGGGTGACCTGAATGGCGCTATAGCCCTCGGATTTCTCGGATTTGACCTGCGAAATGCGATTGGGGAGCGCCTCGACGACCGTCACGGGGACGGTAACGCCGGCGTCAGTGAAAACGCGGGTCATGCCGCATTTGCGGCCAACCAGACCAATGGTCATTGTCAATCCTCATACCGCGGAAGCCACAAAGGCTCCGCTACGTTGCAACAAGCCGGCGGTTTGGATGCTCGAGACCCCAGGACCCTTGGGTCGGCCGGCCGTAATTGCCGGTGCGAATTCCTTGGATAACTGGCGTCGGCGCCCACGCACTCCGACCTTAAAATTGGACGGCGGAGTATACCGGACTTTGCGGGCAGTACAACTCCGCACAAACTTTCGGCGCTGGGGGTTGCTATTGTCGCCTTTCATATGTCATTATTTTCTGACATATGAAAGACGAGCCCTCAGATGGCGATCGATTGCTGATGATATTGGCCGCGCTCGCCAATCCGCACCGGCTGCGGATCATTGCGGCACTCTCTACGGGCGGACGCGACTACGTCAGTCGGCTGGCTCGGGAGCTTGGCATCAGCCGACCGTTGCTGCATTTGCATCTGCAGCGGCTCGAAGAAGCCGGGCTGGTCACCAGCACACTCGAGCTCTCGCAGGATGGCAAGGCGCTCAACTATTTCGAAGTCCGTAGCTTCGACTACGACATCACGCCGGCTGCAATCGCCCAGGTGGCACAGTCCCTCACCTCCAAATCTGAACCATAGAGGCCTTTATGACAGAGCAAGCGTTCTTTGCCGCCTTTTTCTTTCCAGCGGCTGCGGTGGTGCTCGTTTTCTTCATGAAATATGTTTCTGCCGTCCTACAAGCGAGAGTGCGTCTGGGCCAGGACGAAGCCTACCGCGAGCTCGCGAGCAAGGCCGCCACCACTCAAACCGAAACAGTGGCGGTGCTTGGACAGATCCAAGCGCGGCTCGCCGTGGTCGAGAAAATTCTCCGGGATGTCGGATAGGCGCAGCCAGTTGAGGAATTACCGTGAGTCGCAGAAAGATTGTCATCGGCACAGCGATGGCTCTGATCGGCCTGCCGACCGCGTCGATTGCGCTCCTGTTCGCAAATTTCTACGCCGTCTTCTACTTTCCAAATTGGAGCGGCGCCGCTGCTTATGCCTGTGGCTTCTCGTGATGGGGGTTAACGTCCGGCGATGGGAACAGCAGGCCGCCGCCGGACCCTCTCACGCACGCCAACTGCCGATCCCTGGTTGAGTCATTCCAGCGCGGCGATCTCCGCCAGGAACGCCTCTCCATACTCGTCCAGCTTTTTCTGTCCCACTCCATGGATCTCGAGCAGCCCATCGGCCGTGCACGGCTTCTGCGCCGCCATGGCCTGAAGCGTCCGATCGCTGAACACCACATAGGCGGGAACCTTGCGTGCGTCCGCCAACCGCTTGCGAAGCGCACGCAGGCGCTCGAACAAGTCCGCGTCCGGTGTCTCCGCGGTGTCCGGCTCCCCGACAGGCTGCCGCTTCCGCCCGGACGGGATCGCATGCGCCTCCCGGAGCGGAGCGTGGTCCGCTTCGGAGCCCCGCGCACCGCCCCGCGCCTCGCCGGAGATCGGCGCCCGCGCGCCGCGCGCCTCCTCGACGATGTCCGCTCCCGTGCAATTCCCGCACGACTCGCCGCACGCCGCCACGTCCTCCGCAAAATGGCTCGCGAGACGGCGCCAGAGACACGAATCGGCGTCCGCCAGATCGAACATGCGTCGCACCGCGCGGCGCTGCTGATCCGCGTTGTCGGAATCCGCGGCGTCGGAGTTGTCGATGAGCCGATCGAGCGAGATCACGTCCGCCCACGAATAGAACAGCACGCAGTCGGCGGGCGCGCCATCGCGGCCGGCGCGGCCGATCTCCTGGTAATAGCCTTCGATCGAGCGCGGCATGTCGCGGTGGAGCACGTAGCGCACGTTCGATTTGTCGATCCCCATGCCGAACGCGATGGTCGCGCAAACCACGTCGAGATCGTCACGGCTGAACTTGTCCTGGACCGAGGCGCGGTCTGCCGGGGTGAGACCGGCGTGATACGCCGCCGCCCGCACCCTGCGTTCGCGCAGGAACTCCGCCGTCGTCTCCGCCGCCTTGCGCGACAGACAGTAGATGATGCCCGATTCGCCGCGCCGCGCTCGCACCAGCCGCAGGATCATGTCGCGCACGCCGGTTCCCGATCCCTTTTTGACCGCATGCAGGTGCAGGTTCGAACGATAGAACGAACCGCGTACATGGAGCGGATCGCGCAACGCCAATTGCTCGGCGATGTCGTTCTTGACGCGGGGTGTCGCGGTCGCGGTCAGGGCGAGCACGGGGATGCTCGGAAAGCGCCGCTTGAGGCCGGCGAGATTCCGATAGGCCGGTCGAAAGTCGTGACCCCATTCGCTGATGCAATGCGCCTCGTCGACCGCGATCATCTTCAAGTCGAGCGAGTCGAGGAGATTCCCGACGGAAGCGTCCAGGCCTTCGGGTGCGGCGTATAGGAGCTCCAGCTCACCCGCGCGGAGCCGCGCGGTCCGCTGCGCGCGCTCGGCCCCATCCAGCGAAGAATTGAGGAAGGTCGCGCGGATCCCGAGCTCGCCCATGGCGTCGACCTGGTCCTTCATCAGCGAGATCAGCGGCGATACCACCAGGGTCACTCCGCCCTTGAGCCTCGCCGGGATCTGGTACGTGACCGATTTTCCAGCGCCGGTGGGCATGACGGCAAGACAGTCGCGGCCGGCCATCACCGCCTCGATGATCTCCGACTGTCCCGGACGGAACGAGGGATATCCGAAAACATCTTTCAATACCGCAAGCGCCGGACCGGCCGAGTCCGCGATGCGGGACTGCCTCGCACGCGCCGAGGCCTCGCGCAGCAACGCCAGCGTCTCGGGAGTGAACAGAAGCGGAGTCTCACGGTAACGCTGCCGCAGCCGGTCGAGGGTCAATTCGATCGTGGCCGCGGGAAGCTCGATCAATGCCCGCGCTGCGGCGAGCACTTCGTCCACTGTGGTGAGGCTGACATGCATCAGGGAGCGGATCGTGCCAGAAATCCGGATGCCACCGCCATGCTATTTTCCCGCGGGATCATTCCAATTGCGGAGGCTGGTCAGGGACCTGTAGCATCGCGACCCCATCGCCGCGCCATTCCCTCCGTCGTATCCTATCCGCACCATGAATCGCATCCCCCGCCGCCAATTCCTAGCCCGCACCGGCGCGGCGCTGGTCGGCTCGGCGCTCGGTGGCTGCACGCTCGGCGGCCGCGGCTCGAGAGCGTCGAACGACGCCGCCTTGCATCTGGAACGACTGCGGGCGAGCGTCGACCGCATCACACAGATCACCGTCTGCACCCGGCCGTTTCGCGCCCAAGGCCCGCGTCTCGATGTCGAGCAGATGCTTGGGAAGACGGTGGTGCACAACTACGGTCACGGCGGCAGCGGCTGGTCCCTGTCGTGGGGCTCGAGCGCCATCGCGGTGGAGAAGGCGCTCGCGAGCGGCGAGCGCCAGGTCGCGGTCATCGGCTGCGGCGCACTGGGGCTCACGTCGGCGCTCCTGCTGCAGCGGAGCGGCGCGCGGGTGACGATCTACGCCAAGGATCTGCCGCCCAATGTGCGCTCGTCCCTGGCCACCGGGGTGTACACCCCGGATTCCAGGATATGCTTCGAGGAGAACGCCACGCCGCAGTTCCGGCAAATGTGGGAGGCGATGGCCCGCCGCTCGTTTGCGACCTACCAGACGTTTCTCGGCCTGCCGGGCGATCCGGTGGAATACATCGACAATTATTTCGTGTCGGATGACCCCATCACCGGGCGCCGCGGCCCCGCGCCCGAGGATACCCGCCCGAAGTTTGCCCAGCTCCAGCGCGAACTGCTCGGCGATTTGATGACGCGACGCGAGGACTTTCAGCCCGGCCAGCATCCGTTCGGCGCCCGGTACGTACGCGGCGGCAGCATGATGATGTTCAATCTGAGCGCGTACTCGCGCCTGTTGATGTCGGACTTTCTGACCAACGGCGGCCGGATCGAGATCCGCGAGTTCCACACACCCGCCGACTTTGCGGGGCTGGGCGAGAAGACGCTGATCAACGCCACCGGCTATGGCGCGCGGGCGCTGTTCTCAGATCGATCCGTCTCGCCGGTGCGCGGACAATTGGCGCGGATGATCCCGCAAGCGGGAATTCACTACGGCCTGTACTACAAGGACGTATCTTTCGTCCCCCGCCGCGACGGACTGGTGTTCCAGAAGGTGGGCGAGAGCGATTACTACGGCTTCGATGATGAGACCGCGACGCCCGATCGGGCGGAAGCCGAGCTCGCGGTCAACACCATCGCCGGCTTGTTCAGCCCTAATTCAGCTTGATCTGAACGTCCACGCCCGCCGGCAGCTCGAGCTTCATCAGCGCGTCCACCGTCTTGTCGGTCGGGTTGAGAATGTCCATGAGCCGCTTGTGGGTGCGGATCTCGAACTGATCGCGCGCATCCTTGTCGCCGTGCGGCGAGACCAGCACGGTGAAGCGCTCCATCTTGATGGGCAGGGGCACCGGGCCCTTGACGGTCGCGCCGGTGCGCTTCGCGGTGTCGACGATCTCGCGCGCCGACTTGTCGATCAGGCGATGATCGAAAGCCTTCAGGCGAATACGAATGTTCTGATTAGCCATAACAATGTCCTACGGCGCGTCGCGCCTTACGCAATAACCTTTGAAACCACGCCCGCGCCGACGGTCTTGCCGCCCTCGCGGATCGCAAAGCGCAACCCCTGCTCCATCGCGATCGGGGCAATCAGCTCCACCACGATCTTGATGTTGTCCCCGGGCATCACCATCTCGGTCCCCTCCGGCAGCTCCACCGCACCCGTCACATCGGTCGTGCGAAAGTAGAACTGCGGCCGGTACCCCTTGAAGAACGGCGTGTGCCGCCCGCCCTCTTCCTTCGTCAGCACATACACCTCGGCCTCGAACTTGGTGTGCGGGTTGATCGAACCGGGCTTGCACAACACCTGCCCACGCTCGACCTCCTCTCGCTTCGTGCCGCGCAGCAGCACCCCCACGTTGTCCCCCGCCTGACCCTCGTCCAGAAGCTTCCTGAACATCTCAACGCCCGTGCAGGTGGTCTTCTGCGTGGCCCGAATCCCCACGATCTCCACCTCATCGTTCACCTTCACAATCCCGCGCTCGATCCGACCCGTCACCACCGTGCCTCGGCCCGCAATCGAGAACACATCCTCCACCGGCATCAGGAACGCTCCCTCCACCGCACGCTTCGGCACCGGAATGTACTCATCGAGCGCCTTCACCAGCTTGATCACCGCAGGCACCCCAATCTCGCTCGTGTCGCCCTCGAGCGCCTTCAACGCCGAGCCCGTCACAATCGGAGTCTTGTCCCCGGGAAACTTGTACAGCGTCAACAGATCGCGCACCTCAAGCTCCACCAGCTCCAACAGCTCCGCATCGTCCACCATGTCCGCCTTGTTCAAAAACACCACGATGTACGGCACGCCCACCTGACGAGCCAGCAAAATGTGCTCGCGCGTCTGCGGCATCGGACCGTCCGCCGCCGATACCACCAATATCGCCCCGTCCATCTGCGCCGCTCCCGTGATCATGTTCTTCACGTAGTCGGCATGCCCAGGACAGTCCACGTGCGCGTAGTGACGCGCATCGGACTGATACTCCACGTGCGCGGTCGCAATCGTGATCCCGCGCGCACGCTCCTCCGGCGCCTTGTCAATCTGGTCGTACGCCTTGAACTCCCCGCCAAACTTCTCCGCCATCACCTTCGTCAAGGCAGCCGTCAAGGTCGTCTTGCCATGGTCTACATGCCCAATCGTCCCCACGTTCACGTGCGGCTTCGTTCGCTCAAACTTCCCCTTCGACACGGCAAGTACCTCT
>Ga0187863_10002628_pt1 | contig 13567 bp, 14 predicted proteins | sample June2016WEW_11_1_FD_132975 | JGI IMG/M metagenome (GOLD analysis project Ga0187863, IMG submission 132975) | Peatland microbial communities from SPRUCE experiment site at the Marcell Experimental Forest, Minnesota, USA - June2016WEW_11_10 | ecosystem: Environmental > Terrestrial > Soil >... | reverse complement strand
CTGGTTGCGAATTGCGTATTGAACCTGAAGCACACTGAAACGGGAGGAGGTCTACACCAGTGAGTGGAGTGAACCCCTAGGGTGAGACAGTTTATGATGCACACTTTGTGAGAAAGGAGCCGCAATGTGGAGCGAAAGAAAGGACAGCGATACAGAAACGAATTTCGACACCAAGCTTACGAGCGAATGAAGTCGTGCGACAACGTACTCGGGCTTTCTCGAGAGCTTGGGATACCTCGAAGATTGCTTTACAACTGGCGCGATCGGTTCGAAGAAATAGACCCTCGCCATACGCGATCCCGCGAGCTGATCTTGCGTAGGCAAATCACCAAGCTGAAGCGGGTGTTGGCAAATAAAACGCTGGAAGTGGATTTTTTCAGACATGCCTCGCAGAGAGTCGTGGCTCGGCGTCGGCAGAGACACACTTCTGGCGACAAGGCATCTACGAGGAAATAAGAAGAAGGATGCCGTTGCAAGGCGGCTTGAGTGTCGAGCGAATGTTCCAATTATCCGAGGTAAGTCAGACCAGTTTTTACCGATATTTGCGGCGGGGATGGCAGGCCGAGGAAGAAATGACCCTGAGATCCGCCGTCCAGAACATCGTCGTGCAACATCGATGGTGTTACGGTTACAGACGGGTCGCTGCTGAGCTACGGGCTCAAGGGATGTTTGTGAACCAAGAGCGGATCGCCCGAATCATGCGCGAGGATAATCTGCTGGCGGTTCGAAATCGGTGGTTCAGGCCTCCTGAGTATTCACTTTGTACAGCACGCATTCACCTGAACCTGGCGGGTCGGATGACCTTGTCTGGACCGAATCAACTCTGGGCTGCGGATATAACATACGTTCGTCTCGCCGGCGAATTCGTATATCTGGCGGTGATCCTGGACGTATTTTCGCGGAAGGTCATCGGCTGGGCGTTGGAGCGAAATCTGAAAGCCCAGCTTCCGCTTTCCGCCTTGGAGCGTGCCGTGGCGAATCGGAAACCTCCGTTGGGAGTCGTCCATCATTCGGATCAAGGGGCGCAGTACGCTTGCAGGGACTACAAGGATAGACTTCGACATTATCGGATGCTTCCGAGCATGAGTAGACCAGCGAATCCTTATGACAATGCTACGTGCGAGAGTTTTCTGAAGACGCTCAAACGGGAAGAAATTCACGCTGGCACTTATCGTGACCTTGAAGACCTGCGCGAACGCGTGGAGGAGTTTATCGAGCGATATTACAACCGGTCTCGGTTGCACTCGGCGCTGAGGTACAGTTCGCCAGAAGAGTTCGAAAAAGAGGCTCAAGCGAAAGTCGGGGGAAGCTCGGCAGCGGCGATCGTGACGTTCTTTGGCGGATAGCAGGTGCCATGCCTGTCAAAGGAGTATCTGATGGACCCATTTGTCTCAACGAAGGGTTCACTCTGTGGAATTTCTGATGGAACTCGACTGGACACGAACTGTGCACGAACGAGTTGTTTTCAGACCCTTGGGGTTAGCTTTTGAGCGAAAGCAGATTCCCGGATTTGTTGGAAACCTTAGTAGTTGCTAGTAATGGATGGAGCGGATGGAATCGAGTCCGATGCTTTGCAAGCAGGGGGTCACCGGTTCGATCCCGGTCACGTCCACCAATTCTTTCAATGACTTACGAGTTGTTCTCATCAGTTCACTCTCGCCACTGTAGTGACTTTTGTAGGTACCCCGTGACCTTGCTGAGTTGTTGCAGCGCTGATTATCCTTTCTGCGCTGAATTTCTCGAATTTCTCCATCGCCGCCTTTTTGTGTTCAGCGGCCGGGTGAACGTATCGCATGGTCATTAGTATACTCGCGTGTCCTAGTAACGAACTCAACGTCGGCAGATCCGTTCCAGACTCGACCGCTCGCGTCGCAAAGGTGTGGCGTAAATCATAAAGCCGAAAATAGCGCTGGATCTTGGCTCGCTTCACTGCGGCACTGTGCGCCTTCTTAACACTGCCGATGGGTTTCTGGACATCGCGGCGTGATCGAAACAGATATGGCGTTCCTCGGTTCGTCGCTTTTTTCACCCTCAGCCTGAGCACAGATAGAGCGTCGTCGGTAATTGGAATGGTCCTGCGTGCAGCTTTCGTCTTCCCATACGGATTGAAAATCGCCTTCTGTTCGAAGTCGAGGTTTTCGACCCGCATCCGGAAAACCTCTTCGGGCCGCATACCGGTATCTGGGATGATCTTTGCGATGTCGTGCAAGGGTTCCTTTACGCTTTTACTCATTACATCGTTTCTGCTTGGTCACTTTGTTCAAGAACTCGCTGACGCGAGTCTGAAGAGACTTCGCGGTGAGCGCTTCTTCAAAAAAGGAAGAGACGAGTTCTGGGCAAGCGCGGAAGCGGAGCCAGTGAAGAGTGCGATCTGGACCGAGTCGGGGCTTGCATTGGGAGATGTCGATACGGCTTTTGATTACTGCCTGACCCGGAGTGGCGATGCTTTCGCCAGACGCGACGTATTCCTTGCGACTTCCGATTTATCACGTTCGTTTCTGGTTCTGGCAGTTTTTGGTGTGGCACCCGCATGCCGTTTGGCATTTGATCGAACCCATTCCATTCATGCATTTATTTTGCTCGTTGCGTGTTACTTGGGACTCCTCGGTCTAGCGGCCAGACTCGCGTGGATTCGAATGGTTAGATTTCGGAGGTTTTCTGAAAGCGGAGTGTTTCGCGCCTACTTGGGATCGCGGCCAGCAAGAAATACTGAGAGCGGTTAGCTCGGAAGAAACGACTAAGGGAAGGGGTAGAGCCTCAGTACGGTGTAGAAGGATCATCGCTCTGCGAGGAACCCCAACATGATTCGAATCGAGAGTCGGTTCGGCATCGGCCTGCAATTGGTAGTCTTAGATGAAACAAGGCTACACAATACCTCAAATAAGTTGTAGTATTGTGCGATGCGAAAAGAGCGGAAAGAAGCCGCGAAGCGGCTCTACGAGATCGCGGAAGGGCAGCAGGGCTTCTTCACGACGAAGCAGGCTAAGGCTGCGGGGTTCGCGGAGAATACTCACCCGTACCACGTTCACGCGGGCAACTGGATTCGTGAGCATCGGGGAATCTACCGGCTGGCGAGCTTCCCGCGAGGCGAGCGCCCCGACCTGATGCTTTGGTCGCTGTGGTCGAGGAATCGGGGGGAGGCCACCCAGGGTGTCTACAGTCATCAAACTGCTCTGAGCCTTCACGATCTCTCGGACGTAATGCCAGCGAAACTGCACATGACTGTACCGAGAAGTTTCCGGCGAAATAGTGAGATTCCCCGCGTGCTCATCCTGCATTTCGGTGATCTCCCTCAGAGTGACATCGGAGTTGCTCATGGAGTGCCGGTAACAAGGCCTATGCGAACAATTATTGACCTGCTGGCAGGTGGAGAGGTGCCGCTTGCAACTCTTCGGCAAGCGGTACGTGAGGGGCTACGGCGAGGGCTCATTCGCAGAAGCGAAATTGCAGAGGCTACGAAGCATCTCGCTGATAGCAAGCAACTGCGGACATTTTTTCAGAAAGTGGCCGCGTGACGGAGCGGAAGAGACACGCGACAGCCGCAGCCTTTCGAAGGGCACTGGAGGACAGGCTTCAGGATATTGCCGGGAAGGAAGGCGTTGACTTGCAGCGTCTGCGGCGTCAGGTTGCCTTTGACCGGCTATTGGCGCGACTGTTTCAGGCGGCACTGCCTCGCGCGCTACCTTGGGTGCTGAAGGGTGGTTACGCGATGGAGCTGCGGATCAAAGCCGCGCGCACTACGAAGGATATTGACCTGACAATGCGAAGCGCCTCTACTTCGGGCGCGAAGAAAGATAACAAGAAGAATCTGGCCGTGCTGGAGAAGCTGCAAGAAGCCGCTGCATTCAGTGGTGACGATTTCTTCGTTTACACGATAGGTGAGCCAATCGCAGATCTCGATGCTGCCCCGTATGGCGGGGCGAGGTTTCCGGTCGAAGCCCGCCTCGATGGCCGCATATTCGTTGGATTTCATCTAGACGTAGGGATAGGCGATGCTGTGATGGAGCCCCTGGAAGTCATCGAGGGTCGCGATTGGTTGGGGTTTGCCGGTATTGCGAGCCCATCGTTGTACATGATCCCTCGCGAGCAGCAGTTTGCCGAAAAACTTCACGCCTATACTCTGCCACGACATGGTGCGGCGAATAGTCGCGTGCGGGACCTGGTGGACATGGTTCTCTTGATTCATTCCGGAACCTTGGCCAAGGCCAAGGTTGCTGAAGCAATGCGTGTCACGTTTGATCGCCGAGGGACTCACGCCTTGCCGAACCCGCTGCCGCAGCCTCCTACAAATTGGCAGAAGCCGTACGAAGCGCTTGCCAAAGAGTGCGGTTTGTCGCGAGCAATAGACAGTGGTTTTACGATCTTGAACGCCTATCTGGCCAAGGTAGGATAGTTGAAACTCAGCTGAGGAAGTCATGACAGCAGCAGATAGGCAGTGATGAAGTACGATGACGGTGGCTCAATCATGCGGTGACCAACGGAGGTCTTCCGATATTTTTCTCAATGAATTCGAGCAGCAGTTTTCTGTTCGTCGCGGCGTCGGTTTCTAAATTCCAAAAATGGCACGGAATGGCCTGCTGGTCGAAGGGCAGGGTGGTCCCTTCCTTGGCAGTGACGATCACGGGAACGCCGTGACCGAGTGCATATCCTAACTCAACGAAGCAATTCGGTCTTTCCCCTGTGACATCAACAATGGCGAGTTCGGAGTAGTGCAAGCGTTCAAAAATTCCGACGTTGATGAAACCGTGCTCTGTTCGATCAGTCCCCATTTCGAGCCTTCGGTAACCCATCTTTTGAACCGTTGGGTCGACAATTTCCCTGAAAAAGCGCTCGACATTCGGAAAATCCTCTGCATTTTTGTTCAAGAGCCTTACATAGAAGGCATTGGGGTGATCGATAGCAGTCAGAAGTCGTATCGGAGCTATGGCGATAACCGGAAACGCAACACCCGAGGGCGTCATAAACCTGCATCTTGATGATTCGTTTGTCGAGATAAGTAAGAGAGTCTTGGACCGAGCAAAAGCAACGCAGTAGAGAACCGAGACTACCTCTATGGGCAGGCGTTTATTGCACACCGGTGGTGGGGCCGTGGGGACCGCATCACGGAAACCCACCGCCCTTCTTTCGGCCCAGCATAGTGATTCCGGGCTTCCTGTTGACAATATCGCTATATTGTGCAACCTTCACGTCCACATTTGGTATTTAGTCCGAAGGCGAGAACTCGGGGTTCCTTCTTGGCAGGCCGTGAAGCATATTCCACGCGCGGGCATATTACAAACAGTTTTATGAAAGCTGATTATGGATCAAATTATCACTCTTCTCAGTAACCTCTTTAATTTAACGAAGGTCGCTTCGGTGACGCTACCGGGGCTGGCGCTGGCCGGAGCTTTAGCGCTTTTTCTCTGGCCTTCGCGTCCCATCGACATAGTTCGAATTCCTGCCATCGTGGGTTCGGCAGGCGAACCGCGGATACCTGAGAAACCGTGCTCGAACTTGCCGGTGCTTGAAAGAGGTAACGATTTCAGACCTTGTCTGCCTGGAGAATCCCCTAACTACGCGGCTCGAGAGGGAACATCGCCGAACGACTCCGTGCGACCGAGTTGTGAACTAACGAGCGTTTATCTCAACGTTTTTGAGGATGCACACAATTTCTCAGACTGGGCGCCGGACGCAATTGTCGATTTATGCCGAACACTGGCTAAGCACGAGCCACGGCCAGCGACCTCAGCAGAATTGGCGAAGTCCGATGTAGAACTGCGCCAGGAGGTCAAGACGTGGTGTGGTACCTACGGCTTTTATGACCCAGCCAAAAAGCTCAAAAAGGATGACCTGCTGCAGCTCGTCGGGAAATCGGAAAAGACTCCTGGTACGCAAGTGCTCTTGGAAAAAACTTGTCACGACGTCGGAAGCGCCACCCCGCCATCGGACGAACCGACGGCGACACTGGGAGAGCTCTGTCTACCAAAAAGGTGGATGACAAAGTGGCCGTTTGGGGTCGACGAGAGTCGCGCTGTGGTGGGTCTGGTAAGACGGAACGGTCTGCAGATTTCCGAGGCCGGCCAGGTAAGTCTGCCTGAAATTGTCGATGCCAGTAAAGGGCTCCAGGAGATCGCAACGAGCTATCGGAGGCTGCCATGGCAACCGAAAGTTGTGCGGCAATTCGTTTTGGACAAGACGAAAGACCAGCTTACGCGCTGCAGCGAAATGGAGACGGCGTTACAGGGGCAGGAACAAGCCGACAATGCCGAACTGACGACAGATATTGCGAATCTGGACAAGCAGAGAAGCGATTTACAGGATGCTTATACCGCCTCGCTGAAGACCAATGACCGGGTTATCTCGGAGAATTTCAGGAGGAAGCTAAGTGCAATTCTGGAGTTATCCGACGAATATCGCGCTCGCTCCGGGGTGAATCTTGCAAGTATTAACGAGCGGACTCGACGACTTGACGAAATAAAAGTCGAGCAGGCGAACGTCGCAGCGCTGCTAGTGGCGCCCGGAAGCCTGCGCGCTGTCCAGGGATTCGACATGTTTATTCAAGGACTAGTAAATCACGTAATAGCGTTCATCCTACTGTCGATCGCTTTAAGCCTGATCCTGGTCGCTTTCGACAGAACGGTCGTGGGAAATCTCTTCGAAGACGTATTCCCGGGCTGGTAGCAGATGCATAGGCGCACTCCAGCATCGGGAATTGCGGGCGGCCTCGATACTGGCTCCTCTGGATGGGTGTGGGTTCTAGGCGCGGCTTTCATGCTGTGTCTGCCCTTCGAGATTCTCGAATGGATCGGGCGTCCGAGGGATTTCGTTGAATGGCTGATAAACACGCGCATTTTCGACATTTTGCTTTTCCTTTCTGCGGGAGGTTTCGGTATCGCCGTTGCACACTTCTTGATCAAGCGAAGTATGGCGATGACAAACGCGAGGCTTCACGAAATCGTGGACGAGTCGCTGGCGGACCTGGAAGACAAGCTGAAAAACGAATTGGCAAAAGGGGTCAACGAAGACGAAAAAGGACAGATAGGACAGCAGCAAACCGGTCAGTCACAGAACATATCCGCAGCAAAAGATCCGTCGCAGAGCTCCCAAACACAGAGTGCCGCGCCGACGAAAGAGCAGCCCTCGCCGGAGCAAATCCCGTTCCCAATCCCGTACATCGTTTCGAGATTGGGCGATATGAATCCCGGAAATTTTGGTTATTTCGGAGGAAAACTAGTGGCCCGGGATCCGCGATTGCTGCTCGACTTATCACTCGACTTGTCGCTGACCGGGGAGCAAAGCGACAAGATCTGGGAATTGAAGCAACGGATAACGAATGCGAGCAAAAAGCCGGAGAAGCCGGCGACGCATTCGAACAAGACAAAATCGGAAAGTGAAACGTCGCCACTTGAAGCCACGCTGAAAAAACCGGCCGACACGAAGGCGGCAGCAGGAGTGCCGAAAGAAGCGGCGAAAGAGCAGCAAACGCCGACGGCGTCGATCAGCGTGGCGCTCAAAATTTTAGTTGGCCTGGTCGACCAGTTGAGAGCGCTTCAAAAAAAGATGCAATCGAAGGATACCGTCACGAGTGAGACGTGGCCAGGGGATTCGCTGGATGAAGATGAGGAAGACAAGAAATGACCGCACCCAGCAAGCCTGCGCAAGATGAGATGCCGCCGAGCTCCGTGCTAGAGCCGGAGTATGCGGTAGGGAAGGGTTTGATCACCCAAGACGAATTCAACGCGATGAAGAATGAGTTCTTTTCGGAGAGCGAGCTGAGTGTGGGCCTGATCTTGCCGCTAATTCTTCTGGTGTCTGCGGCTTCGTATTGGATGTTGCCATGGATGCGGATTGTGCTGGCGATTGCACTGAGTGGCGCGTGCGGACTTCTATACATGGTGGGCGTAGAGCGACGATTTCAGTATCGATTCGAACTGAAGATTTTAATTCTGGGGCGGTGGGACAAGGCAAAGGAAGCCGCTCAGAAAAGTAGTTCAAGTAACTCGAGCGGAGGGAACGGAAAGAAGCCGCCCGAGGAGAAGCTGTCGATAGCGGTTGATCTGAATCCGCTCACGGTGGATTTTCGTACAGGAAGCACGGACAAGCAGCCGGCGGCGCCGACGCCGCCCTTACCGAGGGCCAAAACATGATGCTGGCGGTGACAATGCGGGGCGCCCTCGAAAAAAAGTATGGTGCCAAACAATACGAACAGATTCGGACCGCGATGGAAGAATTTGGCAAAGCGGCCGGGGCGCAGACGCTGGCTCTGGACGACGCCGAGGAGATGAAGGGAGTTGGAGCCGGGACGTCGCTCGGGCCGAATTCAGGCGCAATCCTATCCGCATTGCGACAATTCACAGGTCGCGGAGGAGGAGCCAGCAGCGTGCTGCTGGTCGGAGGAGACGAGATAATTCCCTATTGGGTGATCACGAATCCGGTGACTGACCGCAGCATCGACGCCGACGAGCAGATTCTCAGTGACAATCCCTATGGCTCCAGTGCGGACAGTTGGGAACAATACGTTGCGCCTTCGATTCCGGTGGGGAGATTGACGGATTTTCCGCGGGGTACGGTGCAGGATTTTCTCGATCTGCTCGCGACGGCAACAACGAACCGCCGGAATCGGCCGTCGCGAAGCAGATCGACGGCAGTCGTGAATGCTGAGTGGGTGGAGTACAGCAAGTCAGCCGCGACCGCGTTGCCAGGGCCGGTGGATTGGTATCTCGCTCCGGGCTATCGGATGAACGCGGCGACCGGGGACGATACGGACCGGGAATGTCTGTACTTCAATTTGCATGGATTTTCGGGCCAAGCGGCGTGGAAAGGCTACGACGAGGTGCGCAGTGCGTTCGTGACGGCGGTAACGCCGGATGCGTTTGCCCGCGAAAACGTCTCGGGCACGGTGGTGTTTGCGGAGAACTGCTACGGCGCCCAAACAGTTGGTCGGACGCCGGATAATTCTTGCGCTTTGCGACTGGTTCGAGAGGGAGCGGCGATGATCGGGGCAACGGGAGTGGCGTATGGAGCGCACTTGACGCCGGATTTCGTGCTCGACGATGCAGATCAGCTGGCGAAAAATTTCTGGACGGCGTGCAGCGAGGGGCAGACGATCGGAGCGGCACTCGGCCATGCTCGCGCGCAGTATCTCGGGGGAGACGATGCTGTTGGTTTGAACCCGTTTAAGAAGAAAACATTGCTGCAGTTTGTTCTTTTGGGGGACTTGGGATGGACATTGAACTGAGGACGCCTCGGAATCGTTGGCGCTGCGCGGGTTTGGTGTTGATTGGCGCGTTCGTGTGTTCCTGTCCGCCGGCGAGATCACAAGACACGTCAGATGCCCGAAAGGAAAAAGTCCTTGTGCTCAATGCTAGAGAGGAAACCAAGAGCTGCTTGTGGCCGGTGTCGCGTGATGCGCGGGGATTGTCCGCCTCTCCGAACCAGGACAGCACATGCCCGTATCCCGGCGACAATCATGAGCTCTTTTTAAAGCAAGGCAGGCGAACGGAGCTCCGTGTGTTCAATCGAAAGTTCTTGACGGAGTACAGCATTACGATCGATGCGGTGACTACGCTACAAACGCTGCCCGCAATCAGAAATTTAAACGAGGCAGAGAACCTGTCCCTGGGATCGGCAACGCTGATCGCGCCACCGACCGCCAAGGGCGGCACGGAAGGTATCTCACTCCGCACGACTGCGCAGATTCTGTATCAGTTGTTAGGCGAGGAAACCTCTTTGAAACCGAAGGAAGACCTGGACTCTGAACGAGCGGTCTTGGACAGGGAAAAAGACCGTATCCGGTCGGAGCTCGATGCCTTCTATAAGAGCTATCGGCTTCTCGCTGGCGACCCCAGACACGAGAATTCTGCCATTGATTGCGCTGGCATGACCGGTGCCCCAGATGCAAAAACGTTGAGCTGGTGCTTGGTCCACGAAACTGAAGACGACCGAAAGGGGCCGACCTGGTCTGGTCCCAGTTTTTCCGATGAAGATGCATTCCGCAAGATTGTCCTCCGGGCGCAAGACTTGATCTTGGCAGTAAAGGCATTCGGCGCCGAACTAGCGACCAGCGACTTGGTAACAAAGCAGCAGAAAATTGAGACGGATTCGGCCCAATATCAGAATGATGTGGTGATATTTCAGGCCAACCTGGACTCGTCTGTTGAAGCCTCCAGGCTTGCTGAGTCTTTGGCGAAAACGGCGTTTCCAGACACCCTGCGGAAGGAGCAACTGAGAGCGTTTCTCGCGCAGCAGTTGAAGAGCGGACAATCGAGCACCACGCCAAGTCCCCAAGACCTAGCGGACATAAACGAACTGTTGGATCTTTACGTTAACAGCTCGCACCCGAAAAGTAAGGAGTTGTTGGGAGAGCGTCGAAAGGCCCTGCTCGATAGGGCCAACGAGATTACCCATTCGATGGGATATCTACCTTCGGAGATTTTTCGCACCGATGTGCACAGGATTAGGAAGAAGATCGGCGTAGAACTAGCAGGGGCGATAAACCGCGTCAACGAATCCCAGTCGACGTTGCTGAATCGTATTAACGAAATTTACGACCACTCCGAAGTGCCGGACGCGCTGATCAAGAACATCGACCTCAGCGGGCACCCTGGGAATCTGATTGTTTACTACACGATTCGGCGGGTCGAGATCTTCACTCGATTCACGATTGCGCCAGTATCTGGGTTGGGTACGAATGATCAGAGCTCGACAGCAGCGTTGAGTGCGGCTCCTGCGCCAAAGGGCGGAGCAGGGCCGGACGCTAAAGCGGGACCATCGAAGGACGACAAGAGCAGTCAGCCGCCGGGGATTGTCGTTTCTACGGGCTCGTTCGAGGTGCATTCGTTTTTTCGAATTAATATCGGCGCAGCGTTCGCGTTCAGTTCGTTGAAGGATCAGTCAATCTCCAAGCTGCCGACGCCACTGGGATGCACGGGGACGACCTCGACGCCAGACACGAACTGTTTTGCGCCGGTCCTGAATGGAACGAGTCACGAAGAGCAAGTGATATTGGCAGTTGACTACTACATTCATGAGCGGGACACGTTTCCTCTGGGAAAATACGTGGGAGGACGTCAGCGATGGGTTTGCGCCGCTGATTTCTTGCAATGCTTCGGGCCCATGGGTGGAATCTCTCTCAACACTGCCAACAGCTATTTCGCCGGAGTCTTTTTTGAACCCGTGCTGGGGGTTCAGTTTTCTGGGGGAGCAAATTTCGGCGCAGAGACGACGCTGCAGAAAGGCTTCCAGTTCGGCACGCCGGCTGACGTCACAGGAGATTTCCCGACGTACCAAAGGCGCGCAACGGGATGGTTTGCTAGTGCGGGATTTGACCTCGGAATTTTTCGCAAAATCTTTGGCAAAGTAACGGGCATCGGCACCGCAACAACTTCGACACAAGGCAGTTGAGGCAGTAAGTTAGACCTCATCACCAGGATTCTTCTTCTCAAGTTTGCTCGAGATTTGTTCCGTGCTTCTTGTCCAGGTCACCGCGCTGACGTGCGGAATTCTGTGGAAAGGCTCCTAGTCGCATTCGATCTAGGCAATTCTTTCCGCGACCGCTTGGTTTCTACAATCGAACCACATCGATCGTCGGGTGGAGTTTGTCGGTGCTGTGGATCAGACTAAATTCTTTATCACCTTTCTTGATGTTCCTTTCGTGCATTTCGCCAAAATACCCACAAAACGTGATGGTCTTGAGTGGATATGCAATCCATCACAAAATCGCCAAAACTGCAGCTTTTCGACCGCTCGCTTCCGATTCGCGCCGGGTCCTTGCTTTGGGGCGTTGCAAATTCATAATTCGCTGTGACGAATCTCGAGGGCATTTGAGATGTTGGAAACTGTGATTGAATTCGCAATCCCCGCACGATTATCAATTTTCTGCCGAACCGTATCGCAAACGGCCAGTGTCGATTGATTATCTGCGTATGACGGACTTTAACAAAGTTAGTAGCGCCGCGGTAGCCACGCTGCGAAATCAACGCACTGCACTTTTGTAAAAGGCTGGCGTCCCGAGGGATTCGTACCCGCGAGCCTCTGCTTAGAAGGCAAATAATCGGCCTATAGGTTGCCCGCCACGATTGCTCGGAAACTTGTGACCAAATTTTTGACCACCCTTGAATTTGAAGCAGAGAGCTGGACTGGCGAATGCGAACTACTGGTCCTTTATAGTCGTGACTTTAGCTATCTCACGCTCGTTCAAGACGTCTCTCGCTAAGTCGTCTGTTTCTCGTGTCGCCCGTCTTTGCAAGCAGGGGGTCACCGGATCGATCCCGGTCACGTCCACCAATTCTTTCAATGACTTACGACTTGTCCTCATCAGCTCACTCTCCCGAGTGTAGTGACTTTCGCAGGTACCCCGTGATCTTGCTGAGTTGTCGCAGCGCTGACTATCCCTTCTGCGCTGAATTTCTCGAACTTCTCCATCGCCGTCTTCTTTTGTTCCGCTGCCGGGTGACCCTCTGAACCCGCAGCGTTTACCAGATGGGATGAGAAGGCCGGTCTCCAGCGGGAAGCGATACGCTCCCAATGTTCGACGTGCTCGAGGCACAAGAAAAGGAGACCGGCAATGAAGAAGATTAGCACTGTGCAGGTATTGGGGAACGAAATTTTGCAGGAGCAAAAGCTAACCATCGGTGTGGATTTGGGAGATCGTTGGTCGTTCTACTGTGTTTTGGAGGAAGCAGGCAAAATCATTCTGGAACAGAAAGTAGCGACGACACCGGAAGCAATGAAGCAGACGTTTGGAAAGATACCGCGAAGTCTCATCGCCCTGGAAACAGGAACACATTCGCCCTGGGCGAGCCGGCTGCTGACGGAGCTGGGGCACGAAGTGCTCGTGGCGCACGCACAAAAAGTAGAACTGATCACCAAGAGCAATCGAAAAGATGATCGACACGATGCGCGGACCCTGGCACGACTAGCGCGCATTGATCCTGAGCTGTTAGGGCCGGTGCGGCATCGCTGTGCCAAGGCTCAAATCCACCTGACGGTGATCCGGGCGCGAGCCGAACTAGTCAGTGCGCGAACGGCCCTGGTGAACGCAGCCCGCGGGTTGGTGAAGTCTTATGGCGAAGGACTGCCCAAGTGTGGCACGCAGCAGGTGAACCGGGAGCTGGCCGCGGGATTGAATACGGAGTTGCGTGAGGTTCTGCAGCCGCTGCTCAAAGAAATCGAATCACTGAACGAGCGCATCCCGGAGTACGACGAGCGGATGGAGAAAATCGCCCAGGAAGTGTACCCGGAAGTGTCCTTGCTCGAGCAGGTGAAGGGTGTGGGAACCCAGATCGCGTTGACCTATGTCCTGACGATAGAGGACCCGTATCGGTTCGAGAAGAGTCGCGAGGTGGGCTGTTTTCTGGGGTTAAAACCTGGACGCAGGAACTCTGGGAAGAGCGAGCCACAGAAGAAAATCAGCAAAGAAGGAGACCGGTATCTGCGCACGATGATGGTGCAGGGAGCGCACTACATTCTGGGGCCATTTGGAGAAGACAGTGATCTGCGGAGATGGGGATTAAAGCTTGCCGAGCGAGGAGGAAAAAATGCCAAGAAACGGGCGGTAGTTGCCGTGGCTCGAAAGCTGGCGGTGTTG
>Ga0187863_10002625_pt1 | contig 13576 bp, 12 predicted proteins | sample June2016WEW_11_1_FD_132975 | JGI IMG/M metagenome (GOLD analysis project Ga0187863, IMG submission 132975) | Peatland microbial communities from SPRUCE experiment site at the Marcell Experimental Forest, Minnesota, USA - June2016WEW_11_10 | ecosystem: Environmental > Terrestrial > Soil >... | reverse complement strand
TCGCGCTCCAGAAGATCGGCGGCATACCCATCGCCGCGCTGGCGACCCACCGCTACAACGAAATCGGCCAGTTCGTGAAAATCGCCCAGGCTTCCGCCTGCGTCTATCCCGAGCGTCAGAGCGATTTCGCCTTCGGGCCGATGGTGAAGCGCGTCGCCGACGAGAATCCCTGCCTCAAGTTCCGCATCGTGCTGGGCCAAGCCGGGCCGGGCGAGGTCTCGCTGACCGAGTTGATCGAACGTCCGGCTTCGTTGCCCAAATCGGAACTGGCCAAAATTGAGATCGACCCCACCGATCCCTGCATTTTCCAGTTGTCGGGCGGCACCACCGGCGTGCCCAAGTTGATCCCGCGCACGCATAACGACTATGCCTATAACTCCAAGACCGCAGCGCAGGTCTGCGAGGTTTCCGGCGACTCCGTGCTGCTGCTGGCCTTGCCGATCGCGCATAACCTGCCCTTGGCCTGCCCGGGCATCCAGGGCTTCTTCTTCAACGGCGGCAAGGTGGTGTTGAGCCCGACCACCCGGCCCGAGGACATGTTTCCCCTGGTGGTGCAGCACCGCGTCACGCATATCAAGGTGGTGCCGGCCTTGCTGATCCGGCTCATCAACAGCCCCGAAGTGACGCGTACCGACACCTCTTCGTTGCGCTTTATCCAGAGCGGCGGCCAGCGCCTCCAGCCCGAGGTGCGCATCAAGACCAAGGAACTCATCCCGTCGGTTTTCGTGCAGGAGAATTTCGGCATGTCGGAAGGCATGCTGTTCTTCGTGCGCCGCAACGATCCGGACGACGTGCGGCTGGAAACGGTCGGCAGGCCGATTTCTCCCGACGACGAGGTGCGGCTTCTGGACGACGAGGACCGGGAAGTGGCCTTCGGCGAAGTCGGCGAGCTATGTGCGCGCGGGCCTTATACCCTGCGCGGTTATTACGGTGCCGTGGAGCACAACAAGCGCGCCTTCACCTCGGACGGTTTCTATCGCTCCGGCGATTTGATGCGCCAGCATCCCTCGGGCAATTACATGGTCGAAGGCCGCAAGAAGGATTTGATCAACCGCGGCGGCGAGAAGATATCGTGCGAGGAGATCGAGAACCTGATCCTGCAGCATCCGGCGGTGGAGAACGTCGCCTGCGTAGCATTGCCCGACCCCGCCTTGGGCGAGCGCATGTGCGCCTGCATCATCCCGCACACGGGCAAGACCCTGGGTCTCGAGGAGCTGGTCCGCTTTCTCGCCGCCAAGGAGATCGCCAAGTTCAAGCTGCCCGAGCGGCTCGAGATCATGAACGATTTTCCGTTGTCCACGTTCGGCAAGGTGTCGAAGAAGACGCTGGTCGAGACGGTATCCAAATTGCCGGCATCGCGGCCGGCGGCAAAGGCGGGCTGAGTCATGCGCATCATCGATCTGCACTGCTATCCCAACACCGAGCCCTGGATCAAATGCCAGGGCCCTTATGTCGAGGCGCTCGCCAAGTACTGGAATCGCAGCTGGACCTGGAAACAGGAAGACGAGGTGGTGAAGGATTTCACCGAGGCCGGGGTCGAGGCGGTGCTGGTCGCGCTCGACCTCGAAACCACCGCCAAGACGCCGCCTTGCAGCAACGATTACGTCAAGGGCATGCAAAATCGCCATCGGGACCGCATCATCCAGTCCTGGGGCGCGGTCGATCCCTTGAAAGGCGAAGCGGCGATCAAGGAGGCGCGCCACGCCATCCTCGATCTCAAGATGCTGGGCTTCCACTTCCATCCCATCATGGGGCACTTCGCCATGAACGAGCGGCGGTTCTATCCGCTGTGGGAGGCGATCGACGCGCTCAAGGTTCCGGTGATGGTCGATGTCGGCACCACCGGCATGGGTGCCGGCATGCCGGGCGGCATGGGCGCCAAGATCCGTCACGCGCATCCCTCCTGCCTCGACGAACTCGCCGCCGATTTCCCGAATCTCACCATCATCGCCGCGCATCCGGGCTGGCCCTGGGTCGACGAGATGACGGCGGTGGCGCTGCACAAGGGCAACGTGTTCTGGGAGATGTCGGGCTGGGCGCCGAAATATTTCCCGGCCCAGCTCAAGACCGACATCCGCGCCCGGCTCCAGGACAAGATCATGTTCGGCAGCGACTACCCGAGCATGCCCTATGCCCGCCTGTTCAAGGAATGGGCCGAACTGGGCTACGCCGAAACCGTGATGGAAAAGATCTTCCACAAAAACGCCGAGCGCATTCTCGGGCTCTGATCGATGACCCGCCCGCCCATCCTCATGGGCTTCTGGCGGGGCGGAAAAAGGATGGACGAACATGCAGCTTACCGTTTCGCCGGCCAAGGCATGGCTCATGGTGGCCCTGTGCGCCGTCATGATGGGGTTGAATTACGCCGATAAGGCCATTCTCGGGCTGGCGGCGCTGCCCATGATGCAGGAACTCAAGCTGAGCCCGGTGCAGTTCGGCTATCTGGGATCGAGCTTCTTCACCCTGTTCGCTATTTCCGGCATCGTCGTCGGCTTCATGGCTGACCGCTGGCCGAGCAAGCACGTCATGACGGTGATGGCGGCGGCCTGGGTGCTTTGCCTGCTGCCCGTGGTCGGCCCGCTGGGCTTCTATAGCCTCTTGGCCACCCGAATCCTGTTGGGCGCGTCGCAAGGCCCGGCCACCGGCGTGGCGCATCACTTCATGTTCAAATGGTTTCCCCAGGACAGCCGCGCCTTCCCGGCCGGGGTGCTGCATATCGGCATCACCGGCGCCATCTTCCTGTCGGCGCCGGCGCTGACCTGGGTGATCAGGACCTATGATTGGCATGTCGCCTTCGGGGTGCTCGGCCTGGTGGCCCTGCTGTTCGTGCCGGTATGGATGGCGCTGGCCAAGGAAGGGCCGATCACCGACCGCATCGTCGAAACCAAGGACGGCGCGGCCATCGAGGCGGCGGCCAGCTATTGGCGGTTGATGACGCTGCCCACCATGCTGGGGCTGATCATCACCAATTTCGTCCTCTATTGGAACCTGACGCTGATCGTCGCCTGGCTGCCGGCCTTCCTCATCAAAGGCATGGGCATCGACAGCGCCAATGCCGCCTGGCTGGTGTCGATGATCTGGATCGCCAGCGGCATCTGCAGTCCGTTGGTCGGCTGGATTTCGCAAGTGATGCTGAAGCGGGGCGTCAGCAGCCGTTGGGCGCGCGGCATGTTCGGATCGGTCAGCACCCTGCTGGCCGGCTTGTGCCTGGTCGTGATGGCCGTCACGCCGCTGGGCGCCATGAAGATCGCGCTGCTGCTGCTGGGTTTCATTCTGTCGCAGAACACCGCGCCGCTCAATTTCGCCATGGTGGCCGAGATCATTCCCACCCGCCGGCGCGGCGCGGTGCTGACCATCTATACGGCGCTGCTCACCACCGCCGGCTTCATCGCCCCCGCCGCCATGGGCTATTCCCTGGAAGGGGCGGTGACGCCCAACGCTGGATTTACCCAGGGCTTCATCCTGGTCGGCGTGATCACCGCCATCGGCGGCTTGCTGGGCGTCTTCCTGATCAATCCCAAGGCCGACCGCGAGCGCCTGGCCAGGGTGCGGGTGGCGCCGCCCTTGGCGGCGGTCATCAAGACCAAAGCCTGACCCCGTCTGGAGAGAGCGTCCCGATGACCCGCCTGCTCATCCTGCTGGCGATGCCGGAGAAGGTCCGGGCGCGTTATTCCGACCGGCTCAAATCGGCGTTCCCGCAGATCACGGTCGATTCGGTCGATCATCACAGCAAGGTCGATCCCTATATCGCCGCCACCGATGTGCTGCTGACCTTCGGGCCGATGCTGGCGCCGCGCGTCATCGCGGCGGCGAAGAACCTCAAATGGATCCAGGCGCTGGGCAGCGGCGTCGACGGCATCGCCGATCATCCGGATCTCCGGCGCGACACCATCGTCACGCGCATCCATGGCATCCACGAGGCGGCGGTGTCCGAGTCGGTGATGGCATCCATGCTGGCGCTGGCGCGCGATCTGCCGCGCGCGGTGCGCAATCAGGACAAGCATGCCTGGGAACGCTGGCCGTCGCGGCTGTTGGATCGCAAGACCGCCGCCGTCTACGGCGTTGGCAGCATCGCCATGGGCCTGGCGCCGCGCCTCAAGGCGCTGGGCATGCGCGTCATCGGCGTCTCCTCGAAAAAGCGCGAGGTCGCGGGGTTCGAGCGCGTCTACGGCCGCGACGAGCTGGAAGAAGCGGCGCGCGCCTGCGATTTCCTGGTGATCCTGACCCCGACCACGCCCGAGACCCAGCACACCGTGAACGCGAAAGTCCTGGCCGCGATGAAGCCCTCGGCTTATCTCGTCAATGCCGCCCATGGCGGGGTGGTGGACGAGGACGCGCTGCTCCAGGCGCTCGGCCAGAACCGCCTCGCCGGCGCCGCCATGGACGTGTTCGCCCAGGAGCCGCTGCCCGCCGATCATCCCTTCTGGGCGGCCCGGAACTTCCTGTTGACGCCGCATCTCGGCGGCTTTTACGACGAATATCCCGACCGCGCCCTGCCGGTGGTAGAAGAGAACATGCGGCGCTTCCTGGCCGGGGATTTCGCCCATATGGTTTACCGAGTCGAGCACTGAGGGCACGCCATGACCGATCCGTCCGAACGCATCAACGCGCCGATCTCCACATCCGAGCTCGAACGGCGCTGGGCGGCGGTGCGCAAGGCGATGGACGAGCAACGCATCGACGTGCTGCTGATGCAGAACAACAACGATTTCATGGGCGGCTACGTCAAATATTTCACCGACGTGCCGGCCACCAACGGCTATCCCGTCACCGTGGTGTTCCCGCGCGAGGATCGCATGACCGTCGTCGCCATGGGCGGCTTCGGCATGGACAAGGATCTTCCGCCGGAAGGCGACGGGCTGCGCCGCGGCGTCAAGCGCGTGCTGGGCAGTCCGAGCTTCGCCAGCGCCGCCTATACCAAGCATTACGACGCCGAGCTGGCGGAAAAGGCGCTCGAAGGCTATTCCGGCGCGACCATCGGCCTGGTCGGCACCTCGTCAATTGCCTATGCGACGGTGGATTACCTGATGCGCGGCAAGCTTTCCAACGCGAAATTCGTCGATGTTTCCGACCTGGTCGACCGCATCAAGGCGGTGAAAAGCCCCGAGGAAATAGCGAGCATGCGCCGCACCGCGGCGATGCAGGACGAGGCGATGGCGAGGGTTTTCAAGGCGGTGAAGCCGGGCATGAAGGATATCGAGGTGGCGGCCTTGGCCGAACAGGCCGGGCACGGCATGGGCAGCGAGCAGGGGTTGTTCCTGGCGGCCTCCGCCCCGCTCAATGTCGGAATCGCCTTCGGCAACCGTCACGTGCAGAACCGCACCCTGCGCGCGGGCGACCAGTTCACCCTGTTGATCGAGAATAGCGGCGCCGGCGGTTTCTATACCGAGCTCGGCCGCAGCTGCGTCCTGGGCCGCGCGACCCAGGAGATGAAGGACGAGTTCGCCTTCGTGCTCGAGGCGCGCAAATTCACCCTCGACCGGCTGAAGCCCGGCGCTTCCTGCAAGGAGATCTGGGAGGCCTATAACGATTTCATGCGCCGGAACAAACGGCCCGAGGAGAAACGCGTCCATTGCCACGGCATGGGCTACGACATGGTCGAGCGGCCGCTGGTGCGCTTCGACGAGACCATGAAGGTGGGCAAGGACATGGTCTTCGCCTGCCATCCGACCTACGTCACCGAGCGCACCTATAGCTGGGCCTGCGACAATTTCCTGGTGGGATCGGCGGGATTGCCCGAGCGGTTGCACAAATTTCCGGAAATACTGACCGAACTCGGCTGAGCTTCTTCCAAGCCCAGACGACCGGCCGCCCGGTTTATGTCGGTCGGGTTAGAGCAGCTTCAGATCGGCCGCCGAGGTTTTGCCCTGCTGGCTCTGCTCGAGTTCGAAGCTGACCCTCTGGCCTTCGTTGAGCGTGCCGATGCCGGCCTTCTGCACGGCGGAGATGTGGACGAACACGTCCTTGCCGCCGCCTTCGGGTTGAATGAAGCCGTAGCCCTTTTGGGGATTGAACCACTTGACCGTACCCACCGCCATGGAGACCTCCGGATAGCAAGTAAACCAAGCGCCGTCGCGCGTCATCGCGCGGCGGATCGGCCATCGGTTGGGGGGATGCAGGTTCGGCTCATCAAAGAGCGATCGAAAGCAGTCCGAACCCAGCGAAGCGATGACAACAGGCTAAAAGAACCAGCCCCGGTTTGGCAAGAGGGCCGGGAAGGCTGCTTGTTGCGGCGCACACGGGCCCAGCCGCGCGTGGCTTTCCCCTGCCCGGGTGGAGTAACCTTTTCCACAGCGCCCATGGGGCCGGGGGGATGATGGATCGCGGCGTCGAGTCGGGAGAAAGCGTCGGCAGCTTCGATTACGTGATCGTCGGCGCGGGCAGCGCCGGCTGCGTGCTGGCCAACCGGCTTTCGGCCGATCCGTCGGTTTCGGTGCTGCTGCTCGAGGCCGGCGGCAACGACAATTACATCTGGATCCGGATTCCGATCGGCTATCTCTATACCCAGAACAATCCGCGCACCGATTGGTGCTTCAAGACCGAGAGCGAAACCGGCTTGAACGGCCGCGCGCTCAACTATCCGCGCGGCCGCGTGCTGGGCGGCTGCTCCTCGATCAATGGCATGATCTACATGCGCGGCCAGGCGCGCGATTACGACGGCTGGCGTCAGCTGGGCAATCCCGGCTGGGCGTGGGACGACGTGCTGCCTTACTTCAAGCGCTCGGAGGACCAGGTGCGCGGGCCGGACGAATTCCACGGCGCCGGCGGCGAATGGCGGGTCGAAGAGATGCGGCTCACCTGGGAAATCCTCGACGCCTTCCGCGAGGCGGCGGCCGAGATCGGCATTCCCAAGATCGAGGATTTCAACCGCGGCGACAACGAAGGCTGCGGCTATTTCCAGGTCAACCAGAAGCGCGGCATGCGCTGGAACACGGCGCAGGCCTTCTTGAAGCCGGTGCGGTCGCGCGGCAATCTCACGGTGCTGACCCACGCCCAGGCGAGCCGCCTGCGCCTCGACGGCAAGCGCGTGACCGGCGTCGAATTCCGCCAGCGCGGATTGCCCCGTTTCGCGCACGCCAAGGGCGAGGTCATCCTGGCTTCGGGCGCGGTGGGCTCGCCCCAGCTGTTGCAGCTTTCCGGCATCGGGCCGCCCGAGCTTCTGGCCGCGCACGGCATTCCGGTGCGGCACGCTCTCGCCGGGGTGGGCGAGAATCTCCAGGATCATTTGCAGATTCGCATGGCCTACAAGGTCAAGCACACCAAGACGCTCAACGAGCGCGCCAACAGCCTGTGGGGCCGCGTCGGCATGGGGCTCGAGTATTTCCTGATGCGGCGCGGGCCGCTCACCATGGCGCCCTCGCAATTGGGCTGCTTCACGAAAAGCGATCCGGCGCGCGCCACGCCCAATCTCGAATATCACGTCCAGCCCGTGACCCTCGACGCCTTCGGCCAGCCGCCGCATCCCTTTCCCGCCTTCACCGCCTCGGTGTGCAATCTGCGGCCTGAAAGCCGCGGCCATGTGCGCATCAAGAGCCCCGATCCGGCTTCCCATCCGGCGATAAGGCCGAATTACCTCTCGACCGACGAGGACCGGCGCGTGGCGGCGGATGCGATGAATCTCACCCGCCGCATCTGCGCCGCCGATGCCTTGCGGCGTTTCGAACCCGAGGAATTCAAGCCCGGCCCGGCCGCGCGGACAGACGCCGAGCTTGCCCGCGCCGCCGGCGATATCGGCACCACCATTTTCCACCCGGTCGGCACCTGCAAGATGGGCGAGGACGCCACGGCCGTGGTCGATGCGCGTCTCAAGGTTCGCGGCCTGAGCGGCTTGCGCGTCGCCGACGCCTCGATCATGCCGCGCATCACCTCGGGCAACACCAATGCGCCGGTCATCATGATCGCCGAGAAAGCCGCCGACATGATCCGCGAGGAGAGCCGGGTACGCTGATGGAGCCGCTCAAGATTCTCCACGTCATCACCGGCTTGAGCCGCGGCGGCGCCGAGACCACGCTGGTGCGGCTGATCCTGCACATGAATCACCGGCGCTTCGCGCCGGTGGTGGTGTCGCTCATGGACGAGGGCGCCTATGGCGCCGATCTGAGCATCGCCGGCGTGCCGCTTTACACCCTGGGCATGAAACGCGGCCGGCCTTCGCTGGGCGGGCTGCTGCGCTTGCGCAAGATCCTGCGCGAAGAGCAGCCGCGCATGGTGCAAACCTGGCTCTATCACGCCGATTTCGCCGGCTTGCTGATGATGCCCTGCCTGCACGGCGTGCCGCTGGTGTGGAATTTGCGCTGCTCGGGCATGGATTTGACGCAGTATTCGCGGCAGGTCCGGTCGGTGCGGCGCATCCTCGCCGTGTTCTCGGGATTGCCCGCGGCGGTCATCGTCAACAGCGAGGCGGGCCGGTTGTTCCATGAATCGATCGGCTACCGTCCGCGCCGCTGGGAATCGATACCGAACGGCTTCGACACCGAATTCTTCAAGCCCAGCCCGGAGCGGCGCGCGCTCTGGCGCCAGCGCCTCGGCATCCACGACGGGGCGCCGCTTATCGGATCGGTCGCGCGCGTCGATCCGATGAAGGATCACGCGACATTCCTGGCCGCGGCGGCGCGGATATCCGCGGCGCGTCCCGACGCGGCGTTCCTGCTGGTGGGAATGGGCACCGACAAGCTGGCGATCCCGCCGGCGCTTGCCGGCAAGGTGCATGCCTTGGGCGAGCGCAAGGACGTGGAGCAGATTCTCCCGGCGCTCGATCTGTTGCTGCAAAGCTCGGCCTTCGGCGAGGGTTTCCCCAACGCCATCGGCGAGGCGATGGCCTGCGGCGTGCCGGCGGTCGCGACGGAAGTAGGCGACGCGGCCATGCTGATCGCCGGCACCGGCTCGATCGTGCCGCCGCGCGATCCCGGCGCGCTGGCCTCGGCCGCGCTCGCTATTCTCGGCCGCGCCCCGGCGGTGCGCGCGCAACTCGGCGAGGCCGCGCGCAAGCGCATCATCGACCACTACGGCCTCAAGGCGATGGTCGAACGGTATGAGCGCGTCTACGGCGCCATCGCCGAAGGCCCGGCGGCGCGCGCCCGGCGCGTCATCAAGGCCTAGGGAGGCGGCGAAAATTGCCTTCCGGCGGGGAGGAGAACGTCTATACTCCGCCCGAATTCGACGAAAATTCCCGCATGGCACCTCTGACCGACACCAAGACATCGTCATCCGCCGCGACCGGCGGCGAGCTGCGCCGAATTTTGGATTCGGGCATGTTCGCGATCACCGCCGAGCTGACGCCGCCGGTTTCGACCGATCCGGCCGAATTCATCGCCCGCGCGCTGCCGCTCAAGGGCGTGGCCGCCGCGGTCAACGTCACCGACGGTGCCGGCGCCAAGTCGCATCTCGCGGCCTTGGTCGCGGCGCATTTCCTCATCCGCAACGGCATCGAGCCGGTGTTGCAGATGACCTGCCGCGACCGCAACCGCATCGCGCTGCAAAGCGATCTGCTGGGCGCCGCCGCGCTGGGGGTGAAGAACCTGCTGATCCTGACCGGCGACGATCCCAAGGCCGGCGACCAGCCCGAGGCCAAACCGGTGTTCGATCTCGACAGCCGCGCCGCGCTGGCCATGGTCAGCCGCATGCGATCCGAGCACAAACTTCTGCCCGGCACCGAATTCAAGGGCGGCTTCGACATGCTGTTGGGCGCGGCGGATGCGCCGGCCGATCCGCCGCCCGGCTGGAACGGCAAGAGCGTGAAGGCCAAGCTCGAAGCCGGCGCCGATTTCGTCCAGACCCAGTTCTGCATGGATGCGGCCCTGATTCGCCGTTATGCCAAGCGCCTGGTTGAACTGGGCGTAGCACCCCGGCTCAAGGTGCTGGTCGGAATCTCGCCGATTCCCTCCGCGCGTTCGGCGCGCTGGATGAAGGAGAAGTTGTTCGGCACCATCATTCCCGACGCGATCGTCGAGCGGCTGGACAAGGCGGCGGACGCCAAGGCCGAAGGCAAGAAAATCTGCGTCGAGTTGCTCCAGGAGCTGGCGACCATCCCCGGCATCGCCGGCGCGCATATCATGGCGCCGATGAACGTCGCGGCCATTCCCGAAGTGATCGCGGCCGCGGGGCTGGAATCCACGAAACGCGCCGCGGTCTAGCGGCTGGCATTCACGCCATCTTGTTGATCAGGGTGCCGACGCCCTCGATCTCGATCTTGACCACATCGCCCTTCTTCAGGAATTCGCCGCGCGGCATGCCGACGCCCGCGGGCGTGCCGGTGGCGATGACGTCGCCGGGCCGCAAGGTGACATGCTCGCTCAGATAGGCGATCTGCTCGGGCACGTTGTGGATGAGCTGGTTGGTGTTGGAATTCTGTTTCAGGACGCCGTTGACCCAGAGCTTGACGCTCAGATTCCCGACATCCTTCACGGAGGCGGCCGGCACGATCCACGGACCCATTGGCGCCGCGTCTTCGAAGCATTTCTGGCCGACCCAGTCATAGGTCATCACCGGCGGGCGGTCCTTGCGCGTCATCAGGTCGCGCGCCGAGAGATCGTTGACGATGGTGTAGCCGGCGACGTAGTCCAAGGCCCGCGCCACGCTCACGTTGCGCGCGGGCTTGCCGATGACCACGCCGAGCTCGGCCTCCCAGTCGACTTGGCGCGAATTTTCCGGCAGATGCGCGGGCGCGCCGGGCCCGATCACCGAATGCGCCGAGGTCTTGAGGAAGAACCAGGGCTCGGACGGCCGTTTCGAGCGGTCGACCGTGTTGCCTTGCGCCTTGGCCATTTCCTCCATGTGGTCCCAGTAATTGGCGCCGGCGCAGAAGAGACCGCCGGGATAAAGCACGGGCGCGAGCAGCTTGACCTTGGCCAAGGGCTTGCCGTCCTTGGGCTTGACCCTGGAAGCGGCGCCGCCGAGCGCGCGATGCGCCTTGGCCCAGCTCTGGAGGATCGCCAGCACCGAGGACGCGTCGACGCCGCTGCCCTTGAGAAGATCGGCCGCCGGATAGACGCGGTCTCCCACCAGCACGCCGGCATGATCGCCCTTGGCGTCGCGGTAACTCAACAGGCGGTATTCGCTGGCCATCTTATCCCCCCATGATTTGCCGCGATCAGACCCAAGATCGCCGCGCGCGTCAACCGGCGATCAGATGCGGGTCGACAGCCAGATGGCGAGGCGCGAACCCGCCTTGATCGCGGTCAGGAGCAGGGGATAGGCCGGGGCCTCCTCGGCGCCATGCTGCAACGCGATGTCGCGGTGCTCGATCTCCTCGGCGCGGAACTGGGTCAGAACCGCCGCCAGATCGGGCTCGTCGCCGCCCAGCGTCTCGATCTGCCGGTGGTAATGCGCGTCGATCACTTCCTCGACCGCGACGGTGCAGGCCATGGCGGCGCGCTCGCCCATCAAGGCGGTGGCCGCGCCCAAGGCAAACCCCATGACATGCCACACCGGCGTCAGCGCGGTCGGGCGCACGCGGTGTTCAACCGCCAGCTGGTCGAAGGCGGCGAGATGCTTTTTTTCCTGCGCGGCCATGCGGCGGATTTCCTTGGCCGAGCGCTTGCCCTCGAGCACGGCGAGCTGCCCCGCATAGATGCGCGCAGCACCGTATTCGCCGGCCTGGTCGACGCGGATGATGCGTTCGATCCGGGCGGCGGAGGCCGGATCGCCGGGCAGGCGGGGGGATCTGATTTTCTTGGTCATGGGCGTTTCCTGAGCGACCACAAGGCGAACACCGCGATCGCCAGCGAGCATATCGCATTCAAGGCGGCCAGCGACAAGCCCGCGATCGACCACTGGATTTCATCGCACAACACGACCTTCTGGCCCAGGAGCCGCGCCTTGAACTGCTCGAGGGTTTCGGCGGCGCCGCCGGAGCTGGTGCAGGCGGACGGGCCGGCGAACCAGTGCTGCTCGACGCCGGTGTGGTAGAAGCCCAGCGCCGTGCTGGCCAGGAACAGCACGCCCAGCAGCGCCAAGACCGCGCGCTGCATGTTCATGGCGGGGAAGGCCAGCGCCGCCAGCGCCAGGACGATCGCCGCGTAATAGGGCCAGCGTTCGTACAGGCACAGCTCGCAAGGCACCAGCCCGCCCACGTATTGCGACAGCAGCGCCGTTCCCACCACGGCGATGGAAGCCAGGAGGACCAGGATCAGGGGAATACGGAACGACTTCATGAACGCATCCGTGTTGTTCTACCGGCTCAATCCCGCGACTTTAGCCGATGCTTCCAGTGCCGCCAGATATACCAGCCGATCCCCAGGATCATCGCGGCGACCACCAGCCCGTCGAACCGGTGCAGGACTTCCTTGAACAAGGGGTCGCTGTTCCAACGCTCGCCCAGTTTGAACCCGATATAGGCCAGCGCATAGCACCAGAGCCAGGAGCCGAGGAAGGTATAAACCTGGAACTTGAGCTGGGGCATGCCGGCGATGCCGGCGGGCAAGGCGATGAAGGTGCGGATGACCGGCAAAAGCCGGCTCACGAACACGGTGATGCCGCCGAAGCGCACGAAGAAACTGTGCGCCCGGTCCAAATCCCGCCGGCTCATCAGCACGTAAGGGCCCCATCGGTCGACGAAGGGCCGGCCGCCGTAAAAGCCGACCGCGTAAGCCAAGGTGGAACCGACGTTGCAGCCGAGCGCGCCCGCCGTCGCGACCAAGAAGAGATCGAAACGTCCGGTGAAGGCCAAATATCCCGAAAACGGCATGATGATTTCGGAGGGCAGCGGAATGCAGGCCGATTCGATCGCCATCAGGATGACGATCCCGCCATATCCCAGGGTCGAGATCGTGACGGTGATCATGCCGGCGAGCGACGCGATGAGGGTGTCGAGCACGCTGGTTCGGATTCCTCTTCCCGGGCGGATACCGCGCCGCGCCCCACGGCAAGCGCGCGGCGATCTAGCCGGATATGCGCGTCCGGGGCAAGCGCGTTGACCGTCCCCGGCTTGACGCTATAGTGGGCGGCTTTCGCGGGTTGCCCCTGTGGCGGAATTGGTAGACGCGGCAGACTCAAAATCTGTTATCCGCAAGGATGTGCTGGTTCGAGTCCGGCCAGGGGCACCAATCGAATCAATAACTTACAAGAGCGGCGGATTTTTCAGCCAGCGCGTCACCGGCGTGCAAAGATACGGGCGCGAGATTGTCACGGAACTCGATCGCCTGCTTCAAGACGATCGATTGAAATCCTCCCTATCCGCCAAAATCGTCGCGCCCGCCGGGAGCGAGTTCGGCCCTCCCTTAAAAATGATCGCTTTGGAGCGAACCCTCGGCGGCGGTCCGCTCTGGCACCAATTCATCCTCCCCTTCGCATCGCAGGGCGTTTTGTTGAGTCTTTGCAACATGGGGCCCTTGGTCGCCGCGAACCACATCATCTGCATCCATGATCTCAACATTTTCCTCGCCCCGGAAAGCTATAGCCGGGCGTACCGCATTTATCATCGGGTCATGGGTCCTCTGCTCGCCAGGCGCGCCGTCCGCGTCGCCACGGTCTCGAGCTTTTCGGCGCGCATGTTGAGCGAGTTCGGGCTCTGCCGGCCGGAAAAGATCGCCGTCATACCCAATGGCCACGAACATGTCTGGCGCTGGCGGCCCAGCCT
>Ga0187863_10002621_pt1 | contig 13592 bp, 11 predicted proteins | sample June2016WEW_11_1_FD_132975 | JGI IMG/M metagenome (GOLD analysis project Ga0187863, IMG submission 132975) | Peatland microbial communities from SPRUCE experiment site at the Marcell Experimental Forest, Minnesota, USA - June2016WEW_11_10 | ecosystem: Environmental > Terrestrial > Soil >... | reverse complement strand
TTCAAAATGCAGTCACGTGTGGACCTGATGACAGCCGACAACGTGCGGTCGCTTCGGCGCGCAGGTTGTGCGGAAATCTGGATGGGAGTCGAGTCAGGTTCGCAGAAGATTCTGGACGCCATGGACAAGGGCACTCGGCTGGAACAGGTTGCCAAGGCGCGCGAAAACCTTCGCCATGAAGGCATTCGTGCGTGCTACTTCCTGCAATTTGGATATCCCGGCGAGACTTGGCACGACATCCAGAACACGATCAAATTGGTTCGCGACACCAGGCCAGACGACATTGGGGTTTCGGTTTCGTATCCTCTACCCGGGACCAAGTTCTTCGAGCGTGTGCAGGCTCAGCTTGGCGATAAGACCAACTGGTCCGACAGTGAAGATATGGCAATGATGTTTCAGGGCGCCTATTCGAACGAGTTCTATCGCGCGTTGCACGATGCTCTGCATGCGCAAGTGGACTACTGGAATTCCTGTTCCGCTCCAACCGCTCAAAAAGAGCAAGGCGTCTATGGTGAACCGGAGGAGCTGTGGAGGCGCGTGATGCGTCTCGAGAAGACATGCAGAAATCCCAGACCAACCGTGCTGAACAGTTCGTCGCACGGGCAGTTGGTGCAGCTGCAGGCTCCTGTTTACGCGACTAGTTTTGACGAGCTTCTCAGCGTACTTGCGAGCTGACCTTCACAATGGACATCCTCCTCACTCACGGATATTTCCTTTACGAGGATCCTAAGGAGCTTCAGATCATGAAGCCCTACCCGCCGTTGGGGATCCTGTACATCTGTTCTCACTTGCGGAAGAAGGGAGTGGATGCGGAAGTCTTCGATTCCACTTTTTCCTCGAGAGAGGATTTGTGGAAGATGCTGCGGGAAGGACCGCCATCAGTCATTGGAATTTATGCCAACCTCATGACGCGCCCAAATGTAGTCGAGATCCTGCGAGTCGCAAAAGAAGCGGGTTGGCAAACCGTCGTCGGGGGGCCTGAACCGGGCGCGTATGTGAACGAGTATCTGGCAGCGGGAGCAGATGTCGTTGTCATCGGGGAGGGAGAACTCACGCTGGAAGAATTAGTCCCGGCGCTAAAGGCACATGGCCGCGACAACCTTGATCGAGTCGATGGAATCGCCTTTCTTTCTTCGGACGGCTCCGTCGTGCGCACCAAGCCACGCGAGCAGATCAAAGACATCGACGCCCAACCCTGGCCCGCTCGCGAATCCATCGACATGGCCCGATATGTGGATGTCTGGCGCATGCATCACGGCATGGGATCCGTTTCGCTGATCACCGCGCGTGGATGCCCCTACCACTGCCGATGGTGCAGTCACGAAGTATTCGGAAAGACGCATCGGCGCAGGAAGCCTGTTTCCGTGGCCGACGAACTCGAATGGCTGATCAACCGCTACCAGCCCCAGATGGCGTGGATGGCCGATGACGTATTCACGATTCATCACGGCTGGCTCTTTCAATACGCAGGCGAGTTGAAGCGTCGCGGCGTAAAGTTGCCGTTTGAATGCATTTCTCGCGCCGACCGCCTTAATCTTCAAGTCGTCGAAACTCTGGCGGAAATGGGCTGCTTCCGCGTCTGGATCGGTTCCGAGAGCGGTTCGCAGCGAATCCTCGATGCGATGGAACGCGGCGTCACAGTGGATCAGGTTCAAACGTCTGTAGCACTTTGTCGATCGGCGGGCATTCAAACCGGGATGTTTTTGATGTGGGGCTACGAGGGTGAGGAACTTTCCGACATCGAGGCTACCGTCGAGCACGTGAAGAAATCCGATCCAGACATCTTCTTTACCACGGTTGCGTACCCGATTAAAGGCACACCCTATTTTTCTGAAGTCGCTGATCGGGTCGAGAGCCTCAAAGCTTGGAGCGAAAGTTCGGACAGGGAATTTCAGGTTCGCAAGCGCCATTCGCGTCAGTTCTATCGTTTTGCTGACAAGCTCCTTCGCAGTGAAGTGGAACTTAAGCGACTCGGGGACAAACCGGACGCTGACGGAGCATCGGTCGCCGCCTTGCGGAACGGGATCTTCGAAGCCCGCGCAGGACTACACGCCACGATGGCCGAGGTTGAGGCCTGACGAATGGCCGCCACTCGACAGCAGATTTACGCGGCTCCATTCGATGCTGTCGCTGAGCGATATGACGACACGTTCACTTCGTCATCCATCGGCCAGGCACAGCGGCGAGCCGTGTGGAAAGAACTGGCCCGGACATTCCATGCCGGCGACCGGACATTAGAGATCGGTTGTGGAACCGGCGTCGACGCTTGCTTCCTGGCAAACCGCGGAGTGCGGGTGGTGGCTTGCGACAGTTCCTCGCAGATGGTTGCGGTCACAGCGCGCAGAGTTCAGGAAGGCGGATTGCAGAAACTTGTGCATCCGATTCTGCTCCATGCCGAAGGCGTATCGGCAATCGCCGCGAACCCGCTGTTTGATGGAGCCTTCTCGAATTTTGGCGTCCTGAACTGCATCGAGAATCTCCGGGAGTTTGCCGACGGGCTTGCCAGGCTACTGGCGCCAGGGGCAAGCGTCGTTCTCTGTTGGATGGGGCCTTGCTGCGCATGGGAAATGATTTGGTACTTCGCGAATGGGAAGCGCGACAAGGCATTGCGGCGACTGAAGCAGGGCGGTGTGACCGCAAGAATCGCGGACGGAGCATTTGTGCGTGTGCGCTACCCTTCGCTGCGCGAGTTGTCACGCGCGTTCGCTCCGGACTTCCGGCTCAAGTCCGTGAAGGGTATCGGTGTTGCCGTGCCTCCCAGTTATGTGGAACCGTGGGCGCGGCGTCATCCCTCTTTGCTGCGACTTTGTGAACGAGCGGATGTGGGGATCGGCCGACTTCCTGGAATTCAAATGCTCGCGGACCACGTGCTGGTGCGGCTTGAGCGATGCCAAACTTCAGAGAAAGTGCAGGAGCAATGAGCACACTCGTCTCTATCGCACCAGTTGAAGATTCCCACGCAAGAGCTGACCATACCGTTCGTTCGCTTCCGGTATTGGTCATCTTCCCGCACAACCAGTGCAATTGCCGATGTGTGATGTGCGATATCTGGCGCATTCGCGAGGCGAAGCTGATCAATCCTTCCCACCTTGAATCGCAGATGGCTTCATTGCGCGAACTGGGGGTTCGCTGGGCCGTTTTTTCCGGAGGCGAGCCCCAACTTAACGAACAGTGGAGCGAGCTGGCAAAAATGCTTCGCGCGATGGGAAGTCGGGTCACCTTGCTGACTGCAGGGTTGCTGCTCAAGCCTCAAGCCCAAACGATCGTTGACAGTGTTGACGACGTAATCCTGTCGCTCGATGGTCCGCCTGCCGTCCACAACAGTATTCGTCGCGTCAGCGACGCATCGGATCGAATCGCGCAAGGCGTCGCGGCCTTGCGCCAGCTCCGTCCCGACATGCAGCTGGGCGCGCGATGCACTGTGCAAAAGGCAAACCATCAATCGCTGCGCGCGACGGTTTCACATGCAAGGCAGATCGGGCTGACTTCGATTTCGTTCCTCGCCGCCGATCTAACTTCGAGTGCCTTCAACCGCCCGGAGAGTTGGAAGCCCGAGCACCGCGACCGCGTAGCCCTCACGTCCGACGAGATTGATACCCTGGAAATGGAAATCGACCAGCTGATAGCTGACGAGCAACGCAACCCCGGATTTGTGCAAGAAAGCGATGCCAAGCTCAGACGCATCGTGCAGCATTTTCGCGCGCATCTCGGACAGGCCCTCGACGTCGCCCCGCGATGCAACGCGCCGTGGGTCTCGGCGGTAATCGAGGCGACCGGGGACGTCCGGCCGTGCTTCTTCCATCCTGCACTGGGAAATATTCATCGGCAGCCGCTGCCAGAGATCCTGAATGGCCCGCAGGCGCTGAGCTTCCGTTCGAGTCTCGACATCGCAAACAACCAGATCTGTCGCCGATGCGTCTGTTCGCTACACCTCCGCAGCACTACGAGCCCACGAAGCACTGAATGTGCCTCGTGAGCTAGAAGCATCGGAAACGAAATACGGCCGCTACTGCTTGAACGAGAAGTCCTGGCTCTTCGATTCTCCCGCTCCAATGGTGATCTTCTGAGTTTGGGTGCCCAACTTCTCTTGCCAGGCCGAGATTGTATAGGTGCCCGGCGGCAGATCCTTCACTTCGAACTTGCCATCCTTGTCCGTGACCGCGAAGTAAGGATGTTTGAAAACCGCGATGTAGCCGCGCATCCACGGATGCACGTTGCATTTCACCGGGATTGCAATCTCCTCGCGAGCGAATGTCTGTTCGAGCGGCACGCCGTGCGGCTGAGTCATATTCCATTCCCGGTTGTTGGCCGGGCCGGGATGGATATTGTGGGTAGTCTCATCATCGTTTACGACGCTGAGCTTCTGATTTGCCTGTATTGCCAGCACGTGCGGTTTGTACTGACACCCTTTTTGCAGAAACACCGCCGGTTCCGGCGGAGGCTGAAAGTTGTGAGAAGTGAGCCCATCCGAAACATAGACCACAACATTGGCCAGACCACCGTTCGCGCCCACAACGACGTCTTCCGTGGTGATCGGTGTCGGGTGCGCCTTGGCACACAGAGGGTCCGCTGACATGTCAATCCGGATGCCCTTCGGCGGCGTTCCCTCAAACTTCACTTCGCCTTTCAGCGAAGAGGATCCCGAATCCGCCAGGGTGCTCGGACCTGCTGACATGCGGCTCGAAAACGCCAACCCGAGGCCTGCAATGGCGATGATCAACCAATAAGAGTTCTTGCTCATGAAAACACCGGCTTTCCGCCCTCGAGAGTCGAGGACTGCTGCAATTAAGAGAAGCAACGCAATCAACCTCAGCGCTGCGGCAAAACAGCGGGCTAACCGCCAAGAGAGCATCTCACAGGAAACTTACTGTCCACTGGCATCGATCTTCGCGACAGAATGCTTCTTTGAATCACTCAAGGTGCGGATGTAGTGCACGACATCCCACCTCTGATCCGCACTCATCGCTCCTACAAACGAGGGCATCGGCGTTCCGTCGAGTCCCGTCACCAGGTCACGGAACATGTCGCGGTCAGTCTCTCCGCACTTAAAGCTTCGTCCGCTGCTGAAATCGAACGGTGTGATCGGATTGCCCTGATTGTCGGTCAGCGTGGCCGCGGACGGCCCATGTCCTCTGCCATCCTTGCCATGACACGCCCAGCAATTCATGCTTTGAAAGAGGTCTGCACCACGCTTCACGCTCTCCGGAGAACTCGGAGTCTCGGCGGGAATCACTACCGGCTCGCCCGGCTTCTCTTCCTGGAAAGACGAAGAGAACGTCTTTATGTAGGCGACCAGATCGGCGCGCTCTTGTTTGAGAAGCGGCTTCCACGACGGCATCCCGCTGGCATGAATCCCACGTGTGATCGTGTCGTAAACGTCACTATCCAGAGGAAGGCTTCCGCTCGGAGTGGACCTGCACTTGAATACCGCTTTGGTAAAGTCTCGCGGCTTCGGATTCAGATACGGCGCGCTTTCGCCTCTGCCGTCTCCGTCGGGACCGTGGCAGAAGATGCAATAGCGCTGGTAGAGCGCCTTTCCTCGCTTCGCATTGCCCGTCAGCCCGTTGATGTGGGTCTCTTGTGCGGACGCGGCGATGCTCCATACCATGCAGACAAGAATTGCAGCGATGCGCGATACCCTGATGGTGTTCAAAGTAGCGTCTCCCTCAGAAATCGAAATCGAAGCCCATTAAATAGCTGTCGTGAACGTCGTCTTTCCCCGACAAAGGCGCTGCGCCCGCGTTGTTGACACGGGAATATTCCTGCGTCCATGCCAGCCCAGCTCGCGGACTCATGATTGGGTACCAGCGATAGCCAATCGTCCAGCTGTCAAGATTGCCGGAATCGGCGCGGATGCCGGGATTCGCCTGTCGCGACATGCGGCTGAGTTCGTACCTTCCAGTGAAAATCAAACGAGGCGTTGGGTTGTAGTGACCCTCAATGAATCCGCCATTCCATACCGGCGCTGCCGCTCCAAGGGGCAGACTTGACGGCTGGTTCGCGGCCACACCATTTCCCAAAAAGACGTTGTCCGATCCGTGCAGGTAGAACGTGTAGAAATCGAACTTATTCACAAACCAGTGCCCGTAAGCGCCGAGCCGATAGAAGCTCCGGTTCCCCATACCAGTGCCCGGAATTGGACTGCCGCCGCTGGTCTGGAAGAACGTCGGGGATTCGCCGATATATCCGTAGGCGCCTAACTGCTGTCTCCCGAACCACGGCGTTTCGAACGATTGATTCAAGTTGGCATAGACGTCGTAAGCCTGGTTCGAAGGTAGGCCTGTCTGGCCGTTACTGTTGCTGACGACGGCGACGGAATATCGAGTACTGTCATTGCTGGAATGCCCGAGCACTTCGACACCAAGCTGCGGGAGGCCGATGCCCTGGAAGAAATTCTTGTCTCCCGGCGGCGTGAAGAAATAGTTGTAATACAGTCCGCCCGTATTGTTGAGGATGAGCTGACGCTCCTGTGAGATCGGCTCATCCAATTCAAATTTGCCCAACTTGAGATTTAGCCAATGAGAACCCGCAAGATTATCCAAACGTGCCCACGCCTGCGACAGGGTGATGCTGTTGCTTCCGATGAATGGCTGGATGAAGAATGAAATGTTGTCGTAGATCGTGCCGGCTGTTATCAAGTCCACGCCGGACAAGTCAAATCCTGAGGACGTTACAGAGGATTCGACTTGCCCGCCGCCAGGATTGCCCGGCACTACATCTACTGCTTGGCGATTGTTGTTCTCCCGGTGCCAGTATGGCGTCGCGCGAAACATGATCGGCCAGTAAGCGGGGTCCTGATAAATCGGGGCGTCACGCCCATTGCCCAACTGATATCCGTTGTCCTTGAAAGTCTGGCCGAAATTATTGAGCATGGGCCATGCCTCATGGCAGGCGGAGCAGGGCAACCCGTATTTGCGGGCGAAGGCGGGGATTGCATGCGCGGTCTGCACAAATGCGAGAACCGTTCCCAGAATCAGGAGCTGCATGCCCGTTTTCTTCAAAGTTACAATTTCCATGTTTCCCCCGAGATGCTTTATCTGAGTGAGGCTCCGCTGGCACCGGCGCTAATAAATCAAGGCAAGCAGAACTTGTAGCCCACTCCGTGAACGGTGCGAATGAAAACGGGACAGTCGGGATTGGTCTCGATCTTCTGGCGTAGTTTCGCGATGCAATTGTCCACAGTGCGATAACTGGACCGCTTTCGTTTGGGCCACGCGGAGCCGATTAGCATTCGGCGAGAGACAACTACCCTAGGTCTGGAGGCCAGGAACTTGAGCACTTTGAACTCCCGGACCGTCAACCGAATCGATTGATCGCCGCGACAGAGCTCCATCTTGCGGAAATCGAGACAGAACTCCCCAAACTGCGTCCCTTGGCTAACGCTCGGTAACTGAGGATCGCTCATGCCCGTGCTTCCGGTTGCCGTGAAATCAAGGTCGTTTCATAACTTAACGTTTGCGCGCCGATGGGCATGTCACAGAATCGTCACATTCTTGTTAAATCCACGTAGACGGTTCAAATGCAGGTCAGAAGGTGTTACGTAGATAGACGCATTGGAAGAATCGGCCGAAGAAACGAAGACAGTATCCTTGCGCACCGATATCACGATGTGGGACGGCGAGATTCAGAATGCGGCCAACTTGCCGTTCGTGATTCGCAGATGGCTGTGTTTGTGAATGAAGCTGAAGCTGCTGCCTTCGGGCTGAGACCGTCCCGCATTTATCTCGCGCGGTAGTGTCAGATGAAGGGCGAAAACGCTCCAGAGTCGGAGCGCGGTTTTCGTTCCACATGTATGCTTGGCACTCCAACTTCGTGATCAAAATCACCTTCAGGTGTGACTGAAGGAAGGGCAGAGCATCTGCGGGATTGCTGATATCGGGTCTTCTTCGAACGAGATTAAGTCATCACTTCGTTGAAGCCAGTGACCCTGAAGCAAATACCCCACACGCCCATGCCCGTCGGAATTTGCGACAAGTACTTGTGATACCGCCTTCTACCTCCTGAAAGCGAACGTCTGCAGCAATCCTTTCCTCCTCGCCACACGCTAGTTCGACCGAGCAAGCCTCTCACGGCCTGTTCCGAGGGCCGCTTCCAGATAAGCGCGAGTTGTGACTGAAATCACACTTAGATGTGATTCGACATCCGGCGGAGTGCTGACTATGACGGCTAGTATGAGGCCTATCTTGGAACAAGATTAGAGGCCGCAAACCTCTCAAGGCAGGACTAGCAGGCGATTTGATAGTACGCCGGCTGGAACGCCGGAAACAACTGTGCACTCCCGGGCATTCTGCGCACAGACAAAGAGCAGCGGGAGACAAGTCAGGAGATTGAGATGAAAAAAGTGGCCGTCTTTTTCCTTGTAGTCATTCCTATTACTGCCTTGCTGTTCTTCGCCGCGGTGAATCCTCCTCAAGTGTCGGCCGTTCCGAGCTATGCGCGACAGACCGGCTTGGCATGCAGTGGCTGCCACTACGCACCTCCCGAACTTAACCCGGCCGGACGGCGTTTTAAGCTGCTTGGATACGTCGACCGGGGCGATGACACCAAGACCATAAAGGCCGACGGAGGAAAGAAGCGAGCTGCGATAGATCTGCTGTCTTCCTTGCCCCTTTCTGTCATGTTCGAGACCTCCTATACCTCGACCAAGTCCCCGATTCCAACGAGCCAGAACGGCAACTTTGAGTTTCCTCAAGACATTTCGCTCTTCCTTTCGGGTGCATGGACCAGCAACGTCGGCAGCTTTGTTCAGGTGACCTACGACACTCAGGATGATCATTTCACCAGCGACAACACGGATATCCGTTACGCGAATAAGACGAAGTTTGGCGGCAAAGAACTGGTCTATGGCTTGGACCTTAACAACAACCCTACCGTAGAAGATCTCTGGAATAGCACGCCGGCTTGGGGATTCCCCTGGATGCAAAGTGATTTTGCCCCAACTCCGGGCGCATCTCCCATCATCAATGGCGGCTTGGCTCAGGACGTCGCAGGGATCGGTGGCTACGCGATGTGGGACGACCATATTTATCTGGACGCAGCGATCTATCGTTCAGAGCACGTGGGTGGTCCTCAGCCGACTCCAGGAGACGGTTCCACCAACAACATCCGGGGCGTTGCACCGTACTGGCGTCTTGCATTCCAGGAATTGACGGGGAAGACCCAGTACGAGGTGGGTACTTATGGCATCCACGTGCGAAACACAGCGCTCACCGGACCGGGTCCGCAGGATGAGTACACCGATTTTGCCTTTGATACTCAGATCGACCGAACGTTATTCCGGACCGACGTTCTTTCGCTTCGGGGCACCTACATCCACGAAAACTCTAACCTGTTGGCCAGCGGATTTGGCGCAAATCATCTGAATACTTTTCTCGCAAACGCCGAATACCACATCGGCAATCGCTATACGGGCACATTCGGAGTGTTCAATACAGGCGGCACGGTCAATCCTGGGCTGTACGCGCCAAGCCCGGTGAGTGGTAGCGCCAATGGAGATCCGAGAGGCGCTGGATACATTGCGAACGTCTCGTTTTGGCCCTGGCAGAATCTGCAACTCGGAGCGCAGTACACCGGATATACGCGATTCAATGGCGGTTCGACAAACTACGACGGTTCAGGCCGCAATGCCACCGCCAACAACACTTTTTATCTGGACGCGAAGATCATTTTCTGATGCGCGCGCCAGCAAGTATCGACAACGTTAAAGGAGAACTACTCATGAAGTGCAAGGCATTGGTACTTGTAGTACTGACAGCAGGATTGTGCAGCGCAGTGTGGGCTGGCGACATCGAGGGCAAAGTTACCGGAATGAAGGGGCACTCGGTGGTTTACGTCGACGTCATCGCCGGCAAGACCTTTCCGGCTCCCAAGGATCACCCCGTGATGGATCAGAAAGGGCTGGTCTTTGCTCCCCACATCATGATTGTGCAACAGGGTACGGCCGTCGATTTCCTGAATAGCGACACCGTGCAGCACAACGTTTTCTGGACCGCAATCGGCAGCGACAAGAAGGCTGGACACAATCTCGGCACCTGGCCCAAAGGTGAAAAGCGATCCTTCACTTTCGACAAAGCCGGAGTGGTCCCGGTCCTATGCAACGTGCACCCGGAAATGGCGGGATACATCATCGTCACCCCGACTCCGTATTTCGCCGAAACCGACGACAGCGGCAGCTACAAGATTAAGGACGTTCCCGACGGAAGCTACACCGTCGTCGCCTGGCACGAAGGCGCGAAGAATCAGTCCAAGCCGGTGACTGTGGCCGGCGGCGGAAAAGCAGATTTCACCCTGACGAAGTAAGGAGTGTGCTGCAACCGGGGAGCGGCGTATTCGCTCCCCGACTTTTTCACCACGCCTCCCAAAATTGGTTGGAGCCGCAACCCGCCGTTCTGATTCAGACGCCGTCGAAAATGCTAAAGCGATTCAAAAATAAGAAAGTCGATGGGGATTGGCTGCACACGAACTTTCCCTGCATGATGGCCTGCCCGGCTCATACCAACGCCGGACGCTACGTCGGCCTGATTGCCGAGGGGCGATTTGAGGAAGCGTACCGCTTGGCGCGCGAGCCCAATCCGTTGGCCAGTATCTGCGGACGTGTGTGTGCGCATCCCTGCGAGAGCGCGTGCCGTCGAGGCGAAATCGATCGGCCGATTTCCATCCGTGCGCTCAAACGCTTTCTCACTGAGCAATACGGGCCAGAATCGAAGCATCCGATCAACGTTAATGAGGGCCGCGGTCAGAACAAGCTTCCTTATAAGGTCGCGATCGTTGGCGGCGGTCCGGTCGGGCTCTCCGCAGCACATGATCTGGCATTAATGGGTTACGCCGTCACCATCTTCGAAGCCGCTCCGGTTGCTGGCGGAATGCTCTATCTCGGGATTCCAGAATACCGTTTGCCGCGAGATGTAGTCGAGGCGCAAGTACGCGAGATTCTCGAGACCGGAGACATAACGCTCAAACTGAATCATGCTGCGGGACGCGACTTCTCCATCACCGACTTGCGCCGTCAGGGTTTCGATGCCGTGCTGGTTGCGGTCGGAGCGCACCGCAGCCGCGATCTCAGCATTCCCGGAGTCGATCTCGATGGCGTCCACAAGGGCATTGACTTTCTTCTGAACGTAAATCTCGGCTACAAGTTCACGATCGGTAAGAAAGTCATCGTGATCGGTGGTGGCAACGTCGCCATGGATGTGGCGCGCTCCGCCGCGCGCGAAGTCGTGAAGCAGCATGCCGGCGGCGTCGAGGATCTGGAGCCTTCCGCTGAGAATGTCTCCGCCGTTGCCACTAAGGAGATGGTGGACATCTCGCTCTCGGCACTGCGCATGGGTGCGCGCGAAGTGAACCTCGTCTGCCTGGAGCGACGCGAAGAAATGCCTGCGGCGCTGGAAGAAATTGTTGAGGCCGAAGAAGAAGGCATCAAGATGCTCCCCGGCCAGGGTCCGAAACGCATCGTTGGCAAGGAAGGCAAAGTCACCGCGCTCGAGACGCTCAAGACCAAGTGGGTCTTCGATCAGAACAAGCGCTTCAACCCCGCGTTCCACGAAAACAGCGAAACTCTCATCGAGTGCGACACGATCATCATGGCGATCGGCCAGGCGCCGCGACTCGACTTCCTCACTCCTGAAGACAAGGTTGAACTCTCGCCTCGCGGGCTGATCGCGGTGAATCCGCAGTCGCTGATGACATCGGCGGCAGGAATCTTCGCTGGCGGCGATTGTGTATTTGGTCCACGCCTCATTATTGATAGCGTCGGCGACGGCAAGCGCGCAGCGGTTGGAATTGATGAATACCTTCGCGGCGGGAAACATCCTGAGCCGATCATCGAAGTGGAACTCCTCAAGCGGCACGCCATGCCGCTTGACTATCTCGACATCGACCGGCAGCCCGTTCCGATGCTTCCCCTCGGACGGCGGACGGGTGTCACCGAAGTGGAAGTAGGTTACGACGCGCAGGCAGCAATGGCCGAGGCGCTGCGCTGTCTGCACTGCTGGGTCAATACGATCTTTGAAGGTGTGCCGGAAGATGGCAGCATGTGCATTCTCTGCGGCGGCTGCGTGGACGTTTGTCCTGAGAAGTGCCTGGAACTGGTATCGCTCGACCGCATTGCGTTCGAACCGGAAACGGTGCAGCACATTCGCGACAACCAGGAGTGCTTTGGTGTGGAGTTCGACGAAGTGGCTGCCGACGAACTGGGCATCGTCACCGGTGCGGCGATGTTGAAAGACGAGACTCGTTGTATTCGCTGTGGCCTTTGCGCGATGCGTTGCCCAGTGGGCACCATCACGATGGAATCGTACAACCTGCTTCCCGCAGAGCCGACCGGCCTGATCTCAATTGCCACGATCGGTGCGGGGCTGCAGAGGTAGCAAGAGGTAATCATGGCTGAAGAGAAGAAGACGGAATTGGGGAACGATGTGAACCGCCGCCAGTTTTTCATGAGGCTCGGACTCGGTTCGTTGAGCGTTGCCGCGGCGGGGGCGGCGGCTTTCGCGTATCAGTATCTCGAGCCCAATGTTTTGTTCGAGCCGTCTCCGGTAGTGAATGCCGGCAAGCCCGATCGCTATCCCCTCGATTCCGTGACCCTCGACGTCAATTCTGGAATTTACATCATTCACTCGGACGAGGGTTATTTCTCTCTCAGCGCGGTGTGCACACATCTGGGCTGTCTGACTGCGTGGAAGCCAGAGTCGAACATGATCGCGTGTCCCTGCCACGGCAGCAAGTTCGAGCAGAGCGGAAAGAAGATCGAGGGGCCCGCTCCCAAACCTCTACCGTGGAAGCGTATCTGGCTCAATGACGATGGCGATCTGCTGGTCGATCGCTCCACCGACGTACCCCCGCTAGCACGGGATTCTTTTGTGAGGGTCTGACTTAAAGCAGATCCAGCATGGCGCAAACAGTATGGCAAAGACAATAGATCAACATTTCGACGACTTACGCGGCACTCGGGTGTGGCGCTCCGTTTTCCGCAGCGGCACTGGATCCAGCACCCTCAAGCGTGCGCTGGCGATTCAGCAGAATGTTTTTCTGCATCTTTTTTCAACTAAGGTGCGAACTCGCATGCTGAGTTTCAGCGCAACCTGGTATCTCGGAACGCTGACGCTCGGAACTTTCCTGATTCTGGTCGCGACCGGCATCCCGCTGATGCTCTATTACCATCCGTCGGCTCCTCAGGCTTACGCGGACATGAAGGATTTGCAGTTCGTCGTTTCATCTGGATTATTCCTGCGAAATCTGCACCGGTGGTCTGCGCACGCCATGGTTTTTCTCGTGTTCGCGCACATGTTCAAAGTGTTTTATCGCGGAGCCTACCGCAGCCCGCGCGAATTCAACTGGGTCATCGGAATCATTCTCCTGCTCGTCACCCTGCTGCTCAGCTACACGGGCTACCTGCTCCCTTGGGATCAGCTGGCCTACTGGGCGATCACCGTCGGATCGAACATCGCGTCTGCCGTGCCAGTGATGGGAGAAAAGATTCACTTCCTGTTGTTGGGTGGTAACGCAGTCAATGCGAATGCTCTGCTCCGCTTCTATGTGCTCCACTGCATGATCCTTCCGCTGACTGCAATGTTTTTCGTGGCGATTCATTTCTG
>Ga0187863_10002619_pt1 | contig 13593 bp, 8 predicted proteins | sample June2016WEW_11_1_FD_132975 | JGI IMG/M metagenome (GOLD analysis project Ga0187863, IMG submission 132975) | Peatland microbial communities from SPRUCE experiment site at the Marcell Experimental Forest, Minnesota, USA - June2016WEW_11_10 | ecosystem: Environmental > Terrestrial > Soil >... | reverse complement strand
AGCCAGATGACACAGAGCGTCAACCCGACGGCCTCGATGCCAAGCAACCACTGAATGGGGTTCCATTCCGGGACGGCAGCTTCAATCAAACGTGTTGGCAGGTAGAGAAACGCCAGACAGGCAAATAAAAGGACCACTGACCACTGACCTCCGACCTCCGACCTCTGACCTCCGACCTCTGTAAAAGCGTGCCAGCGGCGGATGAGCAGCCCGAGGCAAAGAAAGGGAACCAGCAGGCCGTAGCTGTATTGCGGATTGGTCCTCCAATCCACCTGCAGGTTGTTGATCAGCCGAAACCAGAAATACGCCAGCGGCAACAATAAGATGGCCCATTTCAAGACGGCAGGAGACCGGAGCAAGGTGACGGCGGCATTCCGGTTGGTTATGGCCGGAACGGTATGTTTTGGCGTGGACATCGTAAAGCAGTTCGACCGGCTGGTTTACAGGGGTGCTGTTTCCGACGAAACAATTCGCCGCCTCGAAAAAATTGCCGGGTTTCCCCGGTAAATTCCCCAAGGGCTCAGATCCTGCGCGGTCACTGAACCCGCCGATAGGATCGCGTGAGAACCTACCGTCACACCCGGCCCGACCCAGCAACCTGCGCCCAGCCAGGCGCCGTCCCCGACTTGAATTGGTTTCACGATGAGATCAAACTTTGGCGATTTGTAATTATGGTTGCCGGTACAGAGAAAGGCGCGCTGCGAAATACAGACGTGGCTTCCAATAATAATCCGTTCCAGATTCTGCAGCCAGCATTCCTCTCCCAGCCAGACGTGGTCGCCGATGGTCAGCTTCCACGGAAAAGTGATTTTAACCTGCGTTTTGATGGTCACATTGCGTCCGACCTTGGCGCCAAAAGCGCGCAACACCGTCCGTTTGAGTGGCGACAGGCTGAACGGACAAAGCCGGAACAGCAGCAGGCTGACCAGTATCCAGACAAATTCACGCCCTTTGCCCGCGCCCCGATCGAAGTGGGCTGAAGAATAGGAAGAAAGGTCAACCGGCATAAAAGATTTGGTTCGTCGTTGAACTGATTTCTTAAATTACATACTCCGGCCGGGGACCATTCCCCGCCAGCCACTCATACACGCGGCACATCCTGCCGGCTATCGCAGGCCAGGTGTAGGATCGTTTCACCAGTTCCAGCCCCTTCCGGCCCATGATTTGTCTCTGTTCTGCGGAAAGTCCCAGCATTTGGCGCAGTCCATCTGAAATGGCCGTGGCGTGGGGTGACATTTCAATGGCCGCCCCTGATTGTACCAATTCCGGAAAATTGCACTCGCGGGTGAGCAAAACCGGAATGCCGGCGGCAGCCGCTTCCAGAACCGCCACACTGAAGCCCTCGCTGAAAGATGGCAGCACAAAAACCTCCGCCGTGGCCAGGACCTGTTTTTTCTCATCCCCATGCAGAGGGCCCGGAAAGACCACGCTTTTCTCCAAATCATAATCCTTCACCAGGGTTTTCAATTCCTGTTCGTAAGCGGGCTGGCCGGCTCCGGCGATCAGCAGGCACCAACCCCGGTAATCGCGCGCCACGTGCCGCCACGCCTGCAACAAGTTGGACAACCCTTTTTTGGGGTGGAGGCGGGAAAGGAACAAAATGCGGTGCCGCCCCTTCACGTCTGGAAATTTTTCATCCATCATGTCAACAACCTCCGGCAGATTTCCGATCTCCGGCACATCCACCCCGTTGGGGATGATGGCAATCGGATTTTCAAGCCCATAACGCCGGAAGTTGTCCGCTTCGGCGGCGCAGAGGGCATGGAGACAAGCCGCTTGCCGAAGGTTTTTGTCTTCAAACAACCACCCGGCCAGTTTTTTTTTAAAGCGCGAATGATTAAGCGCCCAGGGTTCGAGCATGCCGTGAGGCGATATTACCAGCGGGCAATGGGCCTTGTTTGCGCATATCCGGGCTAACATTCCCGAATAAATCCATAATCCATGACTATGGACAACTCCACCAGGACGCACCCCCATGCGCAGTTGGGCGGTCAACTCAGGTGAAAAACCCAAGGCTTTTGGTCCCAAAACAGTTCCGGCCGTAAACGGCAGGTGATGGCCTGCGCAATCCTCTTCGATCCATTGGTCCCTCAAACCAAACACAGAACACGGGAACCCTCGTTGATTGGTTTCACGCGCCAACGCCCAAACGACCGGGGGAATTCCTCCGCCCTGGCGCGAAAGCCATGATGTAACGTGAACAATATTTGGAGTCGAGTTTTCCACAGCTTAATCCGGCCGGACTGTAAACACGCGCGATCTCATTTCATCGCTGAGTGCTCAAATTACCGGCGGTGTCCCGCCCCCACGGTTGGACAACCCGGACGTTGTGTGGAATGGCCCTCACGCCTCAGTGCGGGATGTTGCGTTACCAGACGCTCTGCAATCAAGACAAGCAACATAGATTTGGTCTTGTCCGAATTTTGAGCAAAACCAATTCGCCGAGAACCATCTCTCCAATCTCAATGAGCGCTCAAATGGCAACCTGGCAGCAATTTTCCCGCCGAGGAAGCCCAAGCCGATGACCTTTACGATGCGCAGCCCCGCACTTTCGAGCAGGCGCTTGATTTGGGTATGACGCAGGTAATTGCCCTGGGGCTGCCAGCCTTTTTGCGCTGACCGCATGCGATGATAGGGCCAAACCAGAATTTTCAGACTCCACAAATTTCCGTGGTTGTTGAATACCAGCAAGCTTGATTCATCACGCAGCCGGCCCGCCAGCGCCCGCGTGGCGGCGACGCGCAAGTCCGGTTCGGCGTTGAGGAAAAATCGAAACGCGGTAATCAGGTCATATTTGTCTTCGATTGCGGCTCCCTTGGCAGTGATATCGCGACAAAGTACCTGCGTTGCGCGCAATCTCTGGCCAGCTCGCGCTGCCATTGATTGCGAAATCTCGATTGCGATGGCGTTGTCCACGATGGTTTCCAAATGCGCTGAAACCCGGCCAGTGCCGGCGGCGAAATCAAGATAGCTGATTTGGCCATGCGTACGGCGGAGGTCTGCGACCAGGTCCGAAAGAGCGGTTTTTTCAAGCTCCCACAGCAGGTGTGCGTAGGAGCCTTCTCGATACTCATTCTCGTCGTACCGGGCGGCGTCCTGCGCAGCGAGAAACTGGCGCTTGTAGGTGTCAATCATGGCTGTGGATGACGTGAGAGTCGGTTCCAGTTGCGGATGTAGAACTCGGCCGCTCCAGTATTGGAAGCGAATCTGAAAGCCAGGACCAGCATTATATCAAGCTTCTGCTGAGGTGAAGCCTTCAAGAGGAACCGGCTCTGAAATTCGCGCAGGCAGGTCTCTGGTCGGCTGGCCACTTTGCCGATGTTGAACGAAAGAAAAAAACATGCCCGGTCCGTCATGGCGGGGGCTGCGGTGTGGGTGGTCTCCCAGTCGAATAGCCACAAGCTTTCCGTATCCTGGGCCATGTTCGACAAACCCATATCGCCGTGGGCGCGGCATACTTCGGCGCCCAGTGGGAGCAAACGGGTCAGCTCCGAGTGAAAGAGCCGATGGCTCGCATTCAGTCGGGCGCCATATTCGCTCCACCAGGAGAGGCCGGTGATCTCTTCTGCGCTCAGTCGCCGATGCGGGCCGGCAATCCGGGCCAGGAGTTCAGAAACATCGGAATTGCGGTTAAACCGTGGCGGCCGGGCTTTCGCTGGAAGAGGCTCAAGCGCAAGGAAACAGTTATTCTCAATCTTGCCATGTCCCAAAACGCGTGGCAGGCGAATTCCTCTAAACCTTTGCCGCCCCAGTTCATGCAACGCGGCAGCCTCTCGTTCAAGGCAAACGCCCTCTTCCACCCTGGCTGCCACTTTTACAAAGGCGACCGGATTGAGGTCCTCGGACAGGAAATGGACGTAGAAACGCTGCCGGGTCGGTTGCGACGGCCATGCCAGAACAGAATACACCCGGAAGAAACCTAAATGGTGGCTGAGCAGATCCATCCAGCGGCGGTAACTGAAGCCCAATTCGTCTGTGAGGGAGGAAGGCCAGTTGCGGGCAAAAGCGAGCTCGGAGCGCGTCATAGCGGCCGTCTGCAATATTCCTGAGTAAAGCCTGCGCCTCACTGTAAATGGCTGGTAGCGCGATATGGCGACACGACGGAGAGTTCGGGGATGTCGCGGAACCGCCAGGACCTTTCTGCCAGCGAAGGAATAGAGGAGATAATCATCCGAAGGCTCGGTTCTGGCCTCGCCGGCTTCAGCGGCTCGCTCGTCAATGCTGCGCAGAGCTTTCACGCGATGCACCAATGCATTAATGCAGGTTCGGCCCGACAGTGTCAGTTGAGGCGGTGCTTGTTGCATGGCGGCGGCCACGGCATCACTAAGTCCTTTGCCGAAAGCGGCAGCGCCCCAATGGGAAATGAGCTCGCGACTGGCGTCGCCAAATGCTGACAATCTGAAAGGCTGAAAAGCTGAAATCTGAAACATCAGTTGGGCAAGCTGTTCGACGTCGAACGGATCAAAGGTGAATCCGTTTTTCCCTTCCTGAACCAGGTCTTGTGCGCAGCCGCAACGGCTTGAGACCAATACCGGCAGGCCGCTTGCCATCGCCTCGTTGACGACCAAACCCCATTGTTCCGTCGTGCTGGCATGGACAAAAGCGGAGGCCAGGCCGTAATACACCGGCAGCTCATGGTATTGCTTGAAGCCGGGCAGGTGGACGCAAGCGTCCAACCGGAGGTCAGAGATCAGACGACAGAGGTCGGATTTTAAAGGCCCATCACCGAGCAGCACCAGAGACCACGGGGCCGAGGGCGGAGGACAGAGGTCTAAGGCCTGATTTCTGTTTTCAACCTTTTCCCCAAGGCTCCCCACTTTCTGCTTTCTACTTTCTGCTTTCTCCCTGTACAGGGCGAAGGCTTGGAACAGTCGCAGCAGATTCTTTTTCTCAACAAATCGCGCCGATGCGAGAAAGAAGTTTTCCGGTAAACCGTACTTGTTCCTGATTTCTGATTTCTGATTTTTGATTTTAGCTGCTTTGTTTTCAAAGTAGCGATTATCCACCGCGTCGTAGCCCAGAAAGATGCGCTCCGGCGGCATGCCCAGTTCCGTCAGATAATCCGCATGGCTTTTCCCGCCCACAAGGCCAGCCGCGCAAAGCCGCACCAGGCGGCTCTTAACCAGTTCGCGCAATGTCGTGCGCTTTTCATCCCAGGCGCTTGATTCCGACATCAGGATGGCGGGCACGGAGTTCGTCGTGCACCATTTTAACGCCGCGAGGGAACATCGGTCGTACCAACCGGGCACCGCGACCGCCGCGGGCCTTAACTGGTTGAGGGTCTGGTTCACCACCTGAAAAACCCGCCGGGCTGGCTGCGATTCCGCTGCCGAACCGGGGAATAGAGTCATCCGGTCAAAACCTTCCTGTCCCTCAATCACGTCCCAGGCATAAGTTGGGTCCACATTCGAAAACTCAACCGCCGTGACTTTCAGCCTTGCGCTGGCCGACTTGAGCCGCGCATGGTGATAGGGGCCGAATCGATAAAAGAGAATGGCCACCTGCGGCCACTTTCCGGGAGAAGTACGAGTTTCAACTGCAGGGAGGCGAGTGTGACGATTTAACTCGTATCTCATTTATACTGAATAGTTCCTGCTGCTTGAGTTGGCGATAAGGTCGTGCGCGCTGGCAAGAAGGAGGTAGCCATCATAACGTAAGATACTTGGGCGCTTGCCTTTTCGCCACCCGCACAAAGAAAGCATCTAGTCCAAGGCGCAAAAGGATACAGATTACCAGAGTTACGCCAATGGACCCGAAAAGGTTGAACAGGGATGGAACACCGCAATGGGCCAATAGCCTGGTGACAGCCGGCAGCATGACCGGCGTGTGCCACACGTAGATGCTGCCCGACATCACTCCCATGGAGAGAAGCAGCTTCGAGTTGGCCAGCTTCGGAATCGCTTGCACCAGCCCCACCAAGAGGGGCGGCACTGCCAAGGATACGAAGGGCAACCGCGAAAGCACAAGAACGCCTAGCACTACAACAAGTACCACCATAATCATCCAAGGATTGGCAACTGTTTCTTTGAAAAATGGTCCGCTGATGACGCCAATCAAGAACGCAGCGAGATACAAAGGCAGCCTGTCGATAGCTGATCCGTGTGAGACCTCTGGATATCCTCGAACGAGATAAAACGTCAGCACCAACAGGAGGACCGCCACATATCCCGATCTGTGATAACGCTGGGTCAGTTTATCCAACCCGCAGACCCCAATCGAAATCACAAAAAGATAGGGAAGAAAATAAAGTTGGAAAGCCGGTGAATGAAACAGACCAGTGGCCAATATTTTGGAATTCATTTCAAACGCGTTGTTTTGGACCCAGCCCAGAGTTACCGTTCCAGCAAAGAACAAATTGTACAAGGCATTGTACAATAAAAACGGCACAAGGAGCGACACTGACCGCTTCTTTACAGTCATGGCGAACGGGACGGAATTATCGTACAGGAAGCCAGAACTGAAAAAGAAGGCCAGCACAGCCCAGTCGAAGAGCCTCGCCATGATAGCTTGAACCCCCAGCGTTTCTTGCGTGAACCGGCCTTCGAAAGAGGAATGAAGCACCAATACTCCAAAAATCGCAACTCCGCGTAAAATATCCAATTCCGCTATTCTTTTACCATGCATTCTTGACGATCAATGACCAAAAAACCAGTCCGGCACAGTTCGGCACCAGAGACCATATCAGCGACTATATCAACTCACGGAGATTGTGGGAAGCCCGGTGGCCTGGTTTTCCTCCATGTAGCCGGTGGTCCTGCATTCTTAATCCGTCTGACTCCTCCACCTATTCCCGCTACCTTTCGATTCATCCTCCACATTTTAACACTTTTTGTCTTCAGGCCATACATGGGCCTCTGTGGTCGCGCTCCGTAGCTTGACGGATGAAGCTGCCGTGCCCTGTAATGATCGAGCCACCAGACAACCATGGTGCCGAAGACAAACGGATAAAGTGCGATAAAACCTATGTCACGACCCATGTTAAATGTGGCAAATAATCCAGTTGCGAAAAGTGGAAGGCGGCCCAATTCTTGGATGCGAAGGTCCAAACGGGCAAGGATTGCCACCCAGAAACTCATCATCAGCGCGGCAAAAGCCGGTCCTATGACCCGTCCAAAATTTACCACGCCCTGGCCAATCATGCCGGTGGAAATGGTGGCGTACACACCGGCCTCGTTGGCGTCCCCGCCTGCCTGGCCGCGGGCTATCGCATAGTCAATCCCCATCAACGGCTTTCCCGGCCACAGCACACGTGGAATGGGATTCACAAGTTCTGCAAAATAACGGGCGCCCCAGTTGGGTTCATAAGTGCCTTGTTCCATGAAGGTGTTGATCCAGCACAACTCTTCATACATGTTCAAACCTTCGTGGTGGACCTTTTCGTCCGTGTCCAAGGTGAAACCCTTTTCCTTGAAGGCGTCAACAATGCTCATGTTGGAGCGATTGGCGATCACAAACCCCATCCAGGCATTGACCAGCAGAAAACATCCACCCAATACCAGGCCCCTCTTCAGCAGTGATCCGCGCAACCGCAAAAATACCCAGCTTAAAACACCGGGAATGACGACGACCAGCATCGTATTGCGGGTGCGGCCAAAAATAAAATAGGGCCAGGACACAAGACAACAACCCACCGCCAGCCAGCGAATCCGCGGGTTGGTGGAAAGCGCCGCCACGACACCAAAGATTCCACCAATCAGCAATTGCAGATTTACGGCTACGATAGAGAGAAAATCAAAACCCGCTCCTACTCGTGCGTGACTCCAAGGGCTTGCATTGTACCCGAGGAATGGGAAGAAGAAATACAAGATCTGATCTTTGAGCATAAGCGCTGCGACTCCGCAGAGAATTGCCCAGATGATTGCGCATCCATAAAATAACCGGCTTAACTGTCTTTGAAATACCGGCTGGCCCACGCCGTGTTTGATCAATTGCAGCATGCCACTGCCCCGGTGCAGATAACTCGCATTGAGCCACCGATGAATCGAAGGTGTGGCCACGAGGAAAACCAGTAAAAACCAGGCGACCTGCCACCACGCGTCCCGCAGGACGTCTGTCGTGAACAACTTGGCGTGATTGTTGGCATAGTCATTGTAAAAGGCATCGCCTACATACCAGGCGGCCACGGTTCCCAGCACCGCAAGCATCGGCACACCACTCGCGTCGTGCACATGCCGGACGGCATGGACGGCGCCAAGAAAAAGTACCGCGACCACCACCCAAAAAGCGAGCGGGAGGATTGAAAGAGTTTCAGACACAAATGAAAAAACTGAAATATTGAGAGTAGAAAGCTAGGAATTGCTGGCTCAGCCGTCTTCGGTGCCTTGTTGACACGACTTTGCCATATTTAAAAGCTGAAATTCAGAAAGCCGAAATTAATTTCGATTTTTTCCTTTCTGTTTCGCTTTCCCATCTCGCGTCTCCCACCTTACCTTTTCCATCGTGGCCCCAAACCTGCGGAGACTCTTCATCATTAGCTCGAGGTTTTCTGTCAAAGCTTCAAGCCCAAAGCATATGTGATATGTGTTTATACCACAAGATGCCCACAGAGACTTTCGCGGAACCGTTGCCATGGGAAACGCGAGGCGCAGCTGCGCGCGGCTTCGCGAAGTTGACGATTGGCTGGCAACATCCTTGACAAAAACTCAAGTTTTGCAACCAATTCATCGATGTCTCCAGGGGCAACTATATAAATGCCATCCTTTTCAATTCCCAGGTCCGGCAAGCAAGTATTGTTCGTTCCTAAAACCGGAGAACCCTGCGCCAGTGCCTCAAGGTAAACCTGACCAAACCCTTCCACCAGTGACGGCATCGCAAATAGTGTGCTGCTGGCATAGATATGTTTGAGTTCTCTCTCGGCGACGCCACGCCGTAACATGACGCGTGGTGTTGTCGCTACAAGCTGTTCAATGCCACGATCAATCACACGGCACACGAGCGTGAGTTTGCTTGATCCGGGTAGCGTCGCCCGTTGCCATGCTAGCAGCAGATGGTGCAATCCTTTGCGCTGTCCGCCGGAACCAACGAACACCACGTGGAATGCATCCGCAAGTGGTCGGACTTCAACTGCAGCCGGCACCTCAATTCCGTACGGAACGACCTGACATTTCCTTTCGTCCGCACCTGCTTCGTGCAGCGAATTTTTCGTAAAAGTGCTTGCGCAAAAAATCAGGTCGGCGTGTTTCCAACAGTCCCGTTCGCGCCGGACCAGTTCCTCGGGTAATTGTCCGGTCACTCCTCCAGAAAATGATTCGCCCACGTCCGGATACCGCGCGCTATCGGCGGCGAGGATGCGCTTTTCCAATCCAGGATGAGGATGATACTGAAACAAAACCTTGCGCGGCGTATGTGAATAGCAAGCCGTGAATGCCTCCCATGCATACGGACTGTAGAGCAACAGGTGCGAGCGCGTTTGCTCCGCGCGGCGCGCCGCAGCCCGCGAGAAATTTCGATCCAGCCTGCTGAATGTCGCGATCCGCGCGCAACCCGTCCGGTGGCGAAGATGCTCAACCATGGTTGTTCCCCACAAACAACGGACACGTTCCATGGGAATCCCTGGATCTGAACGGAAATCAATCTTTGTACGCACCGATTGCGGGCTTAATTTTGCCAGCGTCTTCATCCACGGCAACGCGTAGGCATCCGTGATAAATTGGTCGAGCAATCCAGCTTCGGCCAATGCGACCGGCACCTGATAGGAATCGCGGCGCCCGCGAAATGTGCAGACGTATTTTTCCATCACAACCACCTCACGTTCACCGCTTCGCTCCAAGATCAGAAACCAGCCACCAGTTGTTCAGCTCGCGCTGCTCGCGACCGAGCAATGGCACTGGACGCTGGTTCACTTGCAACAGTTGATGACCGTGTACGGAGAAAATCTTTTTTAACTGCGGGAGAAACCGTTCCTCATGTACCTCGATGACAAAGTAATTAGAGGGACAGATCCATTTCCGCCCGCCCTCTACCACATCCACTTCTGCACCCTCGACATCAATCTTCACCAGTGCATTCTTGTGCTGACCGGGCTGACCCAACGAGTCGAGCGTCATATAGCCGGGTCTGTTCTCGCGCCCGGCATACGCCTGAACCAGTTGGTAGGCCACGTTGTTTTGATCCTGCTCCTCGATGCTGCGGCGCAGCTTCACTATGTGCTGATCTTGATTTTCAATGGCGATGATTACCCCGGCTTTACCCAATCGCTTGAATGCCGCCCCGCAGCCAAAAGTAAAATATCCATCATTCGCGCCCACATCCACCACGCGCGTGACTCGGCGGAGCGCTTGCTCCAGCCATTGATTCAGCTCCCGCTCGTAGAGACCGAATATTTTGCGCAGCGAATCGCGCGGGTTCATAACGATGTGCGCGCCGCGGAATGGTCCGTGCCAGATGCGTACCCGAACGGGACGGTTCGGCAGACATTTTTTGAGCGCGGTCCCAATCATATAAAGCTTTTCGCCGATGGCTTCCTTCAGAATCGCAAATTAGGTGGAATCCAAACGCCAACTTTGGAAAAAACGGCCCAACCAAAAAATCCGTGTAAAGCCACGTCAATTATCCGCTTTAGTGGAACGCCCCTGGCACCGCGTAATGTTCCCGCGCGCCAAGCCGGCAGCAAATCCACATTTTTTAAAAGGCCGAAATTCAGAAAGCAGAAAGCTGAAATCAATAAATCAAACGCTGAAATGCTAAAATAGGACTATTGAACCACCGACGACTGAAACCTGACTTCCGATTTCTACTCTCTACTTTCTGCTTTCTGCTTCGCCCCTTCGCCCTATGACCCTGACGAAATGATCCGCAGACCGTCCGGAGTTATCGGCGGCGGTGGCGGGGATGGTATCACTTGCAACAGGGTAAAACTTGCCAGCGCCGTCCCCGGTTCTTCGCCCTTGAAACGGATTTGGTGCGCACCGGCGCTGAGGCCAAATACCTTGGGAACAATCTGGTCATTGTTCTGAGTGCCACTACCACGCCAACTGACAATGCGTTGCTCAAAACCCGATGTGATTGGCAGGATGTCCCAAATCATGGCTGGATCCTGGGGTGCGGCATCAATATTGACCGCAAATGAATTGGCACTCGTATTGGGCGCATCCACCAACGCCTGTATCTCGTAGTTTCCGGCATTGGCAACAGTGAAATTGAAAACAGCGGTTCCGCTGCTGATGTACCCGGGGGCCGGCGGCGGCAGATAGATATAACTGCTGGCAACACCATTAATGATAGTATTGGCCATCAGCATGCCACTCAACACGCCATTCGTCGCTGTGAAAATCAACCCGGTATTGGTTGTGCCCAGGGGCTGCGCCTCCACTTCCAGGTTGGTCTGAGACTCCGCCCAACCCTGGCTATTGCTCACGACCAAGGTCCAGACGTAGCTGTTGCCGATCGTATTCGTGTCAAAATAGCAGCTCATATTCGTTATCGGACTCGTGCCGTTCGTCCACACCACCGGGGTCCCTCCATTGACAGCGTAACTCCATTGCCACGTCTGAGCATTCGTCGCGGTCGCTGAAAATTGCACCGTCGTTCCCGCATAAATCTGCAGCCCCGGCAGGCTCAAATCCACATCGGTCGCATTCTCGTTGATCCCCGACACCGTGGGTAAAATTGGAGGCGCGTTGGTCGCGCTGCCCGTCACCGTCGTGTTGGTTCCCCCGCCACCCGTAAATGTCACACTCTGATTGTAATTGCTCGCCACGTTGGGACTGAACACCACCGTCACCGTCTGACTTTGATTGCTACCCAAATTGTAGCTCCCGCCCGAAAGGATGCTAAATGGCACCCCCACACTCGCCGTTCCGCTCAATGTTCCGCCACCCACGTTCTGCACGGTGAAACTGTTCGTCTTACTCGTCCCCACCAACAGCGTCCCATACGCCACGCTCCCCGGTGTCACCCTAATCGCGGGATTTACCGGCGCGTTGGTCGCACTCCCCGCCACCGTCGTATTCGTTCCCCCGCCACCCGTGAACGTCACGTTCTGATTGTAATTGCTCGCCACATTAGGACCGAACACCACCGTCACTATCTGACTCTGATTGCTGCCCAAACTATAGCTCCCGCCGGATAGGATGCTGAAGGGCACTCCCACACTCGCCGTCCCGCTCAATGTCCCGCCACCCACATTCTGCACCGTGAAAATGTTTGTCACACTCGTCCCACTCAACACCGTCCCATAAGCAATGCTCCCGGGCGTTACGTGAATCACTGGATTTACCGGCGCATTGGTTGCGCTGCCTGACACCCCCACGCTCGCGCCACCACCGCCTGTCAATGTCACGGTCTGGTTGTAACTGCCAGCGCTGATTGGGTTGAATGACACCGACACCGTTTGGCTCTGGTTGGAACCCAAATTGTAAGTCCCGCCCGACACGATGGTGAACGGCGACCCAACGCTCGCCGCACCGCTCAATATCCCGCCGCCCACGTTCTGCACGGTAAAACTGCCGGTCACACTTGTCCCGCCCAACACAGTGCCGAGTGAAAGACTCGGAACGGAAACGTGGATCGCCGGATTTACCGGCGCATTGGTCGCGCTGCCGGAAACGGCCACAGTCGCTCCGCCACCGCCTGTCAATGTCATATTCTGACTGTAACTGCCAGCACTGGTGGGGTTGAATGACACCGTCACCGTTTGGCTCTGGTTGGAACTCAAACTGTAACTTCCACCCGACACGACGCTGAAGGGCGACGCCACGCTCGCTGTCCCGCTCAATGTCCCACCGCCCACGTTCTGCACCGTAAAACTGCCCGTGACACTGGTCCCGCTTAAGACAGTACCAAGCGGAAGACTCGGAGCGGATACTCGAATCGCTGGATTGACAAGCGGATTGGTTGTGCTAGAAACATTTACCCAAGCGCCATTTGTCCAAGAAGCCACCAACGTCTGACCAAATGGTACGTTTATAGGCCCGCTCGTCAAGGCACTATTGAGATAGACCGGGATTGAATTTGAACTCCAATTATCGTTTTGAATAAGTATTTGCGCGCCGGGGGGTATTTGATTGGCATTAGTGTCAGTCAAGGCATAAACCGTTCCAGCATGGAAAGCATAAACTATTTCAAATCTCGAACCGTTTGCATAACTAATATAATTTGTTATTCCGGTGTTGTCGTAGATTGAAATGTAGTAAAGATTATTGGTGTCAATCAATGCGAATGGGCTTCCGTAAAGACCAGAAATTATGTTTACCGAAGCAGGAACATTTGGATTTTCTGCGAAACTGCTACAATCATTGTTGAGCAAATGTATATTGGTAGTCCACCCGTAGGTTTGCAAGAAGAATACCGTGTGGTCAGGTTGTGTCAAAGTGTTGCCATATACCTGAACGTCTTCTATGGCACCATTGTTAGTTGGTTCATAGGCGTTGGTCTCAACCCCGCCTAAAGAAACAAATATGTAAGGATTGATAATCGTATTGCTGGCGAACACAATGTTACTGCTCTCAAATGTTCCCAGCGCACCCGAAGTCCCGATGCCAAGAACGGTGGCGTAGTCAGTGCAAATACATTGGTTGCTGATGATATAAACATTGTCCCCGGAAGCCAAATCAAACCCATCGTAACCCTCCGCAAGATAGCAGGTGTTGTTCT
>Ga0187863_10002616_pt1 | contig 13599 bp, 13 predicted proteins | sample June2016WEW_11_1_FD_132975 | JGI IMG/M metagenome (GOLD analysis project Ga0187863, IMG submission 132975) | Peatland microbial communities from SPRUCE experiment site at the Marcell Experimental Forest, Minnesota, USA - June2016WEW_11_10 | ecosystem: Environmental > Terrestrial > Soil >... | reverse complement strand
GTCGTCGACGCTCACCCGATTGTTCTCGGCCGGCAAGCGCGGCGAGCGACCGGCGGCCTTCATGGGATGGTTTCAGAAATATTCAGCCACTGTGCAATATTGACCAGACGGCAGCCGTTTAGCGTGGCGATGATTGACAGGGCTGAGGCACGTGGGGAAATCCACTCGCAAGGTGGTGCCTACGTCGCGGTGAGATGCCAGGGGGATCGCTCTGCCGGCGATCCGAGTGTTAGGAATGCTTCGCTTCACCCCCTGAAGTGTCCGGCTTCCACGCTCTTTGATTCGCTCGCGACACTCGTTGAGTCATCTGTCTGCTCTCCGAGAGCCGCATCATCGGAAACGAGCAACCAGGACAAACAGCCCGCAAGGAGTCGTTATGATGATGGCGAGTATCAGCAGCACGGCGTTTGACCCCGCCGCCTTTCTTGCCAACGCCGGACTCGGACGAAAAGTTATCGAATTGAAACCCAGTGAGACGTTTTTTTGCCAGGGGGACAGGGCGGACGCGGTTTTCTACTTGCAGAGGGGAAGAGCAAAACTCACTGTCGTGTCGCATGGTGGCAAAGAAGCAACAATTACACTTCTGGCGCCTGGTGAATTTGTTGGAGAAGAGTCGCTGGCGGCAATCGTGGGGCTGCGTCTGGCCACTGCAACCGCGGTCAATAACTGTACGGCACTCAAAATCGGAAGAGATGAAATGGTCCGTGTTATGCACGATGAGCCTGCATTTGCGGATGTCTTTCTTAAGTTTCTTCTCGCACGCAGCATGCGGACGCAGGCCGATCTTGTCGATCAGCTCTTCAACTCCAGCGAAAGACGCCTGGCGCGGATTCTCCTACTGATGGCGGAATTTGGCAAACCAGGCGAACCGGAACAATTCATCCCCCCCATTACTCAAGAGACCCTCGCAGAGATGATTGGCACGACTCGGTCTCGCGTCAGTTTTTTTATGAATCGCTTCCGTAGACTCGGCTTGATCGATTACAACGGCCGCATCCAGGTACACAAGTCGTTGCTAAATGTGGTTCTGCTCGACCAATTGCCTGAGCACAATTCGCAGAAGCCGCCTATTGTCTCCAGCGCACAACTCCTGCCTAAACGGCCATTATGGGACAGTTCGCGTCCTCCTGATCGCGCCAACCTGATTTCAGCTCGCTGACGAAGCTATCGGGCACACGAGCCTGCCTGATAGCGGGTTTCAATCCAGAGCTCCTGACAAGTGAGCAATTGTGAACAGACCCATGCCGCCTCCAATGCCTTAAATCTGTGCGTAGGAAACCGAAAATTGAATTCCGAGCTCAAGTCCATCGGCAAGAAGTTAATGGAGCAGAAATGAAAAAGATCGTGGTCCTGATGTTAGCCGCTCTGTTCGCGATATTCGCGGTCACGCCTGCCTACGCCAACCACCACCGGAGACACCACAGATACCACAGGGGTCACCCAATCGTCGTAGTGATTCCACGCTAGCCACGTTGACTTTTCGTCAGGAGACGTGTGCGTCCCACCCCGATTGTCGGCACGCGAAGCAGGCTCTCTCCACGGAAACACCCTCGGACCCAGGTGTGCCGGGGGATTGAGGTATTCGTAGGTTTTCCTCTTCCACAATTCGTCTTCTGGCCCCCGGGAGGTGGGCAGACATGAAGAAATGGTTTTGTTCCGCCGCCGGATTATCCTTTGCACTGGCAGGCTGCCCAGCCGCATTCGCACAACCTGCGGCAGTGCCGCCACCGAACATCCTCAACATCGAAACCATCAACATCAAACCCTACGCGGATGGACCCTACGATAGAGTTGCTTCTGAATACCCTGGCTTGTCGCAGGAACTCAAGGACCCGATCCACTTTGTAGCGATGGAGGCCCTGACGGGCTCGCCTCGAGCGATTTACCTTTCCGGCTTCGATACTTTCGAGGCGCTCCAAAAGAATGAGGAATGGGTTCCCACCGACGCGGCCGCTGACACTAAGATCGATGCGCTGGATGCGCGCCAGGGCGAATATATATCCGAAGTTCACCACACGCTCTGGCATTACCGCCCCGACCTCAGCAACAACGTCGCGGGCGCCGATATACCGCACTCCCACTACTGGGAGGTGATCGTCTTCCATATGCGGCCCGGTCACGCCGAGCAATTCGATGAAATGACGAAGCTTTATCGCGACGCCTACCTCAAGAGCGACCAGAACATCCCCTGGTCGGCTTACCAAGGAATGATGGGAGTGACGGACAGTTACCTCATCCTGGTGCCGATGACTTCTCTCAAGGATATGGACACCGGCCTGGCGCATAGGAAGGATTTCGGCGCCGCGCTGGGCGACGAGGGGAGGCACCGGATAAACAAGCTCTCCGAGGAAAACGTGGCCAGCGTCGAGGACAATCTCTTCATGGTCAATCCGGACTGGAGCTTCGTTGAGAAATCCTGGGTCGACGCTGATCCTCAGTACTGGGGGGGCGAGCCGGCCGCAAAGTCTGCGCGCAAGCCCGTCGCCGAAGCCGCGCCTGCTCCAAAAGTCTCTCCTACGCACTGAACAAGACCAATCGGAATACCAAGGGCGCCATTAAGTAACGGCGCCCATCCTATCTCATCTCACAGAAGCGATTCGAGTACTCACTGTGTATCAGAGCGCTCAGATTTCTCATGATCTGTCGGAAGAGAATAGGGATGCAGGCTGGCCGCGGAGATCATCAAGTGGCACCAGAATCTTCACGCCGCCGAGGTACCCCCAATGTCCTCTTCCTCTACGGAGCACATCGCTGTTCATTCCCCTTCCGAGAACTGCGCACGAATCAAGAAGCTTGGCTACGTCTCGGGAAAACACATGAATCTGTACGGCGAACACATGAAGTTGGTTTCAGATCCTTTTGACGAAGGTGACTGCGTAGCGGTCCATGCCATCAGCAGTAGTGATCCAACGGTACGGACAATCGAGCTTCCAGTATCTCTCCTCGCTGGTTGGGAGGACCTGTTTCAAGAACTTGCAAATCCCACCGCCTCGGAGCTCACGGCAAAGACTCCACTTCCTGGTTCTGCGGGGACAGAGCCGGAGTAGCTCCTAACTGTAAACGCACGTGTCTGCTGGATGATTCCCGGGGTGACGCAGAGAAAGCCAAACGGAGAGAAGGGTTCGCCTTCCGGCGAACCCGCTCCAGAGGCATTGAGAAGGGGCAAGAATGCGGAGGCATGAAGATTTGTGCGGGGCGTGCGAGGGATGTTGAGAACTGGTTGCTGCGCGGAATTGTTTGAGAATGCCTCTTTGATTGAACATTACGGGAGTGCGCGCTCTTCATACTGTGCAATATCGCTCGCAATCGCCTGCTGAATTTGAACCGTCTGGACGTAAGTTCTCGAGACGCAGGCCGATCCATCTATGCCGGGCACCCTCACCGGAACAGGAACGCAGGGACCGGCGCAGGTTCTAATCCTTTGGGTTGATTTGGGCTGATTGCTCCAATGCGCGGAGTCGAGGTCCATTGTGACCATACATCCACATCACGGAATTCTAGGATGATGCCTGCGGATGACATTTGTCACGGACATGGCATAGACCGATCCAGATTCCTGCGACGCTCGATGAACATGGATAATGCATTTCGCGCCTGCGCGTGAGGTTCTAAACCTGACAGAAGCACACCGCAACGTCGTCGAGAAGGCTGTCGCCAAGGTCCAGGAGAGGGTCGGCAGAATTGAAAGAGCGTTTGAAGAACATACAAATCATTATCAAACCCAAGAACGAGAGAGGTTAATACGCAATGGAGCAATCAGTATTCGAACATGTGGGCCAACAGATTGACAATTCAACGCACAAAGCTACCCGGGCAGCATCTGCTGTTGTGGATGCGCTGGAAGATAGTGTCTTAACAGCTAGGCGCGCTGCAAGAGATGGCGCCGACGCCGCCACGGAGCTTCTCTACAACACAAAGAGGCGCTTCGAACGGCACCCATTTGAAACCGTCGCAATAACATTTGCGGCTGGCATTGCGGCTGGAACAGCAATCAGCTGGATGATGAAGCGGGGAAAGTCGCAGCAACGGTGCGAATAGGCTGGATGTGCATCCGATAGCCATGCTTGATCTATGCGGTCATCCTGTCGACGACGATCCCGGTAGTCTTCGTCGACGCCAGCTTTGTATCTCAACTTCGAGTTTGGGGCCTGGTCAGGAAGGGACCTAAGAAGATGGCGACACCTGACTCGAATTACGCCGTCGAGGATGGTCTCGCAAAGGTGAACTCCGGCGCTCCGGGCGCTACAGCGACTCTTCCCGCTCCGGATGAGTCTCAAATCCCCGCGAAGGCAAAGCAACATAACATTCGCGTCTCCCCTGCTGTCCTCGAAGCGGCGGGAAAAGACGGGGATGACCTGCTTCAATCCTTGCACACGGCTTCCACGGGCCTCACCCAAAGCGAGGCCGACTCGAGAGCGCGCATATCCGGGCCGAATGAAGTTGCGCAAGAGCGCCAGCGCGGCTGGTTCATCAGTCTGCTGATCATCATTCGAAACCCTCTGGTGATTCTGTTGGCGGTTCTATCGTCGATCTCCTTTGCCACGGGCGATCCACGCGCCGGAAGCGTCATGGCGGGCATGATCGTGCTGAGCGTCACACTCCGATTTCTGCAGGAGGCTCGCGCCGGCGCCGCCGCGGCAAAGCTCAAGGCAATGATCCACGTGACCGCGACAGTGGTCCGGGACGGCAAGCCGCGGGAGATCCCCCTTCGCGATCTCGTTCCCGGGGACATCATCAATCTGTCCGCCGGAGACATGATTCCAGGCGATGTGCGGATTCTGTCCGCGAAGGATCTGTTCGTGAGTCAGGGGACGCTGACCGGAGAGTCGCTGCCCGTCGAGAAATTTCACGATGCCGACCCACGCGCAGCGGACTCTCCGGTCGAGCTCAAGAATATTTGCTTCATGGGCACCAGCGTTCAAAGCGGCACCGCGACCGCCGTCGTTGTAGTTACGGGGGTTCGTACTTATCTCGGCACAATGGCGAGTTCCATCACGCAGGAAGGAACCCCAACAAGCTTTGACCAGGGTTTGAGCCGCTTCACATGGCTCATGATTCAGCTCATGGCGGTCATGGTGCCCCTCGTCTTCTTCATCAACGGGTTTACTAAGCACGATTGGAAAGGGGCATTCTTCTTCGCGATGGCCGTGGCCGTTGGCCTGACTCCTGAGATGCTTCCGATGATTGTCTCCGTCTGCCTGGCCAAGGGCGCGCTTGCCATGAGCCGCAAGAAAGTAATCGTGAAGCGCCTCAACGCCATTCAGAACTTTGGCGGAATGGACGTGCTCTGCACCGACAAGACCGGCACGCTCACCGAAGATAGGGTCGTCCTGCAGCGGCACTGTAATGTCGCCGGCCGGGAAACGGATGAAGTGCTCCGGGACGGCTACCTCATCAGCCATTTTCAGACGGGCCTGAAGAACTTGCTTGATACCGCGATATTGAATAGCTCCGATTTCCACGAGCAGGCCCTGATTGAGAAGTACAGGAAACTCGACGAAATTCCATTCGATTTCACCCGGCGGATGATGTCCGTCCTTGTCGAGAATCCTGAGGGCAAGGCAATCCTCCTGACCAAGGGTGCTCCGGAAGAGATCTTCCATCAATGCTCCCAATTCGAGTTGGACGGCAAATTGTCGCCCATGGATCCCGCCTTGATGAAGGGGTTGAAGGACCAGTATGCAAGTCTGAGCAACGATGGATTCCGGGTTTTGGCTGTTGCGGTAAAGGAGTTGACCGGAAAGACTTCCTGCGCAAAAGAAGATGAAAACGACCTTGTGCTGAAGGGATATGTCGCATTCCTTGACCCGCCCAAGCCCACCGCTTCAACCGCAATTGAAGCGCTGCACAAACATGGTGTTGCTGTAAAGATCCTCACCGGCGATAACGACCTGATCAGCCGCAAAGTGTGCCGCGACGTCGGGCTTCTCGCCGACCCAATGCTGTTAGGCGATGAAGTCGAGAAAATGTCGGACTCAGATTTGGCTGAAGCGGCAGAGAAGACGACACTCTTCGCCCGCCTCTCTCCCGCGCACAAGCAGCGAATCGTTCGTGTCCTGCGCGGCAAAGGTCACGTCGTGGGCTTCCTGGGGGACGGAATCAACGATTCACCTGCGCTACGTGCCGCGGACATTGGCATCTCGGTCGACACCGCGGCCGACATCGCCAAGGAATCGGCCGATCTGATTCTGTTGCAGAAGGACCTGATGGTGCTCGAAGGGGGTGTCATCGAGGGCCGAAAAGTCTTCGCCAACATCATCAAGTACATCCGCATGGGAGCTAGTTCCAACTTCGGAAACATGTTCAGCGTGTTGGGGGCGAGTGCCTTTCTCCCATTCCTTCCCATGGCACCTATCCAGATTCTGACAAACAACATGCTCTACGACTTCTCTCAGGTCCCGATTCCAAACGATGCAGTGGACGATGAACAAGTCGCGCGTCCGCGGCCTTGGAATATTGGAGAGATCAGACGGTTCATCCTCTGCATCGGCCCCATCAGCTCGATCTTCGACTACACGACTTTCTTTGTCATGCTCTATCTATTCAAGTGCTGGGATCCATCCCGCGCCCCGCTCTTTCAGACAGGCTGGTTCGTTGAGTCCATCATGACCCAGACGCTCGTTATCCATATCATTCGCACGAATAAGATTCCTTTCTTCCAGAGCCGTGCAAGTTGGCCCTTGCTGATCACGACATTGACCATCATGGTCTTCGGAGCGTGGCTGCCGTATTCTCCCCTGGCCTCCTCGCTCGGCCTTACGCACCTGCCCGCGCTCTATTGGCCGATCCTCCTGCTGACGCTCCTTGCCTACACCGGTCTTACGCAGGGCGTCAAGGTTTGGCTGCTGAGGATGAAATGGATTTAGGACAGAAGAAATCAATCGCGCCATTAGGTACTTCCATGGAGTCCCATGGCCGTCCGGTCAACAAGAACGCACTTAGGCGCTTTCAGAAGTTCCTCGTCCAGAAGCGCTTCAAGATGCCAGTGCGGAGCAGAAGGTTGCATCGGACCGGCGGCATCGGGCTTCTCAGGGCTGCAGTATTGGGCGCAAACGATGGCATCGTTTCAACATCGAGTCTGCTGATCGGTGTTGCGGCGGCGCATGGAACTCACCGCAGCATCCTGGTCGCTGGGATCGCCGGCCTAGTCTCCGGAGGAATGTCCATGGCCGCAAGCGGGTACGTTTCGGTGCACTCGCAGGCCGACACCGAAGAGGCAGAGCTGGCCCTCGAGCGTACAAAACTCAAGCGGGACAACAAGGGCGAACGCCAGGCGCTGACGGCAATTTATGTGGCCCGCGGAATTGAACCGCTACTCGCAAATCAGGTAGCGCAGCAGTTGATTGCCTATGATGAATTGGGCGCGTATGCGCGCGATGAACTCGGTATCTCCGAGAAGTTTCGCGCACGCCCATTGCAGGCTTCCCTTTCGGCTGCATGCAGCTTTGCGGTGGGAGCCATGATGCCACTCATCGTCACTGCGATCGCACCACAGGCGCATTTAATTCCCATCGTCTCTTTGTCATCACTCGCAGTTCTCGCGCTCATGGGCGGACTGGCTGCACGCGCCGGTGGCGCAAGAGTAATGATGGGCGGAATTCGGGTGACGTTCTGGGGTGGTCTGGCGATGGTGATGACTGCCGGCATCGGGTGGGCTGTCGGGGCAATCGCGCGATGAGGTCATTCACCAGCGGGAATCGGTTATGGAACACCGGCCATCGCAGGTATCTGAGGATTGTGCTCGGGCAATTGATCGAGTAGGACAATATTGAGCAGCGATTTGTGCACACGAATGCGGTCGTTGTATTCGATAAAGCCGAGCTTGCGAAAGCGGTTCATGAAGAAGCTGACGCGGGACCGTGTTGTCCCGATCATCTCCGCCAGGGTCTCCTGCGAAATCTTGGGAATCAGCGGTTCCGGTTCGCCGGGCTTGCCAAACTCCGCCATCAGCAACAGAATCCGCGCCAACCGTTTTTCGCTGGAATTGAATAACTGATCGACAAGATCGGCCTGGATGCGCATACTGCGGCTCAGCAAGAACCTCAAAAACAGATCGGAAAAGTCATGTTCCTCGGGCATTACGCGGATCATCTCTTCCCGCCCAATCTTGAGCGCGGTGCAGGCGGCAATGGCGGTGGCCGTGGCCAAACGCAGTCCATGCACCGCGGCGAGCGACTCCTCTCCCACAAAGTCACCGGCGGAGATCAGCCTGATGGTGGCTTCCTTGCCAGCATGCGAAACAACCGTCACCTTTGCGCTGCCCCTCTGAAGATAGAAGACAGAGTCCGCCGAATCTCCTTGCGAAAAGAAGGGCTGTTTTGGCGCCAGTTGCACGATTCTTCGCCCCAAGCCCACCTGGGCTAGAAAGGCGGCGACATCAAATGCCGGCTTCTCAAGTTCGACCATTTGGAAGCCTTCTTCCGCTTGCAGGATCGACGTGGGACGGTCCTCGTTTGTACCGCGCCCGCATTGCCAGCAGGTTAACAGCGGAATCGGTATGCCGAGCACAAAATCCTCGGCAACATCAAAGGGGACAGATCCCGAAACTGCTCAATTGATTAAGGATCCACGGCATTCCAGCGGCTCCACACTCCACGCTGTATTTTGGCATATTGTGTCACCCGACAACGAGTTCACTCTGTTCAATTTTGCTCACTTTTCCAAGAGTTTTTTTCGGGTCCCCGCGCGTCGTGAGTTAGGACAAGGTCGATGGTAAAGCCAGCCGATGCCCATCGAGCGCTGATAGAGCGTTCCACTTTCCTGGACGGAATTGCAGGGAGCTAATCGATGTCGCGTCAGATCGGGGCGGCGGAAGTGGATGTTCACCTCGAGGTCCTCCTGTTTGCGTGGGCAGACCGGTGAATTTCGCGTCGCATGATTTGAGAAGGTCACTAATGGCGTTCATCATCACGGAGAGCCTTGTGGGGGGGCACTTGGCCAATTAAGGGACTCAGAATAAGATCCATACGCGACTGGAACTTCTTCATTGGCGGGTGGACCATCTCGCAGGCAGAACAAAACCGGGTGGCGTGTGACCAAGATTCGTTTCTGAAGCTTGGTCACCACATGACCGGATTGATGTGTAAATACCGGTGACCAATGTGATATCTCAATCACCAGATCAAGTACGGGCTCTTGCAGCGAGGGTCTTCCATGTCAACCGTCTCTCTCCTGCAGCGAGGGTCATCCATCTCAAGCGCCACGCCATAGAACAGGCTCTTGCAGCGAGAGTCTTCCATCTCAATCTCCACGCCACTGAGGAGGCCCTTGCCGCAGCGAGGATCATCCATCTCAAGCGCCGCGATCCTGCATCGAGCGTCTTCCATCTCGATCTCCCTGTCATTTGGGCAATCTCTTACAACCGAACAATTCGGCGAACTGAGATTAGGGTGAGGCGGCCTGCGAGACGCGTGCTGCCCAATATTGCACACTTCGTTCTGGCTCAATTTGAAATGCCGGACTCGGCCTTGATGAACTCGTCAGGGGAAGCTCGTTTTGACGGCGGCGGCAGCGTGTAAGGGGTGCTTCCTTCAGGGGTTTTAGCCGTATCATTTGGCATCGCTGCCGCCGCTCTAGGGGTGGGCACCTTCAAGCATCTTCCCGCTCGGGTGTCATAAAAGCTGTTCAATATTGCTCAGTGACCGTTCAATGTTCGCGATACTGTCATGAGGCGCAGGCCGTGTCCGGAACACTCGCGTTTGCCATGGGTGCCGGAAAGGCGATCATCTCCACTCCGTACTGGCATGCAAAGGAACTGCTGGACGATGGGCGGGGAGCACTCGTTCCCTTTGAGGATCCAGGCGCTCTTGCGGCCGCGGCAATTGATTTGCTGGAGAACAGTGAAGCCCGTCAGACAATGCGCCAGCTTGCTTACCTCTACGGACGAGACATGGTTTGGAACAAGGTTGCGCGCCCTTTTCTGAATTTCCGTTCAGTACCTACTCAGTTTCTGTCCTCACTGACGACGTCATCCGGCTCCGGTATCTGTCCATCGATGGCCAATATCGCAAGATACGGAACCGGGCCTCTGCTTTGCAATCCTTATGGTCGTTAGCGTGCTTTCCCTGCTCGAATACGGTGTGAGGTGGAAATCCTCGTGGCCCCCCGCTGCATTGGATCGAACCAAGGTCTTTCAGCTATAGAGGACCCCGGCGAAAAAGCATTCCGGAGACGGCGTTTGCTTATGACGCAGATTCCGGTGGGGACTGAGGGGTTGGCTTTGGTAAAAAGCAGGCCCAGACCAACACCATGTATGGAACGTATTCCGATCTCAAGCGCAAAGAGACCCAAAAATATTGGCCCTCCATCCATCTATGCAAGACGGCTCATTCTGCGGGGGCTTCCGACCTCGGCCCGGAAGCTTCGCGCATTGTCTCCGAATACCGCGCAAGGTACTCCTCGAGGGTGGTGCATTTCTCAGGTGCGGTGTCACAGAACCATGTGCCATCCTCGTACAGGTAAAGGATCCGCCCATACGGGCCAACCCAATAAATATCATTTGGCCTCTCGATCAGCTGCCAGCCATGTTTTTGTAGCAGTACGCGATCCTCGGGCAGTCCGGCTGTGCTTGGTTTGCTTTGCCAAAACTTGTTCGGACAATCACAGACTAGGCGTCCATAATCGTCCGGCGTCGGGCGCCTATTGCAGGTAGTGCATTCATCGGAACCCCGTTGTCTGCTCATTGTGCATCCTGGGCTTCAGCGTCCACGTTTTCATAGGCGTCGTAACAGAAATGCCACGCCTCGGGTCGTATTCTGTGGAAAGCCGAAGTGACGGCCTCGAACGTCTGGACCTTGGGCGTTCCATCGATCATTCTTGCAGGTTTTCTCAGTACCTCTGGAAAAGTATGTGGACAAATCGGCTGCTCACTGCAAAGAAATCGCCGTTCTGCCGCCGACAAACGAAATGGAGCATCTCCCAATTTGGGAGACTAAACCCGACTCGCATAAATACGCCTGTCAAGAAGGTGGTTGGATCGGTAGCTCAGGTTGGCAACCAGGACGACCGAAAACGTTCTGGGACTGTGCGTTTTCCTGGCAAGCTGCAGCATTCGCCGAAGAATCTGCGCATACGAGTAAAACCGATTGTTGAACTGGTTTACCTCCTCCACTAGTTCCGCCCAGGTAAGGTGCGTGTAGCTGGCCACCGGATAAGTCAGAGTGTAGTATTTCCAATCCTCGGGGTAATCGTTCGACCGGATCCTGCCTTCGCGTTCCATTTGAGCGTAGAGTTTGGTTCCTGGAAGCGGAGTAAGGATCAGAACATTGGCGGCGTCGATGCCATACTCCTTGGCCGCGCGCGCGATTGTCTCGCCAATCCCTCGCTGGTCCGTGTCGATCCCTATGATGAAAGAGCCCACAACGCATATGCCGTGCCGTTGAATCCGCCGGACGGACTCGCAGAAATCCCTCCCCTTCTGGAGGTTGAACTTCTTGCCTAAGGCCATCAAACCCTCCACAGTGGGGGATTCGAACCCGATGAACACGCCTTGGCATCCCGATCGCGCTGCGAGCTCCAGCAGTTCGTCATCGTCGGCGAAGTTCATGGTCGCCTGGCAGATCCAAGGCCGGGTCAGCCCCTCTTGAATCATGGCCCGGAAGAGATCCTTGGAGTATGCAAGATGGTCCTCACGAGTACCAACGAGGTTGTCGTCTACAAACAGGATGACTTTTTCCCGGATCAGTCGTAGCTCTCGAAGGACATCATCAACGGGCCGGTGGCGGTACGTGCCTCCATTGAACGCGGTGACGCTGCAGAAGCTGCAATTCAACGGACAACCACGCGTGGTTTGTACCGAGCCAACGTAGTACCGTCCTTGGAGCAGGTCGTGGCGAGCTGGCGGGATTGCATCCATGGCGCTGAGGCTACCGTCATACACCCTGCGCAGGGCATGGTTGTGCGCATCCGCTAAAACCTGCTCCCACACCGATTCCGCCTCTCCCGTGACCACCGCATCCACATACTCCAGCGCCTCCTCGCGACAGAATGTGGCATGAATGCCTCCCATCACCACCGGCACTCCCGTCGCGCGGTACAGTGCTGCGACTTCGTAGGCCCGCGGCGCTTGGGAAGTGAAGGCCGTTATACCGACGAGATCTGGTTTGGGCAGACGTCCGTAATCAGGATGGCCCAGGTTCTCGTCGATCAGTGTCACCTCCCAGTCCGGCGGCGTCAGTCCTGCCACCACGAGAAGCCCGAGTGGTTTCCAGACTCGATACTTGTTCAGCCGGTTCCAATGAACTTTGTTCAGGCTGACGACCGGATTGTCGGGATTGACAAGATAGAGTCGCATCTTTTCTCACCGGTCTAAAGCTCGATTCTCCCTTGCTCGAAAGAATAGTCTGTTCCTTTTTGCTCATATTTGAGAGATTTCGCAAGATACTACTGGGGTCACATGTTGAAGAATCGCCGAGTGACTCGTTGAGATCTTGATCTGCGCCCCTGGATCCATACAGAACTGACTGTGGTTTTCTATTCGGTATAACTGCGCAGTTTCGAGTTGAAGAAGCGGATTTCCGCCTATGGGATTGCGGACAATCACGTCTTCAGGTCCGTAGGCCCCCAGAATGAGAAAAACAGACCATACAACCGACCCGAATTACGACGATTCTGCGAAGGGTGCGTTTTCCAATGCGCTTGAGCCCGAAGTCCCGCGTGTCAGGGGATCGAAGACAAAGCGGAGATCCAGCACATTGGCAGAGATCACCAGTTGTCTGCGCCGGTTCCCTGGTATCGAAAGCGCTGGATCCTGTGGGCAGGCGCGCTTCTCATGCTGCTTCTGGCCGCGATCGTCATCTCGGCATATTCACGTCCTTCAACAACGATGATGGCTCCGGCAACATCATTGCCGAATTCGACACTATAACTTGACTTGACTCCTCTCGCCCGTAAGAACTTAATGCTTCTTCCCTGCTACGCTGCCGTGCCCATCGCGCACTTCATTCCCTTTGAAGTGCGCGACTTTATCGAGAGGCTTAGTCGGCTCGGGCTTCTCGCCACGTTGTGGCTTTGGGCCGGTATAGCCGTGTTCGGGATGAAGACGGTTATTTACGTGGCCCCGGAAGTTCTCCGGGCCATGAAACCACGGGCCAGTGCCAATGAAGACACCACCCGTAAACCATTCCGGGCCGTAGTAGCCGTAGGGAGCGCAGTCGTATGGAGCGGCGTCATAGTAGCCGTAGGGACAATCGGGCGCGACTCCAATCTCCACAGCAACCTGAGCTGCGGCTTTCGGGGCGGTCGCGACCATAAAGAACCCAGCAACAGCCGTTAGTACAACAAGCTTAATCCCTGTCATAAGTTCTCCTCGCTATTGTGGGGCGTTCATAGAACACTCCTAAGCTAATCACCGTAGCGACGTGGATCATGCTCGTCTGAGCAAAATGGACCACATGCAATGTGTGCGATACGGGTTCACACACATTCGGAGCATGAGCTGTTGTGACCGCGACCTTTTGATGGCCCCAATCGCAAGGCTCGTGACCTTATCGGAGTAGGCTCTACACTCCCAGTTGGGGATACAAGCGCGCGCCAATGAAGACCCAGACGATCGTGGTTAAGAGGATGACTGCATAGTTAAGACCCAGACCAAAGCTGCTC
>Ga0187863_10002613_pt1 | contig 13620 bp, 15 predicted proteins | sample June2016WEW_11_1_FD_132975 | JGI IMG/M metagenome (GOLD analysis project Ga0187863, IMG submission 132975) | Peatland microbial communities from SPRUCE experiment site at the Marcell Experimental Forest, Minnesota, USA - June2016WEW_11_10 | ecosystem: Environmental > Terrestrial > Soil >... | reverse complement strand
TCGACGATTTCGGCGCGGGCTTCACCTCGCTCCGGCATTTGCAGGCGCTATCGGTCGACACCGTCAAGATCGACGGCTCGTTCGTGCGCAACCTTGCGAGCAACCCCGAGAACCAGGTTTTCCTGCGCCATTTGGTGGGCCTGGCCAAGGGCCTCAACCTCGCCACCGTGGCCGAATGGGTCGAGACCCCCGAGGAGGCGGCGCTGCTGCGGCGCGAAGGCGTCCAGTTCCTGCAAGGCTATCTCTTCGGTACGCCCTCGCTCGAAAAGCCCTGGCTCCAAGCGCCGGCCTCGCCGCGCAAGCTCTTGTCGGAAGCGGCGTCTTAAAATTCGTCTTGTGCTGCATTCACATCCTGCGCCCTTCGACAGGCTCAGGGTGAGGAAGCTTGGGCGCATGGCATAAAGAAAAAGGGCCTCATGCTGAGCTTATCGAAGCATGAGACTATAGTTTTCTAGATTAAAGGAATCTGGATTCCCGCTTTCGCGGGAATAACAAAAAGTGTGGGGCTATTCCTTCGGCTTCTTGCCGAGTTGTTCGATCTGCTGCTGGAGCGCGTTGATGCGCTCTTTGAGCTCGTTGAGCGAGGAGGCTGGATCCTTGGGCTTGGTCTCGCCGCCCGCGCCCGTGCCGCCGGGGGTGGGAAACGCCGTGAACATCTGCATGGTCTTTTCCAGCAGCGCCAGGTTCTGCTTGCCCATCTGCTCCAGCGGGCCGAACGGGAACATGCCGCCGAAGGCGTCCTGGAGCGATTTGCGCATCTGGTCCTGGTTGTGCGCGAACGAGGCCATGGCGTGCTCGAGATAGCTCGGCACCAGCCATTGCATGTTGCCGCCGTAGAGCCCGATGAGCTGGCGCAGGAAATTGGTGGGCAGCATCGCCTCGCCCTTCTGCTCCTCCTCGACGATGATCTGGGTCAGCACCGAGCGGGTGATGTCCTCGCCGGTCTTGGCGTCGTAGACCACGAACTCGCCGCCCTGCTTCACCATGTTGCTCAGATCGTCGAGCGTCACATAGGAGCTGGTGGCGGTGTTGTAGAGCCGCCGGTTGGCGTATTTCTTGATGACCGTGGCCGGGGCCTCGGCGCCCCCCGCGGCCTGGGCCGCCTTGGAAACCATTTTCGCCGTATCGCTTGCCATAAAAACGAGCATATCAGGAATCACCCGGGCTTGTGCAGCGCAATATTTATGCTCTCTTTCCCTTCGCAAGACGCCATCGCCCTAGGCTTGGGCGATGGCTTTGCTACGGGCTTGGCTTCGCACGACGGCCGCGCGCTTGGTTCGCGCTCGGCCTTTGCTACGCGGAAGGCCCCTGTTACCCAGACTAGAACGGGTCCAGGTCACGAGGCCGTTTTGCGAAGCCTAGAAGGGTTCACAAAACCCGGCTTATACTGCGCCCCATGGCGGAACCGCCCGATCTCGCAGAGCTTGCCCGGCGCTATGTGGCGCTGTGGCAGGAGCAGTTGATCGCCATGGCGGCCGACCCGGCCTTCGCCCAGGGCATGGCGGGACTGTTCAAGGGGCTTTCGCCGCAGCAGGGAGGCTTCGGCCATGGATTTGGCGTCCCCGAACCAGGCGCGGCCGGACCCGGCCCCCGCGCTACGCCAAGGGCCGCGCCCGCTGGCGCTGCACCTGGCCAACGCCAGCCTGACCTGGATGACCTCGCAAGCCGCCTTGCCGCTCTTGAAAAGCGGCTCGCTGCCCTGGAAACCGGAACTGGCGGAAAAGGGAAGCGAGCTGCTGCAAAGCCTCGCCGGCGCTAATTCCGCGGAATTCGGCCGGGCGCTTGAACGCGAGCTGCGCCGCCGCGCTGGGCTGTTCCTTTCGGGCATCCAGGCCTATCGCCACCATTCCTACCGCCGCGACATGGAAGACATGCCCGTGTTGTGGCAGGAGGGTTCGACGCGGCTGCTCGACTACGCGCCGGCGGGGGGAATGCCGGTGCTGGCGGTGCCCTCGCTCATCAATCGCGGCTATATCCTCGATCTCTCGCCGGGCAACAGCCTGTTGCGCTATCTGGCGGCGCAGGGCATGCGGCCTTTCCTGGTCGATTGGGGCGCGCCGGGCGAAGTGGAGCGGCGTTTCACCCTGACCTATTACATCGCCGGGCGATTGGAGCGAGCGGCCGAAGCGGTTTCGCAAGCAGCCGGGGGCGGAAAAATTTTACTCCTCGGCTATTGCATGGGCGGGAATCTGGCATTGGCGCTGGCCGACCGGCGGCCCGATCTGGTGAGCGCGTTGGCGCTGCTGGCGACGCCGTGGAAATTCCACGCCGAGCGGCCGGAGCAGGCGCAGCTGTTGGGCTCGCTGGCGGGTTCCTTCGCGGCCTCGTTCGCGAGCATGGGCGAGGTGCCAGTGGACGTGCTGCAATCGCTGTTCGCGGCGCTCGATCCGCTGTTGGCGGTGAAGAAATTTTCGCGCTTCGCGGCGATGGAACCCGAGGGCGAGGGGGCGCGCGCTTTCGTGGCGCTCGAGGATTGGCTCAATGACGGCGTGGCGCTCGCGCTGCCGGTGGCGCTGGAATGCCTGGGCGAGTGGTACGGGCGCGACACGCCGGGGCGGGGCGAGTGGCGCGTGGCCGGCCGCGCAGTGTTGCCGCGCAACGTGCAACAGCCGAGCCTGGTGATGGTGCCGGCGCAGGACCGCATCGTGCCGCCCTCGAGCGCCGCGGCGCTGGCCGACGAATTGCCCCATGTGGAGCGCTTCACCGCGCCGCTGGGTCATATCGGCATGGTGGTGGCGCGCGAGGCGCCCAAGGACACCTGGCCCAAACTGGCGGGGTGGTTGAAGGGAAGATGACCTTCTTTGCTTCGCACGACGCCTCGGGCCTGAAGTTCCGGCCCTCGGCTGTGCTACGCTAGAGCCATGAGACCTAGGCACATGAATACGCCAACCTCCACCAAAGCCAAGCTGGCGAAACTACGGCCGACGCAGATGACGCTGGGTTATGCCGAGGTCGCCCTGAAGCGCAAGCAATGGCGAGCGCTCGGCGCCAAGGAAGCGCGGGAATTCCTGCGCGCGCACCGCTTTCCCGCCATAAGCGGCCCCAAGGGCCGGCTTTACATCACCGACCACCATCACCTCGGCCGCGCGTTGCAGGAGGAAAAAGTCGCGACGGTGAACGTGGCGGTGCTGGCCGACCTGTCGTCGCTCGACCGCGACGAATTCTGGATTCTGATGGATTTCCAGCAATGGGCGCATCCCTACGACGCCCAGGGAAGGCGCCGCGATTTTTCATCCATCCCGAAAAACCTGAAGCGCCTGCCCGACGATCCCTTTCGCAGCCTGGCGGCGCAGGTGCGGCGGAAGGGCGACTATCCCAAGGACGCGACGCCCTTCGCCGAATTCCTCTGGGCCGATTTCTTCCGGCGGCGGATATCGGCGGATGAGCTGCGCCGGGATCCCGACAAGGCGCTCCGGCGCGCCAAGCGCCTCGCGCGTTCGCTCGAAGCCGCGCATCTGCCGGGCTGGTCGGGAATCGGGAAGAGTTGATGTAGATCAATCGTTCTGACGAGAAGCGTGCTAAACCGCTACGCATGTCCACCGTCGAACTTCTCTGCATCGCGCTCGGCGTGAGCCTGTCGGTCCATTTCGGCGGCGAAATCTATCCCGAGCCGGTTCACATGGCCGGCCATTTCTGGTTCGTGATGTTCGAGACCGCGGCCGGCGGCGTCGCGGGCGAGCTGGTTTACCGCGTGGGAAAACACATCGGTTATTCGAACTGAGCGGTCTTTCTTCGCTTTGCACGACGGGTGCTACGGACTCTGCTTTGCTTTGCATGACAGGTGCTACGCGTTTTTCCTTGGGTAGTCCGGATCAAAGTGCTATAAATGCCGAGCATAAGAAGTCCGCCCGGCGCGTGTGCCGGGTTTTTTTATTGCGGGGACGGGGGAGAATAAATCATGCGCGGTTCGGTGGCGGCACTTTGCTCGCTCTTGCTCCTCGCCGGCTGCGGCCTGTGGGATTCTGCTGGCGATACCATCTTCGGCGCTCAATCGGCCGCGGGGACGGCGAGTTACGTCGATCGCTGCATCGACATCATGCAAAAAGCCTATCCCGATGCCCGCTTCGAGGTGACCAGCAAACGCCTCGGGCTCGGTTCGAACACGGCCCTGGTCGACGTTCAGGCCACGCGCAGCGACGCGCCCGCCAGCGCGAAAACGCCGCGCGATGTCGCCGTCCAATGCCGGTTCGACAGCAGCGTCATCGTCGATTTCCACTGGACCGCCACCCCGCTGTAATTCTTTCTTAGCTTCGCACGACGCCTCGGGCCTAAAGGATCGGCCCTCGGCTGTGCTACGCGGGTTTCTTTCTTCGCTTCGCACGACGCCTCGGGCCTAAAGGATCGGTCCTCGGCTGTGCTACGCGGGTTTCTTTATTAGCTTCGCAAGACGGCCGCGCCGCTGCGCGGCCTTTGCTACGCGGTATTCCCAAAACCCCGGATAAAGACTATCTAATAGAAAACCCCCAGGAAGGCCCTCCCCATGAGCAACCAAACCGACATCGTCATCGCCTCGGCCGCGCGCACCGCCATCGGCGCCTTCAACGGCGCCTTGAGTTCGGTTCCCGCCCATTACCTGGGCCAGACGGCCATCATCGAGGCGCTGAAGCGCGCCAAGCTGGCGCCGGCCGACGTGTCCGAGGTGGTGATGGGCCAGGTGCTGCCGGCGGGCGAGGGCATGAACCCGGCCCGCCAGGCGGCGATGGGCGCGGGCATCCCGAAGGAGATCACCGCCTACGGCCTCAACCAGGTGTGCGGCTCGGGCCTGCGCACGGTCGCCATGGGCTATCAGGCGATCCGCGCCGGCGATTCATCCATCGTCGTGGCCGGCGGCCAGGAAAGCATGAGCCAGTCGCCCCACGCCGCGCATCTCAGGAACGGCGTGCGCATGGGCAATGCCGAGCTGGTCGATCTCATGATCAAGGACGGGTTGTGGGACATCTTCAACGGCTATCACATGGGCGTCACCGCCGAGAACGTGGCGCGGCAATGGCAGATCACCCGCGGCCAGCAGGACGAACTCGCGGCGATCTCGCAACAGCGCGCCGAGGCCGCGCAGAAGGCGGGCAAGTTCAAGGACGAGATCGTTGCGGTGAAGATCTCCACCCGCAAGGGCGACGTGATGGTGGACACCGACGAGTATCCGCGCGCCGGCACCACGGCCGAAACCCTGTCCAAGCTCAAGCCGGCTTTCGCCAAGGACGGCACCGTGACCGCGGGCAACGCCTCGGGCATCAATGACGGCGCCGCCGCGGTGGTGGTGATGAGCGCCGGTGAAGCGCAGAAGCGCGGCATCAAGCCGTTGGCGCGCATCGCCTCCTGGGCCACGGCCGGCGTCGATCCGGCGGTGATGGGTTCCGGGCCGATCCCGGCGACCAAGCTCGCGCTCGCCCGCGCGGGGTGGAAAGTGAGCGATCTCGACCTGATCGAGGCCAACGAGGCCTTCGCCGCCCAGGCCTGCGCGGTCATCAAGGAGCTGGGCTTCGATCCCGCCAAGGTCAACGTCAATGGCGGCGCGATCGCGCTCGGCCATCCGATCGGCGCCTCGGGCACGCGGATTCTGATCACGCTGCTGTTCGAGATGGAGAAGCGCAACGCCAAGAAGGGCCTGGCCACCTTGTGCATCGGCGGCGGCATGGGAATAGCCATGTGTGTTGAACGGGCGTAGCAGCGTAGCAAAGCCGAGGGCCCGCGTAGCACCTGACGTGCGAAGCGAAGAGGGATCAAGGCCCGAGGCGTTTTGCGAAGCGAAGAAGGAAAAAAGGGAGGTTCGGGCATGTCCAGAGTAGCCATCGTAACCGGAGGAACCCGCGGCATCGGCCGGGCGATCGCGGTGGCGCTCCACCAGGCGGGCCACAAGGTGGCGGCGATCTACGCCAGTGACGCGCAGGCGGCCGCGAAATTCACCACGGAAACCGGCATCGAATCCTTCCGCTTCGACGTGTCCAACTTCAAGGCCTGCGAGACGGGGGTGAAGGCGGTCGAAGCCAAGCTCGGCGGCCCGGCGGATATCCTGGTCAACAACGCCGGCATCACCCGCGACGCGGTGCTGCACCGCATGACGCCCGAGCAATGGGGCGAGGTCATCGCCACCAATCTGACCTCGTGCTTCAACATGTGCCGCCTCGTCATCGACGGCATGCGCCATCGGGGTTTCGGGCGCATCGTCAATATCGGCTCGATCAACGGCCAGGCCGGGCAATACGGCCAGGTCAACTACGCCGCCGCCAAATCGGGCATCCACGGCTTCACCAAGGCGCTGGCGCAGGAAGGCGCGGGCAAGGGTGTGACCGTCAACGCCATCGCGCCCGGCTACATCGATACCGACATGGTGCGCGCCGTGCCCGAGGACGTGCTGAAGAAGATCGTGGCGCGGATTCCCACCGGCCGGCTCGGCCACGCCGAGGAGATCGCGCGCGGCGTGATGTTCCTGGTCGACGACGCGGCCGGCTTCATCACCGGCTCGACGCTGTCGATCAACGGCGGGCAGCATATGTACTAATTTCCGCTTCGCAAGACGGCCGCGCAGGGGGCGCGGCCTTTGCGACGATCTGGCGTCATAGCCGATGCCCTGGGTCCCCGCTTTCGCGGGGACGACGAAAAAAGAAGGAGCGGCCTTTGGCTAAGCGCCCGGTTGCCAGCCGGGCGGCGCCAGCTCGAAGTCCTTGAAGTCGAAAGGCGGCGCGACGGTGCAGCCCAGCAGCGTCCAGTCGCCGAGGCAGCGCGCGCTTTGCCAGGCTCCGGGAGCCACGATCACTTGAGGCCGCTGGCTTGCCGCCAGATCGGGCCCGAGGCGATACATATCGCGCCGCTTGCCGTCGGGCGAGAGCGACAGCTCAAGCACCGAGCCGGCATACCAATGCCAGATCTCGGCCTTGTTGACGCGGTGCCAGCGCGACGCCTCGCCCGCCTTGAGCAGAAAATAAATCGCGGTCGAAGCGGCGTCGCGGAAGGTTTCGCGGTACCAGCCGCCTTCGGGATGCGGCTGAAGGTTGAGCGCCTTGATGATTTCGTCCGCGGTCATGGACTCTCTTTGCTTCGCAAGACGCCTCGTTCTTCGCTTCGCAAGACGGCTCGTTCTACGCTTCGCACGACGGCCGCGCCCCTGCGCGGCCTGTGCTACGCCGGGCCGCGCCCTCGCTCATGCAGAGGGCGGAACGGTCACGACCATCGACGGGCGCTTGGCGAAGTCGGCGTACCATTTCGCCAGGCCGGGATGGCGGTCGCGCCAGCCCTCGGTGGGATAGCGGAAATCGAGATAGCCCAGCGCGCAACCGACGGTGATCTGGCCGATGGTGAGCGGGCCCGCCAGCGCGCCTTCCTTGACCTTGCCGTCGAGCGCGGTGAGGGCGCCGCGCACCCGGCGCATCTGCGACTCGACCCAGTCGTTCCACAGGAATTGCTTGGGCCGCAGGAAGGTTTCGTAGCGGGTGAGGATGGCGGCGTCGAGGATGCCGTCGCCCAGCGCCTGCTGGCGCAGCGCCACCCAACGCGCCTTGCCGGCAGGCGGAAAAATCTTCGGCCCCTGGTGCAGCGTGTCGAGGTATTCGCAGATCACGCGCGAATCGAACAGCACCTCGCCCTCGTCGGTGACCAGCGTCGGCACCTTGATCAGCGGGTTCTCGCGCTGCACATCGAGATTGGGCTTGTCGGGCACGACCGTGGTGGGCAGGCGTTCGAGCCTGGGCTCGAGCCCGGTCTCGTAGGCGAGCACCATCACTTTCCGGACATAGGGCGAGGTGGGCGAGTAGCGGAGTTTCATAAGCGGTCTCCCTAAAAATTATCTTTGGCGTGACGTATGGCAGCGAATGTAGCCACATCGTCGCCCGGGGCGTTCTGCGATTTCTGCAGGGAAGGGTTGTCGGCGCGCAGGAACGGGTTGGTGGCGAGTTCCTCGGCCATCGTGCCCGGCACGGTGGATTTGCCTTGGGCGCGTTGCTCGTCGACGCGCTTGGACCGGGCGATCAGCGCCTGATTGCCCGGCTCGACGGTGAGCGCGAAGCGCGCATTGGCCTGGGTGTATTCGTGGCCGCAATAGATGCGCGTGTCGCCCGGCAATTTCTTGAGCTTCGAGAGCGAGTTCCACATCTGCGCGGGCGTGCCTTCGAACAGCCGGCCGCAGCCCATCAGGAACAGCGTGTCGCCGCAGAAGAGCGCGCGCGATTTGGGAAACCAGAAGGCGATATGGCCGCGCGTGTGGCCCGGCACGTCGAACACCTGGGCCTCCTGCTTGCCGAATTTGAATTTGTCGCCTTCGGCGAGCGCCACGTCGATGCCGGGGATGCGGGCGCGGTCGGCCAAGGGCCCGACGATGATGGCGCCGTAACGCGCCTTCAATTCGAGATTGCCGCCGGTATGGTCGTTGTGGTGATGGGTGTTGAGGATATGGGTGAGCTTCAAGCCGAGGCTGTCGAGCGCGGCCGCCACCGGCGCCGCCACCGAGGGATCGACCGCGGCCACGGCCCCGCTTTCGGGCTCGCGCAACAGGTAGACGTAATTGTCCCGCAGCACCGGGACTTGGCGGATTTCCAGCTCGGCCATGGCGGGAGAGACTAACCCGAATCGCCCGCGCAAATCATCCGCTGTGCTAAACTCTGATTATGTCCATCGACGTGGTCGATTTGCGCGATTTCTATCACGGCCGGCTGGGCCAGGTGGCGCGGCACATGATCGGCCGGCGCGTGCGCGCGCTGTGGCCGGATGTGCGGGGATTGCGGCTGTTGGGCCTGGGCTATGCCACGCCTTACCTGGGCCCGTATCTGGCCGAGGCCGAGCGGGTGGCGGCGGTGATGCCGGCGCAGCAGGGCGTGCTGCCCTGGCCGGTGGAAGGCCCCAACCGCGCGGCGTTGGCCGAGGAGGGCGAGCTGCCGCTGCCCGATTTCTCGGTCGACCGCGTGATCCTGGTCCACGGCCTCGAATTCAGCGAGCAGGTGCGGCCCTTGCTCAAGGAGATCTGGCGGGTGCTGGCGGGGGGCGGGCGGCTGATCGTGGCCGTGCCCAATCGGCGCGGCATCTGGACGCGGTTCGACAACACGCCGTTCGGCCAGGGCTCACCCTATACGACGGGCCAGTTGTCACACCTTTTGCGCGAGGAAGGCTTCACGCCCGAGCGCAACGCGGCGGCGCTGTTCGTGCCGCCGACATATTCGCGCTTCATGCTGCGCCTGGCGCCGCTGTTGGAAAGCCTCGGCACGCGCTGGTTCGGCGCCTTCGGCGGCGTGGCGATGGTCGAGGCGACCAAGCAGATCTACGCCAAGCCGCATGCTGAACGCGCGAAGAAGAAGCGCCGCGCCGTGCTGCTGCCGATGCCGGGCACGCCCAGCCCCGCCGGGCCGTAGGCCGGCAAAACCAAGAGGGAGGCCGTAAAGGGCCGCGGCAAAGCCATTGGCGAAGGACTGCCTTTTAAAAGGGCAGTGGCGGGGGACTTGATCTGAGTAGTTTCCGAATCTTGATCCGATTCGGGTTATGTCTCTGAAACTTCTCGACCATGTGGCGCATTCATTACAAAACCGGGACCGTGGCGGGCCTGCGCCTGGTGAATTCGCTGCCATTTGCGATCAGCCAGGCTTGCGATCTTCTCAGCAATGGCGCGGATGTCAGCCAGATCGAGAGCCGCGACGGACTGAAAGTTCTCCACGCCGACGAAATCAGGCTCGCCTATGCCGGGTGGAAGGCCAGGTAGGCGCTGGTTCGGCGCCTTCGGCGGCGTGGCGATGGTCGAGGCGACCAAGCAGACTTACGCCAAGCCCGCCGGTGAACGTGCGAAGAAAAAGCGCCGCGCCGTGCTGCTGCCGATGCCGGGAACTCCCAGTCCGGCGGGGCCCTACCGCCGTGCCAGCAAGAACAGCCCCTGCTCGGCCAGGAGATTGGCGAGGGCGCCGACCGGGTTGAGGCGGTAGGGCCGGCCCCAGCGGTCGAGCGAGACGCTGCGTTCGATGCGGATGCCTTCGTCGGCGCAGAGCGTGACGAAATCCTGGATGGTGCAGAGATGGATGTTGGGCGTCTCGTACCAGGCTGATGGCAAGAGGCCGGTGCGCGGCATATGGCCCCCGATCAGCAAATTCACCCGCACGCGCCAATGGCCGAAATTCGGGATCGAGACGATGGCGCGCTTGCCGATGCGCGCCAGATGCAGCAACACCGCGCGCGGGTTGCGCGTCGCCTGGAGCGTCTGGCTCAACACCACGTAATCGAAGGCGTCGGAAGGATAATCCGCCAGGTCGTTGTCGGCGTCGCCCTGGATCACGCTGAGGCCGTGGCGCACGCAGGCGTTCACGCCCGATTGCGACAGCTCCATGCCGCGCCCGTCCACGTCCTTTTCGCGGGAGAGATAGGAGAGCAATTCGCCGTCGCCGCAGCCGATGTCGAGCACGCGCGAGCCCGGCTCGATCATCTCGGCGGCCAGACGCAAATCGCCGCGCAGCTCGGGCGGCGCCGCGAAGTTTCTGGCGTCCATGCTCATCCCGCCTTCAATCCGCGATGCTGGGCGCAGCCGTCGAGGAACCCGCGCAGCGTGGCGTGGAATTCCGGCTCGTCCAGGAGGAAGGCGTCGTGGCCCTTGTCGGTCGCCACCTCGACGAAGCTGACATTGGCGGCCGCCGCGTTCAAGGCGTGCACGATCTCGCGGTTCTCGGCCGTCGGGTAAAGCCAGTCGCTGGTGAAGGAGATGACGCAGAAGCGCGTGCGCGTTCCCTTGAAGGCGTTGGCCAGCACGCCGCCATGCTCGGCCGCGAGATCGAAATAATCGCAGGCGCGGGTCATGTAGAGATAGGAATTGGCGTCGAAGCGCTCGACGAAGCTGATCCCCTGGTGGCGTAGGTAATTCTCCACCTGGAAATCGGCGTCGAAGCCGAATGTCAAGGCGTTGCGGTCCTGGAGATTGCGGCCGAATTTACGGTGCAGCGCCTGCTCCGAGAGGTAGGTGATATGCGCGGCCATGCGCGCCACCGCCAGGCCGCGCGCCGGGTTGCGCCCCTGCTGCTGGTAATCGCCGCCGCACCAATCGGGATCGGCCATGATCGCCTGGCGGCCGACCTCGTGGAAGGCGATGTTCTGCGCCGAATGCCGAGCGGCCGAGGCGATCGGCACCGCGGCGAAGACGCGTTCGGGATAGGCCGAGGCCCATTCCAGCACCTGCATGCCCCCCATCGAGCCGCCGGTGACGCAGAACAATTGTTCGATGCCGAGATGGTCGATCAGCTTCACCTGCGCGCGCACCATGTCGGCGATGGTGTAGACCGGAAATGTGAGGCCCCAGGGCTTAGCCGTCGCCGGGTCGATTTCGCCCGGCCCGGTCGAGCCCATGCAGCCGCCCAGCACGTTGGGGCAGATCAGGAAATAGCGGTCGGTGTCGAGCACCTTCCCCGGCCCGACCAGGATGTCCCACCAGCCCGGCTTGCCGGTGATGGGATGCGGCTCGGCCACGTATTGGTCGCCGGTAAGCGCGTGGCAGATGAGGATGGCGTTGGACCGATCCTCGTTAAGCGACCCATAGGTGCTGTAGGCGATGGTGAAAGGGCCGAGATCGACGCCGGAATCGAGACGCAGCTTTTCCGGCACCTCCAGGCGCAGGCCCGGGCGTTGGGCGGCCGATCCGGGCCGGGTGGTCGAAGGCGTCGAAAGGTTCATGCCCTGAATGCTCGCTGTGCCGAAAAATGCTGTTGCGCTAGGTAGATAGCGCGTGAACCCGCTGTCAATGTTTTCTTTGCTTTCGGGCGCTTGCGGAACTATCTCTATCGCCTTCCACTTACCGGCAACCCCTTGGAAAGCCATGGCTGATCGTCCCCGTTCGCTCAAAACCCTGCGCCAGGAGATCGACCGCATCGATTCGCAGCTGCATGATCTGGTCATGCAGCGGGCGGCGACGGTGGGCGAAGTGGCCGCGGTGAAGCGCGCCGACGGCCTGCCGGCCGAGGTGCCGACGCGCGAGGCCGAGATCTTGCGCAATCTGCTCAAGCGCCACAGCGGGCGCTTTCCGGCCACGTCGCTGGTGCGGCTTTGGCGCGAGATGGTGGGCGCGGCCATCACCATGCAGACCGAATTCTCGGTGGCGGTGGCGGCGACCGAGGCCGATCCCGGCATCTGGGATCTGGCGCGCGATCATTACGGCGCTTCCGTGCCGATGACCGCCTATCACAGCTCGACCGAGGTGATGCGCGCGCTGGGCGAGAACCGCGCCAGCGCCGGCGTGGTGCCGGTGCCGGGCGACGGCGTCGAGGATGCCTGGTGGCGCACGCTCGCCTCCGCCGGCCCGGGGCCGCGTGTCACCGCGCGCCTGCCTTTCGGCGGGCGCGGCAACGCGCGCGGCTCGCGCGACGCCTTCGTGCTGAGTCAGGCGCCGGCCGAGCCGGCCAAGGCCGAGCGCAGCCTTTATGCCATCGAGGTGGCGGGCGAGGTGAGCCGCGGCGGCCTGGCCACCATGCTGTCGAATGCAAAGCTGCCGGCGACGTTGTTGGCGATGGCGCGGGTGGGCGGCGGCGCCACCGCTGGGCTGGTCGAGATCGACGAAGGGGTGGCGCCCGAGGATGCGCGGCTGCAAAACCTGACCCCGCCCGGCGGCGAGACGCGCGCCCGGACCTCGGCGCTGGGGTTCTATGCGCGGCCGTTTTCGGCGCAGGAGCTGGGGCCGAAAGAGCCGGCGCGGCCCGGGTCGTCGCCATGACCGGCAAAACCCGCAAGCAGGAGGGCCCGACCCCGCGCCCGGGCATTCTCGAGATAGCGCCTTACATCGGCGGCGAAGCGAAAATCCCCGGCAACCGGAACCCGATCAAGCTCTCCTCGAACGAAAGCGCGCTCGGGCCGAGCCCCAAGGCGGTCGCCGCCTATAAGGCGCTGGCGGGCGAAATCCACCGCTATCCCGATGGCGGTTGCGCCGAGTTGCGCGATGCCTTGGGCAAGATGCACGGCCTCGATTCTTCGCGCATCGTCTGCGGCGCGGGCTCCGACGAGTTGATCGGCTTGCTGGCGCGCGCCTATGCCGGGCCGGGCGACGAGGTGCTGTACGGCCGCCACGGATTTCTGATGTACCCGATCGCGGCCTTGTCGGCCGGGGCGACGCCCATCGCGGTGCCGGAGAAGGATTTGACCTTCGACGTCGACGCGACGCTGAAACGCGTCGGCGCGAAAACCAAGATCGTGTTCATCGCCAATCCCAACAACCCGACCGGGACCTATATCCCGCGGGACGCGATGAAACGGCTCCAGGCCGGGCTGCCGCCCCATGTGCTGCTGGTGATCGACGCGGCCTATGCCGAATTCGTCAGCCGCAACGATTACGACCCGGGGATCGAGCTGGCAAGCGCCGCGCCCAACGTGGTGATGACGCGGACGTTTTCGAAAATTTACGCGCTCGCGGCGTTGCGCCTGGGCTGGTCCTATAGCAGCGTGGAAATCGCCGACGTGCTGAACCGCGTGCGGAATCCCTTCAACGTCAATACCCCGGCCCAGGCGGCGGGCCTGGCGGCGCTCGAAGACAAGGCCGCGTTCGCGCGCGCGCGCGCGCATAACGACACCTGGCGCCCCTGGCTCGAACAGGCGCTGAAATCTTCCGGGGTCGAAGTTTCGCCGGGCGTCGCCAATTTCGTGCTGGTGCGTTTCGGCGCGGATGCGAAGGCCGCCGACGCG
>Ga0187863_10002611_pt1 | contig 13624 bp, 13 predicted proteins | sample June2016WEW_11_1_FD_132975 | JGI IMG/M metagenome (GOLD analysis project Ga0187863, IMG submission 132975) | Peatland microbial communities from SPRUCE experiment site at the Marcell Experimental Forest, Minnesota, USA - June2016WEW_11_10 | ecosystem: Environmental > Terrestrial > Soil >... | reverse complement strand
GTGCGGCTCTATCCGGCCTACCTCGCCCGAGGCGACGGGCAAACCGCGACGCGCATTTGTTGATGCCGCCCCTGCGTTTGATGAAATCACGCAGCGGCTCATCCGAGTCTTTGTATGCCGCCGCGTACCGCAACACGCGCGCCGGTCCGACCTCTCCGACGGTCTGATCCGGGTGGTTCAGCAGAAGACCGCCGCCGAGCTGTCCATCGCCCTGCATCCCGCGCTTCTTGCTGCAATCAAGGCCACGCCCGCCAACGGCGTCTCCCTGATCGGCGACGCCAACGGCCGTCCCATCCAACGGGCGACCCTTACGCTGATCATGCGGAAAGCTGTGGAGCTGGCTGGCCTGCCGAGCCGCTGTGTGCCACATGGCCTGCGCAAGGCGATTATGCGCCGCCTAGCCGAAAGTGGGTCATCGGCCAAGGAAATCGCCGCGATTTCCGGACACCGCACTTTGAAAGAGATCGAACGGTACACGGCGGCGGCCGATCAAGTCCGGCTGTCGAAAACGGCGATGGCCAAGCTCGGGGGCGACAAAAAGCGAACGTAAATTGTCTAACCCGCACCCGGAAAGTATCTACCCTCGCCGCAAGACCCTGAAATTATTAAGCCTTGTTAACCGCGCCGTTAACCGCTCATTAGGGTTAACGGTCTATTGCTGACCGGCGCTGCGGCGACGCGCGCCCGGCGGCATGGTGCCTCTTTTGGCAGCGATCGAGATGCGTTCGACCCGATCTTGTTCTGCACGCCTGTTGGCCTCGGCCGCGCTGCTTGCTTTCGTTGCCGCGGCTACGGCCGGATGCCAGACGACGCAGAGTACCGAGACAACCGGCGCGCTGCCGCTCGCCGCGGCCGAGCATCCCGAAGCCGACGGGCGCCGCGACGTCGACGTCTACGGGCAGCAATACCGCGCCAATCCAACGAACCGCGACGTGGCGCTGCGCTACGCGCAGGCGCTGCGCGCGACCGGACAACGCGCCCAGGCGGTCGCCGTCCTCGAGCGCGCTTCGCTGGAGAACCCGCGTGACAAGGCCGTGCTCGGCGCCTACGGGCGCGCGCTGGCCGAAGCCGGCAATTATAACCAGGCCTTGGAAGTGTTGGGCCGCGCACATTCGCCGGACCAGCCGGACTGGCACATCCTCTCCGCGCAGGGCGCCGTGCTCGACCAATTGGGCCGTCATGCCGAGGCGCAACGCTACTACCTGACCGCGCTCAAGATCGTTCCCGATGAGTCGTCCGTGCTGTCGAATCTCGGGCTCTCCTATGCGCTGGCGAAGAATCTGCGGAGCGCCGAGGCGACCTTGCGCCGCGCCGCCGCACGGCGTCCGGTCGATCCGCGGGTGCGGCAGAACCTCGCGCTGGTGGTCGGCCTGCAAGGCCGGTTCGCCGACGCCGAAGCCATCGCCCGCGCCGATTTGCCGCCGGATGAAGCCGCCGGCAATGTCGCCTATCTGCGGCAGATGCTCGCGCACCGCAGCGAGCTTCGCAGCCCGAAGGACGTGCACCCGCCGAACGGTCCGACCTGATCGTTGTCTTGGCGGAGCATGCGCCTGTGGAAAAACCGGCCGCCGCCCTCGGATCAAGTCCGAGGGCATTTTTTTGCGGATCGTGGTCTAATGCTGCAGCGCCATCACGCGGATCGCGGCCGGACCGAGAATGACGATGAACAGCACCGGCAGGAAGAACAAGATCATCGGCACCGTGAGTTTCGGCGGCAGGGCCGCCGCCCTCTTCTCGGCTTCGGACATGCGCATGTCGCGATTCTCCTGCGCCAGCACCCGCATGGTCGCGCCGAGCGGCGTGCCGTAGCGTTCCGACTGCTGCAAAGCCAGACACACCGATCGCACCCCTTCCAGGCCGACGCGCTGCGCCAGGTTCTCATAGGCCTGGCGGCGATTCGGCAGGTAGGATAATTCCGCCGTCGTCAGGGTCAGCTCTTCGGCGAGCGGAATGGACTGCGCGCCGATCTCCTCACTGACTTTGCGAAAGGCGGCTTCGACCGACATGCCGGATTCGACGCAGATCAGCAGCAGATCCAGCGCGTCCGGGAACGCGCGCTTGATCGACAGCTGCCGCCGCTGGATCTTGTTCTTGAGGAACAGGTTGGGACTCAACATGCCGAAATAGGCGGCACCGATCGAGATTCCGATCTTGATCAGTGGCGGCTGATGGAGTTCGAGCACTACGAAGACGTAGAACAATGAAAGGATCAGCATGGTTATCGGCATCACCATGCGGAAGAACAAATAGGTGACGTAAGGCGCCTGCCCGCGATAGCCCGCCTGAACGAGCATGATGCGCGCTTGTTCCTGGCCGACCCATTTACTGAGGTTGAAGTTCTCGACGATGGTCTTCATGTACGCCCGCGGCGATTGCCGCAGCGTAATCTTGCTGCCTTGCGCCAGTCGTTCGCGCTCACGCTGGCGGATTTTCTCGCGCTCGAGCGCAACCGCCTTCATGCGCTTGGACAGCGTGTCGGTCGCCACGTAGGGCATCGCCAGCGTCAGCACCGTCGCCGCCGCGGCGATCGCCGCAAACATCATGGCCAGGAAGTGCGGGTCGAGCCACTGGGTGATCTGCTGCACCACGGCTTTTCTCAGAAATCGAAGTTGATCATTTTGCGCATCACCAGCACCCCCATTCCCATCCAGATGGCGCTGCCGGCCAACATCGCGTGCCCGAGCGGTTCGGTGAACAGGATCGAGATGTAATTCGGACTGGTGATATAGACCAAGGTCATCACCGCCAGCGGCAACGAGCCGATGATCGTCGCCGAAGCCTTGGCCTCCATCGACATGGCCTGAATCTTCGCCTTCATCTTCTTGCGGTCGCGCAGCACGCGCGACAGGTTGCCGAGCGCCTCGGACAGATTGCCGCCGGAGCGTTGCTGGATGAAGACGACGATGCCGAAGAAATTCGCTTCGGGAACCGGCATGCGCTCGTAGAGCCGGAGACAGGCTTCGCCGAGCGGCATGCCGATGGCCTGTGTCTCGATGATGGCGCGAAATTCGCCGCGGATCGGCTCCCTCGATTCTTCGGCGATCAGCTTCAGACTGTCGAGCAGCGGCAGGCCGGCCTTGATGCCGCGAACGATGACGTCGACGGCATCGGGAAAGCCGTCGAGAAACCGCGCCAAGCGCCGCTTCTTGAGGAAGGACAATAGCCACAGCGGCAGGCCGCAGCCGGCGGCAAAGCCGGCGCCGAGCGCCGCCAACAGACCGGGCCCGGCCGCCAGCACGCCAATAAACGCCACCAAGCCGAACACGCCGGCGGTCAGGAAGAAACGGCGTTTCGACCAAGTCAGCCCGGCCCGCGAAATACGCGCGGCCAGTGACTGACGTTTGGCCTTCTTCTGTCGCTCTTCGATCTCATTGAGCGTGCCTTGCACCTGTTCGCGGCGCGATCGCTGCGCCGCGCGCGTCGGCCGCGGCGCCATCGGCTCCGACCGCGCGACGCTGGCCATGCGCCGTTCCGTATGCCGTTCGCCGGACAGCAGCGGATAAACGAAGACCCAGGCGACTCCGCCCATCGCCAGCGTCACCAGAGCGAAGACGAGGTACAGGTTCATTTGATCGACTCGCGTGCCGTCTGCTCGGCCGCATCGAGCGCGGCCGCCAGCCGCTGCTCCTCGCCGTAATAGCGCGCGCGATCCCAGAATTTCGGATGGCCGATGCCGGTCGACTTATGATGTCCGATGAGGTGGCCGTTGGCATCTTCGCCGATGATCTCGAACAGGAACAGGTCCTGCGTGATGATGACGTCGCCTTCCATGCCTATGACCTCGGTGATGTGCGTGATGCGGCGCGAGCCGTCGCGCAGGCGCGAGCCATGAACGATGACGTCGATCGAAGAACAGATCATTTCGCGGATCGAACGCGAAGGCAGGCCGTAGCCGCCCATCATGATCATGGATTCGAGGCGCGATAGCGCCTCGCGCGGGCTGTTGGCGTGTACCGTGCCCATCGAGCCGTCGTGGCCGGTGTTCATCGCCTGCAGCAGATCGAACGCTTCCGGGCCGCGCACTTCGCCGACGATGATCCGTTCCGGTCGCATGCGCAGGCAGTTGCGCACCAGATCGCGCATCGTGACCTGACCCTCGCCTTCAAGGTTCGGCGGCCGCGTTTCCAGGCGCACCACGTGCGGCTGCTGCAGCTGCAGTTCGGCGGCGTCCTCGCAGGTGACGATGCGCTCGTCGTGGTCGATGTAACGGGTCAGGCAGTTGAGCAGCGTGGTCTTGCCGGAACCGGTGCTGCCGGAGACCAGCGTATTGATGCGGCAGCGGCCGATCACTTTGAGGATGTCGGCGCCTTCCGGCGAAACTGAACCAAACTTGACGAGCTGCTCGAGCGTGAGCTTTTCCTTGCGGAATTTGCGGATGGTGAGCACCGGCCCGTCGATCGCCAGCGGCGGCACGATGGCGTTGACGCGCGAGCCGTCCGGCAGGCGGGCGTCGCAGATCGGCGAGGATTCGTCGACGCGGCGGCCGACCTGGCTGACGATGCGCTGACAGATGTTGAGCAATTGCTGGTTGTCGCGGAAGCGAATCGCGGTCTTCTGCAGCTTGCCGCCGACTTCGATGTAGACCGTGCCCGAGCCGTTCACCATGATGTCGGCGATCTCGTCGCGCGCCAGCAGCGGTTCGAGCGGCCCGTAGCCGAGCACATCGTTGCAGATGTCGTCGAGCAGATCCTCCTGCTCGGAGATCGACATCACGATGCCCTTGATGGCGATGATCTCGTTGACGATGTCGCGGATTTCTTCGCGCGCGGAATCGGCGTCGAGCTTGGCCAGCTGACCGAGGTCGATCGCTTCGATCAGGGCGCCGAAGATCGTGCCCTTGACTTCGTAGTAGGAATCCGAGCGGCGGGTATCGACTGCGGAGGGGATTTGCGGCGGGTTTTGCGGCGCCGCAGTCCGCGTCGGCGCCGGCGCCGGCAGGATCGGCGCCCCAAGACCCGCGGATGGGAACGGCGTCCGTCCGCCTTCGGACGCCGCGGCCTTGGCAGCGGGCGAAACGGCCGGCGGCGGCGCTGGCGGCGGCGAAGCCGGCGGCTGCCGATCGAGACCGGCCTCGGAACTACCGGGAACGGGACGCTTGCCAAACACCAACGCAACTCCAACCGGCGTTTCACTACGGTTACGACTGCCGTTGCAGCAGTTTCTCGATCAACGGCGACAGCAGGCTCAAGCGTTGTTTCTTCGGCTCCGCACGGCCGGTCAATTTCTGCGCCAGCTGTCGGAACATCTCCGCGGTACGATGGTTCGAGGAAATCTCGGCGATCATCTGTCCGTTATTGGCCGCCGCGCCGAACGTCTGCGGCTCGAACGGAATGACCGCGACGGCCTGGTCGTCGAGCGCCTTGGCGAAATCGGCGGCTTTGATCTCGGGCCGCTTCGGCACCCCGACCTGGTTGAGACAGTACAGCGGACGATGGTCGTTCGGCCGCGCCGCTTTGAGAAAATCGTACAGATTCTTGGTATTGCGCAGGTTGGCCAGATCGGGCGCGGCGACGATCAGGATGTCGTCGGCGCCCACCAGCGTCTGCTTGGTCCAACCGGTCCACTGATGCGGAACATCGAGCACGACGCAGGGCACGGTCGCCCGCAGCGAGTCGAAGATCGCCTCGAACGCATCGGCGCCGAAATCGTAAACATGATCCAGCGTCGCCGGCGCCGCCAGCAGGCTCAAGTGATCGGTACACTTCGAGAGCAGACGATCGACGAAGGCATTATCGATGCGCTCCGGTGAAAACACCGCTTCGGCAATGCCCTGCGGCGGATCCTGGTTGAAATCGAGGCCCGCGGTGCCGAACGCGAGATCGAGATCGGTTACCACCGCATCGAGCATAAGATCCCTGGCGATGGAGAAGGCGATATTGTGAGCGACGGTGGAGGCGCCGACGCCGCCTTTGGCGCCGACCACGGCGATGATACGGCCGACCGGCTTGGCATCGGGCGCCGAAAACAGGCCGCACACCGAGCGCACCACCTGCAGGGCGCCGACCGGCGCGATCAGATAATCGCTCACGCCGCGCCGCACCAGCTCGCGGTAGAGCGTGACGTCATTCATCCGGCCGATGATGATGACCCGCGTGGCGGCATCGCAAATCTGGGCGAGCCGATCGAGCCCGGCGAGGATCTCTTCGCCGCCGCTCTCGGATTCGAGCATGATGACGTTCGGCGTCGGCGAGGTCTGATAGGCTTCGACCGCGGCGACCAGACCGCCCATCTGGACGCGCAGATGCGCTTTGGCCATCCGTCGATCCTCGCCAGCCGCCTGGATGGCGGCGGCGGTCTCCACGGTCTCGCAGAAAGCCTGCACCGAGACGCGCGGCGCCGGTGTGATGCGCTCATCGCGACCCGCAAGATCGGCGGCGGCGCTTTCCGGCAAAACGGCTTGGTTGGCTTGTAGCATCATGGTGACGGCATCATTGGCCAACGCCGGTAGCGACCTTGGCCGTGTCGGTTGTCGGATATTGAGTCGCGGTTGAGGTGCCGGCGCGATATTTCTCTACGACCGTGGTGCGCCGCATCGTATAGGCCGGCGTTTCGGCGCGCGGCTGCACCAGATCGGCCGGGTTGTCCACCATAGCAGCGAGGTTGCGCTGGCTGGCGCAACCGAAATTCCAGGGCGGCTGATTTTCGAAGTAGCCGCGGTTCATGCTCGGCCCGACATCCTGCGGCCACAGCCCGCAGGGTCCGGCCTGGGCGCTGATCTTCGGGTAGGTGATGTGGATAGTGGCGAGACGGCCGCCCGGCGGGTGATAACCGCGCACGACGATGCCGTTCGCCGGCACGCCGCTCGCCGCCAGGATCGAGCGAACCTCGCGCCCGGCCGCGGCCGCCGCACGCTCGTTGCCGGTGCCCACCGGCAGATTGACCAGAACTCCACCGGTGGCCTCGTGCTTCCAGGTTTGCGCGAAGGCCAGCACTTCCGCGCGTTGCGTGGCGCTGAGCTCGCCGCGATTGGAGCCGACGAAGATTTCGAGAGAGTGGTCGGCTTCGCTGATCGTGATCGGATGACGCAGCCGATAATCGGTGGGAACGTCGGGCACCGCCGCGACCTGCGGCTGGTCGGTGTTGCAGCCGCAAATGACAAGCGCACAACCGGCGACGATTGCCGCACGAATGGCGAGCGCCGCAACGCCGCGGCTCTCGGCGATCATGGTCCGGACAATTTGCATCGTTGTCTCCTTGCACCAGATCAATCGAGGATGAACCCGTATTTGCCGCGGTAGTTGTCCGGCGGATCGGGGATGCCGCCGACTCCGTAGATGCGATTAAGCCTGCCGAGCAGCACGATCGCCGGATCGCTCGGGTCGGCGAAGCCGTCGTCGGGACGCGACAGATCCTTCTGCGCCACCGCGCGCACAACATAGGGCGTCACCAAAGCTACGAGCTCGGTCTGGCTATTGAGGTAGTCGTTGCTCTTAAACATCGTGCCCAGAATCGGAAGCTGCATCAGTCCGGGAAGCCCGGTGATGGCCTGTTTGGTCTGTTCCTGCAGCATGCCGGCCATGGCAAGCGTGCCGCCCGAGGGAATTTCCACCGTCGTGTCCGCACGCCGCACGGTCAGGCCGGGGACGGTGGTTCCCGCAATGGTTACGGAAGTTGTGTTGTCAAGTTGTGAGACTTCCGTCGCCACGTGCAGGCTGATGCGGCCTTCCGACAGCACGACAGGGGTAAAGTTCAGAGCTACACCGTAGTTCTGAAATTGAATCGCGGGCGGCTGGCCAAGTGATCCCGGCACCGGGTACGGGAAACTGCCGCCGACTAGGAAATGCGCAGATTCACCAGAGATCGCGGCGAGGGTCGGTTCGGCAAGCGTGCGGACGATGCCGACTTGCTCCATGGCCTGTATAGTGGCCGTGATCCCCTTGTATCCCGGGGAAACGGAACTGCTCGGCGTGCCATTGATCGGGAAGGGATTGGAAGTATTGAAATTGACCACCGCCGATCCGAAGCCGGCGCTGCCACTGAGATTGATGCCCAGCTGCTTGATCACGTTGCGGTCCATTTCCGCGACTGTCACTTTCAGCATGACTTGGTCGCGGCCGCGGACCAGGATTGCGTTGACGATCTTGGTTCCCCCGCCGACGGCGTCGGCGGTGTTAACACCGATCAACCTGGCGGCGAGGTCGAAAGCCTGCTGCGCCTCGGCTTGGCTGGAAACCGTACCGCTCAGAACGACGCCTTCGCCGATGCCCTCGACGCGGATGTCGGCGTCCGGCAAAAGTTGTCTGATCGCGGCGCGGATGCCGTTGAGATTGCGCGTCACCGCAATGTCGAGGCCGGCCATCTGCCGCCCTTCGGCGTCGAAGAAAAACACGTTGGTCTGGCCGACTTCGTTGCCGATGATGTAAGCGCGGCGCGAAGAGCGGATCACGGCGTTGGCGATCTTCGGATCGGCCACCAGCACATCCTTGATGTCGCGCGGAAAATCGAGGACCACCGATTTGTTGATACCGAGCGCCACCGACCGCGATTCGAAATCGCTGGTCACCACGATAACCTGCGCCTGTGCCTCGCTGGCCGTCAGTTCGGTCGCCGCGGCCGTGCTGACACTGTACGGGACGGTCCATGCGGCGACGGCGAGGACCGCGACGACCGCCGCACGGATCGATGTCCCTGTTGTCATGACGAATTCCTCTCCGTGCGGGTCAGCGTTGTGTTGACTGCGTACTGACGCCGTAACGCACCGTATTGACGCTGACATTGTTGCCGTCTCTGTCCTCGGCGGTTTCGGGAGTCGGCGATTGCGAATCGAGGATGCTGCGCAAGGTCAGTGAAAGCGTGCCGAGCTGATGCGACAGCGCCAGCATCTCGGCTTGCTGCGGATCGAGCTCGATGGTCGCCGTCTTACCGATCACTACCTTCTTGCCGTCCCTTTCCTCAGCTGCCTGATCCACCGCCAGCACCCGCACGTTTCGTAGAATTGTTTCGGTGATGAATTTTTCGACCCCACTGGCCTTTTCCGTAGCTTTGTCGTGGCGCGTCAGCAGGACATCGACATGATCGTTCGGCAGGATGAAGCCGCCGGCTCCGGTGTCGGGCGCTATGTCCAGCGATATGGCGCGCATGCCGTGCGGCAGGATGGCGGCCATGAAGCCACTACCATTGGCGGCGACGACTTTGGGGTCGCGAATCGGTTCTCCGGCGACAAGGGATGAACGCACGATGGCGCCGACAAAGTCCTTGATGGCGTCCGGCCGGTCGGTCTTTTTGATGAAGATCGCATTGGCCGAGGCGGCGGGCCAGGTCTGCCAGCCGATGTCGCCGGCGCCAACGACTTGGCCGGTATTGAGGTCGGTCTTGGCGACCAGCACGTCGACCGTCGCCAGCGGCGGCGGTGGCGGCTCTGCTTTGGGCGCCTCGGGCTGTCGAAGGCCGGCCGCCAGCATGGCGGCAGCGCCGCCGGCGGCGAGGGCAACACCGAGTACGATCAGACGCGCGGCTTTCATTACGCTTCACGTTCCAAAGTGACTCGACGGCGGGACCGGCCGTCAACTCGGGATTTCACCAGCTAAACGTCAAGGCATGGTTAATGAGGAGTATCCAAATCGCGTTAATCGCGCGTTACGCCGCGCTTCGTGGCGGCCGGATCCAACGCTGATCCCACACGATCGAACCGGCGCGCGACCTGGGCTTTTGGCCCGAATATTTCCGAAAGACCGGCGCTCACTTGAATCAAGTCCGGAGCGGCTTTCGGCTGCGGCGCTAAAGACCGACGGCCGCCATCCACTCGGTCTGCGGATAGACCAGGAGCGCCGCCGCCGCGAGCGCCACACCGTAGGGAACGCCGCCGCCGCGGCGATGCAGCCGCTCGGCCCACTCGCGGCCGACGAACATCTTCGGCAGCGGCAGGGCGCGAAACTGAATCAGCGCCACGGTCAACACGCCGCCAAGCAACGACGCATAGAGGAGATAATCGGCGAGGTGAGCGAAGCCCAGCCACAACACCGTCGCCGCCGCGAGCTTGGCGTCGCCGCCGCCGATCCAACCGCGGCTGAAGAAAACAAAGACCACGGCCAGCACCAGGACCGCGGCGGCAGCATGCGACAACGCGTCGGCGGCGCTCATGCCGGTCATCGCGGCGAGCACCGCGAAGCCGGCGACCAGGATCAGCGAGACGCGGTTGGCGATCGTCATCGTAAGCAGATCGCTCGAGGCGGCAAACGCCATCACCGCTGGAAACAGCGTCAACTTGATAGCTTCGGTGAGCATGAGCATGGCGATGCCGCAGGGCCGATGGTCTTCATGGGGTTTACCCCGCCGCAGGTTGAGAGTGGGTTAGCGCCGGCGCGCGCAAGCGCCGGAAAAGCGAAAGGGCCCGGCACCGGCCGGAGCCCTTTCGTAACTTTCCACGACGACGCTTAGTTCAGCTGGCTAGAGACGCTAGCGAACGTGGTGTTCAGCTTGGTGCCGAGGCCGTTCACGACGGCGATGATGGCAACCGAGATGCCGGCGGCGATCAGGCCGTATTCGATAGCCGTCGCGCCCGACTCGTCCTTCAGGAAACGCGCAAAAAGGGTCTTCATTAGCTGGCTCCTTAGGTCCACATGTGGCTGTCTGAGCTCGACCCAAAGCCGGTTTTCCGGACCATTGGATCGCGTCTGACCCTAGCAATGAGAGATTTCGGCAGAGTTAAATCGATCGGCGAAACCTGCGATTAAGCGGCCTTTCGATGATGTAGTTAACATCGTGTTTCTGCTCGGCGCAGAATCCGACTGAAGCTATGCGATCAGCCTCGGCAACACGGTCGCCACCAACGCCAGCACCGCCACCATGGACACGACGACCAGCGCCGCACGGCGCCGCACCACCGAATCCATCATGAATGAAGCGAGGAAGTGCGCCGGATCGCGCGGAATGAGAAACGGAGTCTGCGCCCGGTAAGCGGCGAAATCGGGCAGCACGCGCGCCAGCACATCTTCTTCCCATCGCGCCCGCGCCACTTGCAGCACGACCGCCAGCAGCAGCAGCCCGACCGCCAGCAGCGAGCGATATTGCAAGGCGACGGCGGCCGTCGCCAGCATCTCGAACAAATACAGCGGATGCCGCACCTGGCCGTAGGGACCGCGCTGCACCAGCCGCCTCGCCTCCGGCATCACGCTCAGCGAGCGGCCGAGAAAACTGACGGTGACCAAGGCCATCACATTGGCGAGCACGCTCAGCACGACGGCGATCAGATTGAAAGTGAGATTCGGCGGCGCCCGATCGAGCAGCATGTACATCAGCGGCAAGCTCACCGCGATCACCGCGGCGACGCGCGGCAAGATCTCTTCGGATTTGGCGATCGGCCGCAGCCGAAACAGCGGCTGGATCGAGAGCAGGATGACAAACATCCACTGCGAGATGCGGGCCAGCATGGCGACGTAGGTGCCGGCGTCGAACTGCTGGAACGCGACCGGATCATGGGCGACCTGCTGACAGAATTGGAAAACGTCGCGGCCCAAGAGGAACGAGCAATAGATCATGATGGGAAAGCGCATCGCCCAGTCGTAGACGACGCTCTGATCGAGCCTGCGGCGGAGATCGCCGAACGGCATGGCGAGCGATTTGATGGCCGGCATTGGACGCGAAACTCCATCTAATAGTGGCAAAGACAATTCCGGCTTTGCCGCTGGCCCGGATCGAGCAAGTCCGATCCGGCCAATATCGGGTCTCGATTGGCAAAATGGCTTTAAGTTCCCGCTAATGACGTCATTTCGTCCGCGGCACTTGCCGTCGTCGTTAAGCAAGCGTCACCACGCTGCGACGGCGGCGGGTACTCGGGTTTGCACTTCTTTCACCATTTTGCCGTCAAGTGGACGCACTCGGAGTGCGGCTCTCTTCGTTTATGTAGTCCGCGTAGCGTTTCGGAGAGTCTCGATGACGGCGTCGCTCGCGCGAGGCGGGGCTATCGCAAGCCCGCTGCATTGGCTGGCCGCAGTCCTATCCCTCGTTTCCCTTGTGCTGCCGGCAGCCGCGGCCGAACCGATCGACGTCGCGCTCGACCAAGCCACGGTCCTGCAACTGCCAGACCGCGCCACGACGGTGGTGGTCGGCAATCCGTTGATCGCCGACCTTTCGGTGCAGCCGGGTGGGCTCGCCGTGGTCACCGGCAAGGGCTACGGCGCCACCAACTTCATCGCGCTCGACCGCAGCGGCGCCGTGCTGATGGAGAAGACTGTCGAGGTGAAAGGGCCAAGCGACCCGACCGTCGTGGTCTATCGCGGCCCGACGCGGCAGACCTATAGCTGCACGCCGGACTGTTCGCCGCGGATCACGCTGGGCGACACCGGCAAGGACGACTTCAACATAGAAACGCGGCTTTACAACGACTACTTTGCCAGGACGCTTGGTCAGACTGCCGGCCGCAACACCCAGGCCGCGACCGCCGGCGCCATGTCTTCGGGACACTGAGGCCGCGCGCACGCCGACGCGTTTACGGAATCGGCAGCGCCGTCGTCGACTTGATCTTCTCCATGGCGAAGCGCGAGGTGACGTTGGCCAACGGCACCGCCGCGATCAGCCGCTTGTAGAAGCCGTCGTAACCGGCAATGTCGGGCACCACGACGCGCAGCATGTAATCGACGTCGCCGGCCATGCGATAAAACTCCATGACTTCCGGCAGGGCGCCGACCACCTTGGCAAAGCGATCGAGCCAGTCCTGCGAGTGGTCGCCGGTCTCGATCGAGACGAAGACCGTGACGCCGAGCCCGACGCGGTCCTGATCGACCAGCGCCACGCGCTTTTGAATGACGCCGTCGGCTTCCAGCCGTTGAATGCGTTTCCAGCAGGGTGTCGAGGACAGTCCGACGCGTGAGCCGATCTCGGCAACCGACAGCGAAGCGTCGTTCTGTAGAACGGTAAGTATCTTGCGGTCGATGGCGTCCATGCGGCGAGAACCTTAAACCCGAGCGAAAGCGCGTCGGAGTAATATTTTTCAATTTATCCAGCAGCGCGTATCTATAATAGAATAATATTCTAAGGCAAGCGCCATTCGGCGGTCGAAGCGTCAGGCGGAGAATGCCACGCGACGTTCGGCCAAGAACGCCTCGACCTCGGCCCGCAGCGGCGCGCCGGCGGAGCCGCCGATGCGGGTGCACTTGATGCCGGCGACCGCGGCACCGAACCGCAGCGCGTCGGCTTCGCTATGTCCTTCGGCCAGCGCTAGGGCGAATCCCCCATGCAGGGCGTCGCCGGCACCGAGCGTATCCACCGCGCGGATGGCGAACGCCGGCAGGCGGCGGAGCGCGCCGGCCTCGAGGAACAGGATGTCGTTCGGCCCGTCGCTGACCGCAAGGAAGGCGTCGGTCTGCTGCGCGATCACCGCAAGCCCTTCGGTCAGATCGCCGCGGCCGGTCGTCGCCCGCAGGCACTCCGCGGAAAACACGATATGGGAAGCGATGCGAAACAGCGCGTCGTCTTCGACCGTTGCCTTGTCGGCGTCGAGCACGATCCGCAGCTTGCGGTGTCGCGCCGCCTCGCAGACCGGCCGCACGTATTGCGGATATCTGTTGTCGGCAAGGACGAGGTCGGCGGCGGCGATGACGCTGTCCGCATCGCCCGGCATGATCGCGGCGATGCGCTGGTCGCGGTAGTCACGATGGTGCGGTCGCCGCGTGAGTCGATGAAAATC
>Ga0187863_10002610_pt1 | contig 13625 bp, 8 predicted proteins | sample June2016WEW_11_1_FD_132975 | JGI IMG/M metagenome (GOLD analysis project Ga0187863, IMG submission 132975) | Peatland microbial communities from SPRUCE experiment site at the Marcell Experimental Forest, Minnesota, USA - June2016WEW_11_10 | ecosystem: Environmental > Terrestrial > Soil >... | reverse complement strand
TTCCTCCGGGCTTGAGCGATTGCGTGATCAGATTGATGATGTCGGAGCCCAGGGAGTTCATCTTGCTGTGGAACTCGAGGCAGCCCACGCCGTCGCCGAGATCGACAAGCGACGCTCCGGAATTTTTCTTGACCACGCCGTTCGATTTCTTGGCGACTGTGACCGACCAAACGCCCGCCGGAACCTGAATTGGTTTCGCGCGTCCTGCTCCCAAATCCCAATAGGCGCGCCCCGCGCCGGATTTTGGGTCGTCGGAATACCAGGACTTCTGGCCCGAGGCGAGCAACTTCTCGACGTTGGCCGATATCGGCTTGCCTTCCTTTTTCATGCGCGAGACAGTGGCTTCGACGCCGGCGGCATCCCAGAGTTCGAAGGGACCGAGTTCCCAGTTGAAGCCGAGACGCATGGCGCGGTCGATCTCGACAATCGAGTCGGAGATTTCCGGCACGCGGTTGGCAGAGTAAGTCCAGAGATCGGAGAGAGCGGCCCAGAGGAAAGCTCCGGCCTTGTCGCCTTTCTGCGGAGTGCCTTCGAGGCCGAGCAGCGTGCGCAGGCGGGAGCCGGTATCCTCGATATTTTTCGCCATGTCGAGGGCAGGAAATTTCGGCTTCTGGCGCGGGTGATATTCGAGAGTTTTCCAGTCGAGGGCGAGGCGCTCGTCCTCTTTGCCTTCTCCGGCCTTTACTTTTTTGTAGAAGCCTCCCTTTGTCTTATCGCCCAACCATTTTTTCTGCAGCATCTGCTGGAAAAAATCAGGAAGGCGCAAATCGCTGCGCTCGTCGTGAACGTTGTTTGTCATGTTGCCCACGACGTGGCCTAGGATGTCGAGGCCGACGAGATCAATGGTGCGGAAGGTCGCGGACTTCGGCCAGCCGACGGCCTGTCCGGTCAGAGCATCGACTTCTTCGATGGTCAGATCCATTCCCTGCATGAGACGAATCACGTTCAACACGGAAAATGTTCCGATACGGTTGCCGATGAAGTTGGGCGTGTCTTTGGCGATGACCACGCCCTTGCCCAACTTGACGTCGCAAAAATGCGAGACGGCGTCGATCGCGGCGCGGTCGGCTTCAGGAGTGGGAATGATTTCGAGCAGCCGCATGTAGCGCGGCGGATTGAAGAAGTGAGTGCCGAACCACGCGCGGCGGAAATCGTCGGAGAATCCTTCGGCAATCTTGCCGACGGGCAGACCGCTGGTGTTGGTCGTGATGATGGTTCCGGGCTCGCGGATGGCTTCGACTCTTTTCAGCAGAGAGCGCTTGATGTCGAGGTTTTCGACTACCGCTTCGATGATCCAGTCGCACTCGACTAGCTTCTTGAGGTCATCCTCGAAATTGCCTACGGTCACGAGCCGAGCCAGCGATGGCTCCATGAAGGCGGCGGGCTTGGATTTCCTGGCGGCATCGAGTCCGGCAGCGGCGATCTTGTTGCGCGCATGCGCATCGGTGTCCGGAGGAACAATGTCCAGCAAATAACTGGGAACGCCGGCGTTGGCAAAGTGCGCAGCGATACGGGCGCCCATGGTTCCGGCGCCGAGGACGGCAACTCTACTGATGCGCTTCATGATGAGGCCTCGAAAAGAAAGCGTTCCGACCGCAGAGGATTTGAATCACAAAATGAACGTTCGATAAATGAGGGCATGTCCGTGTGAGGGCGGCCGGTGAACTGCCAATGGTAACCGTACTGCGCTCAATTTATCCAGGGTCGTTCTGCGTGCTCCGATTACAGGTCGGCATGGCTTGTGACATATTCCAGCGCCTGGCGAGCCATCTGTTTTTCGCCACGGTAGGCGAGCATCTTGGGCGCTTCTGCCAGCTTGACCCAGTGGGCGCGCGCGACTTCGATGCGCATGTCCTCGGAAATATTGTCGATGCGTCCGGACTCGTATCGCAGCAAATAAAACGTGACGATCTTGAAGACGCGTTCACCGTCTCCCCAGGAGCGCACGTACACGTACTTAATGTCGGCAAGTTTGGTCACGAGAGCAGCGGTGATGCCGGTTTCTTCGCGCACCTCACGCAAGGCTGCCTCCAGCGCTTTTTCACCCGGATCGACGAGGCCTTTGGGAAGGCAGAGAACAGTCTTGTTCTTGGCCCGCGGGGCGCGCCGTTTGGCGTCAGGAGGATCGGGCGCCACAGCAGGGCCGGTCGGCAGCTCAATGGCGGCCATCCACCATTCGCCGTCTTTATTGCGGACGACCACGCCGCCGGCAGAAATCTCACGCACCATACTGTTCGCAAGTTAGCAGGAATACAGGATTCTCGTCACCTTCATGCCGGCCTAACAGTAATAGTTACTTGCCGTAAAGCCGTGCTGTGCAACAGATTGCAAACTGGCACAGACGTGCCCTTACAGCCCGGTATGCGATTGTGGCATCTTATATTCAAGTAGGGGTTCAGCAGTTTGGCCGTTTATGGGCCAGAGACGTGGGGTTTGCTGTGAAGCGTCTGGGGAAAATCATCCGCTCGGTGCAGGCCTTTGGCCGCGAACTTTCCCGCAAGAATGCTCCTGTCATTTCTGAATCGACTCCTTCGATCGGCATCGCGCTAGGGGGAGGTTTTGCCCGCGGCATCGCCCACATCGGAGTCTTGAAAGTCCTCGAGGAAGAAGGGATTCCCGTCCGGGTCGTTTCCGGGACCAGTGTGGGCGCACTCATCGGCGCTGTCTATTGCAGCGGCGCTTCAATCGAGGAACTGGAAGAGATCGCACGCAACTGTCGATTTACGACATTTGCCCGCTGGACGGTTTCACGTTTTGGATTCGCTTCCAACGATCGTATGGTTTCGTTTCTCAACCGCGTGTTGAAGGTTCGCACGTTTGAAGAGCTCAAGATTCCTCTCGGAGTCACAGCCACGGACTTCAATACCGGCGAAGGGGTGGTCTTCCATTCCGGATCGATCATCGATCCGGTACGCGCCAGTTGCGCCTATCCAGGGATGTTCCTGCCGGTGGAGATTCGAGGGCGCTATCTGGTGGATGGAATGTTGTCGCACCCGGTACCGACACGCCCTCTGCGTGAAATGGGCGCTGACCGAGTGCTCGCGGTGCATTTGAAAGGTACGTGGTCCAATGGCGGAGCGCCGAGGAATCTCTTCGACGTGATCGGGCAATCGTTCGCAATTGCGCAGGATGCAATGGCGAGCGTGTGGAGAAGCGCGGCGGACTTGGTTATCGAACCTGACGTCGCGGGATTCGCTTACGACGACTTCAAACGCGCGAATGATCTGATCCGCGGGGGCGAGATTGCGATGCGCGCAGCGTTGCCGGAAGTCCGGAAATGGATGGAGGCGCCATCTCAGGCTCCGGTCGCGGCGAAGCCACTTCCGTCAGCCGCGAGACCGGTTCCCATGCCCGCGGACTGACGCCCGCACTCACCGTTCCAGAATTTCCTTGTAGACATTCAGGCCGACTTTCTTGGGAGCGCTGGGCAGTTCCGCGTCTGCGGTGCGGGTCATGTTGCCTCTGATGCCGAGCTGACCGATCCGGATCCATCCCTTGCCGAAATCAGCGAAGATCGGCACGATCATGATGAACTTTTCGTCGACATCACTCTGAGTGAGCGTCATGTGCAGCTTCGCCTTGCCGCCTTCCGCCGGAGTGACCTGGTAATCGAAGTGATAGCGCGGAACCTGAGTGCCATACACCCACTCGTCGAAAAACCAATCGAGACGGTGATCCCCGCGGACATCCATCAACTTGGTCATATGCTTTTCCGCAACGGACTTGAACGACTCAGTCGATGCCGGCCGGTCGCGATGGCTATCGACGAAGTCATGCATCATTTCGATAAAGGCTTTGTCACCATCGTCTAGGCTGTACATGATGGAGCGCAGCATTTCGAGAACGTAGGCGCCCTTGGGATACGTCACGTTCTGGTACGCCTGTTGTGTCCGTGGAGAGTCCAGTCGCGTTCCCATCCATATCGGACCGGCATCATTGGGAGCGATGCCAAAGCTATTCTTTTCCAGGACCCGATGGCGCAGGCGATCCCAAAATTCAACATAGTCGCTTCGCCACTTTGGTCCCATCGCATTTTGCAGGAAGAGCGCCGCGGAGAATTCGGCGAAGCCCTCCGACAGCCATTGATCGTGATACGAAGCCCAACCCACCGTGTGGCCCCACCACTGATGAGCAACCTCGTGCGGCGTGACCTCCTGAGTAAAGCCCGTGAACTTGTTGTCGATATGCCCGAAGAGCAGCCACCGCTCGGTAGAGTCGGTGTAGGCAGAGATCGGAAGATAAATCAGGTTAGGCCACGATTGTCCGAAATTAAAGTCGGGCTGCTCGGTGATGTAGACATCTTCGTAAGGGCTCTTGCCGAAATAGTAGGTGCACAGCTGCAACTGCGCGCGCGTTTGCTCGAGCGCGTATTTCGTCATGGCTCCGGGCGCCATCGTTTGCAGCGCTTTATATCCGCGCAGCCGGTCTGGGAGTTCCTTGAGGTAATACCCGGAAACGCGGTAGTGCGTGATGTCGTCGGATAGTTCGAGCCTGGTGTATTCGCCGTAGTTGAATCCCGCGACCGCGACCGGAATGGGAGTGACCCAGTGGCTAACCGCGAAGTCTCCCTCGAACGATGTCTGCTTCAACTGCCCGACGCTGACGACCGTATATCTGTGCGGAACTTTGAAGGTCAGGTCGTACAGCGCATGCTCACCGAATCCGTTGAGGTTGGGATACCACGACGTGCGCGCCCGGAAGTAAAAGCTGCCGTCGCCGGCGCTTTCCAGAACTTTGTCGCCCGCGTACTCGACGGTGATGGAAGTTTCCTGGCCGACGGGCAAAGCTTGCGAGAGCACGACGTAGAACGATCCATCTTCTTTGCGGCTCTCCTGGATGAAGTGGAGATTCTGTCCTTGTTCGTCGGCGACACGGGTGACTCGGAGATTCGGCAACAGTCCAAACTTGAGCACCCGCTCGCCGGGCAGCAGCGGCTTAAAGGTGACCGTGGCGCTGCTGAATAAATGATCATTCTTTGCGATTACGGTCTCAATCTTGTAACCGGTCGTGGCAAAGACGCGCCGGTCTTCCTCAGAACTGGCGGTATGGTTCACGTACTCCGACTTCAAGTGCGCGAGATACCAGACGCCGTCGCTGAGACTTTCCGGATCGTAGTTGATCAGCGCGATTTCCTCGGGAGAATCGAGCTGAGGAACGGCTCCCACGCGCGTTCTGATAAAGAAGCGGAGGTCCTTGCGCTTCCTGCCGTGGATATACGCGTTGAAAAATGGAGGGTGAGCGCGATTGTAGACAGCCGCAAGGATATCGGCGTCGACGTTGTCCATGGTTTCACTGTGCAAGATATATTCAGTGAACCCCAGTGGATAGTCGCTGCGGTGCCGCATGCGCTCCTTCCAGCGCTCGAAAACCACGCTTGCTTCAGCGGAAGGTTCGACGCGATCTCCCACGCCGGGCAGCAAGTTTGCCCGCTCGCCCCCTGTAAACCGGAAAACAACGTCGGTGAAATCTTCGTCGACCTCTTCGGCGCCGGTGCGCCGGCTGATTTCGTGGGCGTCGAGATTGGTTACAGCCTTGAGATGGAAATGTCCTTCGCCAATAAAGATCGCGCCGGTGACCACGCCCTCTACCGGGCTCAACCACGTAAGCGTGCCCTTCTGAAACTGAAAGGTTGCGACGTCGGAATGCATCGTGAAATTGTCGAAGCGAAAAGTGTCACCGAATCCAACGCCGCGCAGCTGCCGGTAGACCGGATCTGAATTCGCAAACGCCAGCGCTTGCCCCGGAACCGTGACGTTGGTCTGTTGGCGTGCGATGGCGAAGGTCAACACGAGGTCGACCGAGTCGCGCAGGTCGATCGACTTCTCCAGCGCTTCGAAGCCATCGTGGCTCACTCGGACCACGTACTTGCCGGGCTTCAGATCGGACGACGCAAATCTGCCCAAGCCGTCGCTTGTCAGTGCAAGGGGCTGCGGCAGATCGCCGCCGGTGATCTCGATGCGAGCTTCGGGGATGACCGCTCCCGACGGATCTTTGACGGTTCCGGAGATCGTCGCCGCTTGCCGGGCAGAGGGCATAGCCAGCAATAACGGGAGAATGAGAAGGAACTTCGGCCACGACGGAGAAAACGGATCAGCGTTCATTTCGCGACGCCGATCGCTTGCGCTTCTTCCTGAATTCGTTTCCACGCGCTCTCCACATGCCGCGCTTTCGTATTCGTCTGGCCTACGCACAGCCGCAGCGTGAGCTTACCTTGAAGCTTCGTGTGCGTGAGAAACAAGTCTCCGCTGCGGTTCAGGCGGTCCATGATGCCCTGATTGGCGGCGTCTCCGGCTTTGTGCCGGAAACAAACCAAGTTCAACGGCACGAGCGCGGCGAGTTCAAAGCGGTCGTCGCGCCGAATCCAGTCCGCGAATTGCTGCGCCAGACGTACATGCTCGCGGATGTGATGCTGCAAACCTTCCACGCCATAATGCCGGATCACAAACCACAGTTTCAGTGATCGGAAGCGGCGTCCAAGCTGGATATGCCAGTCTCGGTAATCGATCACCGCGCCCGATTCTGTGGCCTGGTTTCGTAGATACTCCGGGAGGATGCTCAGTGTCCGAATCAAAGCGTTGCGATCGGCGACCCAGAAGCAGTTGCAGTCGAAGCTGGTAAACATCCATTTGTGTGGATTGAAGTTGTAGCTGTCGGCGAGTTCGACTCCACTTTGCAGATGACGGAACTCCGGGCACAGCATGGCTGTTCCTGACATCGCGGCGTCGACGTGTAACCAGAGATTTTCCTTTTTGCAGATTTCACTAATCGCGGCGATCGGGTCCATCGCGTTGGACGACGTCGTTCCCACAGTGGCGCAGACAAAGCACGGAGTCAGTCCGGCTCGTCGGTCTGCTTCGATCTGCCGCACCAGAGCCTCAGGCCGCATCGCGAAGTTTTCATCGACTTCAATCAGACGAAGACTCTCGACACCCATGCCCGCAATCATCGCGGCTTTTTCCAGCGAAGAATGGGTCTGCGTGGAAGCGTAGGCGACCAGCTTTCCGTTGCATCCTTTCTTGTTGCTGACGTAGCCCGTTGCCCGCTCGCGGGCCGCAAGCAGTGCGCAGAGAGCCGCGCTCGAGGCCGTGTCCTGGATGACGCCGCCGCCCGTGGAGGACGAAAGAAATTTCTCCGGCAGGCCGAGCATTCCGACCAGCCAGTCCATGACGTGGGTTTCGAGTTCGGTGCACGCCGGGCTGGTCGACCATAACATTCCCTGCACGCCGAGGCCGGACGAAAGAAGATCGCCGAGAATTCCTGGACCCGAAGCGTTGCACGGAAAGTAGGCGAAGAAATTCGGCGATTGCCAGTGCGTGACGCCGGGAAGAATCAAGCGCTCGATATCACCCAGGATCGCGGGGAAGGCTTCGCCTCGCGCTGGAGGATTCGCGGGCAGCGAGTTGCGAATCTCCCCCGGCCTTACTTGTGAGAGCACAGGAAACGACTCGATACGCGATTGGTAGTCGGCGATCCAATCGACCACGGCATGGCCGTAGCGGCGGAATTCGTCGGGCGTCATGTGAAATGATTTTTCGTCGGACACGTTAACCTCGGAGAAGTGACGGAAGATCGTATCAGAGCAAATTTCGAAGTAGGTTTCGTTTCGTCGAACTTCGCGCCCTTTGCGGTTTACGCGGTCAGCCGTCCAAAATACATCCGCGTCGTGTAGTCAAACGCGACCCGGCCGCCGGAGACGTGTGCGTCGAAGATCTTTCGCAGTTCTTTCAGCATCGGTGCGTGCTTCGGATGTCCCGGCCCCGGCGCATACGACGACGAGAGCAGACGTCCTTCGAGCCCGGCATAATCGAATTCCTGCCGCATGGGAAAGGTGCGCTCCTGATACGGGGCCGGATCGAAGAATTCATTCACGGAGTCGGTGGTGCGCTCGTGTCGCACGTCCGCATAGTCAGTCCCGTAGTCGAGGAGCAGTTGCTCGTATGCGCGCAGGAACGGAGTGGAGTCTGTGAGGCGCTCGTTCCACAAAAGAACCAGCCATCCTTCCGGCTTGAGGATGCGGACGAATTCGCGCCGCGTTTGCTTGCGATCGAACCAGTGCGCGGCCTGCGCTGCGGTCACGAAATCCACGAACGCGTCTGGGAGCGTTGTCGCTTCAGCCGTGCCGGCCACGCTCGTGAACCGGGGAAAGCCTGCCAGCAGCCGCTCTCCGGCCTGGCGCATATCTACGTTAGGCTCGACCGCATAGACTGGATTCCCATTCTCAAGCAAGGTGCGCGTCCAAATGCCCGTGCCCGACGCGATATCCGCGAGGATATGGTCGCGGGTTAGCCCGCATTTCGCGCTCAGGAAGGGCAGGATTTCAGGCGGATATCCCGGCCGGTAACGCACATAGTTTTCAACGCGATCGGAGAAGCGGCTGGTGGCGTTGCTTGCGGGCATTCTGAAGTAACCTCGAAAGTTTTTTCAACTTGCCAGAAAGCCATTCTAACGGCAGGATAGAGGTATTGTCCCTCCCCGCCGGGATGCCGGGTTTTTCCCGAACAAGCTATCTGATGGCGAACGAAAGGTGAATTCGCCGGGCGTTACCAGCACAAATTATGCGCGTCGTCATCAAAGTCGGTACCAGTCTCATTGCTCCGGGCGGACAAATCGATATCAACTTGCTGCGCGGTATGGTCGATCAGTTCGACCTGTCGAAGAACGAATACCTGATCGTGACCTCGGGCGCGATTGCCGCGGGCATGTCGGGGCTGACGCTCGAAAGCCGTCCGACGGATGTCCCGCGCATGCAAGCCTGCGCCGCCGTAGGCCAGAGCAAGTTGATGCACACCTACGAGCGCCTGTTCTTCGGCAAGAAAGTCGTCGCGCAACTGCTGCTTTCGAGCGACGATTTCACTTCGCCGGTGCGTTACCGCAACCTGCAGAATGCGCTGGCCGAACTGCTCGCGTTGGGCACCGTTCCGATCGTGAATGAGAACGACAGCGTTTCGGTGCGTGAACTGGAAGGCGCATTCGGCGATAACGATGAGTTGAGTTCGCTGCTGGCGACGGCGGTGAAGGCCGACTGGCTGCTGCTGCTGACCAACGTCGACGGATTTCTGGTTCCGAACGGACGCAAGAAACCGAAGTTGCAGCGCGTGATCCGCAAACTGACGCCTGCGATCGAAGCGCAGTGCAACGGGAAAAGTTCGCTGGGCCGTGGCGGGATGATCTCGAAGCTGCGGGCCGCGACCAATGCCAGCGAAGGCGGAGTCCACGTGGCGATCGTGAACGGACGCCATCCGCAAGCGATTACACTAGGGATGGCGCGGAAGATCGGAACTTATTTCCCGCCAGTGAAGACAAAAGCATCAAGGTAAATCAAGATGGCTGCCACTCTCGCTACCGCTGGAGCATCCACGCAGGAGAAGTTGCTGCGCGCCCGGGGTGCATCCGCGAAGTTGGCGCTGCTTTCGACCGGCGAAAAAAACCACTTGCTGCTGGCGATTGCGGACGCGATCGAAGCGCAGGAGCGAAGCATTCTTGCGGCAAATCGCGCAGACGTGGAGAACTCAAGCCTCGAAGGCGCGATGCGCGATCGTTTGCTGCTGACTCCAGCTCGAATCAAGGACATGGCGCAAGGAGTGCGGGATGTAGCTGCTCTGCCCGATCCGATCGGGGAAACTATAGCGGAGTGGACGAAGTCCAACGGGCTGCGGATCCGCAAGGTGCGAGTGCCTCTCGGAGTGGTTGGAATCATCTATGAGTCGCGCCCGAACGTCACCGTCGATACGGCTGTGCTGGCGCTCAAGACCGGCAACGCGATCGTGCTGCGCGGCGGCAAAGAAGCGGCGCTCAGCAACCAACGACTGGTGGAAATCATGGCGGCCGTGGCCGGAGTTCCCGAGGGCGCAATCGAGTTGCTCGATTCAAGCAGCCGCCAATCCGTGCACGAATTGATCAAGGCGCGCGGCCTGGTCGATGTCATCATTCCGCGCGGCGGCGCTGGATTGATCACGTTTGTCACCGAGAATTCTACGGTTCCGGTGATCGAGACCGGAGCAGGGAATTGCCATATCTTCGTCGATGCATCGGCTGATTTCGAGATGGCCGACCCGATCGTGATCAATGCCAAGACCCAGCGGCCGTCGGTGTGCAACGCGGCAGAGAAGCTTTTAGTGCATCAGAGAGTAGCGGCCGAATATATTCCGCGCATCGCGAAGAAGCTGATCGATGCGGGAGTGGAAGTCCGTGGCGACGGTAAGGCTCGATCGCTCGCCGGTTCGCTGGCCGTGGGGGCAACCACCGAGCAGGAGTGGTACGAAGAGTATCTGCGATTGTGCATGGCGATCGCGGTGGTTGCGGATGTCGACGAGGCCATCACCCACATCAACAAATATTCCACCAAGCACTCGGATTCAATCATCACTGCAGACGAGACGAATGCGCGCAAGTTCCTCCGCGGAGTCGATTCGGCCGCCGTTTACTGGAATGCGTCGACGCGATTTACCGACGGCGCCGAATTTGGTTTCGGCGCGGAAATGGGCATCAGCACACAGAAACTCCACTGTCGCGGGCCCTTCGCGCTCGCCGAGTTGACTTCTTCGAAGTACGAGATTATCGGGACGGGGCAGGTGAGGAAGTAACGTCCTGCGCCCACAAGCGTTTGCCGCTCTCAGTCTTCAAATCATTACCACGAAGGACACGAAGTATCACGAAGAAAACGCGTGCTATTGGGCGCGGTTGCGACGCTTGACGATAACCGCGACGAGGATACTGTCGAGCGGCCAGGATGGGCAGAGCGGCAGTCGTTCAACTCCGGTTTTTTCGTGCGGGCGGAGCCTCCTGAGCGCGCGCGTACTCGTCTGTGATCACCAAATGATGAACATGGTGAAGATTGTGATCATAGCGAACAGAAGACGAATATTAGTCAGCGTCCCAGTCCCTGCCCCGGCGCTTCCCGCGTCTGTGCTACCTTACTACCTTTCACCACAGAGCCCATGAAACTCGCTTCCGCAGCGCTTCTCTCTTCTGCTCTTCTATTCTCCGGTTCATCGACGCCATCAAAGCCATCCGCGAATCCCGCCACGCCGGCGGCATCGACTTCAGCGATCTTCGGTTTCCGCGATGCCGCCACGGAATCCGCGACGGAAGCGCGTTTTCTCGCAGTACCCGATCCGAAGCTCGCCGAGGAGCATCTCAATATCCTCAGCAAGGTTCCACACATGGCGGGCACCATCGAGGACAAAGCAACTGCCGACTATGTCGCGCAGAAGTTTCGCGATGCGGGCCTCGATACGGAAACTGTCGAGTACAAAGCCTGGATCAACTATCCGTTGGAGATCAGCGTCGATCTCACCGCACCCGCGGGAATCGAGATGCATGGCCCGACGCGCGAGCATGTTGACGGGGATCCTTATCAGGACGATCCACGAGTGGTCATGCCGTTCAATGGAATGTCGCCTTCCGGGGATGTGGAAGCGGATGTGATCTATGCCAACTACGGTACTCCGGAAGATTTTGAGAAGCTCGACAAACTCCACGTCGATGTCCGCGGCAAGATTGTGCTGGTTCGCTACGGGCAGAATTTCCGCGGAGTGAAAGTATTCGTTGCGCAGGAGCACGGCGCGGCAGGAGTGATTATCTATTCCGATCCCGCGGATGACGGGTGGCGGCGCGGCGACAAATATCCTGATGGACCCTGGCGTCCTGATACCGGCGTCCAGCGCGGCTCAACGGGGTTCATGTTCGAGTTTCCCGGCGATCCCACGACGCCCGGAGTCGCATCGGCGGCGTCGCTCCCCGGATCGGAACGCCTCTCTCCGCAGAAGTCCGCGCAAATGCCGAGGATTCCTGTCACTCCGCTGTCGTATCACGATGCCTGGCCGATCCTGCAACATCTCAGCGGACCCGACTCGCCTCGCGAATGGCAAGGTTCGCTGCCCTTTACGTACCACGTTGGTCCGGGACCGGCGCGCATCAAGATGCATCTCAGGCAAGACTACCAATTTCGCAGTCTGTGGGATGTGACCGGGAAACTGAAAGGCAGCGAATTGCCGGACGAGTGGGTAGTCGTGGGCAATCATCGCGATGCATGGGTCTACGGCGCGGTCGATCCAAACAGCGGCACCGCGGCGATGCTCGAGAGTGTGCACGGCGTCGGCGAGCTGCTGAAGTCAGGCTGGAAGCCGAAGCGGACTTTGGTTTTCTGCAGTTGGGATGGAGAAGAAGAAGGCCTGATGGGATCAACCGAGTGGGTCGAAGATCATGAAGCAGACCTGCGCCATGCTCCTGCCTACTTCAACGTCGATGTTGCAGTCTCGGGGACGAAATTCGGCGCCTCAGCGGTTCCCAGCCTCAAACAATTTTTGCGCGACGTCACCAAGGTCGTGCCCAGTCCCAAAGGCGGGACCTTGTACGAAGAATGGCAGAAATCGGCGCTGCCCGACGCGCCCGCGACGCAGTCGCCGACCGAGGCGATTGGCGATAGCCGGCGCACTCCCGCAGCGCAGGGGACCGGTGACGTGCCCGTAGGCGATCTAGGCAGCGGTTCCGATTACACCGCGTTTCTCCAGCATGCGGGTGTTCCATCGAGCGACGTGAGTTCGAGCGGGCCGTATGGCGTTTACCATTCTGTGTTTGACAATCTGGCGTGGTTCAAGAAGTTTGCCGATCCTAACTTCGTCTATGAGCAGGAGATGGCGCGCGTGCTGGGGATCGAAGCGGTCCGCATGGCGGACGCCGACGTTCTGCCCTATGACTACGAGGAATACGGCAAGGAAGTGACCGCATACCTGGATGCGGCGCGAAAGCGCTCTGAGGACAAGTTTGGGAAAGGCATGCTGGATTTTGATGCAGTCGATGCCTCGGCCCGCCATTTTCAGTCCGCCGGGGCGAAGATCCTGTCGAAGCAGAAGAATCCGCCCCGCGATGTAACAAAGCTCAACGAGGCATTGCTGAACGCAGAGCGGGCGCTGCTTGTGCCCCAGGGATTGCCGCATCGGCCGTGGTTTCGGCACGCGATTTATGCTCCGGGAGAATACACTGGCTACGCAGCGGTGGTGATTCCGGGAGTAAATGAGGCGCTTGATAAAGGTGACGGCGAACGAGCGCGGCAGCAACTGGCTGCGCTGGCCGCTGCCCTGGAACGGTCGGCGAAGGCGCTCGAGGGATACCGCTAACGTATGAACACGGCGCACGCTCTCGGGCACTTCCTGCGAACTCTGCCAGCTTCGGCCGCGGCGACTTTTCTGGCGCTGTTTCCGATCGTCGATCCATTCGGCGGCATTCCAATTTTCTTTACGATGACCTCGTCGTGGACGGCCCGCGACCGCACACGCACTGCATTCAAGACCGGAATGTGGGTATTCATCATCCTCGTGACGTTCCTGTTCTTCGGGCGATTTGTGCTCTACTTCTTCGGCATATCTCTGCCGGTGCTGAAGATCGCCGGCGGACTGATTGTCGCAAACACAGCTTGGGGTATGGTGACTTCACATGCTCGTATTACGCCCGAAGAGAGCCACGAGGCCGAGGACAAGGAAGATATTTCCCTGACCCCGTTGGCTATGCCGCTAATGTCGGGACCGGGCGCAATAGGTGTCGTGATGGCGCTCGCGGCTCACGTCGATAACGTCGCCGCGTATATGGGAATGGTAATCGGTGTTGCGGGCATCGCGCTCAGCGTG
>Ga0187863_10002608_pt1 | contig 13633 bp, 8 predicted proteins | sample June2016WEW_11_1_FD_132975 | JGI IMG/M metagenome (GOLD analysis project Ga0187863, IMG submission 132975) | Peatland microbial communities from SPRUCE experiment site at the Marcell Experimental Forest, Minnesota, USA - June2016WEW_11_10 | ecosystem: Environmental > Terrestrial > Soil >... | reverse complement strand
GGCCGGCTGCCGGGGTGGATGGGCCAGCTCATCCAGCGGGTCTGCGACGAGATCATCCGGGGGGAGCTGGACCGCGAGTTCCCGTTGCACGTGTTCCAGACCGGCTCGGGCACCCACTCCAACATGAACGTGAACGAGGTGATCGCCAACAGGTGCATCCAGCTCGTCGGCGGCACGCTCGGCTCGCAGCAGCCCGTGCACCCCAACGATCACGTCAACATGTCCCAGTCGAGCAACGACACGTTCCCGACCGCGATGCACATCGCCGCCTACACCATGGCCACCGAGCGGACGATCCCCGCGCTGCGCCGGCTGCGGGACGCGATCGCGGGCAACGCGGAGAAGTGGGCCGGCATCGTCAAGATCGGGCGGACGCATCTCCAGGACGCCACCCCGCTGACCGTCGGCCAGGAGTGGTCCGGGTACGCCGGGGCTCTTGATGACGCGATCGCCGAGGTCGAGCACGTCACGCACGGCCTGCTGCCGCTGGCCATGGGCGGGACCGCCGTCGGCACCGGGCTGAACGCCCCGGAAGGCTTCGGGGAGGAGGTCGCCGCGGAGATCGCCGCGATGACCCGCGCCCCGTACGAGACCGCGGGCAACAAGTTCACCGCCCAGGCGACCCTGGACCGGATGGTGCGTGCGCACGGCGGGCTCAAAGCCGCGGCCGTCACCCTGTTCAAGATCGCGAACGACCTGCGCTGGCTGGGTTCCGGCCCGCGGGCGGGGCTCGGTGAGCTGATCCTGCCGTCCAACGAGCCCGGCTCGTCGATCATGCCGGGCAAGGTCAACCCGGCCCAGGCCGAGGCCATGCTGATGGTGGCCATCCAGGTCATCGCGTCCGACGTGGCCGTGACCATGGGCGGCGCCGAAGGCAACCTTGAGCTGAACGCGTTCCGCCCCATTCTCATCGACAACTACCTCCACTCGGCGCTGATCATGGCCGACATGTGCGACCACCTGCGTGAGTTCATGATCGAGGGCACCCAGCTCAACGAGGCCAAGCTCACCGAGAACATCGAGCGCTCAGTCATGATGGTCACCGCGCTGTCGCCGGTGATCGGCTACGACCAGGCCTCGGTCATCGCGCACTACGCGATCGACCATGACCTGACCCTCAAGCAGGCAGCGCTGGCCAACAGGGTCAGCGAAGACCTGTTCGACCGGGTGGTTGACCCGGTGGCCCTCACCCGCGGCGGCACCGCCGACGCGCCGCGGGATCGCGGGAAATCCTAGAAGGAGTACCTTTCCGGTGGTGGTTCCGGCAGGCGGACCAGCCTGACTGGACGCCCCCCGGCGAGCCTGAACTGCGGCAGCATTTCGCGCCGGAGTTCCTGGCCGCGCGCCCCGGGCCCGAGCTGACCGGTTCCTGCCCCTCACCGCGGCCCAGCAGCCCGCCTGCGTGGTGATCGCACGCCGGGACCCCTGAGCACCACGGTGGCCGCCCCCTTAACACCCTCAATTCTCCCCAACGGTCCGTCCGCGCGACTATCAGCGCCCGGGAACCAGGACGTCCCCCGACTGATAGGCAGGGGTCCCGTCCACGACGGTGGCCAGCACCGGGATGTCCGCGATCCGGTCCGGGACGGCCGTGAGCGGGTTGTCGGCCAGCACCACGAAGTCGGCCAGCTTGCCCGGCTCGAGCGAGCCGATCTCGTCCTCCCGGTGCATCGCGGCGGCGGCTTGCGTGGTGTACAGGGCGAGCGCGTCCCGGGCCGTCAGCCGCTCGCCGGGCCCGAGGACCTGGCCGCCGGCGGTGCGGCGGGTCACCGCGTCGCGCAGGCCGAGCAGCGGCGCGGCGCTGATAACCGGGGCGTCGGAGGAGCCGGCCACGGTGAGGCCCGCCCGCCGCCAGGACCCGAACGCGTAGAGCTGGTCCGCGCGGCCGGGGAACGCCTCGGCGAACCCGTCGCCCAGGGCGGACAGGAACCCGGGCTGGCTCACGATGACGATGCCGAGGTCCGCGGCCCGGGCGGTGAGCGGCGGGTACATGGCCCCGGCGTGCTCGATCCGGTGCCGCCGCGGGTTCCGTCCCGGGCCTGAGGTACCCAGCCCCGTGTCGGCCAGCACGGCAGCGTAGGCGTCCAGCACGGTCTCGATGGCCCGGTCCCCCTGGGCGTGCACGGCGACCTGGAACCCGCTTGTGTCGAACTGGCGGACCATCGCGGTCAGCTCGTCCCGGCTGAAGAACAGGATGCCGGAGCCGTGCGGCGGGACCGGGTAGGTGCCGTAGATGGCCGCGGTGCGGCTGCTCATCCCGCCGTCGGCCCAGATCTTCACGGCCTCGGTGGCCAGCCGCCCGGAGTGCCGGCCCTGCAGGCCCTCGGCGAGCAGCCAGTCCACCTGGTCGTGCACGACCAGGCCGTAGATCCGCTGGCGCAGCGCGCCGGCCTGGTCGGCCTCGGCAAAGGCGGCGAACGTGTCGCGGCGCAGGTCCGCGTCGCAGGCCGCGGTGATCCCGAGCGACGCGAGATGCTGCCCGGCCCGCTCCATGAGACGGGCCCGCTCGGCGGCGCTCATCCGGGTGATGTCCTCGCGCAGGTTGCGCTCGAACAGCGCAAACATGGGGCCCTCGAACACCACGCCGTCCAGGCGGCCGTCACGGTCGCGGCCGAACGCACCGCCCGGGGGATCCGGCTGCCCGTCCGCGAACCCGGCCGCCCGCAACGCCGCGCTGTTCAGCACGCAGGCGTGCAGCGACGTGTGGTAGACCACGGCCGGGCGGTCCGGCACGGCCAGGTCCAGGTCGTCCCGGGTGGGATGCCGTCCCTCGCGCAGCTGGTACTCCACGTACCCGCTCCCGGTCACCCACGAGCCCTCCGGGGTGCGGGCGCTCATCTCGCGCAGCCGCGCCTGGATGGCCGCGATGTCGGGCGCGGCCGGCTGGCTGCAGTCGGCGCCCGCGGCCAGGTAGCCGACGTCGGCGACGTGGCAGTGCGCGTCGATGAGCCCCGGGATCACGGTCGCCCCGTCCAGCCGGGCTACCGCCGCGCCGGGTCCGGCCGCCGCCCGGACCTCCCCGGGGTCGCCGATGGCGGCGATCCGGCCGTCCCGGACCAGCATGGCCTCGGCCGTCCCGCCGCCCGGGCTCATGGTGATGACGACCGCATCCTCAATGACCAGTTCCACCCGTGGAACCCTACGTCGCGCCGCAGCCCAGCCGGGAGAGCGTGGCTCAGGCCAGTTCCGGCCAATGTGACCCACGCCCTATATCCGGGGCCTCATATCCCGGCCTCGGGCCCGGCGGGTGCCGCTTAGCGGGTGGTGGCGAACTCGCCCGCGCGGACCGAGGGGGGTTCGTCCTCACCCTCGATGAGGTGGCTGTGGCTGAGCGTCGTGACGCCGCCGACGATCAGGGCCAGGGCCAGGGCCTCGACGGCCAGGTCCCCCACGCCGGTCTGGATGTGCTCGCCGAACAGGAACAGCCCGAGCAGGCTGGCCGACAGCGGGTCGAGGATGGTGAACCCGGGCTGGGACGCGGCGAGCGGACCCGCCGCCAGCGCGTGCGAGGCCAGCAACAGGGTCGCCGCCCCGGCTCCGATCAGGACGTACAACGACCAGTTGGTCACGATGGCGTCGATCCCGTCACTCAGGTGCGAGCTGAGCTCCTTGATCACCGCGGCGACGAAACCCCAGGCAACTCCGGTGGCCGCGCCGAGCACCGCGGCGCGGCGAGACGGCGCGGCGCCGGGAAGCCGGCCCAGGCCGAAGGCCACGGCCAGGGCCACGAGCACCACGCCCAGGGACGCCAGGCCCGCCAGCCACCACAGGGTGGCGGGCGCGTGCAGCCGGCCACCCGAGGGTGACGCCGCGAGCAGGAACAGGCCCAGGCCGGCGCACATGGCGATGGCGGCCATCCAGTCGCGCCGCTTCACCGGGCGTGAGCCGATCACCGCCATGTAGCCGAACACGAAGATCAGCTCCAGGGCCAGGATGGGCTGTACCAGGGCCAGCGCGCCGAAATGCAGGGCGCTGATCTGGAGGATGAAGCCGACGATCATGCTGGCCAGGCCGAGCAGCCAGATCGGCTGGCGGACCAGCTTGAACAGCAGGTAGATGTCGAAGCCCGAGGACCCGGAGTCCCGCGCGCCGAGACGCTGGCAGACCGAGGAGCTGGCGGTGCAGAAGCTGGCCGCGAGGGCCAGAACGATCGCCGCTTCCACTAGTTCTCACTCCCTGCCCGGCTCGTTTACGCTGCTCCGCTCGTTTACGGCGTACCCGGAGCTTCCTCCGCTACGTACAACCGGTTCGCCAGCCGAATCTTCCCGCCGACGGAAGGAATCTTGCCGGAACCTCCCCGCGCGCCGCGCGGGGAGGTTCAGGGCAGCGGCGTCACGTCCGGGACCTCCTGGGCCCTGGTCCGGCGGCCCATCCACCAGAAGGCCGTCCCGATGACGACGAAGGCCAGCACCGGCAGGAGCTCGGTCCACAGGTAGGTGAAACGCTGGGCGTAGGTCCAGCCCGAGGGGATGAAGTCACTGCCGAACCACGAGCTGCCCAGCCCCGGGGCGATGAGCTGGATGCTGGCCACGGCCACCAGGATCATCAGGATCACGGTCAGCGGCCGGTACCAGGGCATCCTGAACGGCCGCGGCGTGGCCGGGTGGCTGCGCCGCAGCTTCCACAGCGCGGGGTAGATGAGCAGGTAGCTGATCAGCGTGGTGGAGATGGTCACGCCGAGCACCGCGTCGAAGTACTTGGCCGCGTTACCGCTGGTGATCTGGTGGGCGAGCACGACCACGATGGTGGCCACGATCCCGCTGAACACGTTGACCCGGACCGGGGTGCCGTACCTGGCGTTGATCACCCCGAGCACGCGCGGCCCCGCCCCGTCGTAACAGGACACCGCCAGGGCCCGGTCCGAGCCCATGATCCAGGTCACGCCGGAGGTCAGCAGGCACAGGATGAACAGGACCGCGCAGGCGTCCCCCAGGACCAGCCCGGCCCCGGTCAGCGTGGCGGTGCCGCCCGCCGTGACGTGCCCGCCGTAGACGGTGAAGACGTCCTGGATCGCGCTGACGAACCCGCTGAAGTTGGTGATGGCGCTGGACGGCAGGACGATCAGGATGCCGATCACCGGCAGGGCGTACAGCACCACGCTGGCCACCGCGGAGCGGGCGATCCCGAACGGCACGTCGCGCTGGGGGTTGGTCATCTCCTCACCCGCGCTGCTGGGCAGCTCGAACCCGACGAAGTTGAACAGCAGCACGCCGACCAGCAGGACGAACCCGCTCTCGGACGGCTTGTAGCCACTCGCGCCCAGTCCGTGCGCGCCGTGCTTGAACGCGAAGATGATGACGGAGAGCGTGAACAGGCCGAGCAGGATGAACCGGGCGAAGGCCCCGGCGGTCGGCAGCCACTTGGCCTTGCTGAACGACATGATGGCGGCCAGGATCGACAGCCAGACGAACGTGAGCGCGATGATGAACCACACGGGGGTGGACACGTTCGCGCCGTGGTTGAAGAACACCTCGACCGCGGCGATGCAGGTGATCGTGAGCGAGCCGCCGATCCACACCGGGTTGGTGATCCAGTACAGGAAGTTGTTCACCGCCCCGGCCAGGTGCCCGAAGGCCAGCCGGGTCCAGTAGTACGGCCCGCCCTCTTCCGGGAACGCCGCGCCCAGCTCGGCGAACAGCAGCGCCTGGGGCACGAAGAACACCACCGCGAAGACCATCATCCAGGTGAAGGCCTGGCCGCCGCCCTGAGCCACGGTGGCGATGGTGTCCACCCCGACGATGGTGCAGATGAGGAAGAAGAGGATGTCGAAGCGGCCGAAGTGGCGCTGCAGCTTCTGCCGCTCGACAGTGGCCGCAACGGTCGTCGTGTCCAGGGTGTCAGTCATCCGCAGTGCTCCTGGGGGGTGAGCAGGGGTATACACAGGCACATCCTGGCCGCAGCCTCACAACGGACGATTTCGGCCGTATTTCCTATTTGTGACGCGCAAGGACAGGCTGTCAACGCCCGTGAGCCGCGTCGGTATGACCGCGGTGCGGTTCTACCCGCCCCACTGTCCACCGGCGCGGCTGAAGCCGGACTTTCCCGGTCCTCCCGCCGGGGCGTTCGGGTACAGGTCGGGGCCGAACGGCACTGGGGTTCTCGCCGCCCGCGCGGTTGGCTGGATTGCGCATCGGTCCCGCGGTCCGGCCGCGGGAACCTGAGCCGAGGAGAGGGCCATGGCCTACGGTCACGCTGAGCGGAACCTCGCGACGCTGAGGCTCTTGCAGCAGAAGGCTGATGAAGCGCTCAGGCAGCAGGCGCGGGAGCATCCCGCGCCGGCGCCCCAGCCAGGCGAATCAGCCGGGGACAGCACCCGGGGGCATCGTGATCCGCGTGCTCCGGCCCGGGTCCCCCCGGGCGACGCCCGTCGTACCGGGTAGGCGCGCTGGCCGGCGTTCGTCCCAGGCACCCTGGGCTGGCCGGCCGGGGATAGCTGTGTTAGGACGGTGGTATGCGGACTTGGCGGATGCCGGGCCGGGACCGTCTCGCTGTGCTGGCCGCGTTCGCGGCCCCGCTGGCCCTGGCGGCAATCATGGTGCCCTGGCGCGCCAGTTTCCCGAACACCGACGCCGCGCTGGTGCTGATCCTGGTGGTCGTGGCGGTGGCCGCCAACGGATACCGGCTGGCCGGGTACGTCGCGGCCCTGTCGGCGGCGGTCTGGTTCGACTTCTTCCTGACCCGGCCCTACGAGCGGTTCACCATCTTGCGCCGGGCCGACATCGAGACCACCGTGCTGCTGCTGGTCATCGGGGTAGCGGTCACCGAGCTCGCGGTCTGGGCCCGGCGCCAGCACGCCGTGGCCAGCAGGCGGGCCGGCTACCTGGACGGGATCAGCGCCGCCGCGCAGGCGGTGGCGGCCGGCGGCTCCCCGTCGGACCTGATCGAGCAGGTGAGCAGGCAGCTGACCGGGTTGCTGTCGCTGCAGTCATGCCGTTTCCAGTACGGGGTGGCGGGTATTGGCCACCCCGCCCGGCTGCGGCACGACGGGACGGTGAGCGCCGCGCGCCACGACCGCGCCGCGGACCCGGCCGGATTGCCCGGTGGCGGCGACACGGAGCTGCTGGTGGAAAGCGGCGGCATCCTCGAGGGCCGGTTCCTGATGACACCGGCCCCCGGGGCACAGCCAAGCCTGGAGCAGCGGCTCCTGGCCATCGCGTTCGCCGACCAGGTCGGGGCGGCGCTCGCCTCGAGCCACCCGGTCGACCAGTAACCGGGCCCGCTCGGGCTCATCGAGGTCGTTCGCCGTGGTTGGCTGGGATGGCAGCGGGCATGGTGGAGTCGCGCCCGCCCGCGCGCCGTCCCGACCCCCGGGTCACCAGGAGCTCGTCATGACCGTGGACCGGATGCTGGCCAGCAGTGAGGCCGCTGACCTGCTGGACCGGGCCCGGCAGCTCGCCGACCGCGAGCTCGCGCCCCGCGTCGCCGAGGCGGAGGCCAGTGAGGCTTTTCCCGCCGAGGTATTCAAGATCATCGGTGCGGCGGGCCTGCTCGGCCTGCCGTATCCCTCGTCGCTGGGTGGCGGCGGCCAGCCGTACGAGGTATACCTCCAGGTCCTGGAGGAGCTGGCGATGCGGTGGGCCGCGGTCGCGGTCACGGTGAGCGTGCACGGCCTGTCGTGTTTCCCGCTGGCCACCTACGGCACCCCCGGCCAGCAGGAGCGATGGCTGCCCGACCTGCTCGGCGGCGGCATGCTCGGGGCGTACAGCCTGTCCGAGCCGCAGGCGGGCTCGGACGCGGCCGCACTGGCCTGCCAGGCCGTGCGGGAGGACGACAGCTACGTCATCACCGGCACCAAGGCCTGGATCACCGGCGGCGGGAACGCCGACTCCTACACGCTGTTCGCCCGGACGGCTCCCGGCAGCCAGGGGGTCTCCTGTTTCCTGGTGCCGGCCGCCGCGCCCGGCCTGTCGTTCGGCGAGCCGGAAAAAAAGATGGGGCTGCGGGCAGTGCCGACGACCAGCGCCCACTACGACGGCGTGCGGCTGCCCGCGGACCGCCGGATCGGGGCCGAGGGGCAGGGACTGCGGATCGCGTTCAGCGCGCTGGACTCGGGACGGCTGGGCATCGCGGCCGTCGCGACCGGGCTGGCCCAGGCCGCCCTGGACTACGCGGCGGGCTACGCCAGGGAGCGGCGGACGTTCGGTCAGCGGATCATCGACCACGAGGGCCTGGCGTTCCTGCTCGCGGACATGGCGGCCGCGGTCCATTCGGCCCGGGCGACGTACCTGGACGCGGCGCGCCGCCGGGACGCCGGGCGCCCGTACAGCATGCAGGCCAGTGTGGCCAAGCTGGTCGCGACCGACGCGGCCATGAAGGTGACCACCGACGCCGTCCAGGTCCTCGGCGGTAACGGCTACAGCCAGGAGTTCCCGGTGGAGCGGTACCTGCGCGAGGCCAAGATCATGCAGATCTTTGAGGGCACGAACCAGATCCAGCGCCTGGTCATCAGCCGGCACCTGGCCTCGTGAGGGTGCGCCGCAGGCGTCCCCGTGGTCAGGCGTCCCCGTGGTCAGGCATCCCAGTCGGCCAGCACGGCCTTGGTGTCGCGGCCGGGTACCGGGGGAGGGGACGGCGTGGCCGCGGGGGTCCGGGAGAACCGCGGGGCCGGCGCGGCCTGCGGTATCCCGTCCAGCGTGATCACTGTGCCCCGGCCGGTGAGGTGCGGGGCGGCGGCCGCCTCGCCGAAGGACAGCACCGGGGTGACGCATGCGTCGGTGCCCGCGAAGATTTCCGTCCACTCATCACGGGTCCGGCTGACGATCACTTCGGTGAACCGGGCACGCAGCCGCGGCCAGCCGGAGGGGTCCATCTGCTCCGGGAGGTCCTCCCCGGCGATCCCCAGCCCGGCCAGGAACTGCGCGTAGAACTGCGGCTCCAGCGCGCCCACCGCGATCCACCGGCCGTCGGCGCAGGTGTAGGTGTCGTAGAACGGGGCGCCCCCGTCGAGCAGGTTGGCCGAGCGCTCGTCGGTCCAGACGCCCGCGCCGCGGAAGGCCCAGACCATCTGCGCCAGCACGGTGGTCCCGTCCACCATGGCCGTGTCCACCACCTGCCCGGCGCCGGACCGCTGCCGCTCCCAGAGCGCGGCCAGCACCCCGGCGACCAGGAACATGGAGCCGCCGCCGAAGTCTCCGAGCAGGTTGAGCGGCACGGCGGGCCGGTCGCCGGCCCCGATCGCGTGCAGCGTGCCGGTCAGCGAGATGTAGTTGATGTCGTGGCCGGCCCGGGCGGCCATCGGCCCGTCCTGGCCCCATCCGGTCATCCGCCCGTACACCAGCGCCGGGTTCACCGCCTGGCAGTCCTGCGGGCCGAGCCCCAGGCGCTCGGCCACGCCGGGCCGGTAACCCTCCAGGAGCACGTCGGCCTTGGCCACGAGCCGCAGCACCAGCTCCCGCCCGTCGCCGGTCTTCAGGTCGGCGGCCACCGACCGGCGGCTGCGCAGCATGTAGTCACTCCCGCCGCCGGCCGGGTCGAACGCGGTGGGTCGCTCCACCCGGACGACGTCGGCGCCCAGGTCACCCAGGACCATCGCCGCGTGCGGCACCGGGCCGAGCCCGGCGAGTTCGACGACCCGCAGGCCGGTGAGCGGACCAGGCATGCTCAGCCCCTTACCTGTTGCGGTTCCGTCAGGCTCGTGCGCCATCCGGGGCAGTATGGCATTCCGGGCTCGCCCGGCCTGATCCGGATGCTGGCCAGGGCCTGGGAGGGGCAGGCGGACGCGGCCCTGGATGCCGCTAGGATTCGTGCAGGATGTCCGGGGATATGCCGGCGGACAGCGGTCGGGCCGACAGCCCGTAGGAGGCAAGGCTGCGCACTCGTGCCTCGCTCCGGTCAAAGCTGCTCACGGCCGGGCTCAGCGTGCTCATGGTCCTGGGTGGCGTCAGCTGCTCCTCGGCGTCCGGGAAGGCCGACGCCACCCCGCCGTGGAAGCTGACGTGGTCCGATGAGTTCAGCGGCCCGGCGGACTCCGGCGTCAACCCCAAGTACTGGGAGTACAACACCGGGCGCGGTGTGTTCGGCACCAACGAGATCGAGACGATGACCCCGTCGAAGTACAACGTCCATCTCGACGGGCACGGGAACCTCGACATCATCGTCCTCGGACATGGCGCGGCCGGAAACCCCAAGGCCGCGTGGACCTCGGGCCGGATAGAGACTCGGGCCAACCGGCTGTTCAACGCGCCCGCCGGCGGCGAGATGATGGTGACCGCCTCCATCAAGCAGCCGGAGGTGGCTCATGCGCTGGGGTACTGGCCCGGGTTCTGGATGCTGGGGCGGACGGCGTGGCCGGGCACCGGGGAAATCGACATCATGGAGGATGTCGACGGTCTCAGCATGGATTCCGGGACGCTGCACTGCGGCAACCTCACGCAGAAGAACCCGAACGGAACCTTCGGCCCCTGCCATGAGACCTACGGCCTGGGCAGCGGGCTGCGGCCGTGCCCAGGATGCCAGACGTCCTTCCACACGTACTCCGTGGTCATCGACCGGCGCCACCCCGGCCACGAGCAGGTCCGCTGGTACCTGGACGGGCACGAGTTCTTCAGCGTGAACGAGACGCGGGTCGGGACCGCGGCCTGGACCAAGGCCATCGACCATGGCCACTCGATCCTGCTCGATGTGGCAGTAGGCGGCGCGTTCCCCGACACCCAGTGCCGGTGCAGCAGCCCCACCAGCCAGACCTCGTCCCAGGGCACCATGGTGGTGCACTACGTGAAGGTCTTCACGAACTGAGCCTGCCGGGTCAGGGGGCGAGTTCCCTGACCTTGGTGCCGAGATCCAGGTAGTTCTGGCTGGCGTGCGCGAAGATGCCGCTGGGCGTCGGCGGGTGGCCCTTGACCCAGATGAAGTAGTCGCCGGGCCCGAAGACGTCGGTGATGTGAATCTCGGCGGCCAGATAGTAGTCCTTGCTGGCCGACAGGGCCTGGGCCAGGACCGCGTCGGCGGCCGCCGTCACCTCGTTGTCGTAGGCCACCACGTGGAAATAGCCGGCGTCCACGGCCGCAGTGAAGCCGACCGTCCCGGACAGCAGCACCTTTTTTTTGTTCACGTAGTTGATGTAGAACGTCGAGGTGAACTGCCTGGGCTGTGCGTCGGCGTGGCCGAGCAGGTAGTAGATGGGTACTTCGGGCACCTCGACCAGGTACTGGGCGTGCGGCCGGATGTACTGGGAGAAGGCCCGGACGAACTGCGTGGAGTTGGGCCACACCTGGTACAGATGGCCGGACTGGATCAGGCCGAGCACGAGGGCCAGGCTCCAGATCCCGACGGCGATGTGCGGGCGGCGGAGGTGATCACCCAGGATGCGGGCCAGCCCCAGGCCCGCGATGGGTGCCGCGAAGAACAGGCCGAACCCGATGTGCTTCTGGAACGAGATGTCGGTGTGCAGGTGCATCTGGTAGGCGGGCGCCAGCAGGGCCGTCCCGCTGAGGAGCACCCCCAGGCACAGCCGCCGGAGACGGCCGCCCGCCGGCGCGATGAGTTCCTCCGGCTCGGTGCGGACCCGGTGAACGTAGGCGGCCGTGCCGATCAGCGCGAGCACGAAGATCACGCCGCCCCACTCTGCGGTTTCCCGCAGCAGCGTAGCCACCGGAGTCACGCCCTGCACGCGGTTCGTGGTGGTGCTCGAGATAGCCGTCATGTACGCCTTGCCGCCGAGTTTCAGCGCCCCGTAGAGCAGGCCCCCCACGGCGGCGACAAAGGCAGGAGGGTAGAGCAGGACCTTCCGGCCGCGGAGCGGCCAGCCCGCCACTGCGGGCAGCACGGCGATCGTGGGCACAAACAGCAGGCCGGCGTACTTGACCCCGACCGCGAGCGCGGCCACCGGAGCAGCCATCAAAAAGACGGGCCACCGGAATCCGGCCGTGCGGACCACGATCCACGCCGCGCTGGCCAGCAGGAACAGGCAGGTGGCGTCGTAGGTGGCGAAGTTGCCCAGGAAGATCGCCGACTCGCACACCGAGAACAGTGCGGCCGCGCACAGGGCGATCCGCTCATTGAACAGGCGGCGGGTCAGGCAGTACAGCAAGGCGGTGACGGACAGCATCTCGGCCAGGCTGAGCATCCTCGCGGCTGTGAGGCCGCCTATCCCGTTGAGGAAGCCGGCCGCCACGGGGTAGAGGACGGGGGAGCCGGAGAAGTAGGACGCGTACTGGCCCTGCAGCGCCGTGCCGTGGAGCAGGTGCTGCAGTTCCATGTGGCCTGAGTAGATGTACAGCGACTCGTCCTCGAAGGCCGTGTTGTGCAACCGCAGCGACATGACCGCTTGCAGGACCAGGATGCACAGCAGCAGGAGCCGGCTGATTCGGGTACGGCGCCGGGTGGCGTCGTAGGCCGGCTCGGCCTCGGGCTCGGCCGGACGCGTGGGCTCGGCCGAGGGAAGCGCCGCTGGTTTCCTGGCGCTGGTCCGCTGCGGCACGAGGGGCAGGATGGCCGTGTCTGCTGCGGCCGGAGCCGGTGTGACCGCCACCACACTCTCGCTTCGCGGTTGGGGCACCGCGATGGTCGTCTCGGTCGCGGACGTGGTGAGCGTGACGCTCGCCGGCGGCTCGTCGATTGAGATCACGTACGGCCGGACGACGTCTGTGCCAGGAATAGGCGAGGCGGCCTCGGTGCGGTCCGGCTGGGCGCTACCTGCGCCCTCCGGCCCGGCAGTTTCGGGCTGGGCCGCCTCCGGCGGGTCGGTTTCGGGCCGGTCGGTTTCAGGCTCGGTGAGTTCCCCGGCCACCGTGGTGGCGATCTCGGCCGCGGTCACGTCGATGGCCTGGAGCGCGTCAGCGGTCATGGCCTCGATGGCTTCCAGGGCTTCGGCTGCCTTGGCCTCGATGGCTTCGATCGCGTCGGCTGTCTCGAAGGCCTCAGCCGTCCTGGCTTCGAGGCCGTCGATGGGGCTGGCGTCCAGGACGTCGACGGCCTCGATCGTCTCGCCCGTGCTGGCCTCGCCCGTGCTGGCCTCGCCCGTGCTGGCCTCGCCCGTGCTGGCCTCGCCCGTGCTGGGCTTAACCGTCTTGGCTGAGGCCATCTTGGCCTCGATGGCTGATCTCAAGTCCGCCAGGCTGAGCTTGGTGATCACCTCGGTGTCCGCACGAGTCGCGGCCGACTGGGCAGCTGCGTCCGGCCCGGTGATCCCGGCGCCCGGCACTTCTGCCCCGGTCGTCCCGCCCTCAGCCTCTGTCCCGGGGCCGGGCCGGGCCTGCGCGCGGGTCTCGGCCTCAGCCCCGGGCTCGACCCGGACGTCAGTCGCAGCCTTCGTGTCGGCTCCAGCCTCCGTCGCGGCCCTAGCGTCGGCGGGCTGGACTGGCTCGGCTTCGTCTTGCCCGGCGTCGCCCCGTTGCCCCTCCGCGGGCTGGCTGTCCGCCGGGCCGCCCGCCGGGGCGCCGGCCGTCCCGGCCTCGCCGGCCCCGGATGCCGTCTCAGCGTCGGTCGCCGGTTCTGCCCCGTTGCGGGTGCCCTCACCCGCCTGAGCCGGGACGGTAATCGTCTTCAGGAAACTGTCAAGCGGCGCCTTCTGCGCGGACGCCCGGCGATGCAGCCACACCGGCAGGACCACGGTCTCGGCGTCGGTAAGGATGTCGGGCCGGTCCTCGCCGGACGGGCCGAACACTGAACGGCGCGACCGTTTCCGCGCGGCTGG
>Ga0187863_10002607_pt1 | contig 13649 bp, 9 predicted proteins | sample June2016WEW_11_1_FD_132975 | JGI IMG/M metagenome (GOLD analysis project Ga0187863, IMG submission 132975) | Peatland microbial communities from SPRUCE experiment site at the Marcell Experimental Forest, Minnesota, USA - June2016WEW_11_10 | ecosystem: Environmental > Terrestrial > Soil >... | reverse complement strand
GGCTGACTTCGGTCTCGTCCTCAGATGCGCGGAACCGGTTGAACAGAGAGTTGATGGCAGAGTCGCCCCAAGCAGACGCGAAGCGCTCGGAGACCATCGAGAGAATAGCCGAGCTTCCGTGTTGGCTCTTGCAGTATGGCGGTCCACCTCGCTTGATCGCGCAAAAGATCGCGCAACAGATTGACCGTCATCTTGCCGAAGTGTGACGACGGACAAACGAACGAACGAGCGAGAGAAGAGTTCGTCATCACGGAACGCGAAGATGAAACGTATTGTCGAGGCCGCAGCGATCAAGACAGAAACAAACCAGACAGAAATAAATATGCAAGCAGAGATGGCCAGACTCGCACACGCCCACGCGGGCATAGCTAGAATCGACCCGATGCACCGCTGCGTGCCCCTTCCGCATTCTGCGCTCCTCCCGGTGATGGGTAGTTCGGTGCGGTTAGAGACCAACAGTTCCAAGCTTCTGAGGCACATGGTTGAACTGTTCGCGCAATATGATGGAGAACCGAACGGCAGTCCTAGCTTTCACTGGCGGATTGTCGTCGACCCCGACGTAACGTTCAGCCCGCTCTGGCCTCGGAGATCAACGTTTTCCGACGACGGACTTCGCTTTGCCCAATTCGGACACAGGAATTTTATAGCAGTGGATCTCGAAGCCCGAGAAGCAGTCGCGTTCGTCGCAGAAGGGCTGCTCGAAGACGCGCCGGGATTCACCAGCCCTTTTATTGACACATTGTTTTATATGACGAGCGGTAGCCTGGGCCTGGTTCCGATCACAGCCGCGTGTGTCTCTTCGGGGACCAAAGGTCTTCTCGTTATGGGCGCTCCAAATCAGGGCAAGACCACGGCGAGCTACCTTGCCACCCAGGGCGGGCTCACGTTTCACGCCGATCAGTCGGTGTTTCTGGAAATGGCAAGCGGCGAATTGCGGGCCTGGGGCGACTTTGTTCCCATCGCATTTCGGCCCGAGACGATTCAATTCTTGCCCGAGCTTGCCTCTCGGACCCGTACGTTTTCGTATTGCGATTTCACTTTTTTCTATATGGACAAACAAAGGCGGGATTCGGCGCTGCCAGGCTTTGTAGCGCCAATCTGTTGCGTTGTTCTTGAAAGGGATTCCGCTGCCGTGCCACGTCTGGTGCGCCTCGCGAAGAGTGAGTTTTCCAGTTCTCTCTCCAAGTACGTCGCATTCAAAGACGACGACCAATTCGAAGAGCCGTGGTCGAAGATTCTTGCGACTCTGGCGCTTGTACCGGCTTACCAACTTACCTATGGCAGCGATCCGGCAACCGCAGCGCCATTTCTTGCGCATTTGCTTACTCGTCATGACGTGTAAGGGTCCGTTCGGTCAGATCGATCCTAAGACAGGACTTCCGCAATGCAAGCCTCTGGCAGCATGATTTGCCCGGTCGAGACTCCCCAGTTGCTTCGGCACGCCGTTTGGAAGATGTGGACCGAAAGAGTGTTGCTGGCCCTTTTGCTCGTCTTGTTCGCTGTCAAGGGATTTATTCCCGCCTGGAGCCACCTGGATTCCGATTTTGCCAACTACTATTTAGCCGCCCATCTTTATCGCGAGCACTACCCGGTCGAACGAGTCTATGAGTGGACATGGTTTCAGCGGCAAAAGGATCATCTAGGACTGGAGCGCCCTCTGGTCGGCTTTATCCCGTCGACTTTGCCTTCAGTTTTTCCAATTCTGCCTCTTTCGTCGCTTCCTCCGTTGCAAGCTAACCGCTGTTGGCTAGTGATCAGCCTTGGGAGCCTGTTTCTGGCTGTTGCCGTTCTGAAGAGAGTCACAAGTCTGACCTGGCGGCGCATTGGTGTACTTACTTTCCTGGCCATAGCTCCACTCCATACCAACTTTCTTTTGGGGCAGGTTCATGTATTGATGTTGCTGTTGCTGGTGCTGGCAGCCTGGTTGTATTTCAGAAATTGTCCCTTCTTGTCCGGAACAGTATTGGCGGCCGCGGCCGCCATGAAGATATACCCGGCATTCTTTCTGTTGTTTTTTCTGGTGAGGAGACAGTGGCGAGCGGCGGCCGGTCTGGTGTGCGGTATGGCCGGCGCCTTGTTGCTTTCCATCCTCCTTTTTGGAGAGAACGCTTTTCGCATATATTTCCGGGAAATCCTTCCTTCGGGCCTCCGAGGCGAAATCATTGATCCCTACGCCACGGCATGGGATTCTTTGAATGCGCTGCTCCGCCGGCTCTTCATCTTTGAGCCTGAACTTAACCCCGTGCCCGTGGCGCATCTACCGACTCTGTATGCCCTGCTGCATCCGCTTCTGCACTCTTTGATCCTTGTAGTTTTCCTATGGGGGATCGGCTTCAGGAGGGCCAGCGCGTCCCGGCAAAAGCTGGAATGGGCGATTTACTGCTTTCTTCTTCTGCTCCTCTCTTCGGAACCCCTGCCCTACCATTTCATAATTCTGATTCTGACGGCGGTCCTGTCCGTCGACTACCTTATGGCGCAAAGGCAATCAAGCTGGGCATTAGCGGTCGTCGTGTTTTATACGCTCGCATGCCTCCCCTTTGATCGCGTATACCGTGCAAATCCTCAGGGCTGGCAGGCACTGCTTTGTTTTCCCCGCCTCTTTTGCATGGTCCTGTTTGCCGGAACGCTGCTAGTGATTCTGATCTCAACCGCGGAAGATTCGTTCGCGAGCCGGCTTCGGTTCCGCTCTCTGGCTTGGGCAGCGCTGGCACTGATTGTCTTGACCACGGGAGGATTCGTTCTGGACCGCCGACACCTCGCCGGGCAATTCGATAATTACGCCACACGCGTAACCACTTCAGTTGGCTCGGCGATTGCAGTCAATCCTGTCGTAACCGCCGACGGCATCTGGTTTGGAGCCCTGGTTCCGAAGTTTACTTCCGCGCAGGATGCTTACGAAATTCACCGTTTGCATGCCGGTGTGATCAGCTCGTATGGAGGCAACGGCGATTGGTTTTATCCAGCGTCTACGATCGACGGTTCTGCCAGTTGGGCAGAGGTTGCGTCAAAAACTGGTTCGCGGATTATTCGCTTTGATCCTTCGGGCGTCCCGACGAACAGCGGGACCCTGACCACGGAAGCCGTCGATGCTCAGCAACCAGTCGTTTCGGCGCGTGGAGAACGGCTGGCATACATTCGCGAAGTTCGGGGTCGCGGCAGTCTTTGGATTCGTCCGATTGTTGGACAAGCTGGCACACCTCAGTCCAATCCTGACCACGAACTGGCCGGGCCTCAGTATGACGTGCGCGAAGCGGCGTTTTCTCCCGACGCAGAACTTATCTTCAGTTCAGCGCAGCGAGAGCGATATCGTCTCTATTCCGTCGACCCGCAATCCGGAAACGTCGCCGAGCTGACATCGGTTACGTGTTCTGCGCGTTACCCGGCTCCTTCGCCCGATGGACAGTGGATCGCCTACAGTTGTGAGCGCGGCGGAGTCTGGCAACTCATGGTCATGAACCGCTCCACTGCCGAACAGCGCCAACTTACAAACAGCGATTGCAATTCGATAACCCCCGCGTGGCTGCCCGATTCCAGAAGTCTGATCTACGCGACCGATTGCGGCCGCGCCTTGGGGATCACCGCGTTATCGAAGCTCAGCGTCGTACCTTAGTGTGCCTTCATATGCGCGAACTGATGCAAGATCGACCGTCAAGCCGGGTTGCCACGAGGGTTCCAGTGGAACCTTGGCCGTTGCCGACGAGTTCGCCAAGACTCACGTTCCTTGTCGTAGCGCTGTCGTGCATTTTCGTTTATTTCCAGGTATTTGTTCTTCCCAGCACTCCTCGTGTGGCATCCGGCGATCAGGCCATTTATCTGCACGACGCAACCCGAATGCTGAATGGCGAAATAATCTATCGTGACTACGACCACTTCACTTTCCCCGGCACTGACGTCGTCTATGCCGCGTTGTTCAAGTGTTTTGGCGTGCGCGCCTGGATCCCGCAAGCCATGCTCGTTGTACTTGGAACATCGATGGTATGGCTCATCATCTTTGTTTCTCAAAAGCTGATAAGTGGATCGTCGGCTTACTTGCCGGCCCTGTTGTTTATCACTCTGCCTTTTTCCAGCTATCTTGATGCCACGCATCACTGGTTCAGTCTGGTCGCGACGATGGCAGCGCTCGCAATTCTGCTCGAAGCGCGAACCCCCACGCGACTCGCTTGGGCGGGCGCACTGGTGGGAATCGCAACCTTCTTTACCCAGTCGATGGCCCTCCTCATCGTGGGCTTCGCTGTCTTCCTGCTGTGGGAGCGTGTTCGGACGAGTGAGGCCTGGCTTGAGTTGTTAGGGAAAGAGGCCTCTCTTGGGGCAGGTTTCCTGGCGACAATCGCTGCTTGTCTTGCATATTTTGTGTGGACTGTAGGAGCAAGACAGATCTTCTATTACACCGTCACATTCGTGGCGAAATATTACCCCTCAGACTGGTTCAACAACTGGCGCGTTTACCTGACGGGGCGCCCGCAGCTTCACGCCTGGGCGACCTGGTTCGATGGGCCTGCATTTGTCCTGATTCACTTGATCGTTCCACTCGTCTATGTTGTTTTCTTTGTCGTCTACGCGGTCAAGATGCGCAAGCAACCTTCCCCTGTTACCCGCCGGCTGGTCCTAGTCAACATCGCTGGATTGTTTCTCTTTCTCACAATCGCGTCCGCTCCCGCCTACAGCCGCCTCTATGCGGTTTCGCCCCCGGCACTTGTGATTCTGGTTTGGCTCCTCAAGTCGTTCCCTGGGGGTTCCCGGGCGTTGTTGAAAGCGGCTTGGGTCGCGGTTTTCATTATGTTGATGGCACGACCGCTGCTGATGCAAGTCCGCTGGAAAGCGTACCTCGACCTTCCCACTGGCCGCACTGCATTCTACGATCCGTTGCTGTACGAAAAGTGCAAATGGATGTCGGAGCGAACTCACCCTCTCGACTATTTCTTCGGCGATCATTTGCTGTCGTTCACGCTTCAGTTGCGCAACGCAGGCCGGATTCCATTCCTGCGTCCCACGGACTACACGCGTCCCGAGGAAGTCGCGGACGCCATTGAAGGACTAGACAAGTACCATGTGCGCTTCGTCAGCTGGTATATCGGGTTGGATCGTGAGAACGATGCAGCGCGCCATCCGGAAGGCAATCATCTAGCTCCCATACGGCTATATCTTCGGGAGCACTACCACGTAGCTCAGACTTTCAGCAACGGGGATCAGATTTGGGAGAGAAATCCCTGACTAGGCGCAAATTGGATCAGACCGATCGGCCTCGCTCTCGACGGATAATAGACGTGCTGTGTTTCTTACCGGGAACCACTTGTCTTTCCATCCCAGAATTGGAGCCTCAATGTACTTCCAGGAGAAGCTTGCAAGTAGGATTGCTCCCACCGTTGCAAGACCTCCGGCAAGAATGGCCAGCTTAAGGCTCGACGTGATCGCATCTGGTCCGAACCATCGGATAATCATGAGCTGAACCACTACGTACGTCGGCAAGTGAATCAGATAGGTCGTGTAGCTCACCTTTCCCAAGTAGACAGCACCTTTGGACCGGAGCACATACGACACGTACCCAAGCTCAGCACCCCAGCGGGCAAGTGCTCCGACGAACGATGCACACGATGCGGCAAGCAACGAGAAGCCGAAAACGCTGAAGGCCCATGTGGTCCGCACATCCACGCCGCGACTTACTCCGCAGATGGCGGCCAAAGCGATCAGGGCAATCGGGAAGACAATCGCTGTTGAAATCAATCCCCGATCGAGGGCTTTCCTCGTCACGCGGCCGTTCTCCAATCCCCAGCACAGTAGTGCGACGCAGCCTCCTGCCGCCAAACTGTCAAACCGAAAGATGAAGCCGATACTTTCCTGAATGTGCGGAGTCGTGTGTGCCAGCCCGCGGAGGAGTGGGCACCCCAGCAGAGGCGCGATCGAACAGAGCAAAATCACCCGCCGGCTTCCCTTTAGCATAATCGGAGCCCAGAGCAAGTAGAAGAGCTCCTCCACCGACAGCGACCAGTAGACTCCAAGGCAGTCCTTGAACTGGAGCAGAGAATACTTGGTGGGTTGAAGCGCGCCCAGTGGGTCAGTTGGCGATGCAAGCAAAAGTCGACGCACCGCGAGTTGTATCAAGCCCGGTTTGGCTGAGGATAAAAACAGTGCGTTACCAACGATCTCCCGATAGTTCAAGCGTTCCGCGTGCGCCAGCGCAAAAGCAATGATGAGCCCTAACGCCAGGTAGTACGGTGGGAAGATTCGGAGGGTTCGACGCCAGTAGAAAGTCTGGAAGGCGCCTTCCTTATGCCGCAAACCAATCAAGATGCCGGTGATGAGAAATCCCGAGATGGCGAAAAACAGGTCAACGCCGAACCGACCTAGCCCCAGAAAATTGCTAAGACGGCTGGAGGGAGGCAAGGAATGCGCAGCCAGGACGCCGAGAATGGCGAGCGCTCGAAGTCCGTCTAACTCCTTGATTCGACCCATGACGAGTCTTTCGGTCGAGCAGTCCGTTCGGCGGCCGCTAGGTGCAAGTCGGTGCCGTTTCGGGCTGAAGCCTTTTCGCGTCCACGCTCGGTTTTGGCAATTTCACGATGTTCTTTAGCTGTCGATTAATCCACAGTTCGATCGGAAAACTGTAAAAGTCAAAATTCAGGCGGACCCGCGCCGGATATGCCGTGAGGTGCTGAACCGCCTTGGCAAAACGTCCGTGGCCGGTTGTGGCGATGGGCTCGCGATCGAACGCGATCCGCAGGTAATCGCGCATGGTCTGCACGCGCTGGTGATCGCTGCCTTTGAGCCAGGGCAGAACGGTGTATCGCGGAAAATAATCCGCCCAGCCTTCGAGAGTCTTCGGAACTTCGATCCCCAGCTGAGCCGCCCTATGGAAAATTGGCGAACCTGGGTACGGAGTGAAAATATTCGTCCAGAACTCTGCGCCCGGGAATTTTTGGCAAATGTCCATCATAAAGTTGACTGTCTCGCGTCGTTCTTTCGGTCCTTCTCCAGGAAATCCAAAAATAATGTTGAACGACGGGATTACGCCCGCCTTGATGCAGCGTTCCGTGGACTGGTAAATATCTCCGAGAACCTGGAAATCTTTGTTCATCAACTTCATGACGGTAGGAGATGCGGTCTCGATTCCCTGGCAGATTTGGTGTAGCCCCGACCGGCGCAACAGCGTCAACTCGCCAATGCTGAGGCGCGCGGTCAGATTGGTGGTGGCTTGCACACTCCACTTGAAATTCGCGCCTGCCCGAATCAATCCCTCCGCGATCTTCAGCGACCGATCAAGGTCAACCAGAAAGTTGTCGTCCGCCATCCACAAAAGTTCGAGCCGGTAGCGTCGCGTGAGTTCGACAGTTTCCTCGACCACCTGTTCGACGGGTAGCGCGTTCCACTTACGGCCATAGACTCCAGCGTTCGTGCAATAGGCGCAATTGAAGGGGCAGGCCAGGCTCGAGACATACATGGCCCAGCGTCTGCCGCAAATCTTTTCGTAAGCGTCGAAATCGGCAAGATGGTAGGCCTTGGCCGGCATTTCCTCGAGCCTTTTCAGCGGCCGTTCGGCCGTGAAGTGAAGCTTGCCGTCGATTTTGAATCCGATACCAAGAACATCCGCCAGGGAAGCGTCGTCGCGTAAGCGGTCGGCGACCGCGAGCATACTTTCTTCCCCTTGGGCACGAACCACAATGTCCACGTAAGGCGCTTCGAGGGTCTGGGTAGGCAGCAGCGAAGGGTGCCATCCCCCAAGAATGACTGGAAAACTCGGATCCCATTCCTTGATCGCCCGCGTAACTTCAACCGTTTCGCGGATCATGGGCCCAGTGACCAGGGAAATGCCCAGGCACAACGCGTCTTTCACTTCCTCCATAATCCGCTTCTTGTAGTCGGGAGTAATCGACGCGTCGATAATGCAGATCTCGTATCCCGCCTCCAGCAGTGGAGTCGAGATTGCCAGGATCCCCAGCGGAGCGGTGGCCTCGATGCTCGAAAACGATGCGACGAAGAATACGATTTTTTTTGACGATTTCACTGATGGGCCTTTCGTCGCGTCACGCCTAAGTCACAACTCGAAGTGGAAAGAAACCCAAAGTACCAACTGGCTGCGCGACATTTGTCTCAGAATTGTCAAAACTCTGCAAAATCCAGCGGTCTGAAAACGGCTGCCCGCAAGATCATTCGGCCTAACACTCAGGACGCTTTCTTCGACCGATACGACCCAGTCGGCCATGGAACGGAGGAAGCAACTTGCCGGTTCATTCGGTTCCGCCACCGCCAGCGGGGAATCTCGGCTACATAGCGCAACTGCGCCAAGGCATAACAAATGCTTCGCCGGAACAGGCGTTGCCGTCTCCGCCAAGTCCCGTTCCAGACCAGCGAAGGAGTATCTCTTATGGACAAAGCCATGCGCATGAGGCGCGAGAACGACGACCGATGGTGCGTCCGGGGTTCATGCGCTTGCGATGCGCTTCTGTACTGGTGATGAAGAAATAGAGCGAGTTTTGACTGAGGGAACAAATTGAACTCATAGACGGGAAGTCCACCCAGAGCCCAAGCCCGCGCGTAATTATCGATCCATATGCGCGGTCCCGGACGAATCTCCCGACCCCAACCTTGAACCACCTTGGGGATGGGCGCAGCAAAGAGACGGGCCGCCATTTCCGTTACGATTACCACAAACTCTCGCAACACTGTGCTGTCGGCGGCCCTCCGCTCGATCCCACTCCACAGCTCGAGATCTGACGCTCGCCGATGAAGAAAATATCCGATCTCAAGCAGGGCAGAGATTCGTATCCATTGCGTGAAAAGATGATGGCACGCGTGCAGCACCTGCAGAAGAAAAGCATCCTCATCAACTTGAGCAGGAAAAGCGAGGCCGCTCCAGTGTTTCGTTTGGGCTTGCTTGACTGAGAATAATTTCGGGATGCCATGCACGCCGTGCATATCGTCGTCCCAGATCTCGGTGTGCAATTCGACCGCGTGGGGCGCGTGCGGAGAATATTGGCCCTCGCCGTGCGACGGCGTTTTTCCAGAGCTGACGAAGATAGATTCCTTGGTTGAGCGAGAGACCTGCGATTGGTAGCCAATACTGGTCAGCACGCGGGATGCGGCGGGCAAAGACTGTTCATCGACGAGGTAATCGAGGTCGGCTTGATGCCGAAGAGTGGCACACGGACAGAATTGAGGAACAAGCGAGAAACCCTTGATCACCATGTATGGCACGCCGGCATCATCAAGCTTGCGATTGATGGCGTCGAACCGCCGCACCATCTCCTCGATTCGCAACTTATTGCATGCGAAGTTCCGTTCCAGACGAAACAACACGGACGGCGGCACGCTCCTGCTCGCGTCTTCGTCCTTGAGTCTCTGCAGAAAGTAGAAAGCCAACCCAGCGTCATCCAGCCACTGAAGAATATGTTCCCACTGGTGCGGAGTGAACTTCTCAATCACGCTGAGTCGTGCGCCGTGGTTGCTGGAAAAACTCAGGAATCCAACCACCGCTTCCGCTGGAGTGTTCTTCACGGCTCAGTTCTCCGAAGGCGGTGATTCGTGCCGCCGGAAGTGGCAAATTAGGATTGCGGGCAATCTGCAGGCTGCTGCGAAGGAGTCCGACTTTCCGGCGCGCTCAAAAATTGATCTTTCTGGTTCGCCCAGCCACAGAGTTTCATGCGTCTTGCACTCAAGGCCGTTCCGGCCAAACACCCGAACGATTTCGTCGGCTGTGCGGGGATGAGTCTCGATCTGAATCGCCGTAGCGCCGGATCGAAAACCAACCCGCCAACCCCGCGCATACGCTTCAAAGTGAAGGTCGGTCACGAAGACATCGGCGCCCGCTTTGGTCACGCGCCCTAGTTCGCGAGCCGCCGGTTCCAGATCGTGGACATGGCTCATGGCAAACGAGCAGACCGCCAGGTCAAAGCAGTCGCTTGGTAGCGGGAGACTGTTGCAATCCGCTCGGGCGAGCCGCCCTCGGATCGCAGGTTTCTCTCCCGCAACTCGCAGCATCGCGCTCGAGTAATCGATCCCCACTCCTGACGCGCAGCCCTGCTCCATGAGTTTTTCCAGCCAGCGTCCTGTGCCGCAGGCGAGATCCAGTGAGGATTTGCCATGGAGGTCCGTCAGCAGAGCCGACAAATATCGTTCTTCGCGCGCCAGGAGTGGATTCGGAGCATGATCATAGCTCGGAGCCCACCATTCATACCCCTCTGCTGCGGAGACGATGCGAGACTCGCCTAACGCAGAAGGCTCATCCACCGCGGAAGCGGCATCAATCTTAATTGCGGCCCTCATAGGCTCTCCGCCTTCGGCTTTCGCAGTTCGATGACCTGCTGCATCCACTTCAGTTCGAGCGGCGCTCCATACACACCAAGTTGATAACGCCAGCTGCTTAGCGCCTTCAGGGCCAACCGGCCCCAGTTCGGCAAACGGATGTCCTGAACCGTCGGCCAGCGCGACGAGACCACCAGCTCAAAATTGTCGATCAACTGTTTCGTGGTCGGCCGCAGCCAGGGCGTCTGCGGATCTTTCTGAGTGGCAAAACGCTGCCAATGCTCGGTAGCCCACTCATCCGGAGTGGTTGGAAACTGGACTTTATCCTCCACGTCGCCATACATGCGAGCACGTTGCGGCACAGGCGTGTAGTGCTCGACGATGATCTCCGCGTCGGGATTCAAGCGCTTCAGCTGCCGGATAAACCCGATGCAGTCGCGGGTGTCGCCTTCCGGATCTTTTGGATTTCCAAAGATGATGGAGAATTCAGGGATAATCCCAAACCGCCGAATGCGCGAGGCCAGCGCCAGCGTGTCTTCCGCGCGCAGATCTTTGTTCATCTCCTTCAGGATTGCGTTCGAACCCGATTCCGCTCCAAAGAAAATCATGGTGCAGCCGGCGCGTCGCAACGCTTCTAACGTGCCGTCTGAATACTTCATCATGGTGTCGGCGCGGCCTTCGCACCACCAGCGCAGATTGAGGGGTGCCATGCGATCCGCGAGTTCGCGGGTGTGGTCCTCACGCAAGAAAAAATTGTTGTCGTAGAATTGTACGGCGTCGACTCCGTAGGTTTTGACCAGATGTCGCAGCATGCCCTCCGTGCGGGAGGGTGACTCCATTTTTTGCCGGCTGCCGGAAAATGTCACCACTCCGCAGAAGTTACAGCGGTAGGGGCACCCCAGGCTCGCCTGATGCACGGCCGTCCGCCGCCCCAGAAAAGTGGGCAGTAGGTATTGCTCCGCGGGCAGTCGATGATATGGATACGATGGAAAATCATCGAGCCCTCTCATGGGGCGCTCTGGATTGTTGCGCACTGTGCCGTCCGGCATCTTGTAGGAGAGTCCGGCAACATCCTTGGCATCGCGCTGCCCGCGAATCACCTCCAGCAGTTCGAGGAACGTCAGCTCTCCCTGGCCGCGCACCGCATAGTCCACATAGTTCGCGTTGAGGGCGGCGGCCGTGTAGTTGGAGGCGAAGTAACCTCCCCAAACGATCGGCAACCCCGGAAATCGGGAACGAATTTCGCGGCAGCTCGCCACCGCGCCCACGGTCTGCGGCCCCGGCATCACAGTAACTGCAAGCAGTTCGACTCTATGTTCCTTGAGGATGGCGATGAGGCTGTCGGTGGGGTGAGGGTCCAGGTTGCCGTCGACGATTACGTATTCTTCCTTGCCCTCGACCATTGCAGCGAGCGAGAGGATCGATAGCGGAAATCGGCGATTACGCGGCCTGGTCGCCTTCGGATTGTAGAAAAGGATCATTTCTCCGGCACCAATCGCACCACTGTTGCGGGAGCAGACGAACTCATTCGTGTGAGACTGAATACGGCGGCAACGATAGCAACTGCGGGGCTGCCATTTGTCTCAGTTTTGTCAAAATTCTGCAATGTTTGAACTGCGGCAATCTCGCAGAGTTTGTGGCACTCCTCATTCGCTTGAAACCGTGCGTGTCAGCTGCCCCAAAGTGACAGACATTTGACAATCCGATGACAAATCTCCAGGGCCGCCAACCTAGAGTCTTGTAGCCGAAGTCTCCAAAAGTGAAGCACTTTGTCCGGGACGAACAAAGTCGTTTTGTTCTATCCGCCCTACGACGGCCCGCCGTTGGGCGCACCCTTATCCCTGCTTTGTCTTGCATCCCCGTTGCTGCAGGCAGGTTTCGAAGTGAAGCTCGTCGATAATCTGCTTTCCCCGGATTACGAGAAGACCATTCTGCGCGAATCGCAAGACGCTCTTCTGCTCGGCATTTCCGTCCTGACAGGTCCTCATATCGGAGCCGCGGTGCGAGTCTCTAAGTTGGTCAAAAAACTGTACCCAACCTTGCCGATCGTGTTCGGCGGATGGCACGCCAGCCTGGCCACGCGGCAGACGTTGCGTGAGCCGTTCGTGGATGCGATTGTGCGAGGTCAGGGTGAACTGACCCTGCTCGAACTCGCTCAGCGAATCGCAAACCAGCAAGACTGGCACGGCATCCGTGGCCTGTCTTTCAAAGATGAGGATGGAAGAATCGTTCACGAACCGGAACGGCCCGTGGCGGACATCAATACGCTGCCTGCACCCGCGTACGACCTCGCCGACCCTGGCATTTACGCTGGTGCCGACGGCGTGCGGCGACTGGCCTACACCAGCAGCGTGGGCTGCCCCTACCAATGCAATTACTGCACCGACCAAGTGTTCTACAAGCGGCGTTTCAACGCCTATCGGGTTGAGCGGGTTGTCAGCGAGCTGGCCGAATTGGTTCCGCGCTACAACATCCAGCACGTACCTTTGTTCGACTCTAACTTCCTGGTTGATCGCAAGCGCGCCGTGGCGATCGCCAAGGGAATCATTGCCAGCGGAGTACGTTTTCAGTGGGACTTCCAAACCTCCACTGATTTCCTTGCACTGATGAGCGATGACGACGTGCGCTTGCTGGCCGCAAGCGGCGTGCACCACATCGGATTCGGCACTGAGTCGGCCTCCCAGGAAGTGCTGGCCCTGATGAACAAGCGCTTTCAACACATGGACCAGATGGTCGAGACCGCTCGCAAGACGCACCTGGCGGGGATTCATGTCGTCTTCAACATCATTCTCGGCTACCCCGGCGAGACCGAGGCTCATCGTCAGCAGACGTTTGAGAAGATGAGCGATATCGCCAAAGAGTATCCCAACATCAGCTTCTCGCCCAACATCTTTACGCCGTATCCGGGGATTCCCATCTGGCCACAACTCAAGGAAATGGGAGTCCGCGAACCTCAGTCGCTCGAAGAATGGGAGACCCTTGCTCTCGGCACGAACGTTCTGCCCTGGCTGCGCGGAGAAGAGCTGCGAAGGCTGCGCCGAAGTCTGGAGTACTTCCTGCTGAACAACCAGATTCGAAAGGTCACGAGAAAGATTCCATGGGCACGGCGGAGTGTGCAGCGGATGCTTGGAGCGCCCGTCCGTTGGCGAATCGGTAGAAGCAGCTACTCGTTTCCGTGGGAATTGTGGTTGTCGCGCGCGGTGGAGAAAGTCGTCACTCGCCGTTCACTTTTGACCGGGCAACCCCTGGTCGAGCGTACGCAGGAAGTGTGCTGAGCGATTCTGGGACAACGAATTAGGACGACGAATTAGGGACAACGAATATGGCGGACGTACTGCTGACTCATTCGTATCATCTTTACTACGACCGCAAGCAAATGCGGAAGATGCAGCCGTATCCTCCGCTGGGCACGC
>Ga0187863_10002606_pt1 | contig 13649 bp, 16 predicted proteins | sample June2016WEW_11_1_FD_132975 | JGI IMG/M metagenome (GOLD analysis project Ga0187863, IMG submission 132975) | Peatland microbial communities from SPRUCE experiment site at the Marcell Experimental Forest, Minnesota, USA - June2016WEW_11_10 | ecosystem: Environmental > Terrestrial > Soil >... | reverse complement strand
CCGGAGCGAATGCGACGGCAACCGAGGAACCTGCTTTTGTCCCTCGTTGCAAACCAGCCGCTGCATTAAACTTCAATCAGATGCCAGCTCGCTGCCTTCTTTACTACATCACCGACCGCGCCGCCTTCCCCGGAGACGAACTTTCCCGCCGGCGTCACCTCTTGGAAAAAATCTCCGGAGCTGCCCGCGCCGGCGTCGACTACATCCAACTCCGCGAAAAAAATCTTCCCACACGCGAGTTGGAATCCCTGGCGAGAGAAGCGATGCATGCAATCTGCGAAGCACAAAAACTGGCAGCTAACAGTCGGCAACCGGCGACCGCCCTCCTCATCAACTCCCGCACCGACGTCGCGCTGGCCGTCGAAGCCGACGGCGTCCACCTCCGCTCCGACGACGTCTCCCCACAGGAAGTGAGATTAATTTGGAAAACGTGTGGGCGCGGGCGACTCGCCCGCGTGAACTCACCACAAGCTCCAATTGTCGCCGTCTCCTGCCACTCCCCAGCAGACGTAGCCAAAGCGGCCGCTAGCGCCGCAACCTTCGCCGTCTTCGCCCCCGTGTTCGAGAAAAAAGACGCACGCCCCGCCGGTCTCAGCCTGCTCAAGGAAGCCTGCCAGGCAAGCATTCCAGTTCTGGCTCTGGGTGGGATCACTCTGGCCAACGCCTATGCCTGCCTGGAAGCCGGAGCCGCCGGCATCGCCGCTATCCGCCTCTTTCAGGGCAACGACATCTCCGAACTAGCGCAACGCCTGCGCTCGCATAGCGGGGAGTGAGAGATCCGAGGGTGCCCCATTTCTCGCGCGTTCTGTGCGCGAGAAATGAGGATTTTCAAGGGTGAATACAAAAAGGACTTCTATCCCGTCCACTTCGCCCCCGTCTTCAGCACCTGCATCACTTTCGCCAGCCGCCGCTTCCTCGTCTCTTCCTGCTTTGCGGCCGAAATCGAAATCGCTATCTCCTTTTTATGCGTGAACGCCAGCTCGTCCCACCGCTCCTGCGCTTTCCTGCTTTTCGCCAGCTCTCGTTTCAGTTCCGCCGGAGCCTCGACCGTTCGCGCTTCCGCATCGCGTTCCATCACGACGTCAACCGTGTCTCCCGGCTTCACGCCCGCGCCCTGGCACAGAGTCTTGTTCACCGGCATCATGCGGACATTGCCGCAGGGCATGAGTGACGAGCGAAACGGGAAGCCGTTGATCGTCCCCCGTATGGGCACACGGGCCCGCGTTCCAAAATACTCGATCACATCGACCGGCGGCATGATCGCCGCGACCACGCCCGCCTCTCGCCCCTGAATCTTCGCCTGAAACCGCAATTTCTTCTCTGCCATCTCAATCCCTCCACGCCATCGCTGGTAAACTCTACCCCTGTACCGCACATGCGGCAACCGCCATGACGCTCCCTGCGACGGAATCAAAACCCGCAGCCCAGGCCGCACGCGAGCTAACTCTCGTCGTCATCCCCGCAGCCTGGTTCCTGATGGGCTCGGACGCGGGCCAAGACTGTGAACGCCCCATCCATCGCGTCTGGGTCGACGCCTTCCAGTTCGCCGCCACGCAAGTGACCAACTCCGAATACGCGCGTTTTCTCAGCGCGACTGGAACCCCGCCGCCTCCGTTCTGGAATGACCAAAACTTCAACCATCCTCAGCAGCCAGTAACGGCAGTCTCGTGGTATGAAGCCGCGCGCTACTGCGAATGGATGAGTTCGCAAACCGCTCGCGCCTACCGCTTGCCCACCGAAGCAGAGTGGGAACGCGCCGCCCGCAGCGGCCTCGAACAAAAACAATTTCCCTGGGGTGACGCTCCGCCGCAATCCCTCCCCGACTACGCCTCGCGCTGGCAGACGGGACCCGAGCCCGTGGCTCGCCACACCCCCAACGCATTCGGCCTATACGACATTTGCGACAACGTCCACGAATGGTGCAGCGACTGGTACGATCCGAACTATTATGCGATTTCTCCCGAGCGCAACCCGCGCGGCCCGGAGCGAAGTTCGATGAATCCGCAGCGCAAGTCTTCCCGCGGCGGATCCTGGCGCCACCACATTAAAGTCGCCCGCTGCTCGGCACGCTCCAGCATCCCGCCAGAATTTCAGTACGCCGACTATGGATTCCGCGTGGCGTGCGATTGAGTCGATGAAACAATTGAGTAATTGTGTGATTTGGTAATTGAGTAATTGAAAACCAATCAGCCGGCGGCTAGGCTTCAATTACTGAATTACCAAATTTCTCAATTACTAAATTCCTCATGTTCAAAACCGACCTTCTGAAAGACAAGCGCATTCTCATTACCGGCGGCGGCACCGGCCTCGGCAAAGGCATGGCCGAACGATTCCTCGAACTCGGAGCCACGGTCCACATCTGCGGCCGGCGCGAAGAAGTCTTAGAGCAAACTGCCGCCGAACTCTCCCAAAAAACGCGAGGCACAATCCACGCCATCCCCTGCGACGTCCGCAGCCTCGAAGCCGTCGAAGCCATGATCGATTCGATCTGGAAAGAAGCTCCACTCGACATCCTCGTCAACAACGCCGCCGGAAACTTCATCGCCCGCACTGAAGAACTTTCTCCTGGCGCATGGAACTCCGTCATCGGCATCGTACTCATGGGCACGCTGAACTGCACCCTGGCCTGCGGACGCCGCTGGCTCAAGTCCGCTCACCCCGGCACCGTCCTCAGCATCTCCGCCACATATGCGCCGGTAGGCTCGGCCTACGTCGTCCCGTCGGCCGTCTCGAAGGCCGGAGTCGAAGCCCTCACCCGCAGCCTCGCGGTCGAATGGGGCAACCGCGGCGTTCGCATGAACGCCATCGCTCCCGGCCCCATTCCCACGCAGGGCGCATTCTCCCGCCTCATGCCGCGCCCCGAACTCGAAACCCTCGCCCTCGACCGCAACCCGCAGCACCGCTTCGGCACGGTTGCAGAACTCGCGAATCTCGCCGCTTTTCTGGTGAGCGACGGCTCCGCCTACATCAACGGCGAAGTCATCCGCATGGACGGCGGCGAATTCCTGCAAGGGGCCGGAGAGTTCAGCACTCTGGGAAGAGCCCTCACAGAAGAGGATTGGCAGGCGATCAAGCCGCAAAAGAAGAAATAGAACTCATTGCGCCCGCCTTCATAAAGTTTGTCATTCCGACCGGAGCCGGAGCGCCAGCGACGGCGCAGTGGAGGAACCTGTTTTACCGAAATACTTCGCGTCGCAGTCGACTACCGCTGATCCTTCGACGGCATCACAATCGCCTTCAACACAAGATTCACCAGGCTGAGCACAATCGCGCCAATAAACGCTGCGACGAACCCGTGCACCTGAAATCCCGGCACCACCGCCGACGCCAGTTCAAGCATAATCGCATTAATTACGAACCAGAACAGCCCCAGCGTTAGCAGCGTCAAAGGAAAAGTAATAATTTTCAGCAACGCCCCGAGCGTCGCATTGATCAGCCCGATCGCGAGCGCGGCAATCAGCGCCGCCACCGCCCCGTTTACATGTATACCCGGCACTACCTGAGCCACAATCCACACCGCCACCGCACTCAGCACCCAATTCAAGAGCAAGCGCATTCTGATCTCCTCAACATCAGACTCACTATAGGCCCGCCATCAACTCTTGTCATTCCGAGAGCCGCCGGAGCGAAGGCGACGGCAACCGAGGAATCCGCTGTTCGACCTGCCCTCCGGTCACGCTCCCGAAAAATTCATCCCGCATTCGCCGCTCGTCGCCCGCCATACGGTACACTCATCAATTCGACTTCCAGGAGGATTTTCCCATGCCCGACCCCGCACTGAGCGGCTCCGAATTCAAAAAGCAACTCCGCGCCGGACAGCCAAAGATGGGCCTGTTCCTCAACGCCCACAGCCCCACCGTCGGCGAGCAACTCGCGCACAGCGGATACGACTGGCTGCTGGTCGACACCCAGCACGGCCCCATGGGTTACGAAAAACTTTCCGCCATGCTGAGCGGCATCGCCAACGGCGGCGCCAAGTCGCTGGTCCGTGTCGGCGGATACGCCGACCGTCCCGGCATCCAGCAGGCCTTAGACATGGGCGCCGATGGCGTGCTAATTCCCTACATCAACACCGCCGCCGAGGCCCGCGAAGCCATCAGTTGCACCAAATATCCCACGGTCGGCACGCGCTCGGTCTACTTCCCGCAGCGCAGCATGAACAAGGCCGGACTCCTCGGCTACGCCGGCACCTGGAACAACGAAGGCATCGTCGCGCTTCAGGTTGAGACCGCCTCCTGCATCGAGAACATCGCCGAAATCGCCGCCGTCCCCGGCGTCGACATTCTCTTCCTCGGTCAGAACGATCTTTGCATGTCGATGGGCCTCTACAACAAATACGAATTCCCCCACATGTACACCTCGCCCGAACTCGACGCCGCGACGAAAAAGCTGATCGAGCACGCCCACAAGAACAACGTAATCCTGGGCCTGTTCCTGTTCGGCACCGCCCGCGTCGGCGAATTCCTCGAAAAAGGATTTACCTTCATCAGCATCGGCAACGATCTGCACCACGTCCTAACCCAAGCCGGAGCCTACGTAGGAGACATGGAAAAAATCGCCCAAGAAAAAGGGAAGTCGTGGAAGCGCCGCTCCACCGCCCTGTTCTAAGAAGAAACTCGAGGGTGCCCCATCCTTGTCGCGCTTTCTGCGACAGGATGGGGGTTTTGACTTCGATTCCCCCTGTGTTCCTCATTGTCCTCTGTGGTTAAGGCTTTGTCCGCTCCCGTCGCCCCACCAAAGCCCAATGAATTAAAATCACAGCTTCGGCTAACCCAGTGATCCTCACCGAAACCGAAACCCGAGTCCTAGGCTCCCTGATCGAAAAAGACATCACCACGCCCGACTACTACCCGCTTTCCCTCAACGCCCTGGTCAACGCCTGCAACCAAAAAAATAACCGCGACCCGGTGACGGCCCTCGACGAGTCCACAGTCCGCGACGCCCTCGCCTCACTGCAGGAAAAGCGCATGGCCGGGCCCGCGAGCGGCGCCGACAGCCGAGTCACAAAGTTCGAACACCGCCTCCAGGAAGTCTTCAACTTCGACCGCCGCGAAATCGCCATCGTCTGCGTCTTGCTGCTCCGAGGCCCGCAAACTCCCGGCGAACTCCGCAGCCGGACCGACCGCATGTACCACTTCGAAGCGCTCGACGACATCGTCTCCACACTCGACCGCCTCGCTCATCGCGACCCGCCACTGGCCGCGATCCTCCCGCGCCAGCCCGGCACGAAAGAATCCCGCTACATGCACCTGTTCTCCGGCGAACCCCCGGCGGGCTCAGCCGCCGAAAGCCTTTATGTGGCGCGGGCGCCCTCGCCCGCGACTGCCGGCGCAAACTCGACAGCCGATCGTCTGGCAATGCTGGAAGAAGAAGTATCCGGCCTTCGCCAGGAACTCACCGAAGTCCAGCAGCAACTCGCCACCTTCCGTAAACAATTCGAGTAATTCCCCGAGTTCACCCCCGCAGGGCACAGCAAGCAACCCAGCGCTTCAGCCCTGGGCCCACGGAAAAAAGACCAACGGAACATTTCCACCGGCAAAACCGTACAATTATCCAGAGAGAGAAGGAGGTCTCTGGCATGTTCACTTTCCTGCTCTGGTGCATCCTGTTCGTGCTTTGCTGGCCGCTCGCCCTGCTGGCCCTGATTGCTTATCCCTTCATCTGGCTGATCTTGCTCCCGTTCCGCGTTGTCGGCGTAGCCGTCCACGGAGTCCTCGAAATTGTCTTCTTGGCCATCACCCTTCCCTTCCGCCTGCTGGCCGCCCCATTCCGCATCTAATACCCCGTTCTTACATCCTGCGCGAGGCTTGGTCTGTGCGCCTCAGCGCAAAGACCGGCCACAGTCGAAGTGCCTGCTCTGAGCGAAGCCGAAAGGGTCCCTCCCCGATGCGCACTGCAGCATCTCGCGCCAACTCCCACTTTCCCGCTCACCCTGCCATGGTGTAGCCTCTAACCAGCGCCCGCATCATCAGGAGGGACTCATGCGTCGCCGCGAATTCCTCGTTCGCTCCGCCACCGCCGCTGGCGCGGTCTGGCTCTCATCGAAATCCATTCTCGCAAGCCTCGCCAACGCCACGCTCCCCACCAAATTCGCCGCTTCCGACACGGTCACTCTGGGCAGCACTGGCATCAAGACCAGCCGGCTCGCCATGGGCACCGGCACCGTCGGCTCCGAACACCACTCGCATCAGACCGCGCTCGGCGTCAAAGGTCTCTCCGATCTCCTGCTCAACGGCTACGACCACGGCCTGCGCTTCTTCGATGCCGCCGACTCCTACGGGAGCCATCCTCACGTCGCCGAAGCGCTCAAGCACGTGCCCCGCGACAAAGTCACGGTGCTCACAAAATCCTGGTCGCGCGACGCCAACACCATGCGCGCCGATCTCGACCGCTTCCGCCGTGAACTGGGCACCGACTACCTCGACGTCTGCCTCATGCACTGCGTCACCGAAGCCGACTGGACCGACCGCTACCGCGGTGCCATGGACGTGCTGTCCGAAGCCAAACAGAAGGGAATCATTCGCGCCCACGGCTGCTCCTGCCACTCGATCGAAGCCCTGCGCGCCGCCGCGAAGTCGCCTTGGGTCGAAATCGACCTCGCCCGCATCAACCCCATCGGCGCAATCATGGACGCCGATCCCGCAACCGTCGTCGGAGTCCTGAAAGAAATGAAAACAGCAGGAAAGGCGGTTGTAGGAATGAAAATTCTAGGCCAAGGCGCGCTACGCACCCGCCAGGACGAAGCCATCAAATACGCTTTGTCGTTAGGCGTACTCGACGCATTCACCATCGGTGCCGAAAGCAAGCAGGAACAGGAAGACCTGATCCGCCGCATCGCCGACGCGTAGAGATTTTCGAAAAGGAAAACGAAGATGGGTGCCCATTTCTCGCGCGTCCTGTGCGCGAGAAATGGGGATTTTCGACTTGCTCGAAATTCCCTACGTCTCCATCACCCGCAGCGAGGGACTCACAATCAACCGCGCCTCAGTAGCCCTCTGCACATCCTCCGCCGTTAACCCCGGCGCAACTTCCTCCAGCACCAATCCGTCCTTAGTGACCCGGATGTACGCCATCTCCGTCGCAATCGTATCGACGACGTTCACTCCAGTGAGCGGCAGCGTGCACTTCTTCAAGATCTTCGCAGCCCCTTCGCGGGTCGTATGCTCCATCGCCACCACCACCCGCCGCGCCCCCGCGACCAGGTCCATCGCCCCACCCATCCCCTTCACCATCTTTCCCGGGATCATCCAGTTCGCCAGACTCCCCCTCTCATCGACTTCCATTGCGCCCAGCACGCTCAAATCGATATGCCCGCCACGAATCATGGCGAACGAATCCGCACTCGAAAAATAAGAAGTCCCCGGCATCTCGCTGACCGTCTCTTTCCCGGCGTTAATCAGATCCGCATCCTCCGTCCCCTCGACTGGATACGGTCCAATCCCTAGCATCCCATTCTCCGACTGCAGCGTAACTTCCATCCCCGCCGGCACATGATTCGCAATCAGCGTAGGCATCCCAATCCCCAGGTTCACATAGAATCCATCGCGCAGCTCGCGTGCAATCCGCCTAACAATCCGCTCGCGCTTATCGACATCTTTTCCAGGCTTAGTCATAATGAAATTGTCATCCTGAGCGAGGATTTTGCTTCGCTGAAAGCGAAGCAAACCCGCAGTCGAAGGACCCCTGCACTGCCAAAGCCCATCGCTACGGTCGCAGGAAATTCTCCCGATGCCTACCAGCCCTTCCGCACCGTCCTCCGCTCAATCCTCTTCTCGTACAACTCCCCCTTGAAAATCCTCTTCACATAAATCGAAGGCGTATGAATCGAGTCCCCATCCAACTCTCCCACCTCCACCAGATGCTCGACCTCCGCAATCGTGATCTTCGCCGCCGTCGCCATCATGGGATTAAAATTCCGAGCGGTTTTTCGATACACCAAATTTCCCTCGCGGTCGCCTTTCCACGCCTTCACAAACGCAAAATTGGCCGTCAACCCGCGCTCCATCACGTAAGTGCGCCCCTCAAACTCGCGCGTCTCTTTACCTTCGGCAACCATCGTTCCCACGCCCGTCGGCGTATAGAACGCTGGAATCCCCGCCCCCCCCGCGCGAATCCGTTCGGAAAATGTCCCCTGCGGAACCAGATCCAGCCGAACCGTCCCCTTCAGCACCATCTCTTCCAGTAACTTGTTCTCCCCCACGTACGTGCCAATGTGATGCACAATCTGCCCCGCCGCCAGCAGCAACCCGTTTCCCGCGCCGTCGATCCCAACGTTGTTGCTGACGGTCTGCAGATTCTTCGTCCCCTTGCGCACCAACGCCCGAATCAGGTTCTCCGGCATCCCGCACAAGCCGAACCCTCCAATCATGATGGTCGCGCCGTCAAACACGTCGCGGATCGCGTCATCTGCATTGGCTACAACTTTATTCATAAACACCAGCCCACTCTAACGTTAGCGAACCTGCAGCCCTTCATCCTCAGCCAGCCTTGCCTGGCGCGCGTCGAATGTCCAAAACCGTTCGGCCCCCAGCAGAAGCGCGCTTGACACGTGCAGAATGTCGAGGGTCCTAACGCCCGTTGCAGCCGTTTGCCGAAAGGCGATTCGCTGTGCCAATTCATGCACAGTAACCGGCATGGCAACGATCGAGAAGAACCCACCCTGAATGTGCTTCTGCATTTCGGCTCTTGCCGCCCGAATCTCCACCGACGAAGCTTCCTTGCGGAATACGCGCAGCTCCAGCGCATTCGCCAGTTCCAATTCGGTGAGGGGAGTCAAGATCATTGCGGGGCTGGAACGCCGGACTTGCCGGACAGCCCCCGCGGAATGCGCATCCAGACAGTACAGCGAAACCAGGAAACTAGTGTCGGCATATACCTTCAACGCTCGCCTCGCTGCAGCGCCACCAGTTCGGCCCCACTGACTCTCGCTTTTCTCTTCCCGTAGATTGCCTTCAGCATTGCGCCGAAATTAGGGGCCTTGCGCAGCGCCGGGCGCTCCGGCACAAGCCTTGCGATTACCCGCTTGCGCTTCGTAATGGCGATCGCTTCTCCGTCCCGCAAATGGGCCTCCACCAATGGAAATCGATATCGAAGATCGCGGACGCTCATCATCTTCATGTGACACATTATAGCATCACATGTCAACCCAGAGCGTCTTCGCCCACGTTTGAATTGAGCGCGGGTAGTTAACGGATTCTGCAATCGGTCTTCAATTACTCCATTACCAAATTCATCAATCCTCTTTCCGCTTCTTCACCGGACTCTTCCTCAGCTGATGCGCCAGCTCAAACTCCTCCGCCAGTTGCCGGGTCGAGAGGTTTTCCCGGATGTGCGCCAGCCGCTGCTCCACTTTCCACAACGCTTGCTCGATATTCACCTTGTTACTGATCGCAATGTCCCGCCACATCGAATACGGACTCGCCGAAATCCGCGTCATCTCCTGCAGGGCGCGCCCGCCCGCCGGCAGCAGCGGAGCCTCGTCGCCAAACTCCTCCACCAGCGCCGCCGCCAGCGCCGTCGAAATCATCTGCGGAACATGGCTGATCCAAGCACACAACCGGTCATGCTCCTCCGCCGGCAGCATTGCAATCCGCGCTCCAATCGCGTCAATCCATCCCGCAAACTCCGCGAATAACCCTTCATTCAGATTCTGCCCCGGCAGCGGCGCCAGAAACCACACCGCCTTCTGAAACAAATCCGCATCCGCATAATCCACTCCACTCATTTCTTTTCCCGCCATCGGATGCCCCGCCAGAAACCGCTTCCCCGCACTCTTCCCAAACACTTTCACCGCGCGCTCTACGACCGCGGTCTTCGTGCTCCCCACATCGGTAAGCAGCGCCTTCGCCGGAAGCACCGACCCGATTCGTTCAATCAGATCAACAATCGCCAGCACCGGAGTCGCCAGCACAACCACCTGGCTTCCATGCACCGCATCCCCAGGATTCGCCGTTCCCGCGTCGATCGCGCCCCGCATGCGCGCCCGCTCCAGCGTCCCCTCGCGGTCGCAGCCCACAATTCGCCCGGCAAATTTCTTCTTCCGCAGCGCCAGCCCCAGCGACCCGCCAATCAGCCCCGTGCCAATAATCGTGATTTGCCGAATCGCCATAAATCAATTCACCAAGGAGACACAGAGGCACGGAGAAAACGGAACTGCAAAAACTTCCAAAGCGGATCGTAGAGATCGAATTCCCGTTCGGATTTGGAAGCAAAGACTTGCTCTTCTCCGTGCCTCGGTGTCTCCGTGGTGAAAAAGTATTACCCGATCTTCCGCCCCACCGCCGGCGCAATCATCCGCAGCTCATCCATCAGTTTCTCGAACTGCTCCGGAAACAGCGACTGCGCTCCATCCGACCACGCCTTGTTCGGATCGCAATGCACTTCAATCAGCAGCGCATCCGCTCCCGCCGCCACTGAGGCCCGCGCCATCGGCGCCACTTTATCGCGCCGTCCCGTCCCGTGCGATGGATCCGCCGTCATCGGAAGATGCGACAGCTTATGAATGATCGGAATCGCCGAAATATCCATCGTGTTCCGCGTGTAAGTCTCGAACGTCCGTATCCCACGCTCGCACAGAATCACGTCATAGTTCCCGCCCGCCATAATGTATTCCGCCGACAGCAGCAACTCCTCAAACGTTGCGGCAATCCCGCGTTTCAGCAATACCGGCTTGCGCACCTTCGCCAGTTCGCGCAGCAGATTAAAGTTCTGCATGTTGCGCGCTCCCACCTGCAGAATATCCACATACGGCAGCATCATCGGAATCTGCGAAATCTCCATGACTTCGCTGATCACCAGCAGCTTAAACTTCTCTCCCGCCTCCCGCAGTAACTTCAGCGCATCTTCCCCATGCCCCTGAAAGGAATACGGAGAACTCCTCGGCTTGAACGCCCCGCCCCGCAGCACCTTCGCCCCCGCCTTCGACACAGCCTCCGCCGTAGAAAATATCTGCTCCCGCGTCTCCACCGAACACGGCCCCGCCATCACCACAATTTCGTTCCCGCCAATATCGATCCCATTCGCCAGCTTGACGATCGTCCCCTCAGGACGAAAACTCCTCCCCGCCAGTTTGTACGGCGAACTGATGCGATGAACTTCCTGCACCCCCGGCAACAACTCCAGGATGCGGATATCGAAATCAATCCCCGACCCCACCGCGCCCAGTACGGTCATCCGCGCCCCGGTCGAGCGGTGCACTTCAAACCCCATCTTCACCAGGTGCTCAATCACCTGCTGAATCAGCCCCTCATCCGCGCCTTCCTGCATCGCCACAATCATAAAAACCCAGCTCCTAGCTTCTAGCTCTTAGCTCCAAGATCTTCACAGGTCAGGCCATTAGAAACGTCTTGTCATTCCGAGCGAAGCGAGGAACCTGCTTTTCCCATCCACGAGCAAGTCAGTCAATCCCTAACACGCCTCAATCATCCACTTCCGAATCCAATTCCGTCTCCGCCTCGGCCACTCCGCCCTTCGGCACAATTTCTTCCTTCTGCACATTCCGCATCACGTCGATAATGCGCTCATAAATCCTCACCAGATCCCGCCCCGCCAGCGGCCCCCGATTCGCTTCTTGTACATTCGCAAAAACAATCCGCTCCCGGTCCGGCTCATAAATCGGCAAAGAAGTATCGCGCTTGAGCTTTCCAATCTCGACTGCCGCCCGCGCCCGCTCACTCAGAAGGGCCACGAGCTTCCGGTCGAGCTCATCAATCTTCTTCCGCCAATCCGCGATATCCATAAACCCTTAAATACAAAGTCGTGCGGGGAATTGGGCTGCCCAGCTGTTTCACGCACTACTTCACTGGGGCGCTCGAAGCGTGAGAACTGACAGCCGTTAGACTCCTCACAAATTCTCCTACAGCTCCCGCCTCTCGCCCTCGATTCTTCTCAACAGTCTCCACGATCGCGCTGCCGACAACCACCGCGTCGGCAAACTCGCCCACTTCCGCAAACTGTTCCGCCGTCGAAATTCCGAACCCCAACGCGACTGGCAACTTGGTCACGCGCCGCAACCGCCGCACCAACTTCCGCGCATCGTCCGCCAGTTGCTGCCGCGCCCCCGTCACTCCAGTTCGCGAAACCGCATACACAAATCCCCGCGAAGCCTCCGCAATCCGCTTCAGCCGCTCCTCCGGACTCGTCGGCGCCGCCAGAAATACCGGAGCCAAATCATGCGCCCGCATCGCCCGCAAATATTCTCCCGCTTCTTCCACCGGCAGGTCGGTGACCAGCGCCCCGTCAACGCCCGCAGCCCGCGCGACTTTGCAGAACTTTTCCATCCCCATCCGCAAAATAGGATTCAAATACGAAAATACAATCAGCCCTGTTGACTGCGCATGCTGCCGCACCTCCGCCGCCAGCGTCAGCACCTGCGCCAACGAAGTCCCATGCCGCAGCGCCCGCTCGCTCGCCCGCTGAATGACCGGCCCATCCGCGACCGGATCGCTGAACGGCACGCCCAGTTCAATCACATCCGCACCAGCTTCAATCGCCGCCAGCACAATCTCCCGCGTAGTCGCGAGATCAGGATCCCCGCAAGTCACATAAACGACCAGCGCCGGCTTCTTATGGAAAGTTAGAGGCATAAAAGAGATTGCTGATTGTTGATTTCTGATTGCTGATTGAGAAACCTCAGATTTCAATCAGCAATCAGAACTCGACAATCATCAATCGAGTTTCAAATTCTCCCGCATAATCCCAATATCCTTATCCCCACGCCCGGAAATATTCACAATCACAATCTCAGATTTATTCATCTTCGGCGCCCGCTTCACCACCTCTGCCACCGCATGCGCCGACTCCAGCGCCGGAATAATCCCCTCCGTCCGCGCCAGCAAAGTAGTCGCCGCCAGAGCCTCCGCATCCGAAGCCGGCACATACTCAGCCCGCCCCGAATCCCGCAAAGCCGCATGCTCAGGCCCGATCGACGGATAATCAAGCCCCGCCGACACCGAATGCGTCAGCGCAATCTGCCCCCCAGAATCCTGCAGCACATAAGAGTAAGTCCCCTGCAGCACGCCCGGAGATCCTCCCCGAAATCGTGCCGCATGATCGCCCAGCTTCTCCCCGCGCCCTCCAGCTTCCACCCCAATCAACCGGACTTTCTTATCGTTAAGAAAATCGTAAAAGATCCCAATCGAATTCGATCCCCCACCCACGCACGCGATAATCGCCGTCGGCAATCTCCCCTCAGCCTTCAAAATCTGCGCCCGCGCTTCGCGCCCAATCACCCGATGAAAATCCCGCACCATCGTCGGATACGGATGCGCTCCCAGCACGCTCCCCAACATGTAATGCGTAGTCCGCACATTCGTGACCCAGTCGCGCATCGCCTCATTGATCGCATCTTTCAAAGTGCGCGATCCCGACTCGACCCCCCGCACCTCCGCGCCCAGCAGCCGCATGCGGAACACATTCAATTCCTGCCGCCGCATATCCTCGGTCCCCATGTAGACGACGCACTCAAATCCCAGCAGCGCGCACACGGTAGCAGTCGCCACGCCATGCTGCCCCGCGCCGGTCTCGGCGATCACGCGATGCTTCCCCATGCGCTCCACCAGCAAACCCTGCCCCAGGCAGTTATTGATCTTGTGCGCCCCGTTGTGCAGCAAATCTTCCCGCTTCAAATAAATTTTCGCCCCGCCCAGCTT
>Ga0187863_10002602_pt1 | contig 13667 bp, 9 predicted proteins | sample June2016WEW_11_1_FD_132975 | JGI IMG/M metagenome (GOLD analysis project Ga0187863, IMG submission 132975) | Peatland microbial communities from SPRUCE experiment site at the Marcell Experimental Forest, Minnesota, USA - June2016WEW_11_10 | ecosystem: Environmental > Terrestrial > Soil >... | reverse complement strand
TAGACCCCGAGAAAACCAAGGACGATAGTAGGCGGGTGATATTCAAGATTCGGGTTAAAGCAAGGGATGAGGACAACATGATCCGGAGGCTTGCACAATGATCCAGATTCGCCAGGGGCTTGACCGCCTCACCGCAGACATCACTGAACTTCGTGAGTCGATGATGTGGCATCCGGTCGATCCCGTGCCCTATCTGCGGCAACTGGACAAAGTTGTTGAAGCGCTGGAGGCGCAGAGCAACAAAGTGTCGTTGCCCAAGCCGCCGCTCGATGCCGAGGAAGTCTGGGCACACTGGAGAGTGCTCGCCTTCGATCTTACAAAACTGGATGCCCGTGAAATACGGACCTTGTGCGTGTCCCCAAAGACAGCGATGAAAGCGCGACTGGTCAACGCACTCGGCACCAACCCCGATGCCCTTAAGCGTTGGATCAATCTAAACGGATTCGTGCAGGTCTATTTCGGGCAGTGGCGAACGATGGAGGAGCCGCAGGCCGCCGAACGGCTTATTCAGGATCTGCTCAGCAAGGGTCGGAAATTGCGAAACAGTAGGGTACTTGAACTGTGGCGCCGGTCGCTGTTTCTTTTTTCTCCTGAGGCCGCGCGCCGTATCGGTGAGAACATCGTCCGCGACCGAAAATCCGTAAAACAGACCTGTGCGGAGTATGGCATTGAATCGACAGCCGCACTTGCAGTGGAGGCCCACGAAAAGGCGACCGCTGCTGCTGTTGCGGGGCTCGTCCTGCGGGACGTGCGGATTGGTCAGGAGACTGTACTGAAGGAATTGCAATGGATTTCTGAAAACCTGCTCACGCCAGCACTGAGTACCGATGGTTATCGAAGCGCCATGGGCAAGCTCATCGTCAGCAGGTTAGCCGAGGGGATGCCGGACTTTCAGTCAGCACTCGTGAATCTCATCCATGCAGATGAGAGGCTTGGCGATCCACGGTTAGCCTATTGTGCGCAGAATTGGCGCTCCGTTTCACCGGAAGCCAAGGAAAAATTCCTGGCATGGCTCGCAAAGGACACGCTCCAGTTCTTTTTCGATACCCTCGTTCCAAATAACGACAGGAACAGGCGGCGAGCCGTGTTCTGGCTGGAATATGCAAAGAAGCAGGGAAAGATCAAAGATTTTCAGGTGGCAGTGTCAGATGATGATCGGCCTAAGATTCGCGCAAGTAGGGCCAAGACAATACCCAGCTATTCCAGTATTAGAGGTGGGAAAGCAAGCGCATTCCTGATGGTGTTCGAGGGATGGAACCACAAGGAGTATGTCGTAATTGAATTTAGTGAGACGGGTCATGCCGCTTACATCTACGAACGAGAAGTATTTGAAGCGAGTGGAGCGAAAATCCGTTCCAACTCTTTTGACATGAGCGACGATTTAAGACGCATGAATGATGCTCACGACCGGATACTGCACCTCGTTGACACTCGGGAACGCTGGGAAACAAAAGCGCGCAGGAAACTCGCGGATTTGGGGATTCGCCCATGAGTATACAGCTGAAGCAGTTTGGCAAAGACGTGGCACTCCGCGCCCAAGGTGATGGCCTGTATCTCGTCAGCGCAAACGCAATTGACTGGAGCCGTCCGGAGACATGGCCTGCCGATGCGCGCGAGCAAAGTGCCGGCAGGCGAACTGCGTTTGAGGCGGCGTCCCTTGTTGAGATGGGGCTAGCCACAGTTGCAGAGGGCACGCTACACATCCCCTATGGCAATTTCCCCGAGATTGAAGCGGAAGAGTTCCGCCTTACGACTGCCTTTGCAGAGCCGAGTCCGTTTCTGCTCAAGATTGATCGCACCAGCGACATCGGCCGCCCGAATTTCAAGTACCGGTATCAGTATGTGCTGGGCGCTGTCCAGGTACCGCTGCAACGATTGGGCTTTTATGTGAAGCGGGCTGCTACCGGGGAGGTATTCCGGCTCGACGAGAGGATGTATAGCCTGCTCGAATCCATGGATGCGTTCAATGCACTCGCACCGGGCGAGAAAAGCTCGCAACGGAGCTGGCTTGATTTTGCGAATATCAAGCGCTGGTCCCACGATGTCAATGCGGCGCTAGATGCAACGCTTCAGAATAACGATGTAGTGGTGCCGTCATCAATCGGTTTGGATCTTTACGAAGATGCGGACGGCGCTCTTAGCTTCATACCGACATGTCCTGAGCTTGATAACGAGAGCTTCCGGACCGTCTTCGACCGCAACAGCAATGTCGAAGGATTCTATTCGCTGGATCAGCCTGGCATGGGCAAGCTGCGAATCGTGCTCACCGAAAAGCAGCGCAACGTCCTGGAGCGCATGAAGCGGGTGCGGCGAGTCACAAGCGAAGATAAGCAAAAGCTGAAGGAAGATCCCCGTCCTATCTTTGACGGTGTAACGGGCGATGTCGAGCTTCCCTACGGTGAAAGGGTCACCGGAATCGGAGCATATGAGTTTGTTCCAATCCCGAAAGCGAATCTTGAGGAAGGGCCGATGTCGGCCTTATTCGGGGATCAGTTTACAGGGACATCGAAAGAAGAGCCTCGCATCTCGGAAGAACCAGAGGAAATAGAGACCTCAAAGAAGACGCTATTGATCGAAACCCATGATGAATTCGTCCGCAGCAATTACCTTGAGCAGTCCGAGCGGGCGCGACAGGACGCCACCATCAATGCATTTGAGCGTCCTGGTTCTTTGCGTCCGGGCTTCGACCTCAAGCGTCACCAGCAGGAAGGTGTCCGATGGCTGCAAACCTGTGCACAGATCGATGACCGTTGCGGCGTGCTGCTTGCCGACGACATGGGTGTAGGCAAGACGCTTCAGGTCCTTTCCTTCCTGGCATGGTGCATTGAGTCAGGACTATTCCCCGATCTCTCCCGCACGAAGCCGCCTTTCCGCCCCATTCTGATCGTCGCGCCCCTGATTTTGCTTGAGACGGAAACATGGGAAAAAGAGATGAAGAAGTTTTTTACCGATAACGGTGAAGTGTTCGGTAATGTGCTGCCACTTTTTGGGCCGATGCTCCAAGCGTATCGCCGGAAGGATGCGGAAGCGCGGGAGGAGATTGTGGCCAAACCCATCCTTAAGCTGGATCAGATTCAGCGCAATCAGGTTGTCATCACTAATTATGAGGTTGTGCGCGACTACGAATTCAGCTTCGCCTATTGCCAGAATGGTAAGTCTCTCTGGTCAATCGTTGTGACTGACGAGGCACAGGAGTACAAGACCCCTAACTCGAAAATATCTCATGCGATGAAGGCCTTGCAGCCGGACTTTCAGATTGCATGTACTGGAACACCTGTAGAGAACCGGCTTCTCGATCTATGGAATATTTTCGATACGGTTCAGCCCGGATTGCTTGGGTCGGCGAAAGACTTTTCCCGGATTTACGAGCGCCAAGGCAGAGACACTTTTACCGGTTTGAGGTCGCGACTTCTCTACCAGAAACCAAACGCCTTCCTGTTAAGGCGAAGCAAGGGTGATGTGCTGGAGTTACCTGAGAAGCGTGAGCACAAACTTTCCTGCATTATGTCCGAAGCTGAGGTTGCTAAACACCTCAGCTTGGTCGAAGGATTGAGCCATGCCCGCGCAGCAAAGGGCAAGCTGGATCTACTGCACCGGTTCGCGCGGCTTTATCAACATCCTTTTCTGCTGGAAAGTGACGGGGATGAAGCGACGGTAGAGGAACTCAAGGCAGGATCATCCAAGCTGCGTGAAGTGATCTCAGTGCTACACCGCATTCGCGAGCAGAGTGAAAAGGCGATTGTATTTGCGCGGCATAAGGATATGCAACGCATCCTGGCACGCGTCTTCAGCGCTGAATTCAGGAAGCCTGTCCGCGTGGTTAATGGCGATACGCCCCGTGCAGGCAGCCTGCGCAAGAGTGGGGTCGAAACGCGAAGCGGTATCCTTCAGGAGTTCCAGCAGTCAGAAGGCTTCGACGTCCTCATTCTCTCGCCATTCGTCGCCGGGGTTGGCCTCACGATTGTTGAGGCCAATCATGTGATTCACTATGGCCGCTGGTGGAACCCGGCAGTCGAAGCCCAAGCTACCGACCGTGCATACCGTCTAGGACAAATAAAGGAAGTACATGTTTATCTGCCGATACTGGAGGACAAGACACGCCGGGTTACGCCAACATTTGATCAACTTCTCGATCAGCTCATGGACAACAAAAAAGGACTGGCGGAAGGCGCACTCCAAAGGGATGAGTTCCTGCAACCCAGGGAGAGTGAGGATGAGGCCGGGCTTCAAGTATTCTCGGGGCTCGAAGCATCCGTAAACAGTGCCGGAGCCGCCGGAAGCAATACGATTGGCAGCGAGACCGTCTGATGATCGAATTCAGTGAGTTCCTTGAGAAGGAAGGTACTTACTCACAGTGGGATGAGGATCGGGTTCATGCGGCGCACCTACACGAACTCAAATACGAGCCGAAAGCCCGGTGCCGAGAGCAATGGCAACACCGCGCCGCCCCCCGCAGGATCGCCCCAGTCTGCCCCGAACCAGCAGGGCATCATCCCCGAGTTCATCCAGGCACTGGCCGATGAGATTGAAGAGCTGAAGAAGGGCGGGGGCGGCTCCATCATCACCGTGTTTGATGGATATTTCATCAGGCAGGAAGGACCCTTCTTTGTTTACGTCTTTACCACCGAAAGTCCACTCATAGTCATGGATGATGCCCCCGCTGAAGTTGAGGTCGGTGGGCAGAGATTCGAGGGGCAGGTGATTTCCGTCCAGGGCAGCGAAGTGGCGGTCGGGATCGTGAATGATTTCGGAAAGACGGTTGCACAAGCCAGGCTCATCACCAATCTCTGGTACCTGCTTGAAGCCCTCCGTAAACGTTTCGAGGAGGTCAACAACGGGCAAAGGACACTTGCGACCCGCCTTGGCCAGAGCCTGTTCGGGTTTGCTGCTGCCAACGTTGGTTCCGACACCTCAGAACTCAACCTTCCTGCTTCCGTGTCATCACTCAACGATGAACAACTCGCCGCGATACGTTCCGCCTGCGGCAGTGACATCCACTTCATCTGGGGTCCGCCGGGCACGGGTAAGACGAAAACCATTGGGTTTCTCATCGCCGCGCTCATCAGGCGCAATCTGCGCGTACTGGTCGCTTCCCACACGAATGTCGCTACGGATTATGCGATAACCAGTGCCGCGAAGCTGCTTGAGGATACCGAGGACTATCAGAGCGGAAAGCTGGTACGCTTCGGCAATATCAGCCCCAACGTATCCGTGCCGGATATGGTCATCCCAGAGAAGATTGCCGAGCGGCTCGGGCACGATCTCAAAGCACAGATATTGAGACTCCAGAATGAGCTGGTCCCGATCAAAGAGGAACTTGCGGCATTGCGCGAAGTCGAAGCCCTGCAAACGCAACTGAAGGAACAGGGTCACGTGCTGGAGCACCTGAATGCCAACCATGGCAAATGCCTCCAGGAGCATGAAAGTGCCACGTCTCGCGCAGACAATCTCGCAACCCAGGTGCAGGTGATAGAGACGAAGATTGCCGAGGCAGAGAGCGCTGGCCGGTTCAAACGTTTTATCCGTGGCCTGGACCCAGTCGCACTCCAAGCACAACTCCTGAAAACCAGCACGGAACTGAACGCGGTCCGCGCGAGCATCGCTGCGAGTACCAGGAAGCTCGCGGAATTTCACTCTAGAATTGAGGACGCGCAACGTCAGGAAAGACAAATCCGGCAGGAACTGGATGCACTGCTGTCTCGCTTCAAGCTCACTTTAGATGCCGTTTCATCGCGGATCAGCCGCCTTGCCCGACAGTCGGATGAGCTGACAGTGAAGATTCGCGCCATTGAGGCAGAGCTTGACGCCATTGCCGCAAAAATCCTTAAGGAAGCGAAACTCGTCGCCACAAGCCTCACCAAGGCGACCATCTCCAAACAAATGGATGGACAGCTTTTTGACGTGCTGGTAGTAGACGAGGCAAGTATGGCTCCGATGCCGTCACTCTTTTACGCCACCGGACGAGCGTCAAAGAAGGTGATTGTGGTCGGTGATTTCAGGCAGTTGCCGCCGATCTGCGTTGCGGAAACTCCGATGGCTCAGAAGTGGCTCGCACGTGACATTTTTGAACAGGCGGGCATTCAGCGTGCTGTTGATGAGCAAAAGCCTGAACCTCGCCTCACCATGCTGAAACGGCAATACCGGATGCATCCAGACATCTCGGCCATTTCCAACAGCATTATTTACGGGGGCCAGCTACAGGACTCTCTCGGCAAAGCTGAATTGAAATCCCTCGCCGCATTTCATAGGCAATCCCCATTTGCCCCGACTCCCCTGGTTCTCTATGACGTATCCGCCACCAATCCCTGGAGCAGTAAACTTGAACAAGGCGGCCGCTACAACCTTTACAGCGCTGTATTGTCAGCGGAACTTGCCAAGCGTGCTGCGCTGGCAGGCTGCGACAGCATTGGCATAATCTCGCCCTACACCGTTCACGCGCGGCTCATAAAAATGATCCTGGACGATTCAGGAGACGCCCGACTGCGCCATCTCCGGGTCTCCACAGTGCACCGATTTCAGGGGTTGGAACAGGACGCCATCATCTTCGACGTCGCCGAGGGGCCGATGCCTCGTTTCGGGCCGTCAGGCCTCGTTGACGGTTCGGATCTCGCCAGCCAGGCTGCAAAGCTGATAAATGTCTCGATTACGCGGCCCAAAGCGCAGCTTGCTGTGGTCGCAAACTGTGACTACCTGGCCTCGAAACTTCGTCGCGATTCGATCCTTATCCGGGTTCTGGAGCAGGTCCGGCGGAATGGGACGGTCATAGACTCCCGCCAGGTTGTAACAGACTACTTTTGTTCGGACTATGAGCGGTGGGCCGCTTTGCTCAATCCGCACGATGACCGGATTGATCCTGCGGACAGCTCCCTGTATACCGCGCGCAATTTTTACGCCGCATTCTTCGCCGATCTGCGCAAAGCCACTCGCGAAATCATCATCGTCTCGCCGTTCCTCACTGCCAACCGAGCTCAGCAGTTCTTTGAACTGCTCCGCTCGAAAATCGCCCTCGATGTCGCTGTTCGCGTCTTCACGCAAACGGTCCGGGATGGGACCGGCGAGATGTCGCGCCAGGCGGAAATGGTCATCGAGGGGCTTAAGCAGATCAATGTGCAGGTAGTTGAACGAAAGGGGCTGCATCAGAAATTTGCCTTTATCGACCGGAAAGTCGCCTGGGAGGGAAGCCTCAACATTCTTTCACAGAGTGCAGGCCATACAACGGAGCATATGCGGCGCCTGCCCTTTGCCAAAACGTGCGACGAACTCATAGAACTTCATCAATTGGGGTGTGACGCGGAGGTTGAGCCGGGCTCGCGCGGGAGAATTCGAACTGATCGCCAGTGTGAGGTACACCATGCGCCAATGGTCCTGGTTCCAGGGCCATACGGCCTCTTCCTCGGCTGCCAGGAGTATCCTCGCTGCAACATCCACTATCCAATCCGCCAGGGCGAACGGATCAAAACGGATGCGAAATGCCCAGGCAAGGATGGTATTGCCTGCGATCAGACGATGTTTGCAGTGCGGGGTCGCTATGGGGTGTACCTGAAGTGCTTTAGTCCGGGCTGCAATGGTACATCGAGAGTGCGATCCCAGCGACAGAGCGGAGAAATTCGTTCGCCTTAGGCTGGAGAAGCAGGGCAGGCGCTTCTTGAGCCAGGAACCACTTTTACCAAGGACAGGACAATTACACATTGCAATCTTCTCCAGACCGCACGGACTGCCAGAACACTGCTTACAGCGATGAAAATACACGGATTACGCACCTTGGCTGCAAATTTACCAAGAACAAAGTCAGCATCGCCAACTTCGAGGACTGGATGTCGGCAGTCAGTGGAAATCTGATCGACGAGAATTGACGCAAAGTCACACTCTCTCAGACGCAATTGTGAATGGCAGTTTTTCGGTTTGATATTCGGCGATTTTGCGGCAGAGTACGCGTTTGGCATATCCTTTCTTGAATGCGGTTCCAAAAAGCACACGGAGACCCAGACATGACCGAGCAGGCGAACGATCAGCTAAGGAGCTTTGGCTGTGCCGCACAGATTAAGTTCAACTTGCGCACCGGCAATCTATACGGTCCAGCGATCAGAGCGACCAATGATCTGGTAAGACTTTATTCTGATGAGGGAATAGCAAGCTGCGGAAAGTATTTACGGATAACCGCAGATGCGGTTGAAGAAGCATTTCAATCCATAGAGGACGCGTTCAAAGAGATATATATTGATCCATTCGAAGGCACGGCGATCCCCAAGGACACTGTGCTTTGGTTGCGGCAAATGGTGAAGGAGATCATTGACCATGAGGTTGTTCGGGCGCAAGACATAATGCAACAACTCTGTTCATCGTTCGCCAGTGCCACACCGGATCGTTATAGAGCACACGTGACCAATTTGCAGAGCTTAGGAGGGACATTGCAACAGAGGCTCAACGACTTTGTAACCCTTCTAACGTTGGAAGCTATGGTGCCATCTACTGCTCCAAATCAAGTTACCGTCGCGGCACCGAAGGGCACTCCTCCGGTTCGGAGCGGGCGGGACATTGAGCATTGGGACGTATTCATCTCGCATGCAACGGACGACAAGCCCTACGTCGAGCCGCTCGTGAAGGCGCTCACTGACGCAGGAGTCAGCGTTTGGTATGACAAGGAGGTGCTGGAATGGGGTGACCGACTGCGACCTAAGATTAACGAGGGGCTGATCAAATCTGACTATGCTATCGCCGTGCTCTCGAAGGCATATCTCGCAAAACGGAAGTGGACGGAGCATGAGCTGGATTCTTTGTTCGCACGCGAGGAGTTGGGGCAGATCATTATTTTGCCAATCTGGCACGGTGTCGTTCGGAAAGATTTGCTGGAATACGACCCTAGTCTGGCCGACCGGCTGGCGAAAATATCGGAGACAGATTCATACAACGAGATCGTTAGGAGCGCGCTTCGCAAACTGGGACGCTCCAAGGAAGCAAGCTCTGACTACTCGGTATCGGCTGAGCAAGTTGCCTGGCCAAGTGGCAAGAAGTCAGAGGCTCTTGTTCATGCCGGGTATGACAAGCCAGGAACTGGAGAAAGAGCTCAACTCTACGTCCGCCGATCACCAATCACAAAGGCATGGTTTGTGCTGGAAGAGGCCCCGGATCGCGAGCACCATGGCACCCGCGACGACATTGCAGGTCGGCTTGCGCTATGTGACCGCCACCTTCGAAACGATGGTTTCAAACGTATGAATTTCGGGAACGCTTCGGGTGATAGCGCTTTTGACCTCTAACTGCCTGACCTGAATAGGAAAGGTATTGTCTGGAACTGAGATCTAACCAGCACTGGAGGAAAATTGGTCATGAAGAAGGTTGTGCTGAAATCGTGGGACGAACTTCTGGACGCGGTTCAGTCAGAGAGATTTGATCGGAGCTCTTATATATTTCGTGGCGTGTCCAACTCGAAACATAATCTGCGGCCAAAGATTGGGCGTATCTTCGATGGCCAACTGCCCTACACCCCTGCAAAGGAAAAGGCTCTCTATAAGTGGTTTAAGCAATTCTCGGCCCTCTATCGTTCAGGTCGATTGGATGATCCCTGGGAGAACATTGCCCTGGCGCAGCATCATGGCCTTCCAACAAGGCTGCTCGATTGGACCTTCAATCCTCTGGTTGCCGTATACTTCGCGCTCGAAGGTGGCTTTCCTGTCGGTACGAATGATTCGCTGGCCAGCGTAGATGAATCCGAAGATTCCAGAACGGCTGCAGTAATTTATGTGAGGCGTCTTCCAAAACAGGTGGACGTCGAGTCTGTCCGTACCCCCATGGATTTGGAAGAACAGGATGTGCTCTCATTCCTCCCGCCTCATACGACCCCCCGCCTAGCAGTTCAGAGCGGAGTCTTTACAGTCCACGGAAAACCGGATCAGGACTGGGAAAGCAATGGCACACAGGTGCTTGTGCTCGACTTTGAGAGAAAAGAATGGAAAAACGCAACCAAAAAGCTCCTTCGATTCGGTATACACCGCTACGCTTTGTTTCCTGATCTCGATGGGCTTTCAACATATCTTCAGTTTCGATTTGTTCGTGGGTTTAGTTTGCAGCTATCGCAGATGGCCGCAACAAACTCATCGGCTGAAGAGTTTGGGTTGAAATAGCTGAAGATTGTGGGTTGAAAACTAAGGGCCAATAGGGGGAGTATCGCCTAATCTGGGTATTGATCGCCGAATACGTCTTTAGCGGAAATGATACCCATTCAAATCGGGCTTGCGCATCAACCAACGGGCGAACCGGAAGTTCGCGGTCATTTGGCGAGAACAGGCCGAGGCGCGTTTCCAGAGCTTGGAGTCTATCTTGAGGTGATCTGTATCACTTCAACCGCTTTCCATGCTGGATCGGCGTTTGCGGGGACCATTCCGGACGGAAATCAATAGCAGAATTCAGACGCCTGGACTCGAAAAGGGGGAGAATGTTGTAGATTTGTCATGTCCCTGTGAATTGCGACATCGGAGATCCGCACTCCGTGAGACAATCAATCCGAACGCCCAATGGAGGGGTATAGACAATGAGCAAGACCACTGAATTTGACGCATTGTTCAAGGAATTCGAATCAGCATTCAATCGAACTGCTTCAATTGTGAAGAAGATTAAAAAGGCGACACATTGGAAGGCGAAGGCGGCGCTGATGAAAGAACTCAAGCAAAGTGATGCTGACCAGCAAGAGACACGCAAAAAACTGGAGTCAGTTTACGGAACTCTCTGAGCGGGGGTAAAGGCTCTGCCGGGGACGACCGGGCCTTTGGCCTTGGAAGGTATGCAGGAGAAAACGCCGGCGGCTGCAACTGGGGGTATATTGGTTTGTGACTGAATGCAGAATGGAAATCCGGGTTTAGGAGGGTGGCCGTGTCACCAATTGACAGTCTGATTAAAACTGCTGAAATCCTCCGCGATGCGGTCCTGGCAAAAGACAAGGACAAGGGATTTGAAGCCGTCACAATATTTCTTATGCAGTTCATGGACGCGTTTGGAGATTCTCAGAATATGGTTTCCAAAATGCTTCCCGTTCTTGAGAGCCTGAAGGACCATGTTTTGTCTGGTGATTTCGAGAAGGCCGATCTGCTCGTCGCAGCTCTGCTCGCAAACCTGAGAATGGCAAGAGAGTCGATAGGGCAATCTTGACCGATGGCTGGAGCGGACGAGGTATCATCCGGATGGCGTAGAGAATGAACCTATCAGCTCATCCTGATTGCCCCCGGAGAGCTATGAACCCCAGGTTTGCACTGAGGTTCTTTGACCCGGCTAGATGGAATTGCGCCTGAAATCTCAAGCCCTGGCCACGGGTGTGTGGGTGCTAGGTGCAGGTCACTGCTCTTAAGGCAGCGTTGATCTCGGCTAATCGCAAACAGTTCGCTCTTGTGAGCCGCACGAGTCGTCCAGAAGATCTGGCGATCTCGTTGGTAAAGACGAGTCTTGCCATGTTGTTTGAGGTCGGTGGATAGACCGTGTGTCGCAGCTAGGAATGGCTTTTAGAGCCGCCGAAGCCAGGATAGTGCCACGATATTGGGCCCTGACCGGACGTAGTGACAAATTTCACGCCATTCAGGATGGTTTCATTCGAGTCGGTCAAGTCCGTTGCAACAGATGGGATCGGTGTCGTCTCAGTCGTTTCAGTTTTCTGAAAATGATGGCCGTCAGCATCGTTCGTCGACGAATCACGCTTTACTCCAGGCTGACTGTCGAGATCCAGCCATGCCTGTTGGAGATGGCGCTCAACAAAGGCCCGGTAGTTGGGGAATTCCGGCTCGGTGTAGACGCGTAGTGCAGCGGTGTAGCAAGCGATAGCCTTGTCGAGATTGGCCGCTCTGTCTCCCGCGGTCAGTTCAAGCCATACGTTCCCGAGGTTTCTCTCCACCCTAGCCCAATCTAGCGGAGTATGCTGCTCCGAATAGACGCGCAGGGCGGCCTCATAGCAGGCGATAGCGTTTGTAAGATTTGCGTCACGGTCCTCTGTGACCAGCTCAAGCCATACGTTCCCGAGGTTGTTCTGAACTACGGCCCAGTCTTGCGGACTCTCATGCTCCGAATAGACGCGGAGTGCGGCTTGGTAGCAGGCGATGGAAGAGGTGAGATTTGTCGTCCTGTCACTCGTGGGCAACTGAACCCATACACTGGCGAGGTTGTATTGGATTCTGGCCCACTCCAGCGGGCTTTTCTCCTCAGAAAGAACACGTAATGCCGCCTCATAGTAGTTAAAGGCATGCCGTAGGTTGATTGCCGTGTCACCGGTGGGAAGGTCAGCCCACGCATTGGCCAGGTTGTTCTGGATCATTGCCCATTGTCGGGGATACGCCTGCTCAGAATAAACGCTCATCGCAGCCTCAAAGCAGCCGATCGCCTTCCTTAGATTGCCTGTAGGGTCACCGGTGGACAACTGAGCCCATTCGCTGCCGAGATTGATCTGAGCCGCTGCCCAGTCTTGCTGCGACCTGAACGCGCCGCGTCCTTTACTACAGTCAAATGAGTCAATCATGAAATCCTCCTTCATCTCCGAGGTTTAAGAGACGGACGCCAGATAGGATAACGTTGCGTATTGCCTTGGCCACGGATGCAAAGCACGGCAAACGGTCGCCTGTCATCTCATCGACATAGAGCGCACGGTTTACCTCGATCATCACTGCGGCAAGGTTGCGCTCCTTCCTGTAATTGCGCATGGGAACGATTGCGCCGGCAAACGGGGAGTTCAGTTTCACAGTCCAACCCTTAGTGCCAAATGCGTCGACCAAGGCATCTGCCAGTTGGGGCGGTGTGTGAAACTCATCTGTGCCAATGCAAATATCTGGACGGTCCGGCTGCTGGTCACAATCGCACGGAAGGGGCTGGGATGGAAAGCTGTGTGCGTCGATCAGGAGAGCCTGGCCATGATTGTCGAGAGACCGTTGCACGGACTCGGTTAGCCGGTGGTGGTGGGGGAAGTACCAATTGTTCATTAGTTCTTGGCGCTGGATGGCCGGAAGAGGAGGCCGAAGCTGTTGCCCATCAGAAGTGCGCTCGTAGACGGCTCCCATTCCACGTGAGGCCATGATTTCCAAAGAGTCTTCTTCGAATCTCTCCACGTCGACGACCAGGCGGCTCACCTGGGAGCGGAGTATCCGCTCCTCAGGAATGCCTTGCGCAAACAGGTCGAAGGTCCAGTGGTCGGTCATGCGGAGCAGTTCAGACTTCAACTCCTCATCGTTGAGCAGAAGCTTGCTTCTCTCCGAGGGCGGGATAAAGGTCGAGTCGTGAGGCACATGGAACAGAACCCAATCCGGCAGGGCCGGAGTATCGAACGCACGCAGGGTGGGAGCGGATGAGTCGGCCGCACCCACTCCGCCTGAGTCTGTTCCATCTCTGCTAGACATGAACTTGCACTCCTTCCGACACCGTTTCCTCCCAGGGAAGAGCAACATCGGTTCTGCCAAAATGCCCATAAGCCGCAGTTGGGTAGTAGATGGGTCGCAGCAGGTTGAGAGCTCTGATGATCCCCTGCGGGCGCAAGTCGAATTCGCGGGAAAGTTCCGCTGCAAAGTCCCGCCGTGGATCACTCTCAGTCCCGTAGGTCTCTACAAAAAAGCTGACCGGTTCGGCAACGCCGATGGCGTATGCCAATTGAAACAGCGCCCGCCGTGCCCATCCACGCGCTACAACCTGCTTGGCCAGAAAAC
>Ga0187863_10002601_pt1 | contig 13669 bp, 11 predicted proteins | sample June2016WEW_11_1_FD_132975 | JGI IMG/M metagenome (GOLD analysis project Ga0187863, IMG submission 132975) | Peatland microbial communities from SPRUCE experiment site at the Marcell Experimental Forest, Minnesota, USA - June2016WEW_11_10 | ecosystem: Environmental > Terrestrial > Soil >... | reverse complement strand
GCGCCTGCGGGAAGAAGAGGCGCTCTGCGAATTCCCGGAACTATGGGTTCGGCTCAAAGACGCTGAATATGCTTCCAGCGAACGTGGCGCGATCACCGTCACGCGCCAATTGAAACGAGTGTATCGAGACCACAATGCGTTGGTCGGAGATGCCTCCGGCGGAGTCGATGCGATCACGGGAGAAGGTCTCTGTCTCGCCTTTCGGCAGGCTTCTCTGCTCGGAGATTGTCTGGCCGGCGGAAAGCTTGCGCTTTATCAGAAGCGTCATCATGCGCTCTTTCGCCGTCCCGCGCTTATGGCACGCATGATGCTTTTTGTCGCCAAACGTGGCCGACTGCGGCAGCGGGTCATGCAAACATTCCAATTGCACCCTTGCTCCTTCGCAGCAATGTTGGCCATGCACGTCGGCGAGGGGTCCATGCGCGACCACATCTCGAACGGGATTGCCGTGGGGTGGGAGTTGATGAAGGCGGAGCGGATGGCCGCTCTATCCTAAGTCTTTTTTCCTACTTTATGACTCGCGCATTTCGCTCATTCACTCTCGGCCAATTTGCTGTGCTGCTGCTGGCAACTGCACTGGCGGCGCAAACATCCGCGCAGGTTGGCCACGAAGTCGAGCTGAAACTCGACTCTACGCAGAGCGGCGCGGATATTACGCTGGAAGGCAATCTGCACACGGTAGAGGGCTCATTCCTGATGAAGCGGGGCTCTATTCAATTTGATCCCACGAGCGGACGCGCCAGCGGAGAGATCGTATTTGACGCAACCAGCGGCAAAACCGGCAACGGTTCACGCGACAATAAAATGCACAAGGATGTGATCGAGAGCTGGCGCTATCCGGAGATTGTCTTTCGTCCGGACCACGCCAATGGAACGCTGACACCTTTGGGAACCTCGAAACTTCAAGTGCATGGAATATTCGCGATCCACGGCGCCGATCATGAAGTTACTTTGCCCGTTGAAGTGACGCTGAGCGAAAGTGCCTGGAGTGCGAAAGCCTCGTTTCAAGTTCCGTATGCGCAGTGGAGAATGAAAAACCCCAGCTTTCTGCTGCTCAAAGTTGGCGACACTGTGCGAGTGGAGTTTCACGCCGCTGGCAGCCTGGCTCCCTAGGCGGGACTAACTCGATATCATTTGTCACTTTGTTCTGGTTACTCATGGTTACCGAACACTGTTACTAACTGCTGTTACTAACTCCAATCAATTTCCGTTGGGCAATTAGGCGACTGCAAAGTTTTTCACCTTCTCATTTCCGCAATCTGCAAGTGCTTGCATCGGCTGAGACTTCTTCTTGCTCACGGTTGGCATCGCGGTTGCACTTCTAAGTCGCGTCTACCCACTAGAAATTGCATCGAGAACGAGAAATCGGTTTTGGAGGTTTCACTGTGTTACGAAGCCGTCTGTTGTTGTCTCTGGTCATAGCACTATTCCTCTCGACGTTGGCTTCGGCCGATTCCGCCCCTGTCAATATGACATTCCTTTATCCGGGCCCAAACGCCTCCGGCGGTTACTACACCTACCCATACTATTTTTCGATCAATGGTGGGAAAGCTACGGCGCTGATGTGTGATTCGTTCAACAACCACATCTCAAGCGGCGAGAACTGGAATGCGACAGTCAGCGGCCTGCTCTCCGGAAAAGGCATGTTCGGGAAAAACACTCTCGACTATAAGGCCGCCGGCATCATCTTCATGGGCGTGATGGATGGAACGATCAGTGCCACGACGGGTAATTGGGCGGTGTGGAATCTCTTTAGCAGGGGCGTTACGACCAATAGCGCAGCCCTGTCTCTGGACAGCGAGGCATTGCTGCTGGCCAGGCACGCGCCATCGAGCGAGTTCAAAGGATTGGTGCTCTACACTCCCGTAGGTGGCAGCCCGGGGCACGGGCCGCAGGAATTCATCGGCTACCGCTCCACCGCGCTGGCAACGCCGGAGCCGGGCACCCTGATGCTGCTGGCGACTGGCCTGATGGGAATTGCAGGCATTGCGCGACGCAAGTTGCGCGTCTGAGTTTGATTTGGATTTTCACGTTTCCGCGACGTGAGGATCTCCTCGTTTCATTTGATTGCCGCCATCAGCGAAAAATCTGATGGCGGCTTTTTTGTTAGTCATTGGTCGATAGTCATTGGCCGTTAGTTGTTGGTCGATAGTCGTTCGTCGCTAGTCGCTGGCTGATTCCCGTCTCAACCCCGACACAGCCGCGTGTCCCCAGACACGCCGTCCCGCTGATCTCGTCCATTAACTCCATTCCTTTCAATCGCCTTAAGTCGGCGCTCCGCATGCTTTCCTTCTGGCCAGAGCGACGGAGGCAATCATGGAAGCAATGCTGCAAGGGCTAGTGATCATCGGCGGACTGACGTTCTCGCTCGCTGCTTCTCTATTAATCGAAGAACTCATCTTTGGACAAATCGTTCGCACGGCGTTTGCGCGCCGTCCGGAAACTCCTAAACCCAATCCTCGCCACGCACCAAGAAATTGAAAGGAACACTACCATGCTGCTGCTGAAATATTTGCTGCTGAGTGCGGGAATCGCGATGTTCGTGATCGCCGCCGGGATTCTTGCTTACGATGCTTATCTGCTGATTGCTTATCAACGCCGGCGCTTAAACGCCAATCCTGCGGCCGGTGCGCCCGGTCTTGCGCCTGTTATGCGCTGGCGCACCTCGGTCGCGCTGGTTATGCTGGCGTGGGCGCCGCTGCTGGTTTCCGCAGGCATTATTATCGTCCCCAGCGGGATGGCGGGTGTGCGCGTAAGCCAGACTAAGGGCACGTTGGCCGGAACGCTCTATCCGGGCGTGCATTTCGTCGTGCCGCTAATCGAGCGCGTCGAATTATTCAACACGCGCGATCAATTATTTACCACCGGCATCAGTGAAGACGGGCTGGCCAAGGGCGTGGCGAAGGGCGAAGCGCTGCATGTGCAGGCGAAGGAAGGACTCACGCTTGGCCTCGCCATTACTGTCCGCTACCAGATAGACCCCAAGCGACTCGACTACATCGAAGCCAATCTGCCACAACCGCTGGAGAAGGAAATCGTGCCGCCGGTGGTGGCAACTGCCTGGCGCGAACTGGTGCCGGGCTACACGGTGCGCGAAGTTTTCTCTGCCAAACGCGAAGAAGTGCGTCAGCGCTCAGCCGAGATCATCCGCAAACGATTGGCTGCTGACGGTATTGTGGTGAAAGAAGTCATGCTGCGCGACATCGAACTGCCGGAAGAGTACGCAAAAGGCTTGGAGTCGCTTCTGTTGAAGGAGCAAGAGAATGATCGCATGGGCGTCGAGACCGAAATCCATCAGAAGCAGGTGAAGATCGCCGAGGCCGATGCTGACGCGGCCAAGGTGCAAGCGGTGAAACAGGCTGAAGGGCAAGCATCCGTGCGGGTTTTGGAGGCTAAGGGTGAGGCCGACGCCATGCAGTACACGCTCCCGTTGAAGCAGAAACAGATTGAGCAATCGAAGCTCGAAGCCGAAGCGCGCAAGGAAGCGACGGTGAAGAACGCCGAAGCTGCGGGTGAGGCGAAGCTTATCGACAGCAAAGCCGAGGGTGAACGACGCAAGTTGCTGGCGCAAGCCGAGGCGGAACGCATCCGCCTGACTGCTGCGGCCGACGCCGAGCGCATGGGGAGTGAGGCCGCGATCCTCAAGCAGAATCCGCTGCTGATCAACAAGATCGTCGCCGAACGGCTGTCGGATAAGTTGCAGATCATGATGGTTCCGGCGGACGGCAAATTTTTCTTCACCAACGACGTGTTGCGCGGCATGGGAGCACCGAGCCGTGCGAGCCAGGCGGAGGATGCAGAAGATGGCAAGTCTCAACAATAGCTAAAAAGCAGTTGTCGGGTGTCGGTTGTCAGTTGTCAGTAAAAACCTGAGCGCGCAGTTCAGTGGGTGCTGGATTCTAACTGACAACTGACAACTGAGTGCTTTTCTGAAGGTTCTATGAACAAGCCGTCCCCAGACGCGCGCTATAATCAGCGCATTCCACACATGCGGGCGCGAACCTCGAGCGGTCGGTGGCTTGGTCGGTTTAGTTCGTTCCTGTTGGTTACGATTGTTCTTGCACCTTCTTTATTCGCTTCGCCTTTCGCGGATGCGGCCCATCAACTGGCTCGCAAGATCGTCGCAGCTTCGGGACCGGGAGCGTTTGCCCTCGACTTCGCCAACCGCTCATCGCTCGACGAGAAATCAGTGCGCGAGGTGCGCAGCGCGCTCGAAGCGCAACTGCACGTTGAAGGCGTGCATGTCACTAAGGCCGAGCAAGCGACGGGAACGATCGAGGTCGTTCTCTCCGAAAGCCTGCGCGATTATGTTTGGACGGCTGTGATTGCGATCGGGTCTGACGAGAAGAAGGTCGCGCTGGTTTCCATCCCCCGCCCGTCTGCGAGCGCGGCTTTTGCTCCCGTGATGCCGATGGTTTTGAAAACTACACTTCTGTTCGAGCAAGAGGGACCGATGCTCGACGTCGCTGTGGTTGAGATGCCGGGAGGATCGCGGCTGATCATCCTCGGTAGCGACGCGGTCTCGATTTATCGTCATGAGGGAGCGGGCCCGTCCGGGAATTCCGCAGTGCGATGGGAGCAGGAAACTTCGTTGCCCATAATTCACGCGCGAGCTTTCCCCCGCGATTTGCGCGGCCGCCTGCTGCTACGCCGCGATCACCTGTTCGACGTCTATCTGCCGGGTGTTTTCTGCCGGTCGACTCCCAATGCGGTTGTGCCGCTCACTCTCGCTTGCAGCGAGACTGACGATCCGTGGCCGCTTACGGCCGACGATTCGGTTCGCGCCTTCTATGCCTCCACGCGCAACTTCTTTACTGGAGCGCTCTCACCCGGCATTGGAAAAATCTCGAACGTTCCATCGTTCTATTCCGCCGCCGCGTTTCAGCGGGCAAGCTATGCGCTGTGGGTTTTCGCCGCGGTCGACGGATCGCTCCACTTGGTCGATGGGGTGACGGACCAGGCAATCCGTGGCGCCAACTTAAAGTGGGGCGGCGATCTGGCCGCAATTCACTCCAATTGTGGGATTGGAACGCAGTTGTTGGTTTCGGAGAGCGACGACATAGCGCACGACCGTCTGCGCGCGTTTGAGATTCCGGATCGCGATCCAACAGCGGTGAGCGCAGCAGCCGAGTTTGACGGGCAAATCGTCTCATTTAGGCCGGACGGCAGCGGAACCAGCGCGGCGGCGATCGTAAGACGGAAAGACACGGGATGGTATGAGGCGTATCGCGTATCTGTTACTTGCGGTAATTAGCCTGCTCGGCGTGACTTACGATGCGGCTTCCGCGGAGCCGCGTCCGCGCTATGGCGGAACCTTGCGCGTCATGCTGCAAACTTCGCCGAGCATGCTTGATCTTCCTTCGAACGCGACACCTGCGGAATACTGGGATCTGGCGCGCACTCTCTCGCTGATCGGCGATACGTTGGTGCGCATAGACGCGCAGGGCCGTCCCCGGCCGGGGCTGGCGGTGGCCTGGCAGAGCGATGCGAACGCCAGCCATTGGCAATTCATCCTCCGCCAGGGCGTGAAATTTCATGACGGCGGTGCTGCATCGGCCCCCGCCGTCGCACAGATTCTGAGCGCGCTTCAATCCGGATGGATCGTCCGGGCATCGGGCGATACGATCGCGATCGAGACTGCCGCGCCGATGCCTTCACTGCCAGCCGAACTCGCTCTGCCGCGCAATCTCTTGCTGAAGCGAAATGCCCAGGGCCTTCCTATTGGAACCGGTCCATTCCTGATTTCGGGGTGGCAGCCGCAACAATTACTCAAACTTGCGGCCAATGAAGAAAGCTGGGAAGGGCGTCCTTTTGTAGATGCGGTCGAGATTGAATTTGGCAAAGCGCTGCGCGATCAGGCAATCGCGCTCGAACTGGGCAAGACTGACGTGATCGAAGAGGCTCCCCAGGCCGCGAGTTTCTCGCCTACGCACGGCACATCTTTATCAGTGTCGTTGCCGACGGAATTGCTCGCGCTCGATTTCCCCGCAAATTCGCGAGCGAACGACCCTCGCGTTCGCGAAGCGGTCGCGCTTGCCGTGGATCGCAGGCCGATTCAATCGGTGCTGTTGAAAGGGGCAGGGGAACCCGCCGCCAGCATTCTCCCCAACTGGATGACCGGCTACAGCGCAGTTTTTTCTGAGCGGGCGAATCCGCAAGAGGCGCACTCACTGCTAGCCAATTCGCGCCAGGCTGCGACCAACATTCCTTTCAATCTAAGTTATGACCCGAGAGACCCGCAGGCCCAGTTGATCGCAGAGCGTATCGCTCTCAACGCGCGCGAAGTGGGTGTCGCTGTGCAAGTATCGTTATCAGGCGTGGAAGACATTCGGCTGCTGCGCGTGGTACTGCCCAGTCCTGATCCGGCGACGTCGCTCAGCGAGGCCGCGCGACAGTTAGGTTTGCGTCAGCCGACATTTTCCGACAACGTGGAGGATTTGTATCAGGCCGAGCGCGGTGCGCTTGTGACGCACGCCGTTATCCCGCTATTCCATCTGCCGGTGGCAACCGCCATTGGGACACGAGTGCGCGAGTGGGTCCCCGACCGGCGGGCGCAGTGGAGCGCCTGGGGACCTTCGCTGGCTGATGTTTGGTTGGCCGATCAGCGCATGGCGGACCAGAGGTCGGCGGTTCTGCACTTTGATCTGCATGCTCAGGCGGCTTTGCAATGAGTTTCCGCAAGAAACTCCTTTTGCTGTTTGCTGCGACCGTGCTCGTCTGTGTCGCCGTCATTTCAATTTCCGTCTACAGCACCATTCGGCGCTCATTCGAACAGGCCGATCAGGACCGCGCTAATGCGGTCGCGGCACAGTTTCGATCGGAGTTTCAGCGCCGCGGATCGGAAGTCGCGCGGAAAGTCGAATCGGTGGCCGCCAGCGAGGCTGTGCAACGCGTCGCCCTCGATATGAACCGTGGCGGCGCCGATCCCAGCGAGTACGTCGAGGAGGCACGCGCTTTGGCGAGTCAGCAGCGGCTCGATTTCCTTGAACTTGTTGACGCGCGCGGAACCATCCTCTCCTCGGCGCAATGGCAGGCAAAGTTTGGATATCCTGAGGCAGCGATTCCACAAGCCGCGATGTCTGGGACAGCGACTCCTGAAGCGCCGAACTATACGCCGAACTCTGTGCCGAACTCTGAAGCCGCGCCTCCGGCCCCTAGCGTGCCGGCGGGACCGTTTCTGAAACGGGAGGAGCTTCCGGATGGCGCATCCCTCGGCCTGTTCGCGGTACGCGTAGTGCGGGTGGGAGAACAACCGCTGTACGTGATCGGTGGTGAGCGCCTCGACCAGGCTTTTCTCTCCACGCTTGACATTCCAGCAGGAACGCGGGTGATGCTCTACCAAAATCTCGACACAAAATGGAATCCGAAATCGTTGCTTGATCTAAACGGGCCTGCCGCTGGAGCCGACAAGATCGCGCCACTGGTCGCCAGAGTGCGGGAAACGGGGCAGGAATCGCAGAGCGTGATTCACTGGACCAGCGACCCGGCCGACGCCGAGGTATTTCATGCCATCCCGCTCACGGGTTCGGCGACAGGGCGAAAGCTCGATGCTGGTGGCTCGAATCAGCAGCCTTTGGGCGTGCTGCTCGTCGGCAGTTCACGGCGTCCGCTGATCGAATTGCAAAGGCAGGTTATCTCTACAGCGATGTTAGTCGGCGGCGTAGGCATTCTGGCAGCGGTGCTGGCCAGTCTATGGTTCGCCGCGCGCGTTACGCGTCCTATCGTTTCCCTGGCGGAAGCGGCGCGTCGGGTTGCTGCGGGGGATCTTAACGCCAAGGTCGAAGTCGAATCGAGCGACGAACTGGGAGAACTGGCCACATCGTTCAACCGCATGACCGAAGATCTTATGCAGCAGAAGGACCGCGCGGTGCAGGCTGAGCGGGTGGCCGCATGGCGTGAATTGGCGCGCCGTTTGGCGCACGAATTAAAGAACCCGCTTTTTCCTTTGCAAGTCACCGTCGAAAACCTCATGCGCGCGAAAGAGAAATCGCCCGAAATGTTTGAAGAAGTTTTTCATGAGAGTACGGCAACGCTGCTCGATGAAATTAACAATCTCAAAACCATCATCGGCCGTTTCAGCGAATTCTCGCGGATGCCGCAGCCGCAGCGCCATCCGACGCGAGTGAACGACGTGGTGCGCTCGGTGTTGCGCGTTTTTCAGGCGCAATTGCAGAGCAAGAATCAGATTATGGTGCGCACGGAATTGGCGGACGCGCTGCCCGAAATTTCGGCGGATTCGGAACTGTTGCATCGCGCGTTGCAAAACCTGGTGCTTAACGCGATCGATGCCATGCCGCAGGGTGGGGAGTTGACGATTCGCACCGCGTCTCTCGGCGACTGCGTTGAGCTTTCCGTCTCCGATACCGGTACCGGTCTCACGCAGGAAGAATGCGGGCGCTTGTTCACGCCTTATTACACGACCAAGCAGCATGGAACGGGGCTCGGATTGGCGATCGTGCAGTCGGTGGTGAGCGATCACGGCGGGAAGATTTCGGTCGAGAGCACGAAGGAAAAGGGGAGTACGTTTCGCGTGGAATTGCCCTGCGATTTCTCCGCGCAGTCGGCGTCTGTGGGGTAGATTTGGGATGGCATTCGTCTTGACAGTCAATTACCGAGGTCAATTACCGTGGCGCAAAAAGCGCATCTACTAATCGTCGATGACGAAGCCAACACGCTGGCTTCGCTGTCGCGAGCGTTTCGTCTGGAGGGGCACGAGGCGACCGTCTGCGACAACGCTAACAAGGCTCTCGAATTGGCCAAGGCGCAATCCTTCGACCTGATCCTCTCCGACGTGGTGATGCCGGGCAAAGACGGCCTTGCGTTACTCGAAGAACTCAAAGCGCAAGGAGTTACGGCTCCCGTGGTCATGATGTCGGGACAGGCGCATATTGAGATGGCCGTGCGCGCGACGCGCCTTGGCGCGCTCGACTTCCTGGAGAAGCCGATCTCCACTGAAAAACTTCTGCTCACCGTCGAGAATGCGCTGAAGCTCGGCCGCCTGGAACGCGAAAACCGCGACCTGGAGCGCCGTCTGGGCAAACACGAAATCGTCTGGAAAGGCGAGACGATGCGCGCCGTCATGGCGCAAGTGGAGCGCGTGGCCGCCGGCGAAACTCGCATCTGCATTTTCGGCGAGACGGGGACAGGAAAAGAACTCGTGGCGCGCACGCTGCATGAAAGAAGTCCGCGGGCGGGCGGGCCGTTCGTTACTTTGAACTGCGCGGCCGTTCCGGCGGAACTGATCGAATCGGAATTGTTCGGCCACGAGAAAGGATCCTTCACCGGCGCCACCGGACGCCATCTTGGAAAATTTGAGCAGGCACAGCGCGGGACAATCTTTCTCGATGAAATCGGCGACATGCCGCTCGCCATGCAAGCGAAGCTGCTGCGCGTGCTCGAAGAACGTGAGGTCGAGCGCATCGGCGGCGAGCGCGCCATCCAGGTCGATGTGCGGGTGGTCGTTGCCACTCACCGCGACCTTGAAGCGCAGGTGCGCGAGGGGAAATTCAGGCAAGATTTATTTCACCGCATCTTCGTCTTTCCGCTGCGCCTGCCGCCGCTGCGCGAACGCCATGAAGATATTCCGGCCCTGGTCGAGCATTTTGCTTTACAGGTCAGCGTGACGAATGGATGGAAGCCGATGCGCTTCGCCTCGAGCGCAATTGCCGCGCTGCAAGAGCATTCCTGGCCCGGAAATGTGCGCGAACTGAGAAACACGGTGGAGCGGTTGATGCTGCTTGCGACGTCGGATGAAGTCACTGCGGAGACCGTCGCTCTGGCCCTGCCCACATCCGTCGCTGCGTCCGGTTCCGCATCTGCAGGCGCGGGGCCACTCGCCGACCGTGTTCGCTCCTTCGAGAGGCAAACTATTCTGGCGGAACTGAAGCGCAATCATCACCAGATTTCAAATACGGCGCGGGCTTTGGGATTGGAGCGTTCACACTTATACAAGAAGGCCGAGCAGGTGGGGATTGATTTGAAGGCGGTGAAGAACGACGGCGAACACTGAATCCATGATTCATATTGTCTTCATGAGAGGTGGTCGGCCGTGAAAAATGCATAGGTCCTTCGCTTTGCTCAGGATGGCAACTCGAAAGTTTAGGGCGCAAAGCCGCAGCGGAAGATCGAGTCCGGTTGCAATTTCCCTCCCCGACAGACGACAATCCAATCGTGCCCAGTACTAGCTTTTATCAAGACCCCCAAACTGTCAGCCCTTTTCGCCCCGGCGCGCTGGTGATCGCCACGTTGACGAACCCGCGCGAAAAATTCTGGGGTGCGATTCTTCATCTTGCCGGCGAAGGTCTCAGCCTGCGCGGGGTCGATGTCGCATCGTTCGACAATCTCGCCTCGCAGATCAAGAATGGCGAGCCCTTCACCGCCGGCGTGGTTTTCTTTCCCATGCACCGACTGGAGCGTATGGAACTCGATCTACCCGAGGGCAACATCCTCTCGCTCGCCCAGCGCTTCGCCGAGAAAACCGGACAGGATCCTTCGCCGCTACTGGTGAGCGAATTCCTCGGCGGCGTCCGAGAAAAAAGCGGAGGACGTTCGGGCGGGGATGAGTCGCGATGAACCTGCGGCAAATTCTTACCGCACCCAATCAGATCACACTGCTGCGGATGATTTTCCTGCCGTTCATCGTTATCAATCTGCTCAAGCAGGATTTCAAATGGGCGCTGGCGTTGTTCGTTCTCGCCGGATTGAGCGACGGACTCGACGGCCTTTTGGCCCGGACCCTGCATCAGCAAACATTGCTCGGCCAGTATCTCGATCCTATCGCCGACAAGTTGCTGATGAGCACGATGTTCCTTGTGCTCTCGATCGAACGCATGATTCCCTGGAAGTACACGGTCATGGTGTTTAGCCGCGATGTCTCGATCCTCGTGATCAGCGGTGTGCTCTTCATGATTGCCGGCCTGCGCGATTTTCGTCCCAGTATTTTCGGCAAAGCCAACACCTTCGCGCAGGTGGCCGCGATTTTCTTCGTGCTGCTGCTGCTGACCTACCCTGTGCAGTGGGTTTGGATCGCTCGAACTACTTTCCTGCGTGCGACTTTTATCTTCACTATCGTCTCGGCCGTCCATTATGCTTTTCTCGTCCAGCACCGCCTGCACGAGCCTGCACCTCCGGCGGTCTCGGTTTAATAACGGGGAAGTCTAAGAACAAAATCTAAAGACAAGAGCAAAGGCCGCGGACAGGAGTGTCCGCGCCACATTACAGTGAACACCTTATAGACGCGATCTCCGCACACAATAAGATCGGTTCTGCTCGACTAGCGGAGGGCATCTGCGGTTCGAATCCGCGTCAAGGCAACAAGGCGAGGTGAGGTAAGGTAAGGTGCAAAATTCTGCCATTCCGGAGCCTAGAAACAAATCGGTCCTGGTTCGCTATGCGCTCGCGGTCGGGGCTGCGATTGCGGCGCTGATGCTGCGGGGAATACTGGAGCCGTGGTTCGGACTCAATAATCCCTATCATACGGCTTGGTTAGCCGTGGTTTTTGCGGCATGGTATTGCGGCCTTGGGCCGTCGATTGCGGCGACGCTGATCACCGGGACTGGGGTTTGGTATTGGTTTCTTCCGCCCGCGGGATCCTTCGTAGTAGAAGATCCGCGCGCTGCGGTTTCGGGGCTGTTGGGTTTCCTGGTTTTTTCAAGTTTCATTATTGGTCTGGGAGAAGCCAATCGTCGATCCGGAGCGAAGGCAAGTGCGGCCACGGCAAAGTTTCGTGCTGTGTTCGAGCAAACCTCGGTGTTTGCCGGCATCATGACAGTAGACGGCGTAATGATCGATGCCAATCGACTTTGCCTCGATGTCTGTGGCTACCGCGCAGAAGAGGTTCTTGGGCGCCCCTTCTGGGAGACAGGCTGGTGGCGAGGCTCCAGGGAGGTGCAAGACAGGATTCGAGCCGGGACAAACCTAGCCGCTGGAGGCACGCCTTATAGGGAAGTTCTGACTTACCATTGGGCGGATGGAACCGAACGGCTTGTCGAGTTTGAGTTGCATCCGATTCGCGACCAGGACGGTGACATCATTTTCCTTCACCCCACCGGAGTGGACGTCACGGATGTCAAGCGCGTGGAAGCTGAGCTTCGCAAATCTCACGACGAACTGGAAAAAAGAGTAGAAGAGCGCACGCGAGCCCTCAATGCCAGTTTGGCGTCGCTCGAATCTGAAATCGAGCGACGCAAGACAACGGAGTATGTGCTGCGCGAACTATCCGCTCGCTCGCTTCGGCTGCAGGATGAGGAACGACGTCGAATTGCTCGCGACTTGCATGACAGCACGGGACAGACGCTCGTCGCGTTGAGGATGATGCTCGATTCACTGGGCAAGGCCGTGGCTTCCATTCCCAAAGCTGACGGGATGATTAGTGAACTCGAGTCTCTATCGAACCAGGCTTTGCAGGAGATCCGGGTCACTTCCCACCTGTTGCACCCGCCGCTGCTCGACGAGGTCGGCTTCTCATCCGCCGCTCAATGGTATGCGGAAGGTTTTACCAAGCGGAGTGGAGTCAAGGCGAACCTGGAACTGGCGGCCAGTCCGCAATTGAGCAAGGACGAGGAGCTTGTCTTTTTCCGGATACTGCAAGAGAGTCTGACCAACGTCTTGCGCCATTCCGGCAGCGCTGCTGTCGATATCCAACTGAATTCAGATGCCGAGAACGCGATTCTTTCTATTCGAGATTATGGGCGAGGGATACCTTTCGATAAGCTTTCGAGCTTTCAAGAAATTGGAGCGGGCGTGGGAGTTGGTCTGGGCGGAATGAAACAGCGGGTCAGAAATTTAGGCGGCCACCTTACTGTCCGGAGCGACGGCACCGGTACTTGCGTGGTAGCGAGCCTGCCGCTGGCGAAAGCGGAACCAGCGCATGGAGAAACTGCGGACGCGCCGGATGTTGATCCGGCGGCTGGAGAAGCATCTGCTGACCCCGCCGCCGACATGGAGAACGATTTACCGGCACCCGCCGCTTAAACTACCGGTTTCGATTTGACCCCTCTTCTTTCGCGCCCCTAGAATGATTGGTTCCTGCTCGGATCCAAAAGTCATCCGTCACTCTGCGAATCTATGGCATTGCGCCTCTATAACACTCTCTCCGGGAAGATCGAAGACTTCCAGCCGATCGACGATAACCGCGTCCGGATGTATGCCTGCGGGCCGACTGTCTACGACTACGGCCATATCGGCAACTTCCGCACATTTATCGCCGTCGATCTTCTCTACCGCTTTCTGCGTCAAAGCGGATATGACGTCCGTTACGTGATGAATATCACCGACGTCGACGACAAGATTATTCGCAACGCGGCGGCCGATAGCGTGTCAGTGCAACAGTACACCGCGAAATACATACAAGCTTTTCTCGAGGATTCAGCAACGCTGGGCGTTGAAAAGCCGATTTTCGTTCGCGCAACCGAGCACATCAATGCAATGGCCGAATTTATTGCGGAACTGGCCAAAAAGGGATTTGCATACCGCACCGAGGATGGCTCGTACTATTTCCGCATCGCGAAGTTTCCCGAGTATGGCAAGCTTTCAAAAAAAGATTTTGCTGGTATGAATGACGGCGCCCGCGTCGACGTCGACGAATATGAGAAAGATAGCGCCCGCGATTTCGCGCTCTGGAAGGCCCCGAAGCCCGGTGAAGCCTCATGGGACACGGCGATAGGGCCGG
>Ga0187863_10002600_pt1 | contig 13675 bp, 11 predicted proteins | sample June2016WEW_11_1_FD_132975 | JGI IMG/M metagenome (GOLD analysis project Ga0187863, IMG submission 132975) | Peatland microbial communities from SPRUCE experiment site at the Marcell Experimental Forest, Minnesota, USA - June2016WEW_11_10 | ecosystem: Environmental > Terrestrial > Soil >... | reverse complement strand
TTCCAGGATCTGTTCAACTACGATTTCCGCCGCACCGAAATGTGCATCATTCCCTACGCCACGCAGCAGGGCGAAATTTCCTTCTGCGCTTACAACACGGGCGTCGGTTGGCGGAAGATCATTGAAAACATGCACAAGAATGCCACCGTCGCGCAGTGGTACAAAACGCACGGCAAGCATGAAATCTACGCCAAGGGCAAGAATGTGACCCTGACCGAGTACGAGCATTCGCTGAAGATCAACGCAGAGGATGCGGCGCGTATCCGTCACCTCGAGCACGATATTCCGCTCACCGCGGCCGAAGAAGACCGCATCCGCCGCAAGAAGGCGCTGGAGGAAGCAGCCAAGGTCCGCAAGATTTACGAAGAATTGGTCCTCAAGAAGCCCAAGGAAACGGTCGTCCAGATCGGCAGCATGGATCAGATCCGCATGGCTGTCCCCGGCGCGACAGTACCTGTGCAAATCGCTGCGGCCAACGGAGATGGTAACGGTGCGGTAACCGAAAAGCCCCAAGCCGAAGCCGTAGCCGGCGACTAAGCTTTCCCACGATTGGTTGGGTTTTCACAACAGCCCCGGCCCCACCGCCGGGGCTGTTGCTTTTAGCGGCAGGCCACCCACTTCCATTGACCCGGGGAGCTTGCCGATAGGATCCGGACGAAACGGGGAGTGCCGAGCGATCAGGGACGGGCTGCTGCTGGCCATGCGGGATTGGGGAAGTTTACTCGATCGACGGAAACGCGCAGCGCCCTGGAATCGTAAGCAAGAGGATTCAGTCGAGAACAGATTTCGCACAGAGAGGCAGGGCTGCCTTTAGGTGAAAGGCTCTACACCAGGCTACCTCACCAACAGATCATTTCGGCAACAACGTCTTTCGATGCCGAGTAAACCGCAGGAAAGGGCACCATGACCTGCTGGTTCAATCATTTCCTGCGACGGGCAGCATTGGCGTCGTTGCTCGTATGGGTTGCGGCGGCGAACGGGCAACAACAGGTTCCTCCGCATCCCGAGCCTCCGGAAATCTCTCTACCTACCCAGGAACAGGCGCAGGAGAATCCCCAAACGGCTTGCGCGCAACCAGCCCCCATGGTTCGGTGGGAGGATTACGAAGGTCCTTTCGATAAAGTGGTTGGGGCTTTCGGGCGAAGACTCGACCGCACCTCGATACACCCTCCGCACTACAAACCCGGAGTACTGCTGTGCTCTTTGACGACCAGAGCGAAATTCACGCTGTTCATTGAAGACAGCGTTGATCCGGTGGCCTTCCTCGGAGCTGCATTCAACGCGGGGATCGACCAGGCTGAAAACACCGACCACAGCTTCGGGCAGGGCGCCGCCGGATACGGCAAGCGCTTCGGGGCCGAGCTCGCTGACAATGCCTCCGGAGAGTTTTTCAAGGAATTCCTGTATCCGACGATCTTTTCTGAAGACCCGCGCTACTATCGGCTGGCCCACGGAAGAACTCGGCGGCGTTTGCTCCACGCTATGGAGCACGTGTTCGTAGCGCACCAGGAAAATGGCGAACTCATGTTTAATTTTTCTGAATGGCTGGGGTCGGCCAGTACGGCGGCGCTGGCCGACGCCTATCATCCGGACAACAAACCTGGCATTGGTCCGGCGGCAAGGGGCGCCGGCTACGGAATGATGCAGGATGTCGGGTGGGATGTCCTGCGCGAATTCTGGCCGGAAATCGCGCGGAAATTGAGGCTGCCCTTCCGTGGACAGAACGATCCGTAGAAAGACAAAGCGACCCGAGCCTGCCGCAGCAGCTAGCCTTTCTGGTCTTGGTCCTCGCTGGAATGGAACTTGTGGCCCGGCAATACGTCACGCAGGCTCATGGGTTGGGGGCGGAAGGCTTCGCCGGAGTGCTTGTTGACTTCGGCGGCCCAGCTCATCTGCGGCCCCGGAAACCCGATGAGCTGCCAGCCCACCATATCGATATTCCCCCCATGCAATGGATCGGAGAACATCCCTTCGATGGTGTTTTTGCGCAGGACGCTGAAGAAATGGGTATCTTCAATCTCTTTGAGCTTCTGATCCTGCTCCGCCGGAGAAAGCTGATCGAAGCCATCGAGTGTTTTTAGTCCCTCTCGATAAATTTCACTGAGAGTCGCTTTGCCCTGGTAGCCGACTTCGGGCGGGGCTCCCGTTTCCTCGAAAGGGCCTTGCGTGTAACGGCGGGCGTCGCGTCCCCGAGGACCTGCAAGCTGACGGTCGATAAAGATCACGACACCCGCTTCGTTGGCGCCGGGACCCGATTCATCGCTTGGAAAGATTCGCGCAGTCGCGGCTGCCACAGTCAGAGCCTCGGCCTGGGTGAAAAAACGAAGAGGGACGCGGATGGCTTGCGCCGAGGACATCTGTTGCGCCGAGACACGGGTCATCTGCCGATCGAGCGTGTACACAAGCACCCCGCCCACGCTTGCTGCTGAAAGCACCAGGAACTCACGGCGTCGCATCGGGCGCAAGTATAGGACGGCGATGGCACCAGTGCAACAGCAGGTCCATTCAAGCGGATCGAGTGGGCCGCATTAGCGGCTTTCCTTGGAATGGCGCTCGATCATGCGTTTGGTGAGTAGAACGAGGCCGAAGATCTGGGTCCACTCAGAAACAATATTGCCCACCACCTGTCCCCACTTCGCGTTCGGGTCCATCCGCATAAACATCACAACCCATCCGATTCCCGTGATCAGCAGAAACAGGCTCAGAGAGTGGTCTCGCAGCCATTCGATGGTGGGCGAGGTTGGATGATTCTTGGGGCATGGCCGGCTTTCCGCCGAATCCTTCTCATACAGGTATTTGGTCGCAAGGACGGTAACGACAACACCCGACCAATCCGCGATGGCGTTTCCGAAGAACCCCCCAAGATGCGTGCTCGGATTCGCAAAGACATAAAAGACGATCCACAAACACAGGATAGCGACAGAGGCAATGCTCAAGGAATGTTCGTGAAGGAAGCTCCGCTTTCGGCGGCGCTTCGGTGCCGGCGTCCCTTGAGGCTTGGCAGCCGATTCATTCATGCCGATGCTCCTTGCCTGCTTCCATGGGATCAGTCATCTTCCCGTGTGAAATGCTAGGGTCTTTGCACGAAGAGATTTTTCGATGATCCCCGAAATTTTTACATATTCGATCCGCGGCGCGGCCTGCAACCCGCCCGCAATCTGCTGATTCCGCGAGACGTATGGGGCATCCCCCATTGGCGATAGAAATGCGAATTGCATCGAAGTGCGCCTGAGGACGCGGCGCCCCAACGGTGACTGCGATGGAACCCATGTTTGATATCTTCGTTACACTCCCGGACGGAAGCCCTCTTTGGTTAGAAGCCGTAAAGGGGTTCGATGAGGCCAGAAGGCGCCTGAACCGATTCGCCCGGGCGCGTCCGGGAAACTACTTCCTATATTCGGAAAAGACCGGCGGAGTAGTCGAGCGAATCAGCTGCGATTCAAGCAGTCTGCCCGTTCCCCAAAACCACCGCAATTAGATTTTGGGCAGGACAATTCCCTGCTGCGATTGGTACTTCCCTTTTTTGTCCTTGTACGATATTTCGCAGGTTTCGTCGGCTTCGAAGAAAATCACCTGGCAGAGCCCTTCGTTTGCATAGATCCGGGCCGGGAGCGGCGTGGTGTTGCTGATTTCGAGGGTGACGAAGCCTTCCCATTCCGGCTCAAACGGCGTGACGTTCACGATGATGCCGCAGCGCGCATATGTGGATTTGCCGACGCAGATCGTCAGCACGGTGCGGGGGATGCGAAAATATTCTACCGACCGCGCCAGTGCGAACGAGTTGGGCGGAACGATGCAAACCGGCCCTTTGAATTCAACGAAGGATTTGTCGTCGAAGCGCTTTGGATCGACGATCGTGGAATTCACGTTCGTGAAAATACGAAACTCGTCGGCCACCCGCATATCGTACCCGTATGAAGAAACACCGTAGCTGATCACACCTTCCCGGACTTGGCGGTCCTCGTAAGGTTCGATCATTTTGTGCTCGGTGGCCATCTTGCGAATCCACTTGTCACACTTTACCGACATTCATCCTCCTGGGAATCGAAGCCCGTAATAGTAATTCATCCCGGAAACAGATAGCAAAAAAAGTCCCTTGCGACCAAGTGCGGCTGCTTCCAAACCCTTGTTGTCGTCTTATTAAAATGGGGCGCAGGGCGCTTGACAACCTGCAAACCCCTGTCTAGCATGGATTTGCGGTTAGCGGGAGGCGGGAAAATGATTAAGCTCGATATCGTGAACGCGATTGTGACCAAGACCAGCATCACCCGGACAAAGGCTGAGCAGGCCGTCGAAACCGTGTTCGAAGCCATGAAGAACGCCCTCGGGCGCGGGCAACGAATCGAACTTCGCCGCTTCGGCGTCTTCAACGTGAAACCCCGCAAGACGGGAATCGGCCGTAATCCGCGAACCGGACAACAGGTAAATATTCCGCCGGGCAAAGCTGTCCGTTTCAAGCCCGGCAAGGAACTCCAGGCGCTTCCCGCTCCGACTCCAGCGACGAGTGCAGCACCGACGCAGCAACCCTGACGAGAGCAGTCGCAGGAGATTTCCATAGCCGCGTAGCATTTTCCGGCGGTGGTGCATCCAATCGGCATGAGCAGTCACCCATTCCGCGGCAACGGCGACAGCAGAACGCCTGTCGACATCCTGGACGTAAATTTCCGGCCAACGGGCGAAGTCCTGCTGCCCCCGCCGCCCAGTCCGCAGCGTCTGTGGCTCGCGCTGGTGCTGTTTCTTCTCACCCTCATTTCCACGCTGGCGGTGGGATCGGAATTTGCATCATCCTACGCGCAGAATCGCGAGCCTTTCTCCGATGGAGCCGATCCCTTCGCGGCCATGCTTGTGCCCTTCGAACATCCCCAACTTCTGCTCTTGGGCATTCCCTTCTCTTTTACGCTGATGGGAATCTTGCTCGCGCACGAGCTCGGCCACTATTACTGCTGCAAAATATATGGGATCGATGTGAGCTACCCCTACTTCATCCCGGCGCCCACGCTCTTTGGAACGTTCGGAGCCTTCATTCGCATCCGTTCCCCGATTACCACGCGAAAAGCCCTGTTTGACGTGGGAATTGCCGGCCCCGTAGTGGGATTTCTGATCGCGGCTCCCGCGATGGCCTACGCCATCGCAACATCCCATATCGTCCCCGGCGTGCAGACCACAGCCGAGATCGTCTTCGGGCAGCCGCCGCTGATGCGCTTCTTCGTGATGCTGTTTCATCCGCACGTAAATCCCGACTGGCTGTTGCTCAGCCCCGTCGGACGCGCGGCCTGGGTGGGCTTCTTCGCCACGGCGCTGAATCTGCTGCCTCTGTGGCAGCTCGATGGCGGGCACATCGTCTACAGCCTCGCGAGCAAACAGCACCAGCGCATATCCATCGTGGTGGCGCTGGGTTTGCTCGTGCTGGGACGATACGCTTGGAGCGGATGGTACATGTGGGGCGGTGTTCTGCTGATCCTCACCCTGCGGTTTGGGCATCCCCCGGTGCTGGATCGGTGGGACGAACTAGACGCCTCGCGAAAGCTCTGGGCCATCGCGGCGGTGGCGATCTTTCTGTCCTGCTTCACAGCGACACCTGCGCTAGGCCGATAGTCACAATCGCTACGAGAGGCTGGCGGGATCAACGTCGACGATAACGGCGGTCTCGGGGATCTGCTTCGACGCGCAGAAATCCAGACAGCCGCCCAGTGCTTGCGCGACCGCCGAGCGGCGCCGCGACTTCAGCACGAACTGGAAACGATACTCTTTGCGCAGGCGCGCAAGGGGAGCTGCCGCGGGGCCTAGCAACTTTACGCCGCGTTCTTCAAACGGTGCGAAATAGCCCGCCAGCGCGCGAGACCATCGTATGGCGTTCTCGATTTTCCGGTCGCGCACCAAAACCGTGGCGAGAGCTGCAAACGGCGGGTAGTGCAGCATCCGGCGGAAGTGAGCTTCCTTCTCATAGAAGGAAACGTAATCCTGCCCAACAGCATATTGAATTGCGTAGTGCTCTGGATAATACGTCTCCACCAGAACTTCGCCGGAAAGCTCGCCGCGGCCGGCACGCCCAGCGACCTGCGTAAGCAACTGGAAAGTGCGCTCGGCGGCGCGGAAGTCCGGGCGCCCGAGCGCAAGATCAGCCGCGACAACACCCACCAGCGTGACGCGCTGAAAGTCATGGCCCTTGGCCACCATCTGAGTGCCTACAAGGATGTCGATTTCCCCGCCGGCGAAGGCGCCGAGGACTTGCTGATATTCGCGCTTCGTCCGGACCGTATCACGGTCCAGACGCGCGATGCGCGCCTTGGGAAATTGCTCGCGAAGGTACTCATCGACACGCTCGGCGCCATCTCCCACAAAATAAAGATATGCGGCGCGGCATTTCCGACATTCCTTCGGCGGCGCGATCCAATAGCCGCAGTAATGACATTCAAGCCGCTGCCGGCTCTTGTGATAGGTGAGCGCGATGCTGCAATTCTGGCACTGCACCACCGAACCGCAACTGCGGCACAGCATCGACCAGGAATAGCCGCGGCGGTTGATGAGGACCATCGCCTGTGTGCCTTCTTCGAGGCGCAGGGCGATAGCGGCGCGCAAGGATTCGGAAACGGGCGAGGCGCGGTGCTCGCGGCGGAATTCCTCACGCAGGTCCACAATCCGAACATCCGCGAGCGGGCGATTTTCGACGCGCGAGGTAAGCGTGAGCAGACGGTATTTTTCGGCGCGGGCGTTGTAGTAGGTCTCCAGGGAAGGCGTGGCGGAACCAAGAATTGCGACGGCTCCCTCGAGGCGAGCTCGATAAACGGCCGTGTCGCGGCCATGGTAGCGGGGGACTTCTTCCTGCTTGTAGCTCGATTCCTGCTCCTCGTCGACGATGATAAGTCCGAGATTTTCAACAGGTGCAAATACTGCGGAACGCGTCCCCACAACGACACGCGCGTGTCCGTGACGCACGCGCCACCACGCGCGGGCCCGCTCGATATCGGGCAAAGCGCTATGCAGGACGGCAGTGTGTTCACCAAAGCGCGCGCGGACAAGCCGCCCTATCCAGAGAGTAAGAGCGATTTCTGGAACGAGCACGATGGCGGATTTCCCGCGAGAAAGCGCAGCCTCGATGGCGCCGAGATAGACTTCCGTCTTGCCGCTTCCGGTGACGCCGTGGAGGAGACCAGCCGCGAATTGGCCCGCCACCAGCCAGCGCCAGATTTCGCCGAGGACGTCTTTTTGTTCGCCGTTCAGAACATTGGCTGGAGCAGTGAAATCGGTGTCCCAAGGGTCCTCATCGGGTGTGAGAGGCTCTTCCCAAGTAAGAAGGCGGCCGCTTTTCTCGAGGCCAAGGATTACGGCACGCGAGACTCCCGCCTTTTCGACGAGAAGAGGAAGCGGAAGCGGGCCGCGCGTCGCAGTAAGCACTTCCCGGATTTTTCCTTCGGCTTCGGCGGTCTTCGCAGCCGGTTCTCCGGCGTTGGCAGGGTTCCAGGCGACAATTTTCTGAGTGCGCGCCTTCCGATGGCGCACCACATCACGAACCCTAAGGTACCCGCGACCGACGAGTTGTTCGGCTGCTGCATCGCCGCCTCGAATACGGTGAATCGCAACCGAGGTGAGCGGCTCGGCGCTTTTCTCGAACTGATGAAGGAGCTTGCGTTGAGCGCTTTCCATGTCGGCGAGCTCAGGAGTGCTGGCGAGTTGTTCCAGATGCGCCTGGCCTAGGTCGGTGAGCGCATATTCGCGCTCGTGGCGAAGCTCAATTTCGGGAGGCAGCATGGCGCGGAAAGCCTCGCCAACCGGGGCGAGGTAATAGCGGCTGATCCAGTGGCCGAGCTCGACCAGCTTGGGGGGAAGGGCCGGAACCGGGTCCATCACCTCGGCTATCTCCTTCACGGGAGACTTGAGGCGCGAGGCATCGGGCGGCTGATCCGATTGGGCGAGGGCTACCCCGATCATCGGCCGGTTGCGAAACGGCACAACAACGCGGCGCCCGACGAGCATCTCTCCGTTGAGCGCCGCAGGCAGGGCATAGACAAACGTCGAACGCAGCGGGACCGGGAGAGCGACTTCGCAGTAGCGTTGAGCCATGCACGCAATAGTGTAACAGCGACTTCCACGGGCGGGCTGACGCAGACTCGTCCACCCGCGATAGGGCTAGAGATTCACGAGGATGATTCCTGCAAAAATCAAGGCGATGCCGAGCCACTGCGAGCGGTCGAGGCGCTCCCGGAGGAATAGCGCGGACAACAGCACCGTAACAGCCCCGTAGAGCGAGGCAATCACCGTGATAATGGAAACCGGTCCGCGGTGCAGGCCCGCATTGTTGGCGACGTAGGCGGTTGTATCCATCAAGCCTATGATCGCAAGGAGCCCCCACACGCTCCCAACCGGGACGCTCACGCGCTGCCGGAACGGTGCCGCCGCAACCAGAAGCATCGACGCGTTGGAAAGACGGACGACCCACACCGACAACGCCGCGCCGAACACCGGCAACACGTGAAAGCCGAGAAACCAGAACATGATTCCGAAAGCGACCATGGAAACGACCGCCCAGCCGACGCCCTTGGACACATGTGCATGCGACGGCTCCTGCTGCGAGGCGGCATCGGTTGAGCGCGCCGAAAACGAGGCGGCGGCGAGAATAAGGCCGATCAGTGTCAAGCCAAGACCCGCGGCGCCTAACGCGTGCAAGCGTTCACCACTCAGAAGATCCAGCACGACTGTGATTGCCGGATAGCTCGACGAGATCGGAGCGACGATGGTAAGCACCCCAACCTCGAATGAATAATACAGGGCCAGCGCGCCCACCATGTTTAGAACAGCGGCGAAAAGCGCCAGGGCCCAGGGATGCCAGCCATGAGCGGAGCCGCGCGAGAAACCGCCCGTCGCGGTCAAGTACACGCTCAGCGCGACAAAACCGATGATCTGCATGAATAACAACGCACGGTAAGCGCCGACGCGGCGGGTTGCCAAGCGCGCGACGAAGTCGGAAACGCCCCAGCAAAAGGCAGCGGTCAAACCGAGAAGTATCCCCGGGAAATGTTTCACAACCGAGCCGAGAGCCGTCGCTTAGCCGCTATCGCCATCTTCTCAGGGGCGCGCCCGCGTTTCGCGCGACGATGAAAGCTCCCTAGGGTCTCCTGCTGAGATTACTTGCGCTTGGGCTTTAGCCCCAGAACGGCCATGACTTTTTGTAAATCCTTCCACACTTCGCCCTTGGCACTGGGATTGCGCAGCAGGTACGCAGGATGATAGGTCGCTATAAATTGCGAGCCTCGGAAGTCGAACCATTCGCCGCGGAAGCGGGAAATTCCCTGCGTCGTCTGGAGCAGCGTTTGAGAGGCGCAGCTGCCCAGGGCGCAGATTACTTTTGGCTGGATCGCGGCGAGCTGGCGCATGAGGAACGGCGAACAGGTGGCGATTTCGTCCTTCTCCGGAAGGCGATTTTCAGGTGGCCTGCACTTGACGACGTTGCAGATGTAAACATCTTCCCGACCGAGACCCATCGCTTCGATCATCTGCGTGAGCAATTTGCCGGCGCGACCGACAAAAGGCTCCCCCTGGATGTCTTCATCGTGCCCGGGACCTTCGCCGACGAAAACCAGTTCGGCCCTCGGATTTCCGACGCCGTAAACGATTTTCGTGCGCCCTTTGTGGAGCTTGCAGCGCGTGCAGTTGGCGCCGATGGCGTCGCGAATGCGGTCAAGAGTGTCGCCCTCGATGCGCTCATCGAAAAGCGACGGGCCGGTGGAGAGCTGGATCACGGGTTGTGCCGCCGTCTTTTGGACTGCGCTATCTGCTGGGTTTTGGATCGGGCTCCGTTGGGGCGTCGCCGCAGCGGCTATCACGCGAGACACGGGTTCGGTTGCAGCAGTAGACATTGCAGGCTGCCATTGTGAACCAGACCCCGCGCTGGAGGTGCCTTGCGCCGCGGCGCGGTCGCGGTAGTAAGGACCTAGCCCGAGCTCGTCGCTATAGCGGAACCATGCTTCCATGCGCACCCGTTTCGATTGATCCAAAGCGCCTCCTGGTTTTTGTGTTTCACCGAGGCGACTTTAGCACGAGACGCGGTGGAAATTTTGTCGCGCGCGCGGAAAATCGGATTTTTCCCCAACGTTCGGGGCAAGCCACGCCAACCGGGAGCGGCCGCTCGGTCTCGATGGACTCGCCACCTGGACCCGCCCCGAATAACCCCGAGGAATCTATCGAAGCAAGCTGAGGGAGTTCGGCAGGTTCTTTGCTTCTGGCGTCGAGAGCTTTCCGCAGGACAGCATGTGACAAGTTCCTCCATGACAAAAAGTGGCCACAAATTACCGACCGTATGGGGGACATCGCTGGTTCACTGCGGAGCGAGTCTAAGGATGGGTCATCGTCTCCGGGCGGACGGCTTCGTCAAATTCCTTTTCGGTCAAATAACCAAGCTGCAGCGCCGCTTCACGAAGGCTTCGTCGCTCATGGTGCGCCTTGTGCGCGATTTGCGCTGCTTTGTCATAGCCGATTTTGGGACTGAGCGCAGTGACGAGCATAAGAGAATTCTTCACATTCTGCTCGATACGCTGAAAGTCAAGTTGCATTCCCTCCACACAGTGATCCGTAAACGAACGGCAGGCATCCGCGAGCAGCCGCACGGAGTGCAAGAAGTTGTGGATCATCACCGGCTTGAAAACATTCAACTGAAAATTGCCCTGTGAGCCGGCGAATCCGATGGCCGCGTCGTTGCCGAACACCTGGACGGCCACCATGGTCATCGCTTCCGACTGCGTAGGATTCACTTTGCCCGGCATGATGGAGGAGCCCGGTTCGTTTTCCGGCAGCGTCAGCTCGCCAAGTCCCGCGCGGGGGCCCGAAGCAAGCCAACGAATGTCGTTGGCGATTTTCATTAGCGAGGCGCCCAGAGTCTTGAGCGCGCCGCTGGCAAAAACGATTTCGTCGTGCGCGGAAAGGGCCGCGAACTTGTTGGGATGAGACTTGAAGGGCAATCCCGTTAGTTCCGCGATTTTCTGAGCGGCGCGTTCGGCAAATTCTGGATGCGAGTTCAGCCCCGTTCCCACAGCGGTGCCGCCAATGGCGAGGTCGTAGAGGCCCGGCAGCACCTGCCCCAGGCGTTCGACGTCGCGGTCGAGCTGGTTCACCCAGCCGGACATCTCTTGGCCCACGGTGAGGGGAGTCGCGTCCATCAAGTGGGTACGGCCGATCTTGACGACATCCTTGAACTCGCGCGCTTTGGCATCCATTGCGTGCCGCAGGCGTTCGACGGCGGGGATGAGGACTTGGGCGACACGAGAGGCTGCGGCAATGTGCATCGCGGTCGGGAACGTGTCGTTGGACGACTGCGACATATTTACATCGTCGTTGGGATGGATTGGCTTTTTGCTGCCCATAACGCCGTTGGAGATTTCGATGGCGCGGTTTGAGATCACTTCGTTGGCGTTCATGTTCGTCTGCGTGCCGCTGCCGGTCTGCCAGATATGAAGAGGAAAGTGTTCGTCCAGCTTGCCGGCGATGACTTCGTCGGCGGCTTGCGTGATCAGGCGCGCCTTATCGGCGGAAAGCTTGCCGAGGTCTTGGTTGACGAGCGCTGCGGCTTTTTTGAGCACTCCAAAAGCGCGAATTAGCTCCGGGGGCATCGTGTCGCGGCCAATATCGAAGTGGATGAGCGAGCGCGCCGTTTGCGCGCCGTAGTACCGGTCAACCGGGACTTCCATCTTTCCCATGCTGTCTGATTCGATTCGCGTCTGCACATGCCGTGCAGACGAGGATTTTGTGTCCAGGGTCGCGTCCTTCACACAGGCCTCCGTGCGGCGGGGTCTTCGCCGAACATTTTTATCGGATACGGATACAAGAATACTGCGGAAATCGCATTTTGTGATTTGAAGTTTGGACAAAGCAAAGGCTCTGACAGGGAGCGACGAAATCAGTCAACCGAGTGTATTCTTTAGTTCGAGCTCTGCACGCCGACCCGCACATGCACATTCGCTCCCCCGCCCAGTGGTTCGTTCTAGCAATCGTCGTATTTGCCGCGCTGCTGGCGGACTTGGTCCTATTTCATCGCGAAGCGCACGAGGTGACGCTCCCAGAGGCGTTGATGGAGAGCGCTGGATGGATCGGGTTGTCGCTCGCTTTCGGCGCGTGGATTCACTTCTCCCAGGGGCAGGAAGCGGGGCTCCAGTTCCTGACCGCCTACGTGCTGGAAAAATCGATGAGCGCCGACAACATTCTCGTCTTTATTCTGATCTTTGCCTCACTCGGCGTTCCCGCAAGGTCGCAGCACAAAGTTTTGTTCTACGGAGTGGCGGGTGCTCTGGTGATGAGGGGCATATTCGTTCTGGCAGGGCTTGCGCTGCTGCGGAAGTTCCATGTGGCGCTCTTGTTGTTCGGTGGCATCCTGCTCGTCACCGGAGCGCGGATGCTCTGGCCGGGCCAAAGGGTCGGGAGACTTGAAAGCAACTGGCTCGTTCGCCTGGCGCGCTGGTTGGTGCCGGTCGCCGATCATTACGAAGGCGACAAATTCTGGATAACAAACGCTGGGAAGCGGAAAGCGACGACATTACTCGTCGCGCTGGTTGCCGTGGAAGCCATGGACATCCTGTTCGCAGTGGACTCGGTTCCGGCGGTGCTCGCGATTACGCGCGATCCATTTATCGCATACTCTTCCAACGCATTTGCCATCCTGGGCCTTCGAGCTCTCTACTTTGCGCTTTCGAGCGCATTGAGCCACCTTCGATACCTGCATCAGGGGCTCGCCGTCATCCTCCTATTCGTTGCAGGGAAGATGCTCGCCTCTGACCGGCTGCCGATCTCAGGTGGCGCTTCGCTCGTCATCATCGGCGGCATTCTCGTGCTGACGGTGATTGCGTCTGTGGCAACGGGAAGCAGAACGCAGGAATGAATGCCTGGGTGAGGGCATGGCGTGGCCCCCCAGGGCCGGCCAGCATGCGGCGAAAAACAACGGGCGCAATGCTCGGAGTGCGCTAAAATAGCGCTTCAAATCTCTGGAGAATTCAGGACCCCATGAGCAGACTCTCGAAGAACTCCTTTGCGTCGCGCGCCACTCTGCGCGTGGGCCACGAAACGTTTGAAATCTATCGCCTGGACGCGCTCGCGAAATCCGGCGTGGGCCACGCTGCGCGCCTGCCATTTTCGCTGAAGGTGCTGCTTGAGAATCTGCTGCGCCACGAGGACGGCCGCTTCGTTCACACCGGCGACATTCCCGCTCTCGCAGGCTGGGACCCGGCGAACGCGGTCGAAAAAGAAGTGTCTTTCATGCCGGCGCGCGTGTTACTTCAGGACTTCACAGGCGTGCCGGCGGTGGTCGACCTCGCCGCGATGCGCGACGCGATCCGCAAGCTGGGCGGCGATCCCAAGAAGATCAATCCGCTCCTTCCCGCCGAACTGGTGATCGACCATTCCGTGCAGGTGGACAAATTCGGTTCTGCGAGTGCCTTTGCGTTCAACGCCGGCCTGGAAATGGAGCGCAATATCGAGCGCTACGCCTTTCTGCGCTGGGGACAAAAGGCGCTGAAGAATTTCAAGGTCGTCCCCCCGGACACCGGCATCTGCCATCAGGTGAATCTCGAGTATCTGGCGCGCGTCGTCTTCAGCGTCGAGCGGGACGGCCAGCGCTTCGCGTTCCCTGACTCCCTCGTGGGCACCGACTCGCACACCACCATGGTCAACGGGCTCGGCGTGATGGGCTGGGGCG
>Ga0187863_10002599_pt1 | contig 13679 bp, 14 predicted proteins | sample June2016WEW_11_1_FD_132975 | JGI IMG/M metagenome (GOLD analysis project Ga0187863, IMG submission 132975) | Peatland microbial communities from SPRUCE experiment site at the Marcell Experimental Forest, Minnesota, USA - June2016WEW_11_10 | ecosystem: Environmental > Terrestrial > Soil >... | reverse complement strand
CGTTTTCCTGGCGTTATACGATGCCGGCTTTGGCTCGGTATGCGACCGTTTACGCGCCGGACATGCTGGGAGCGGGGTTCTCGGACCGGCCGCGGGGCATCGACCACTCGATGCGGGGGACGGCGCTGCGAGTGCTGAAGTTTGCGGAGAATCTCGGGCTGACGACATTCGATTTGCTGGGGACGTCGCGGGGTGGGGCGGTGGCCATGTGTGCTACGGCCATGCGCGCTACGGCCATAGCGGGGGCGGGTGAATGCGTAGATCACGCTGGTTTGCGAGTGCGGCGGCTGGTGCTGGTGGCGCCGGTGAATCCGTACTCGGCGCATGGGCGGTGGCTGGCGGCGTTTGCGGGCTCGCGGGTTGGGGCGGGGGCGGTGCGGGGGGTGCTTGAGGCTATGCCTTCTCTCTATCCTTTTTGGCACGGGCGGATGTTCGGGGACTCCAAGAAAATTCCTGCCGGAAGTCTGGAAGGCTACAAGGCGCCGCTGCAGCGGCCGGGGCTGTTCGATCATGCGTTGAGTATTGTCACCACCTGGGGGGCGGATCTGCGGGAATTGGAAGCGCTGTTGCCGAAGCTGGCCGCGGTTCCAACGCTGCTGATGTGGGGAAGTAAGGATCCGGCGGTGTACTTTTCGTCGATGGAGCCGCTGGCTCGACATTTTTCCAATGTGCAGACCGTGGTTTTCCCCGGTGTAGGGCATTTGCCCTATGAGGAGTGTCCGGAGGAGTTCAACCGGGCGCTGATTGAATTTCTGACCGGGCGAGGGTAGCTTTCCCAGTTCTCGCGAAAGACGCGAGAAATGGGGCACTGCCATTCGAGTCACCCACGTTCGGGGCACCCGCATTCTGAGTTTTTCCTGACACTGAGAACATGACCCACTCCATTCTCGAGTTTCTGCGGAATGCGGTGGTGCATTACGGATATTGGGCCGTGGGCGCGGCCCTGTTGATTGAGAACGCGGGGATTCCGGTGCCGGGGGAAACGGTGCTGCTGATGGCGAGTTTTCTGGCCTATTCCGAGCACGATCTGCGGCTTTCCTGGATCATTGCGGTGGCGACGCTGGCGGCTACGGTGGGGGACAATCTGGGGTTTGTGCTGGGCTATTACGGCGGACGTCCGCTGCTGACGCGTTACCAGGCGGCGTTCAGAATTCGGGATCGGACGATGGCGCGGGGAGAAAGCCTGTTCGCGCGGTATGGTGCGGTCACGATCTTTTTTGCGCGCTTCGTTTTCGGCATGCGGATTATTGCGGGGCCGATGGCGGGAGTGCTGCGGATGCCGTGGAAGAAGTTTGTGGTGTTCAATTTTCTGGGCGCCGGGTTGTGGGTGACAGTGATTTCCGGCGCGGGGTATTTATTCGGGCAGCATTGGGGACGGCTGGTGCGGGTGGTCCAACGGTTCGATATTGGGGTCGCGATCGTGGCGCTGCTGGTGGTGGCGATTGTAGTGTGGCGGCAGCGGCGCGCGGGTTGACGGAGTGTCGGGATGAGGTTATCTGCGGAGTAACTTGGAGCAATCTTTTGCACAGGGAGGGGCTTGTGCAAGCGACTATACTGTGCGGGTCGCGGGCTGTTTGACGTTCTGGGGCGGCAACGGGCAATGTCCGTGGCGGTTGGAAGGAAGCAAACTGGCTGCGTCCGAGCCGGAATTCGGACGAGGAGGAATACATGAAGAAGATTGGGTTGTTGACTCTGCTCATCATGGGAACACTTCTGTTCGCGCTGGCGTTCACGGCGGCGGCCGGACCAAGGGCATCGGCGGTGCCTGCGGTGGCTGCGGCCAGTCCGGCGGCGGTTACACCGGGCCCCCCGTATTCCCATCCGCGCGTGGAACATGCCATCGAAGCGCTGCGCGGCGCGAGAGATCATATGGCGCACGCCGAAGGCGAGTTCCATGGTCATCGTGACCGGGCCATCGAGCATATTGATCAGGCCATCCACGAGGCCGAGATTTGCCTGAACGAACCTTAAGCTGGAACCCGCAGCAACTGGCCACAGCAAGAATAAAGGCAGCGCTAAACCAGCGCTGCCTTATTTGTTTTCAGTAAGTGTTGGGCTCATTGCGAGCGCGCTACGAGAATGCGCCCAGAACTCCACAGGCCCGCAATCTCCAGGACGAGGAGAAGAGCCACGGTGGCGTCGAACAGGATTGCCCAGCCGCTGTACCCGGCGTCAAACACGTTGTTCGGGCCGGCGATGAAAAAGTGCTCGAGGCTGCCGATGACTAGCCCAATCGCGAACTCAATAATCAGGACGAAGGACCCGATCTTCTTGCCCCGCGTCCATAACAATCCCACTCCCGCCAGCGTGAGGGCAGCGGCATAGGCGCCGATGCGCACCGAACCCGCTACCGTCAATGCGGGATTAAGCTTTCCGGCCAGAAAGAGGTGCAAGACGGTGACCGCGAAGTTCGCCATAGCGATGATCGATACAAAGGCTTTCATTTAAGTTGATCTCCCATATGTTTGTCCCTAAGTTTAGTCTCGGTGGAAGGTGATGCCGATGGAGGCGCCGAGACGAAGAACGTTGTCGGAATGGAAGTCGACGGTGTTGTTTACGATGCGGTAGTAGTTGGCTTCGGGGCGGACAAAGACGCGATGCCAGAGGGCGTAGCGGATGCCGGCGCCGGCGTGAAAGAGGAAATGATTGCTGTCCAGATGGGTGGAGCAGCCCACGTATGCGCAGTTGCCGGTGGCGGGATAGAACACTACGGTTTCGCCGCCCACGCCGGCCGTGAGATCGGCAGTGGTTTTCTTGGCCAGGCGAGGCGCGTAGACGGCGTTGAAGTCATAAATCACGGGGCGGAAATGCTGATAGTCGTTGTAGAACCCCTGGTCGTAGCGATAGGCAATTTCCGCGCTGTAGCCGTAGTGATTCTGGAAAATGCGCTCGATGCCGACGCTGGGGTAGACTCCACCTTTCTCGCCGGGGGGGAGGTAGGCCTCAGAGGCGGTGATGTTTCTGGTGGAGAAAAGAGTGCTGCCGCCGACGGCGACGTCAAATTGCTGGGAATGAGCGAACCTGGCAGACAGAAGAAGTGCACATACCGACATCAGTCGAACGAATTTCATTCCTACGGACTTTGATCCGACAAACCCTGTTCCGGCGAACGTTCTCAAATACAGCCCCCTTTTCGGTTGTACCGTGATTGATAGAGTACGCCGGACTGGCGGTGGCAGGCAAAACTGTCGCGAGTGGGTTGGGCGCGGCGGCCGGAAACGGTCCTGGGATAACCGATCATCGGATCATCAAATCGGATCATCCAAACGATAATCGAGTCTCCAGCCGCCGCCCACGGAAGATCGAGGGAAGGTCTATTCTGGACCACCGCCGATGGTGTAGCCGATGGAGGCGCCAACCCGGAGGATGTCGCCGGAAGTATAGACGTCGGAGTTATTCAGGACGTGGTAGTAACGGACTTCGGGGCGGACGAAGACGTGTCCCCAAACGTAATAGCGCAGGCCGGCGCCAACATCGACGAGGAAGTGGTTGCTGCTGTTGTAGCAGGCGCCGAAGTAGACGCAGCTGCTGGTGGGTTGGTAGCCGTAGAAGCGAGTCGATTGCCAGCCGACGCCGCCCATCAGGTCAAGGCCAACCTTCTTGCCGATGCGGGGTTGATACACGCCGTTAAAGTCAAAAAGGATGGGACGGTAGGGTTCGCCAAGGCCGTCGAAGTTTCCCTGGCCGCCTCGCCAGGCGACGTCAAAACCGATGCCGAGCCGCTTATGGAAGATGACGTCGGCACCGATATTGGGGTAGAGGCCGCCCTTTTCGGGGCAGTTGGTTTGGCCCGAGGATGCATTGAAGCTGCACTCGTTAGCGCCGGGCGACAGAACCGTCCCGAAGCCGAACATGGCGTCGCCCTGCTGGGCGGAAGCCAGGTTGGGCAGGATTAAGAACGCAAAGATAGTCGCAAGGAAGGCAAGCTTTCTCAAGAGAAACCTCCTGTAATGATCGTTATTGGCGGATAAGATGCGACCGCCAAACCATTTGGATGCAAGTGCATGGGGTACGCACTCATCATAATTTCAACCGCGCCGGGATGCAATTGTGGCGCGCCGGCGGTCATTCGCTTTGCCAACAGGACAATGCGAACAAAATGCCAGGACGACGTGCCAGAACAACATAGCCAGAACTCGGTGGCCTTGGAGACTCCGATCCAAGAGGGCAAGAGTCGCAAAACTGAACCCCGCGGGTTGGAATAAGTTGCGCTGGCGGGCACTCGCCCCCGCGGGATGGGGGGAAGAAAAGCCCAAGCGGCGGAGGGAGGGATCTCCGTGAAAGTCGTGGCTTGGGAGATCCCTCCCGCAGCTGAACTACGCTGCGGTTCGGGATGACGCCAGAGATGAGTGAAGCGATGAGGCAAGGGATGTTGATGACGCAAGAGATGGGGATGACGCAAGGGCGAAGATTCTAGCTGAGCCACTACCGAAAGATGTCAGCGTCTGGAAACGCCCGTGCCGCCGCCGCGGAGGACGTGGTCGAGGGCGATGGGACCTGCGCCAAAAAAGATCAGGGCGAAGGCCAGGGTGGCGGCGGCCAGAGGGAATTCGAATCCGGGATGATCGGGTGATCCGATGAGCCCGTTGTGCAGATGCACTTTCGAGATTGCGACCGTCAAGTCAATGCAGACGGCGAACGCGGCGGGCCGAGTGAAGAACCCGACCAGGAGGAGTAATCCGCCAAGCAACTCGGTGAAGGCGGAAACGTAGCCTAGCCAGGCAGGAATACCCATTCCGGCGACCGTCTGAGCGAAGTGGTGCAAGCCGCCAAATACCTTGTGATAGCCGTGCGCGACCATAATGGCGCCCAGCGCCAGGCGCATGAGGAGAAGAGCAAGGGGCTGCAAACGATCGAGATAGCGCAAAGTGTTCCTCCCAGGCGAGGGCAATAGAGTACAGCATGGAGCGGTTGCACGGAAGATGGAGGGTGCAGGACAGTCGTGACATCGGGTATGGAAGCGAGCCGGGTGCGCGATTGTTGTGTTGCGAAAGAGCCGTTCGGCGGGCTTCCCTTGCTCACGGGCAGGCTTCGACACGCGGCGCGGCTCGCCCAGATGCGCTTCGACTTCGCTCTGTCGAAAATCCCTACTTCTCGCGCAGAGAACGCGCGAGAAATGGGGCACCCGGCGTACCGCAGGCGCTAAAGCGCGGACGCATTTTCAGCGACTTAACGGCACGAGTAACTCGTGCCCTTCCCGTTCTTGCCGACATCGGCACTTTTCCTCAGGCTGTTCAGCGATGCCGGCACCGGCGTAGGGACAAGCAGCTTTTAGCCGCTGGGGGCTTGCTCCACAGCCCCAGCGGCTGAAGCCGGTATCAAATTTTGAGCTGAGTTGGCATGCCTGAAGGCATGCCCTGATACGAGTCCTTATTGAACCTGCACCATTTCCGATCCTAGAAAACGATTGCGCCTGCGGGCGGGTTTTTGATAACGTTGCTCCGCCACAGGATGCCCGTCTGGTGACTTTCGATATGCAGCACCAGGCCTGCTGACGGACGTCTGCCCGGAGTCCCAGAAATGAGCGGAACAATCTCAGCGGTCCCGTGTTTGCAGGATTGTGCCTTGGCAGTCAAACGAACGTTCTTGAATCCAGGAGTTTTGCGATGAATTTCATGATGAATCGAAGTGCCCTCCGAAAGTGTGTGGGGGTTGCGCTCATGATGGTGGTTCCGGCGTTCGCGGGTACTCAGCACAAAGCGCCCAGCGCGCCTGCGCCGAAGGCGGCTCCGGCAGCGCATTCCAGCGCTCCGGCGAGAAGTTCGACGCCGAGTCACACGACCACACCGAGTCGTCCGGCTACAACCAGTCACACCGGGACCACGACCCACACCGGCACGACCACGCACGCCGGGGGCACGACCACGCACACCGGAACGACGACCCACACGGGAACGACGACGCGTCCAACTGGCGCGACTACAAGTCATACCGGAACGACGACCCACACGGGCACAACCACGCACGCCGGTGGAACGACGACCCACACAGGGACGACGACGCATACAGGTACGACGACCCATGCAGCGACGGCCAGCCATGTAGCTCCGGGACGCACGGTTTCTATGAAAGGTGGCGGGTCGGCGAATGTTCGGCCCAACGGGCAGGTCCGATCGGTCAATCGGAACGGGATGCAGGTGAATAATGGACTCCACGGCGGGCGCACCGTTGTGAGCACGCATAATGGCGTGCGGGTGGTGTCGTCGCGAGGCCACGGCGGGTACGTGCAGCGTGCTTATGTCACGCGCGGCGGACGGTCTTATTATTCGCGCACGTATTATTATCACGGCGCTTACCGAAGCGGGGTTTATGTTGGCTATCGCTGGGGTGGTTACAACTACTACGGCTACTACCACCCGTTCTGGTTCCATCCTGGATTTTATGGCTGGGCGTATAACCCCTGGGTGGCGCCGGTGTATTGGGGCTGGGGCTGGGGCGGAGCGCCGTGGTATGGGTACTACGGCGGATATTTCGCTCCGTATCCGGTCTACCCGTCGGCGGCTTTCTGGCTGACGGATTATCTGATCTCGGCGAATTTGCAGGCGGCTTATGCGGCGCAGGCGGAAGCTAACGCAGCGGCAGCCGGCGATGCAGCGAACGCTGCGCCGGCGGATGATCAGGTCGCTAGCAACGGACAGGCGACAGCGGCTCCGAGTGGTCCGGTGGCGCTATCGCCGGAAGTGAAGCGAGCCATTGCCGACGAAGTGAAGGCGCAACTTGCGGCGGCGCAGACGCAGGCGGCGGCGCAGGGCGGTGGCGCGGCGGCGGCACCGGCGGCGGCGAGCGATCAAGCGCCTCCTCCTGCACTGGATCCGGCGCAGCGCATCTTCATCGTGGCCTCGGAACTCGACGTGGTTGCCGACGGTCAGGAATGCGCGCTGACGCAAGGCGACGTAATCACGCGGCTCACTGACACTCCCGATGGAGACCAGAAAGTGAGTGTTAGTGTTTCGAGTGCCAAGAAGGGCGACTGCGCGTCTGGCAAGACCGTGCTGGTTGCGGTCGACGACCTGCAGGAAATGCATAACCACTTCGCCGAGCAACTGGACAATGGGATGAAGGAAATGGCGTCGAAGCAGGGAACCGGAGGCATGCCGAAAGCTCCGGATACCAGCACGGTGCCGTCTGACGTTCCACCGCCGGCACCGGACAAGTCGGCGAGCCAGGCCCTGGCGGACCAGGACAAGGCTGCAGATCAGGCGGTGTCAGACGCCAAGGCAGAAGCGGGATCGGGAGGCGGCTCGCAGTAGGTTTGCAGTTGCTGGTCGGCAGGATGAACTGTAATTGACAGTGGAGCGTCGCCTCAGGGGCGGCGCTCCACGTTGTTGTTTCATGTTCTTATTTCGCGTTCTTGTTTCGCGCTAATGCTTCACGTTCTTGGTTCACGTTGTTGGTTCACCTCGGGCAATTTCTGGCTCAGCTAAGTTTCTAGTTCGGCTAAACTCTGGTTCGGCAGCTTTCAGGTTCAACCAGGTTCAACAAAACCCTGTTGTTCAGATATCGTTGGAAATTTGTGCAGAATCATCAGGCCTGATGTGATTGGCTTGCAGAGAACGGATTTGAGAGGAGAATTGCAGACATGGGGCAGAAGATGGGGCAGAAGATCGAGAGGATGATTCCGCGGGTGGTGGTTTTGTGCGCTGCTTTATTCGTTACCCTGTTAGCCACGGTCTTCACTTTGACCTTGCCGAGAGCCGTTGCGCAGGGCGTTTCTTTGCAGGAGCAGCTGGCCGCGCAGTACAAACTGGTGAAGATGGGATCGGATACGAGCGGATATTCCGTGGTCGATGCGGGGACACTGCTGGCGGTGCAGAAAGGCGGCGTGCTGGGCTCGCCTTATTCGGAAAAGACCTCGCTCACGAACAAGTATGAGGGCGGCACGGTGCATCCCCCGAGCGGGTTGGCGGTGGCGGGAAAGAAAGCTCTGCTGGGACATTTTTCTCAGTCGGAGGGGCAGACCACGAAATTGTTTGCCAAGGGCGACAAGGTGTATCCCACCAAAGTTGACGTCAACGTCGATAAGGATACGGTGACGCTGGGAATCGTGGCGTGCGATACCTGCAACAAGACCGATCCGCCGACCTACAACAAGGCGAACGTAGTGTTTCAGTTTCCTCGAGGATCGTTGGCGAAGGCCAGCGCGGGCGACGTGGAGGACACGATCGGGCAGTTGCTGTCGGTTAGCGACGATTCGCAGCAGCAGGATCAAGGACAGCAGGGCGGCCAGGATCAGCAGCAGGGAGCCCAGGGCGACCAGCAGCAAGCCGCCCAGCAGCCCGCACAGCCGGCTGCAGCAGCGCCTGCAGCGGAGCCGCAGACCATTGAGAAGGGGCAGACTACCGATCAGGTGCAAGGGTCACTCGGCAAGCCTGACAAGATCGTGAACCTGGGGGCGAAACAAATCTGGGTTTACAAGGATTTGAAAGTGACGTTCCTGAACGGAAAGGTTTCTGACGTTCAGTAGGTGAGAGCGCAACCAACGTCGAGGTTTCGGATGCGCAGCGAGACCGGTTCGTTACGGTCGTCTTCTGAGGTTCACCGATGAGCCAAGGGAATTGTCTCGGCGCGTGTCTGTCCGCCATTGTCGCGGCCTTCGCGATTACGGCGATTTGTCTGGGCCAGAATACTCCGACAGCGAAGAGGCCGGCAGGGGCGGCGCCGAAGGGGCAGGCTGCCAGTCCGGTTACGATGACGGAGTGTGAGGGGACGAACAACTGCGCGACGTGGACTTTCCTGGGCTCGCAGGGGAATGGTCAATGGCCATCCGGCGAAGTGGCAAACCTGACCGTGGAGAATTTCGACGCTGATACTGTGGTGATCCGTCGCGCCGATTCCACCGGAGTGGCAGCAGGCTTGACGGCGGTCTACAAAGGGACTCGCCACGGTGACCGTATTGGAGGAGAGTTTACTTCATCGTGGCCCGGGCACTGGGACGGCAAAGCCGGAAATTGGTATGCCACGATTGAGAAGAACTCCGTGAGCCTGCCCACGTTGATGCACTGGTGCATTGATTGCGCCAACGGAATGGGCGGCACACTGGTGTGGGAGAATGGCCACTACCTCAACGTGAATGACGTCCCCGGACAAACTACCATCTTGACGGTTGAGAAGTTTACCCGCGAATCGGTCGTCCTGCATCGAACTAACTCAGGGCGATATCCCGGCAGCGCCGTCTTAACTGGTCAAATCTCGGCGCAGGGCAACAGCATTGCGAATGGGATCCAGACGAACCCCGATGGTCAAACCAGAACGTTCCGTTTGGCGTGGGGAACTGCACTTAATACCGTGCCGGGCAGCCGACGGTCGGATCCACAAATGGTCGCGCGGCCAGTTGTCTGTTACGGATGGTTCTTTGGAATTGTTTGTCAGTAGCGGATTCACCGATCGGCGGGTAACCCGCTTGCCGCGAAGAGTGCTTAAGTTAAAGCCTGCCAATGCAGTAACTTCACCAGACGACGTAGTACCTCCGTACCGTGCGTAGTACTTCAGTTACCGTTCAGCGGGTGACTAGGTGCGAATTGCGTGACAACCACTTCTAATTGTGTGCCAGTAGCCTAGCGCCGCAATATATAGATTACCTCCCACGGTACGTTCCTCGACAAATCCAAGAAATGGGCACAAAACCCTAAGAAACGCGGAGATACGCTCCGAGGCGGGGTTTTTCGGGGCTGAGATATGCTCGGAACACCGAAAGCCCTCGGACAAGGCAATGAGGGCGAGGCAGTCTCCCGAAGCAAATCCCACTGGCCGGGGAATGGAGTGGGAAGCGGTTGTGAGTGGAAAAGGGCAAGAGGAAATATGGCTGACTCGCGAGAAGTGATGAACATTCGCCAGGCGTCGCAGTATCTGGGAGTGAGCCCGGACACGCTTTACAAATACGTCGGCGAACAGAAGATTCCCGCGTTCAAGCTGGGCAACCGCTGGCGCTTCAAGAAATCACGGCTGGACCAGTGGATGGAAGAGAAGTCGAGCGAGATGGAACCGCAGGCGAAACGCAAAGCGAAGGCGGCTTCAAAAGCTGCCGGACAAAGTTAGGAAAGCACGTTAGGAAACAGTTAGAAAAACTGCGCGGGCAGTAATGCCTGCGCCAGACAAAAAGGTGGGCACATGTTTGGAATGGGATCGAAGTCCATTGTTGGTCTGGATGTAGGCTCTTCAAGCATCAAGGCCGTCGAGCTGAAGAAAAAGGGCGGGCAGATCGAGGTCTCGCACCTCGGACTGGAGCCGCTGTCGAGCGACATCGTGGTGGATTCGATGATCGTCGACTCGGGTACGGTTTCGAGCGCGATTTCGAAACTGTTCCTCGACAACGCGATCAAGACCAAGGCCGTGGCCACGGCGGTGAGCGGGCACTCGGTGATCGTGAAGAAGATCTCATTGCCGTCGATGAGCGACCAGGAACTGGCCGAGACCATCGAGAAGGAAGCGGCCCAACATATTCCCTTCGATTTGGCCGATGTGAGTCTGGACTACCAGATTCTCTCCGACGAAGTGGGCAGTCCGCAGATGGACGTTCTCCTCGTCGCGGTGAAGAAGGACAAGATTCTGAACTACACCAACGTACTCTCGATGTCCGGACGCACCCCGGCTATTGTGGACATCGACGCGCTGGCTCTGCAGAACTGCTACGAGTACAACTACCAGCCGGCGCCGGGACAAGTCGTGGCCTTGCTGAACCTGGGCGCGAGCGTGATGAACATCAACATCGTGAAAGGGACGACGCCGTTGTTCCCGCGCGACGTCAGCGTGGGCGGGCATCAATACACGGACTCGCTGCAGAAGGAACTGGATTTGAGCTTTGAAGACGCCGAGTCGCTCAAGCTGGGCAACAAGGTGGGCACGGTGAGCGAGGACGCGAAGCAGCCGATCCTGCAGCAGGTGACTGAGATTATCGTGCTGGAAATTCAGAAGACGTTCGACTTCTTCCGGGCCAGCGCGGCGGGCGAGCACATTGAAAAGATCTACCTGGCGGGTGGTTCCTCGAAGGTGCCGGGCCTGGTGGAAGCGTTACGGCAGGAGTTCTCGATGCCGGTGGAGTTGTTGAATCCGTTCCAGCGCGTGCTGCCTCCGACCGAAGGACACGGAGCAGAGCTGGTGGAGAATAATCCTGGCCAGATGGCGGTAGCGGTGGGCTTGGCCCTGAGGAGCTTTGAATCCCTATGATCAAAATCAACCTGCTCGAAACATCCAAAGGGAAGCGCGGTGGCAGCGGACCGTCGATGCCCACGATGGAAATGGGCGATATGGGCTCGCCCAAGCTGAAGGTTCTGGCGGTGCTGGTGATAGCCGGGTTGTTCAACCTGGGCTACTGGTACCGGCTGGATCATCAGTCGAAGGCAATCGAGGCGCGGATGAAAGTGGCGGAAGCCAATAACCGCACGCTGGCCGACGTGAAGGCGCGGTTTCTGGAGCGCCAAACCCAGGCCAACGCCTACAAGCACCGCGTGGATGTGATCGACGGACTGCGCACCCAGAACCAGAATGGCGGTCCGGTCAATCTGATGGCCATGCTGGGCGAGACGGTGAACAACACCGAGGCCGTGTGGTTGAGCAAGATGGACGATCAAGGCGCGAATGTGAACCTGGAAGGCACGGCGCTGAGCGCGGACGCGGTGGCCAACCTGATTGCGAACCTGCAAAAGACCGGGTTCTTCAAGAGCGTCGAGATCAAGGAAGCCTACCAGGACGACCAGATCAAGGACATGCAGGCGTTCCAGTTCACGCTGACCTGCGAGAAGGGAAAGTCCTAACCAAGTCCTAACTATCAGGAGCACGAGGCAGACCTATGGCGAACTTTAGCGAACTGTCGGGCATCAAGCAGTGGGGAGCGGTGATCGCGGGCGGAGCGGTGGTGACCGCGGCGTTGTACTTCACACTGTTCAAGACCCAGAACGACCACAACGCGGCGGCGCAGCATACCCTCGAAGACAAGATTCGGGAAAACAACGAACTCGAGGCTTACCGGCCCAAGCTGAAGCAGATGGAACAGCAACTGGCCGAGCTGAAACAGCAACTGGAGATCGAGCAGCGCATCGTGCCTGACGAAAAGCAGGTGGATGGCTTCATCGAAACGCTGGACGCGGAAGCCGAGAAGGCAGGCGTGGAACTGCGACGTTATGCGGCGAAAGACACCAAGTCGCAGCAGTACTACACCGAAGTGCCTTTCGACATGGAACTGGACGGGCCGTACTATTCGACGCTGAATTTCTTTGACCGGGTGAGCAAGCTGGAACGGATCGTGAACATCAGCGGATTGCTGGTGTCGACGACGAGGAATCCGAGCGGGGCGAAGACCAAGCATACGTACCAGTACGCGCCGAATGAGAGCGTAATCGCGAGCTTCACCGCGACCACGTACTTCAGTCACGACTTGACACCTGCAGCGGCAGGCGCCGGGAAACCGGGGACGCCGGCGGCGAAGAAGTAGGGATGACTATGAAGCTGACGAAGCAAGTAACGACAGGCATTCTGGCAGTGGCAATCACGGTGACGGCGGGCGGATTTGCGGCTGCGAAAGCTGCGGCCCAGACCCCTGACGCCATCGACAACGCGCGCAGCACGGCAAAATCGCTGCAGCAAACGCAGGCCAACGGTTCCAACACGACTGTGGCGACGGCCAAGCCGGCTCCGGGTGCTCCGGCTCCCGCGGTGAAGCCCGCGGCGATTCCGGGGTCTAAGCCGGTAGTCGTGGCCGCGGCGGCGGCGGCGAAACCCGCATCGGCTGCTTCGTCCTCGGGCAACCAGTCGGGCAACCAGGCGGGCAGTAATGCGCACAACCAACTGCAGAAGGTGAATGTGCTTCCGGGGCCGGATGGGGTTGACATTGAAATCACCTCCAGCCATGCGGTAACGCCGAGGGTGACCAAGCTGAGTTCGCCGGCTCGCGTGCTGGTGGAACTGCCGGAGACGGTGGTGGCTAGCGCGCAGAACAAAATTCCGGTGGGCAGCGGCGGAGTGAAGGGCGTGCGCATCGGCATGGACGGCAAGACTCCTCCGACCACCAGCGTGGTGGTGGACCTGGACAAGGCAATGGCTTATGAGGTGACGCCAGGGGACGCCGGGCAACTGATCCTTACTCTGCATGCGCAGGGCGCGACGCCCAGCGTCGCAAAAGAAAAGAGCGATCCGGCGCCGGCCGTGAAGTCTGCTCCGGTGAAGGCGGTTGCGGTTAAGGCTTCGCCTTCCACGCCAGCGGCCAAGCCAGTTGCGGCGCCGCCGATGGTTGCGATGGTGCAGGAGCCAGCCGTGAAACCAGCGGCCCCGGCTTCGAAGCCAGCCGTGACGAAGCCTGCAGAGGTTAAGCCTGTAGTCGCTGTGGCCAAGGCGGATCCGATGCAGCCGAAGCAGCAGGTTGCTTCTAAAGAGACTAAGCCCGCGGTTGCGGCCGCGAGCGCGTCCGCCGAGACTCCGGCGAAGAGCCCTACCAAGGAGTCCAAGCCGGAAGAGAAGAAGTGGGCGATGACCGGGCGCCGCGATCCGTTCTTCAGTCCGGTGGTGCAGCAGGGCGGTTCGGGCTGTTCGACGGGAAAGAAGTGCCTGGAGATTGGGGCGATCAATCTGCGGGGCGTGGTGAAGTCCGACACCGGCTTCATCGCGGTGGTGACCAACAACATGAACAAGGCTTATTTCCTGCGGGAAAACGATCCCGTGTTTAACGGCTACGTGGTGAAGATCACGGG
>Ga0187863_10002596_pt1 | contig 13692 bp, 12 predicted proteins | sample June2016WEW_11_1_FD_132975 | JGI IMG/M metagenome (GOLD analysis project Ga0187863, IMG submission 132975) | Peatland microbial communities from SPRUCE experiment site at the Marcell Experimental Forest, Minnesota, USA - June2016WEW_11_10 | ecosystem: Environmental > Terrestrial > Soil >... | reverse complement strand
CCGCGCGCTCCATATCAAACTTGGCACTCATGCTCTTGCTCAGATCGAGAATCAATCCCACCGAGAGGGGCGCATCCTCGGTCGAAAAGTAGCCGATCTGTTGCTCCTCGCCATCCTGATAGAGCGCGAAATTACTCTTCTCAAGGCCCATCACCGGATGGTCGGTGACGTCGGTAACCATCACCGGTACAAGCACCATGTTGACGTCCATGCGGAGCGATCTTTCCGAGATCTTTTGCTCCGGGGTGGGAATAGAAGCAGCCGTTGCTTCGCCCGCCCGATCGTCTGGGATAAAGCCCGCCCACTGGGCGGGCTGCGCCGCTCGCGGAATTGCCAACGCCAGCACCGTGACAGAAGCGAGGGTCCAGCATCCGGCGGGAAATCGCCTCCGCACTGCCCGAATTCCAGGAGCTTTCACTTCGGATCCGCACCAGACCGATTTTCCGTGTCCTGAAGCATGACGGTTTACATGACTGCACGAGCCGCGTCAAGCAGTCTTTATCAGGCAGTCTTTACCAGGCGAACATTCACCTCAATTTCAGGCGAATGGTATAAATCTAAAGCAATAGGGCAATCAGAGAACGCGGAGACAACGCTATTGAAACCGGCGCTCATCGATTTTCAGCACATTCGCGTAATGCGAGGAGAAAAGTTCGCCCTTGATGACTTCAGCCTGCGGATCATGCCGCAGGAGCACATCGCCATACTCGGCCCCAACGGCTGCGGCAAATCGACCTTGATCAAAACGATCACGCGCGAGTGCTACCCGGTCCCGCGCGACCATTCGCGCATCAGCATCCTCGGAAACGAGCGTTGGAACGTATTCGAGCTGCGTTTGTTGCTGGGCATCGTGTCGAACGACCTGATGGAGCGCGTAAAGGGCCACGCCACGGGACGAGAAGTCGTCCTTTCCGGCTTTTTCAGCAGCACACAGGTGTTCGCAAACCATCACGTCGAGCCGGAGCACCTTCTGAAGACCGATGCAGCTCTCGCCCGCCTGGACGCCATGCATTTGGCCGATCGCCCCGTTGCCAATATGTCTTCAGGCGAAGCCCAGCGCATCCTGATCGCGCGCGCCCTGGTGCATGAACCGCTCGCACTCGTCTTCGACGAACCTTCCAACAGCCTCGATATCCTCATGCAGCACAAATTGCGCCAGGCCATGCGGGCGCTGGCTCAATCCGGTGTGGGAATCGTGCTGGTAACGCATCACGCCGCCGACATTATTCCGGAAATCGAACGGGTCGTCCTGATGCGCGACGGCCGCGTTCTCGCAGACGGCCGCAAGGACGAACTCCTGGTAGAAGATCGTATGTCCCAGCTGTTCGGATACCCCGTCGAGATCATCCGCCGCGACGGTTTCTACCGCATCTGGTAGCACTCTCCTCCGATTGCGCCGACAAAACAAAGACGCCCGGGAAGGAGGTACCCGAGCGTCGGTTTACATCTTTTCCCCGGAGAGAGAAGTTTCTGGAATTTCTACGGCCGGTCCGCCACGTGGATATTATGAACGCCGGAAAACAGGTACATTCCGGCGCTCACCGACTGCGGTACCCACCACGTCCGCCGGAGGAAAATATTCTCGCTCCGTTGCATGTGGCGTGCGGCAAAATCGAGAGCCACCGGGCAAGCTTGAATCGCCGCGTACACGGCGGATGAATTGGCGAAAGGCCGCATCAGGGGATCTTGCTCCACTGCTCCGTGCGAGATGGCGTCGCGGGTCGAATAAGCGTCGAATGCGGCCGCGGCATGCTGCGCGATGGACAACGCAATCCACTTCCGTCGCGACGGCAGCGACTCTGCGGAAATAAACCGCGCCGGCGTCGAGTCAGACTCTGGCACACGGATCATCGACAGTGATCGCGAATTCTCCAAAGCAGCGTGCAGGGAAACCGGATTCGAATCGGCCGAACGCGATTCACCCGACGCGCCAGTCACTGCGGCGCTGTCATGCGGTTGCACCGCTCCCGAAACCGTGGGAGCCGTGACGAGCCTTGCGGCGTTGGAAACGACATCGGCATCGGGAAGATTCGCCGCGAGCAGCCTAGGAGCCGAAGTCAAAGGTTCCACGTCCACCGATGTTGGGGGCAGCACTTGCGTGACCGGAGAGATTTGGAAAAGCAAAACCGCTATTGCCAGAACCATGGGCGGGCTCCTTGATCAGACACCCTTGGGAAAGGCACGGGTCGTGCCACGTTCTAACTCCAATAACCCCTTTATTTACAATAGAGACAGAAGGTTCACACTGCGGGAGAGTCGGAACTATACTTCCGGAATATGGCCCCTGACTACCACTTGTTGGGACCGCCCGCAATACCCGACTGAAATCGTCACCGATTCTCACCGGGTCAGCCATGTCGGGGCAAGGTAGGAGCGCATCCCTCCGGGGGTCCATCCAGTCGCGCAACGCGCCCTCCAGCAGGTTGAACGCGAGCACTGCGGTCATGATGGCCAGGGCGGGAAAAATCACCAGAGATGGGGCGCGTCAAACCGGTGACTGCGTGCATCGCTGAGCAATCGCCTGCACCGCGAGGCGGCCAATCCCCGGGCAAGAGAAAATCATCTCGGTGACGATGGCCCCCGCCAGAAGTATCCCGAACTGCAATCCCAGAATCGTAGGGATCGGAATCAGCGCATTGCCAAATGCATGGCGGAATAAAACGGCGGACTCAGAAAGCCCCTTCGCTCGGGCCGTGCTGAAACCGGGCTGAAACCGGAATGATTCTCCCAAGTCGCCACGCAACACCCCGGACACGTAGCGCGCATACTGCACTGGCAAAGGCGAATCCAGCCCCAGCATTTGCCTCAGCTGGTTCAGATCCTCATCGCGTGCCCCTTCGCCAAGCATTTGTTGGACGGGATCGCCCGGCACAATGTGTGCCAGCAGGAAAACCACGGTGAGAATCAGCCAGAGCGCAGGCACGGCGAACACGAAACGCAGGGCGAGGTATCGCGTCATTTCTCGCGCGGTTCGAGCGCCGCCGGGGACGGTTTCGGCGAACCGTGCGCACTGGCGAGCGCATCCGACGAGGCACCGGCGGCGTCAGGAGATCGCGGCGTTACACGGGGTCCGAGCGCCCTGATCTTCACCCGCGCGACGCGACGCCGGTCCATTTCCATTACCGTAAAGCGGTAGCCCTCCGCCTCAAAGCTCTCCCCGCCGCGCGGTAGGAATCCGAGCCGGTTCAAAATAAAACCGCCTACGGTTTCGTACGAAGAATCGCCAGACTCGTCGGGAAGCACGATCTTGTATTGCGACTCCAGATCCCGGACCTTCATCGAGCCCTCAAAAATCACACCGCCGTCCGGCAGTACGTGCGGTCCCTCCACAACGTCGAACTCGTCATGAATCTCGCCGACCATCTGCTCGAGAATATCTTCGAGCGTCACCAGCCCCAGAATGCTCCCAAATTCGTCTACCACCATCGCCAGCCCCGTCCGCCGGGTGCGGAACTCCAGCAGGAGTTCACTGGCAGGTTTGGTCTCGGGCACGATCAAGACGTCGCGCAGCATGCTCTTGAGATGAAATGCAGAAGGCGGCGCCACCTCTAGGGCGGTCCGTGCGGGATCGAGCACGGTCCACAGCACATCCTTGATGTGAAGAAAACCGACGATATGGTCGAGCGTTCCTTCATAGACCGGAATCCGCGACCGCTGCGTCGTCGCGAACAGTCTCATGGTTTCTTCGAGGCTCGCTTCCGCCGGCAGCGCATGCATATCCGGCCGCGGAACCATGATTTCACGCGCCTCGATCTGCCCCAATTCGATCGCGCTCTGGATGAGTTTCACTTCGGCCTCGGGGATCAGCCCCCGGTCCCGCGCCTGCTGGATCATCACCTGCAATTCCTCGGTGGAGCGCACCAGGGTGTGGCTGTGGGGCGCGACCACTCCCAGCGCGAGCACAAGCCTCTCGGCAATTCCGTCCAGCAGATCGATCGCAGGCCGGAACGTCTGAAGAAACCAGCTGAACGGGCGTGCCACCAACAGCGCGACCCGTTCCGCCCGAGCGAGGCTCAGGCTCTTTGGAACAAGCTCTCCCAGCACAACCTGCAGAAAGGTGAGAACGCCAAAAGCAACCACGAGCGCCGCGGTGTGCGCTGCGATCGCGGCCCACGGCCGCCGGATGCCTTCGACGAGGGGATCGAGAGCTCGCGAAAGGGTCACTTCGCCAAGGTATCCCAGCAGGAGGCTCGCAATCGTGATCCCTACCTGCACACCCGAAACAACACGGCCGATGTCACTAAGAAGCTGTTCGACGATCTTCGCCCGGGGATCGCCCTTCTCACTGAGCTGCCGAACGCGGGAAACTCGCACCGCCACAAGCGAAAATTCTGTCGCCGCAAAGAACGCATTTACACCAACCAGAAACAGCACGCCGAAGAGGTGAAGGGCGCTCATGGCACCCGCACTTTCGGCCCGCAGGAGGTAGGCATGGGGCGAATCACGGCAGTTATCATCAGGAGTCGCAGCACAACGCCAGGCTGAATTTCAGCGGCACCGGCATTCTTGCTGGTGCCTGCGCCGCTTCAAAGTCTGCCCGCAAACCCCCTACGGATCATCCCGAACAACGGGAGGGATCTGCATTCTGTTTTCAACGCGTCAGGCTTCTTCGGTCCCAGTTCCAGATTTCGCTACCGCTGCGATGCTTTGCCGGACGCAATGGCGGCATTGAAATCACCGGATTTCCCCCCGGGGGGGATCGACAGCGTCTTCCACTCCCGCCCGGCAAAATGTTTCGCGAGAAACACGATCTGCCCCACGTGATAGGAAATATGAGTCACACGTCGGTTGATCGCCTGCAGCACCGAATGCGCCTCATTGCGAATCGTTACCTTCCGATCGAGATCCGTCCGGCTTCGCTGTCGCGGTTTCGGTCGGGCTGCTCGCCGTCGGTGGTCAGAAAGTCCCTCCACCGCGACCGCATATTGCCCGACAAATGCCTGTCGATTGTCGCGGTGGAATTCGATTCCTCGTCCAGCGCCGCCGTGAGCTTCTCCTCTGGCACCTGCGCGATCGCTCCCTTGGCGAGCCGCCGGTAATAGCGCAGGACATCCCTTGAGTCCTTCACCTACGAAGTCGTAAATTCCAGCGCCATGAGCGGATTGTGCACGGTCCGGTTGCGATACGCAAGAGGCCAAGGCTCTTCGATCCGCCAAGTCGCTTGCTCCGCTTCGCCACTGCGTTTATATTGGGCAATGCGTTTTGCGGGCTATCATTTCAGTCGCGCGGCGCACTCAGGCGAAATGAGTTCAACACCCAACAAGGCGGCTGAGCTTCCGCGCAAAGGCGATTTCGAAAAATCCCTGACGCGGCTCGAAGAAGTCGTCAAGCGGCTCGAAAACACAGATCTTTCCCTCGACGAAGCCATGAAACTCTTCGAGGAAGGCGTAAAGCTCTCGCGCGACTGCCAGAAACAACTGGAAGAAGCAGAAGGCCGTGTCGAAATTCTCCTGAAGAAAGCGGACGGCAAGATTGCGGCGGAGCCGTTTGAGCCGGAAGATGAATCCTGCTAGCAGGTTCGGCCGGGTTTCCGATCCATCCGGCAGCCGCCGGGCCAACAACCTCTCGGTTCTGACCGACGCATGAAGCTCCCTGATTTTTTCGAGGCCGATCACGACGCTATCGAGACACAGCTCGAAAGGCTTCTGCCAAGCGAACACACGCAGCCTTCCTCGATCCACCGCGCCATGCGCTACAGCGTCTTTGCGGGAGGCAAGCGAATCCGTCCGATTCTGTGCCTTGAATCGGCGCGGATGTTCACCGACGCCCTCGCAGGCGCGATTCAGGCCGGCTGCGCTATCGAATTTATCCATACCTACTCCTTGATTCACGACGATTTGCCGGCGCTCGACAACGATGACCTGCGCCGCGGCAAACCCACGTGCCATAAAGTGTTCGGCGAAGCCATGGCCATCCTTGCCGGAGATGCACTGCTGACGCTGGCTTTTCAGGCGCTCGCGGATGCCCCTGTTGAACCCGCCCGGAGGGTTCAACTGATCACCGCAACCAGTTCCGCCGCTGGCACCATCAATGGAATGGTCGGCGGCCAGGTGGCCGACCTCGAGGCCGGCGGGAAACCAGTGGACGCCGCCACGCTCGAATACATTCATCGTTCAAAGACGGCTGCGCTCATCTGCGGCTCCATTGTGGCCGGAGCCATTGCAGGAGGCGCGCAACAAGCAGAGGTCGAACGCCTGCGCCGGTTCGGCCAGCTGATCGGCTGGGCCTTCCAGGTGGTCGACGACATCCTCGACGTCGAGGAATCTTCCGCGTCTCTGGGCAAAACCGCCGGAAAAGATCAGGCGCAGCAGAAGGCTACCTATCCCGCGCTCTACGGACTGGAGAAATCGCACTCGATCGCCGCGGACCTCGAAGCGCGTGCCTTAGAGGAACTGACTTGCTACGGCGACCGCGCCTCGCGTTTGCGTCACCTAGCCCAGTTCCTCGTAGCACGGCGATCTTGAACGATGTGCATTCGGTGCCGCGACCTACAAATGCAGCCTGCTCTCCATGCCAGAAATCCATGAATCATCCCCCGTTCGGGAAAACGCGCATTGACGTGCTGATGGTTGAGCGCGGCCTGGCGCCGTCGCGCGAGCGCGCACAGGCGCTGATCATGGCTGGGCAAGTGCTGTCGGAAGGCCAGAAGATTGATAAGCCCGGCACTCGTGTCTCTCAGGACGCGCGGGTAGAAATTACCGGCCCGACGCTCCGCTACGCCAGCCGGGGTGGGCTCAAGCTGGAAGGCGCTCTCGAAAGCTTTGCGATCGCTCCCCAAGGAAAAATCTGTCTCGATGCGGGCAGCTCCACCGGAGGCTTTACCGATTGCCTGCTTCAAAATGGGGCAGCCAAAGTCTATGCGGTGGACGTCACCGTCAACCAGCTCGACTGGAAGCTCCAGCAGGACAAGCGCGTGGTGCTGCTTGAGCGGAATGTGCGCCACCTGCAAGCCGCCGATATCGCCGATCTAATCACTCTGATTACCGCCGACCTCTCATTCATATCGGTCGCGAAAGTCCTCCCCGCGCTCGTATCTGTGGCGGCGCCCGGCGCCGATCTGCTCATTCTGATCAAGCCGCAATTCGAGCTGGAGAAACGCGAGGTCGGCAAAGGCGGCATCGTCCGCGATCCCGCATCGCATCAGAAGGCCGTGCAAGGCGTCGTCGGGGTTGCCGCCCGCTTGGGTCTGGAAGTAGCCGGCGTGAAGCCCAGTCAGCTGCCCGGCGCGAAAGGAAACCAGGAGTTTTTTCTTCACGCAAGGCGCGCCGCATCGAATAAAATGCAACACTCACCATCATGATTCGCTCCGTCGGCATCGTATGCAAACCCATCCAGGACGTCGTGTCTTCGATGGCGCCGCCGCTGATTCAATGGCTGCGGGAGCGCAAAATCGGCGTCTTTGTCGATCAGGAAACTGCCCGGTGTGTCGATCCCGGCGCTCCTGTGGTCGCCCGGGACGCCCTGGCCGAAAAAATCGACCTCCTGATCGTCCTCGGAGGCGATGGCACGCTGCTTTCGGCCACCCGCGCGCTCGGTGGACATAAGGTTCCCATCCTCGCCGTCAATCTGGGTGGTTTGGGATTTCTCACCAGCGTCACACGCGAAGAGCTCTACCCCGTGCTCGAGCGTGTGCTGGCGGGTGAACACGAAACCAGCGAGCGCATGATGCTCGCCGCCGAAATTGTTCGCAACAACGAGATCGCCGAACGCCAGGTCGCCTTGAACGACGCCGTCATAAATAAAGCCGCGCTCGCTCGCATGCTGGATTTCGACCTATACGTGGACCGTGCCCAAGTCGGCCGGTACCGCGCGGACGGGCTGATCGTCGCGACTCCCACCGGTTCTACAGCTTACTCGCTTGCCGCCGGAGGCCCTGTCGTGCATCCCCAGCTCGATGCCTTCGTCATCACCCCGATCTGCCCGCACATGTTAACCAATCGGCCTCTGGTCATTCCCGACACGGCCCGCGTCGAAATCGATATCGCCGCGGCAGAAGAGCCGGTGTATCTCACCCTCGACGGCCAGGTCGGATTCGAGTTAGAACCACGTGACCGCGTAGTCATTACCAAATCTCCCGGCAGGGTAGCCTTCGTGCAGTCGCCGCAGAAAACCTATTTTGAGGTGCTGAGAAACAAATTGCGCTGGGGTGAAAGGTGAGAGCCGTCGGTGAAGGTGGTTTCCTGGGGGGGGAGATGCTTCAAGCGACCTTCAATACCAGCACCGTCCGGTCGTCGGTAGGATGCTTTCCGCCCGAGAACCGGTCGACTTCCTCCAGTATCCGGTCGGCAATGCCATCCGCGGTGGCGTGCTGATTTTCGGTGATGAGCCGGATCAAGCCCGCATGACCAAAAAACTCCGCCGTGGGGCTTTGCGCATCCCCGATTCCGTCGGAAAAGAACACGACGATATCGCCCGGATCTAAAATATAGCTCCGTTCGTCGTAGGTTACCTCTTCAAACATTCCCAGCGGAAAGCCGGCCAGCTGAATTTTCTCGCAACGCCCGCCATGAAACAGCAGCGGCTGCTCTTGTCCCGCGTTGGCGATGCGGAGTCTCCGCTTTCGCCGATGCCATGTCGAAAAACAAAGAGTCATGAACCTGCCTTCGATCAGGCGCTCCCCCAAAAATCCATTGACCGCGCGGAGCATATTCGCCGGGCGGGGCTTTTGCGAGCCCAGGCTGCGGAGCGTTCCAATCGCGACGGCCCCATAAAGCGCCGCCGCGCTTCCCTTCCCGCTTACGTCCCCCAGCGCAATGCCCAGATCCTGCGGGCCATAGCGCACAAAGTCATAGACGTCTCCGCTCAGTTCGCGCGACGAGACGACACGTGCCGCGATATCGAGCCCGAACTCGGGCCCCGGCAGCCGCGGCAGCAGGGCCCCTTGAATTCTCCGTGCGGCATTGAGATCGCGCTCCATGCGCGCCTCGTCGCGAATTACCTGCTCATAGAGCCGCGCGTTTTCGATCGACACCGCCAGATGCGCGGCCAGAATCGAAAGCACCTGCACGTGATCGGGGGTGAAATAGTTCACTTGCGGGCTCTCGAGGTCCATGACGCCCACCACGCGATTCTTGAAGATCATCGGCACCGCAAGCTCCGAGCGCGTCTCCGCGTTGGCCATCCGGTAGCGCGGATCGAGCGATACATCGGGAACAACGATGGGCCTGCGCAGTGACGCCGCCGCACCGATGATGCCCTCATACACCGGGACGGCCTCCTTTTCCTGAATGCGCTGCCCGAACTTCACCGTTACTCGATGCCGGAACACGCCTTCCACCTCATCAATCAGCAGAATGCTGAAAATCTGGTAGTCGATCAATCGCTTGGTAAGTTCGGCGGCCCGCCGCAGCACTTCCTCCACCTGCAGCGTCGAATTCGCTTCGCGGCCGATTTCATTGAGCAGCAGCAGCGTTTCCGCCTGCTTCTGGGCGTTTTCGTAAAGCTGCGCGTTTACGATGGCCGTGCCGATGCGGCTGGCCACCATGGTGAGAATGTTCTGTTGCGCCGGAGTGAAGTAATCGAGCTGGCGGCTTTCGATATCCATCACGCCGACCACGCGCCCGCGCGCGACAATCGGCACCGCGAGTTCCGAATGCACTGCTTCCACGGCCGGCAGATAGCGCGAGTCCTTCGAAACGTCGCCCACGCGGATCGCCTGGCCCGTCGCCGCAGCCGACCCGATGATTCCATCCCCGACGGGGATGCGCCAGTGCTCCACCACCTCCAGCCGATGCCCTATGGCGAACCGGAAATACAGATTGTTCGCGCTCTCGTCGATCAGCAGCAGTGAAAAAATCTCGAAATCGATCAGCCGCTTCACCTGCGAGGCTGCGCTTGCCAGCACTTCGTCGAGATTTAAAGACGAATTGATCTCCCGGCTGATTTCGGTCAGCACCGCGAGCGTTTCGGCGGGAATCTCCACCATCGAGTTGAGTTCAATCGAGTCCATTTACGATCCGGTGCGCTGCCCCAGAACCCGCTCGGAACCCCTTGGATGAGCGGGCCGGTCGGTTCCCAAATCCTATCTGTGCCGTGAAAGATATGAAGGAGATTATTATAGCAGCCGGGTAATGGCCGCTCGAGGGGGAGATATGAATTAAAAACAGAGCAATAGATACAATCAACTACGATGGTCGGACCTGAAATCGCGCGGCAAAGTCCAACCGTATCTCTAAATCGTTCCGTGCGTCTCTGGCGGGAGCCTCAGAACGCACACATCCTTCAAATTTCTGTATCGTTCCCCATAGTCGAGTCCGTACCCGACCACGAACTCGTTCGGTATACTGAATCCGACGTAATCGCCCTTGACCTGCTTGAGCCGCCGCGAGGGCTTATCAAGCAGCGCCGCCACCCGCAGAGCCTTCGGCTTGCGCTGCTGCAAAACGCGCAGCAGATAGCTGAGTGTCAGCCCGGTGTCCAGAATATCCTCCACTAGAACGACATTGAGCCCCTCGATGCTGCTGTCGAGGTCCTTGAGCACTCGCACCTGCCCAGAAGATTCCTTCCCCTTCCCATAGCTCGACACCGCGATGAAATCAATCGACGTCTCCAGGTCGATTTCGCGCACCAGGTCGGAGAGAAAAATGCACGCCCCCTTCAGAACGCCAATCAAATGCACTCGCTCCCCCTTGAAATCCCGGGTGATTTGCTTGGCCACCTGGCGCACCCGCTTTTCGATAGCGGAGCGGCGAATTAAAATCTTCAGTTTTTCTTCCTCGATAGCTGGCATTTGCTTCGGGCCCCTTGGTGAAAGTCGGCTACTGTAACCCAAGCCTGCGGGAATAACAACGCGAAGCCCCTGTCGGGCCCCGTCTGGGTGGCTCCGCCGCTGCCGGGAATCTCCCATTCGTTCCGCTGTTCGTGAGGGCGCGGCTGCGGCCGCGCCCTCACTGCCCAGTGGTCACAACGGCCTTCGCCGCTGAGGAATGCGATTACCAGTTCGCGACACGCTCCCTGACGCGCAGTCGCCTAACAATTGCCACCACTGGCGAGACCAAGTATAGAATGAGACCGGTGGCGTTGGCGTGCGAGCTGCCCCCGGCACACACTCGCTCAAGCCCCCTGAACAAGCCGTTGGGCTCACAGTAAAAAAGACAGGAGTGTCCTCCCCTCAATGGCAACGGCAAAGGTAACGCCACCGGCCACACAGGAAAGCCAGGACAGCAGCGACCGACTTGCGCTGACGATTCTGACTACGCTCTTCTTCATGTGGGGTTTTCTCACCGCGCTCAACGACATCCTGGTCCCCCACCTGAAATCCATCTTTGACCTAACCTATGCGGAAGTGATGCTTGTCCAATTCAGCTTCTTCTCCGCATATTTTGTCTTCGCCATCCCTTCCGGCAAGGTAGTCGAGTGGATCGGGTACAAGCGAACCATCGTCTTAGGCCTGCTCACGATGGGCCTGGGTGCGTTTCTTTTTATCCCCGCCGCCAGCGTGCCTTCCTTCCCGCTTTTTCTCGGGGCCCTCATTGTCCTGGCCGCCGGCATCACGGCACTGCAAGTGGCGGCGAACCCCTACGTGGCGGTCCTGGGCCCGCCGGAAACCGCCTCCAGCCGCTTGAATCTAACGCAGGCGTTCAACTCCCTCGGCACGACCATCGCTCCGTATCTAGGCAGCCTGTTCATCCTGAGCAGCGCGCCACTGGCAATCGAAGAAATTCGCCGTCTTCCGGCAAGCCGGCTTCTGGAGTATCGCCTGCAGCAGGCTTCGTCTGTGAAATTGCCTTATCTGGGCCTCACCATCACATTGTTTGCACTCGCGCTGGTGGTCGCGAAATTCAAGCTTCCTGCAATCTCGACAGACCATCCCCGTAAATCCGGCGGCAGGGCATTGTCGATATGGAAGCATCACCGTCTCATGCTGGGTGCGATTGGTATCTTTGTGTACGTGGGCGCTGAGGTTTCGATCGGAAGCTTTCTAGTGAGTTACATGAGCCAGCCGTACGTCGGCAACATTCCGGTGCCAATTGCGGCCCGCTATGTTTCGTTCTATTGGGGCGGGGCCATGGTGGGCCGATTCATAGGCTCGGCACTTTTGCAGAAAGTCCGCACCGGCACTCTCCTCGGCCTCTTCGCTGTGATCGCGGGCACGCTGGTTTCCTTATCGATGCTCAACACCGGTCATGTGGCGATGTGGAGCATCCTCGCGGTCGGCCTTTTCAATTCAATCATGTTCCCCAGCATCTTCACGCTGGGAATCGAGGGGCTCGGACCGCTGACCGGAGAAGGCTCAGGAATCCTGGTCTGCGCAATTGTGGGGGGCGCGGTGCTTCCCGAACTCCAGGGGATCCTGGCCGATCACATCGGAATCCACCACGCTTTCTTCATTCCCGTGCTCTGCTATCTCTACATCATGTACTTCGCCTTCTGGGGATCGCGACAGCGCCAGACTCCATGAGAATTCCACGGCTTCCCCATCGCTAAAAGCTGAATTGCGCCTGCAGTTGGATCTGCCGCACTGCGGCCCCGTTCCCAAAGGCCCCTCCCGCAAGAGCATTGGGCGTATCGAAGTTCTTCGACCCCAGACTCCCGGCCGGCGTGGAATCATTCACAATATTGAAAAGGTTTCGCGCATTCACGCTGAACGTGAGGGTATAGCGCTGGTTGCCCGCAGCGGGCCCGCCGAATCGCCCGCCACCGCCGCCTCCGCGCCCACCGCCTCCTGGACCGCCAATCCCTCGACCGAATCCGCCGGGCCGTCCCGGACCTCCGCCGGCGGCATTCTGGTCCGCGGATTCCTTCCTTGCCCCAAAACCGAATGCTTTCGAAAGCCGCAAGTTGAATGTGAACAGGTCCGGCCCCGTGTAGTTGTTGATCGGAATGATCTGCTGTCCAGACGAAGGTATGGTATTAAAAGTCCCCAATTGAGTGCATAACACGTTCGGGGTTGCGGTTGACACAACGCCAGGGCACGTCGCTGCCGAAACCAGCGCCGGCCTGTCGTTGAAAATCGAGTCGCCGTTCAAATCAAGAGGCGTAGTCACATTGAATGGCGTCCCGGAATTGAAAACCATGAACGGGTTCAGCCGGAATCCGCGCGGCAACGAAATACTTCCGCCGAAGAAAAGCCGATTCCGCACATCGAAGGAAGCTCTTCCGTAGTCTGCGCCGATGTGGTAGGGGTCGGAGGGGAAACTGGTCGGCCCAGCCGTGTCGCTGCGCGCATAATTGAGGGCGTAGTATCCCGAAAGGGAGAGCCGTGCGCCCATTCGGATGTTGACGTTGGTGATCAGCTGATTCTGCCGGAAAAGACCTGGGGACTCATACTGATAGATGTTCTCGAAGATTCCATTCGGCCTGACTCCGCTTGTCGGCACGCCAATTACATACGTTCCCGGCAGCGGCGCATTCACATTATCGGTGAGTAACTCGTGAACTCCGCGCGAGTTTACGTAGGAAACCGTCAGGTTCACCACCCGCGACACCTGGCGTTCCACGGTGAGCGCTGTTTGCATCGTATAGGGCGCGTGAAGATTGGGAGCGATCCGGTAAATCGTCGGTACCCCGCTTTGCGACGACTGCAGAGTGCCAACCGGTGGAATCGTCGGATAAAAAGTTGGATCCGCGACGATATACTCCTGCTGTGTTATGCCATTCTGTCGTTCGGCCTGCAGGACCAAGTCGTTGGTAAACCGGTCGTAGAACATTCCCCATCCGGCCCGCAGCACCGTTTTCGGAGACCCCGACTTG
>Ga0187863_10002592_pt1 | contig 13696 bp, 17 predicted proteins | sample June2016WEW_11_1_FD_132975 | JGI IMG/M metagenome (GOLD analysis project Ga0187863, IMG submission 132975) | Peatland microbial communities from SPRUCE experiment site at the Marcell Experimental Forest, Minnesota, USA - June2016WEW_11_10 | ecosystem: Environmental > Terrestrial > Soil >... | reverse complement strand
GTGGTTCTTGTTTGCGACTCCAGCCGGCAAGCCCTTCCGGATGCTCGGCTGGATGTATGTGATTACGCTGATCCTGTTTGTGGTTGCGAGGGGGCGCGAGTACTACATCGCGCCTGCGTATCCCATGTTGATGGCTGCTGGTGCAGCGTGGGGAGAGCGTTGGGTTGACTCCAAGAGCACGTATGCGCAGCGGAGGATCAAAAGAGCCCTATTGATAGCGTTCACGGTAAGCGCACTAGCCGTGTTCGCGTTGACGCTTCCCATTGCGCCGATCCAGTCGGCGTGGTGGCGTCTTGCCGATGCGACCGCAAACAACCAAAGTTTCAGCATGGAAATTGGCTGGCCCGAGCTTGTTGCCACGGTCGCGCAGGTGCGCGATTCACTACCCGTGGAAGATCGCTCCGAGGTTGGAGTGCTGGCAGCAGACGAGGGCGAGGCCGGAGCTGTGAATCTGTATGGACGCACTTATGGGTTGCCGGAGGCGATCAGCGGTATGAACTCCAACTGGCTGCGCGGATATGGGTCGCCTCCGCCGCAAACCGTGATTGCTGTTGGCTTCAAGCGGGAAGAAGTGGAAAAGATTTTTGCTGCGTGTGAAGCTGCCGCTCAACTTTCAAACCCGTACGGGATTGTCAACCAAGCCATCGGCGACGACCGCAATGAGGTTTACGTTTGCCGCAACATTCGCGTGCCGTGGCCGGAATTCTGGAAGGGGTTTCAGTACTACGGGTGAACGCCGGGATGACCTGACCGGGGATTACGTTCCCACTCAAGCAAAGCCCGCATGGGGGCGCCCCATCGCTCCCACGAATACGAGACTGTTACGGTCTGATTTCGACGGGAGTGCCGACTCTCGGCGCGCAAGGCAAGGAAGTGTTGCAGGCCGCGCTGGGACGTGCAGCTGCTGGTTCTAGAGAAGCCTGCCTCTCGTCTGAAAATATGCTGCCACCTATTCCAGATTTACGCTGCCATCTGTTCTGACGTTTTGCTGCCCCTAACACCGGGATCGGATTCACAAGTGTCATCCACGCCGAAGGCGTGTTACATCATCTGCGCGCGAGCGCCTCCCCCGGTCTTCAGCCTGGTTAATGGGTGAATGCTGGGCGCTACAGAAGTGGCCCTCGGAATCCGAAACCCATGGTAGGCTTCCGTCAAACTGGCAATCAATATGAGGTAGTTAATAGCTCTGTGCACATTCCAACCGGAACTCCAGCGCATTTATTGGACACTGCTGGTGGGTTAGCCGATGGTATAGACGCTGCTGATGCTGTCCGCGTCGGTTGCGAGTTGGTGCCGCGAACAGGAATGCGAATTGTCGACAACGTTGACCACCACGGAGTGTTGGGTTGTGCAGCTCTACGGTACATTCGCGCTCGCAGACGATTCCCAGGCCGATCCTCCAAATCGCTACGTCGCGCGCTGGCGGGACGCGAAGACGTTTCCCGCTTCTGGATCCTGCCGGAAGGCGAAGGGTGCCAGGTTCCCCCATTGTCCGCCGACATTCTTTCAAATGCGTAGGATCGCAATTGGTCAGGTTTTTCGCTCGTTGCTGATCAGCCTGCCTGCGCAGCAGTCACTGGATGGCGGGCTTCTTTGGGGAGCAAGGGGAGGCCTACAGCAATTCGAGCACCGCGTACTTCTCGATTGATAGCTTCAACGGTACCGCCGTGGGCGATCAGCCGATGGAGAGCCCTCATCACCGTTCACAGTGACTCCGCTCTCACCGCTCACGCGAATTCGAATTCCGCGTTCGGCCATGGACGGCTCGTAGAGATCCACCATCGTCTCCGCAGCCGGCTCGATGGAACGATAGAATTTCATCGACGGAAAGAGTTCTTACGGAAGCCTCTGGGCCCTGCTGGATAAGTGCTGAAATACCATCCGGAAGACAGTGAGACCGTTTAGCGTAATGAGGGTTGCGCGAATCCAATGACTGCTCATCGCGCGCACGTACGTCGGGTCAAGCGAACCGTCCGGTAGTTTTGCGAAATTGGTCTGCGCCTGCCAGCGACCCCAAAAGATCGCCGTCAAACTGTACGTTGCCACGTGCAGGCAGCCTTTCAACCCGAGTGAGCTTTTGGCCCAGATGCGCGCAGTTCTTCGCAGGCAGGATCGCACCTCCCCACAGCATGCAGCTCAAATACCTCGTTTGCCGGGCGGGTGAGACTTTGTGCTACGCTCGAGTGCTGCTTTTTCGGTCTATCAATTGCGCCAAATCAACTCTGTGCGCGTCCTTGAGCGCTTTGTCGTTCCCAGGTGAAGGAGCGTTCTGTAGAATTCTCGGCATGAACGGCAATCCGAAAGTACTTGAGCAGCTAAATCAAGCTCTCCGCGACGAATTAACGGCGATCAACCAGTACTTTCTACACGCCGAAATGTCGGAGAACTGGGGCTACAAGAGATACTCGAAGTACATCAAAAAGCAATCGATCGACGAGATGAAGCATGCCGAATTGCTGATGGAGCGCATTCTGTTCCTGGACGGCGTTCCGAAGATGGAACCGATGTCGCTAACCGTTGGAAAGTCGGTGAAAGAGATGATCGAGTCTGATTTGCAGCTCGAACACGAGGCGGTTGCTTCGTACAACGACTCGATTCGGGTGTGCGTGGAAAATGGCGACAACGGCTCCCGCGATCTGTTCGTGAAGTTGCTGAGGGATGAAGAAGGCCACGTAGACTGGTTGGAGGCGCAGGTCCACCAGATCAAGGAGATGGGATACGAGCGCTATTTAATTACCCAGACTGAAGTGGACTGATCCTCCGGTTCCCAGAACCTGGTTCCCATCGCTCCGACCCCACCAAAGCTCGCATTTGCCAGTCAACCCATCACGCCGTCCGGCTGGGAACACCCAGCATTTCGACCGAGCACCTCACTTCAACATCCGAAGGGTCAATACGGAATCTTCCATCGCTCGGATCTCAGCGACGGACCGCGCATTGCATTTGAATATGATCAGATACTCCCCAACCTGGGTTGCGATGACGGATGACGGCTTGCCGCTCTGAAGATAGCTGAGTTCATCGAAGACCATTCCGCGCGGATTCTTCTTTTCGGACCGAGTGATGTTGGAAAGGATCGGTCCCGGTCGAAGACTGCGAGCAATTCGCTCGATCAGGTCCGCGCTTTTCGTTAAGGGCGTGGAGTGCGGGCCAGCAACACCCAGCTTCTGGGCAACTATAACTACGCCATAGGGTTCGCAGCCCTCCCGAGCAATGAAGAGCGGGGACTCGTAGGTACGAGGATTCGAACCATCAGCGCTCGCTGATGGGAGCGGCTGGGGCTTGAGCATCGCGGGCCATGTGTAAGCAAAATGGAAATGGGTATCGACGTACGACACCTTGGTGGTATGACCGTCCGCAGGTGACTGTGCGATCACAGCATAGGCAGAAACTGCCACCAATATAGACACGAGTTCTTTCAGTTTTGACATGGGAAGAAGGGCCTCCTCGTCGATTGTGCATTGCAAGAGCTGCAGAGCATGTGCGCTTCGGCACTCAACCCCACGCTCACGACGGAGTTTTCTCCGATGGCGCGACGCCAACCTACACTTCCTCCCCCGACGGGCAGAGATGAGCGCAGGATTGTGTGCTTTACTCAAGTTTCTGATTATTCAATTCCTGATAATCAGAATCTGAATGATGTCGGTTCCGCCTTGGACGGCCCCTCGGAGAAATGCCCGCGCGACGGCTCTCTCAACCCAAAAACCAACCCATTCTTGAAACTCCCTGAAGTTCCTGTCCGCTCCGCTGGATTCCTATTGGCAACCAGCCACGCCTGCCAACTCTTTCAAACGACTAGATTTAAGAACTCATAACCCAAAGGTCGCTGGTTCAACTCCAGCCTCCGCAACCATTTACGGACTTCAACCCTAAATTCCAACCCTACGGAGACCGGGCGCTCGAAGCACCCGGTTTCGCATTTGGTGGCTTTATCGCGCCGATTTCCGATTGAGAATCGCCTGCACCGCTCGGGTGTTGGCCGCCCGCTTGTTCCCCATCGGCACTTCACCATATTGCGTAGTTGTACGAATGTCGGCATGCCGCATGAGCTTCTGCTGCACTTCAAGAGGGGTATCCGCATCGCTCAACAGCGAGCGGTAGGTGTGTCGGAAGGTATGCCAGCCGATGCTGCCATATCGTCCGCACATGAATCCGAGGCTACCTCACGATCCTGTTCAAAATCGCTCGGGCGAGGGAGATGCTGTCGCCTATCGTCGCGTGAAGACGTGGAGTGGGCCTGGTGATGTCCGGCTCTCGGGCCAATCGAATGGCGGCAATGATCGAGGCCGCGATCACCAGCGTCGACAGGAATCGATCCGATTTCTGGCGATCCTCGTTCTCGCGGGCAATGGCTCGTTTCATCTCACCCATTGTTTTCACCCTCTCACTCCCTGTCACTCCCTCTCACTCATGGACGCGCCTCTCCCATGCGACCAGTCTCCGATTCAACCGGTAGGAGAGAGAACCCCGGAAAATGTCCGCCGGAAGGTAGCGCCGCTTCTGTCCGCACAGCGGGCAGTCGGCCAGGATCCAGGTGCCGGGCATGGTTTCGACGGGGGCGGGAACGTTCTCGCGGCAGGCCTTGCAGCGGAGGACGAATTCGCATTTCCGCGTTGGGGGGATGTTGAACACCGGGCCAGTATAGGCGAACAAAAGGCGAAGATCAAGGATTGGGGCTGTGGATACCTATCGAGTTGACAAGAAAAGTCTTTATCAGACAGACATGGGCGAGGCGACCCTCGCCCCCCGAGATGGCGAGTGCCGGGTATCAATATATAAGGAACATTTTCGGGATCGTTGAGGCAAACAAACGGCGAACACGCTAGAATGCCCCATGCGCTTCCCCGCCGAGCTCGCCTGGGCTCATCCCGTCACTGCCGAGTGGTTTGTCACACGCTTCGGCACACCGACTGAACCTCAGGTACAAGGCTGGCCCGCAATCCTCGAAGGCAAGCCAACCCTGATCTCGGCGCCCACTGGTTCGGGGAAAACGCTCGCGGCGTTCCTCGTCTGCATCGACCGGCTCTTTCGGCGCGCCATCGAAGGTGCGCTTCGGCCAACGACACAGGTCGTTTACGTTTCCCCGCTCAAGGCGCTTTCGAACGACATTCAAAAGAATCTCGAAGAGCCGTTAGGCGAGATCCAGCAGCTGGCGTTCGAACGCGGCTATCTTTCCATGGAGATCCGCACCGGAGTCCGCACCGGGGACACGCTCCAGAGGGAACGCGCAGCCATGTTGCGCAATCCTCCGCATATTCTCGTCACCACCCCCGAGTCGCTCTATATTCTGCTCACCTCAAAGCGAAGCCGCGCACATCTGAACTCGGTCGAGACGGTGATCGTCGACGAGATCCATGCGGTGGCCGACGATAAACGCGGTGCGCATCTTGCCCTGTCGCTCGAGCGGCTGGATGCTCTGGTGTGCGGCGAAAACCGGCTCTCTCCAGGAGCCTTTATTACCGGGCTGATGCATCCACCGCAGCGGATTGGCCTCTCGGCGACGCAGAACCCCATCGAGCTTGTGGCCGAGTTTCTGACCGGCAACAGTCCAGAACGCAGACCCGCTTCGATCGTCGCATTGGAGCAGAAGCGCGCGATGGACATCGCCATCGAAGTTCCAAGCGATGAGTTGACGTCGGTGACGTCGCAGGCGATGTGGGAAGAGGTCTTCGACAAACTCGCAGCCGAGACCGAGACGCACCGCTCGACGCTGGTCTTCGTGAATACGAGGAAACTTGTCGAGCGGGTTTCCTTTGCCCTTGCGGAGCGGATTGGCACGGAAAACGTGGGCGCGCATCACGGATCTCTCTCGCGCGCACTGCGGTTGGACGCGGAAAGGCGCTTGAAGCGCGGGGAGATCAAGATTCTGGTGGCGACGGCGTCTCTCGAGCTCGGCATCGACATCGGCAACATCGACCTCGTCTGCCAGATCGCGAGCACGCGGTCCGTCGCGGTCGGGATGCAGCGCATCGGGCGCGCCGGCCACTGGCGAGGAGCGATTCCCAAAGGGCGACTGTTTTCGACGACGCGCGATGACCTGCTCGAACAGGCAGCCCTGGTGCGCAAGATACGGAACGGCGAGTTGGACCGTCTTGAAATCCCGCCTCAGCCGATCGATGTCCTCATGCAGCAGATCGTCGCCGCATGCGGAGCCGAGCCCTGGCCGAAGGAGTCTTTGTTTGAGGTTCTTCGCCGTGCGTACCCGTACCGCGATCTCACCTGGGAGCAATTCGAAGAGGTGATCGCGATTCTTGCGAATGGAATCGAGTCGAGCCGCGGGCGCTATGGAGCTTACCTGCTGCAGGACGGAATCCACGGCGAACTGCATCCGCGACGTGGTGCACGAATGATTGCGATCTCGAATGGGGGCGCAATTCCCGACACGGCTCTGTTCAATGTGATCCTTCAGCCCGAGGGCGTTCAGATCGCGACCCTCGACGAGCACTTCGCGGTCGACTCAAGCCCGGGAGACGTGATTCTCCTGGGCAACACAAGCTGGCGAATCAAAAGAATCGAAGCCGCGGGCGAGGTCCATGTCGAGGATGCGCACGGGGCTCCGCCCAGCGTGCCATTCTGGACCGGGGAGGCTCCACAACGAACGGACGTTCTTTCCGATGGTGTGAGTGAATTGCGTAACGACATCTCTCGACGCACACAGAATGTGTCGCCGGATTTTATTTCGCCTGCCGAGCCCGAAGTCGCGTCAACCACAGCCTGGCTCGCGGAAGAGTGTGGAGTCTCGAAGTGGGGCGCCGAGCAACTTGTCAGGTATATTGTGACGGGCCGATCCGTCCTTGGAGCCGTTCCGTCGAAGACCACGATCATCGCGGAGCGATTCTTTGATGAGGGCGGCGGAATGCAATTGATCCTGCATGCCCCGTTTGGCGGCCGCATCAACAAGGCGTGGGGCCTGGCCCTGCGCAAGCGCTTCTGCCGTGGGTTCAATTTCGAGCTGCAGGCGGCCGCTACCGACAATGGGATCAATATCTCGCTCGCCGAGCAGCACAGCTTTCCGCTTTCCGATGTGTTTCAGTTCCTGACCGAGATCACGACGAAGGCTTTGCTCGAACAGGCCTCGCTCGCAGCTCCCGTGTTCAAGACCCGATGGCGGTGGGCAGCGGGGCGTAGCCTGCAGCTTCTGCGCAATTCCAAAGGCAAGCGTATCGCTCCCCAGATTCAGCGAACCCGTTCGGAAGATCTCCTCGCCAGCGTGTTCCCGCAAGCCGCTGCGTGTTTTGAAAACATCGAGGGCGACATTCAGATCCCCGATCATCCGCTGGTCCGCGAAGTGATGCAGGACGTTCTGCAGGAAGGCATGGATCTTGAGGGACTTCTCAGCGTCCTTCGTGGAATTCAGAACGGCAGCATTCAATGTCTCGCCGTCGATACCCCGATACCGTCGCAGTTTGCGCATGAGTTGATCAACGCAAACCCCTATGCATTTCTCGACGAGGCCGGCCTTGAAGAACGGCGAGCACGCGCCGTTTCGCTCAATCGAGGCATTCCAGCGAGTGTCCTGGAGCAGCCTGGAAAACTCGATCCCGTGGCGATTGCCACTATTCGCGCTGAATGCTGGCCCGATATTCGCGATCAGCACGAACTGCACGATCTGCTGATGAGCATCATTGTGATGCCCGTCTCGATGCTCGAGGACGACCGTTCGAGGCATTGGCCTGACTTCTTCCAGCGACTTGAGATCGCCGGGCGTGCTCAGGCAGTTCAACTCGGACAGATGAATTGCTGGATCGCGACGGAGCGTCTTCCCTTTGTGACCGCTCTCTGGACTGGGACGGCGGCGCCGGATGCGACACGTGACGACGGGCTTCGCAAGTGCGTTCAGGGCTGGATTCAGATCCTGGGGCCCGTTACAGCCAATCAATTCGCGATGAATTTCGCGCTCGATCCCAAGCGGGTCTTCGAGGCCTTCGTTGGCCTCGAGGCTCAAGGGTTATTAATGCGTGGCAGCTTCGAACGCATGACCGCATCTGACGAATTTGAAATAGAGTGGTGCGAGCGCCGCATCCTTCAACGGATTCACAAATTGACCATTGGCACTCGGAGACGGGAGATCGAGCCAGTCGCACCTTCCGTTTTCATGCGGTGGCTCCTCGGATGGCAGCATCTTGCTCCGCAAACACAGCTGGCAGGCGAAGACGGGCTGCTCGAAGCACTCTCGAAGCTGGAAGGCTTTGAAGCGCCGGCAGTCGAGTGGGAAAAGACGATACTGCCATCCCGTGTCGCGAACTACGATCCCCGCTGGCTCGACCGGCTTTGTCTATCTGGCGCTGTCGGATGGGGCCGCGTCTCTCCACACCCGGCGTTCCATGAGGGAAACGGAAGTGGGCCGCGGCGCGTGATTCCGACGAACGCGGCGCCCATCACATTTTATCTGCGTGACTCGGCCAGTTGGCTCGACTATGCACTCCGTGCTCAAAAAGTCGATGACAAGAACCTCTCACAGGCCCTCACGCCGAACGCCTTGCGTGTCTGGGAACTTCAAAAGAGAAAAGGGGCGTGCTTTGCCGAGGAAATCCAGCGGAGCCTCGGGCTGAGCTCGATTGAGGTTCAGTATGCGTTATGGGAATTGGCTGCCGCTGGACTTGCCGCCGCGGATGGGTTCGATCAGCTGCGGGCGATGATTGATTCCGATCGCCGGCAGGCTGCGAACACTTCCTATCGCAGGGTCCGTAACGCGGCAGGCAGGTGGTCATTATTCCGGGCTGATGCTCCGGTTCCCGTGGACGCAATCGAGCAGGCTCGGTATGAAGATGTCTCCATCGAATCTGCCGCGCGTACACTGCTCAATCGGTACGGGGTCGTCTTCCGCGACCTGCTCATTCTCGAATCCAATATCCCACGCTGGGGAATTCTCCTTCGCATGTTTCGTCGACTTGAAGATCGAGGGCAGGTTCGCGGAGGCCGGTTCGTAAGCGGCTTTGGAGGAGAGCAGTTCGCGCTTCCTGATGTTCTCGACAGCTTACGAGCGGCAAAGAATCAAGGCCAGCAATGCGATGTGACCATCGCGGGAGCCGATCCCGTGAATCTGATTGGAATCCTCATTCCTGGAGAGCGTGTTCCCGCGGTGCCGGGTCGAACGTGTACCATCACGAGCCGGATACTCGAGCTGTCCGGCCCGATTCGCGCAGCGCGGGGCGGGTATTCGCAGCGACGAGTCCCAATTCAACAGGCATCTCATGCGAGCGCTCGAATCGAACCTCGGCAAGCCGAGCTGATTTGATGTGCCTGGATCGGCTTTGGAATCGAGCCGGACAACGAAAGAATTGCTTCCTGGAGGTTGAAGCGATTCTCGAAGCACGGTTAATGAGCGCGGTGATCTGTTTCGTCTGCTGATATGTAAATGCCACTTGTCCGGAAAGGCGACAACCGCCCTAAACTCGAAACATCAGGCTGTGGACGTTCTCCCGCGCGGCTGCCGATCCGCGGGATGATTGGACAAACACGCGATGGATCGACATTGCCAAAGCACTGTCACCCTAGTCTCGCTTGCCCAAACTGCTTCATCCAGGTCGAAGGCGAATTCAATGAGTCAAAACGCGAGTTCTGAGTGAATCACCGCCCAACGGGAAACTACCCGCTTGTGGTCGCATTCGTTGGGTAATCATGCTAACGCTCGAGTGCAATCGTCTTACCCGCAGAGACGCATACAAGGCGATGCTCTTCGAGCTCGCATCTCGCGCGCTCCATCTCAACATTCTTCTGAGCCGTAAGATCCAAATACACTTGGGAAAACGCCGAGGAACGAGCCTCTGTGTACTCGCCGAGCGCAGCTTCATAAGCTCGTTCGAGGTCTCGACAAAACAGACAATTCATAGAAACGACCTCGACGATCTGCCAGTCCAACTGCAGCTTCAGAATTGTCTTGGCTCAGAAACAACCAGTGAGCTCTATCGAATCGGCTGGCCAACGTAATGTGAGTAAAACGCGCCCATTTCTACTGCACAAGAGCAACCAGTCCGAATCGGGCGGGTGGACAAGAGAGCACAGTCCAGTGGAGGCGTCCGACAAACGCATGCATGAGTGGTTCGACTTCCGTGAGCCGTCGATCAGTTTGTAGCCGACGATACCCGGGTTTATCAGTTGCGAGAGAGTTCTTAATAAACCGCCAGAATGCTGCATCGAACCTTCTCTGCAATGTTATGTACGGTACCTCCCCAGACACGTGAGACCGCGCTCGAGTGGTGACGCCGGCCGATTACAAGAAGGTCGGCGCCCCACTTTGCGATGTGTTCGACGATGGCCTGCACTTCATCGCCTTCGACAATACTTCCCTCAACGGTGATTCCGCGCTCCTCAGCGTGCTTTATCCCTTCACTCTGCAAGTTCCTGTAAAACGCATTACGTTCCTCTAATAGCGCCTGTCGCGCTCCAGGCAATTCAGAGTCCATAAATGCAGCGTAGACAGGAAGGGGCTCGCTTACGGTCAAGAGTCGCAGCTCCGCCTTCAACTCCCTTGCCAAGTCGACCCCGCTCGACAGCGCCAGTTTCGCCTCCGCCGATTCATCAAAGGCGATCATGATCTTCTTGTACACTCGAAATCTCCTCAATCGACTGCCATATTGCGGGCCGCGATCTTCGGCCTTGCGGCCAATTCATAGCAGCGAGAAATTAGTGTAGCGCAGCGGAGTTGATGGGCCACAAAACGCCCGAAACCGGCAAAGCGCCAGCCTGGAAGCTCGATGGCTGACGCGACCTGAAGCCGTCAGTTAATTGCTTGGATTGCGATACCGGTCTTTCCAGCTTGGGCGACCTACATCGAGGCGAGAGCCTGGCGTGCCACTTGAACCTCGGCAGCTAGCACTCTCAAGACTGCATATAGATGGCCGGCTGATCCCGAACGAGCGCCACAAAATCGCTTTTGGCGACGAAGCCAATATCCGAGCCTTGGCGAGCAAGAGCCGACAACGAGTAGGGTCGATTGCAAGACGTCGCTGGTAGACCAAGCACGGCCCCCGGATCGGCGCCATCGCTGAATCGATCATCCTTCTAGGCCGTGCTCCGGGGCTTTCAGTAATTACAGAGGGAGTTGAAACTAAGGAACAGCGGGATTCTCTCGTCAGCCTTGACGCAAATGGTCAACTTCTGAAACTCAAGCCTGGCAAGCGGAGATCCTCCTACTTCTGCTATTCAGAGATGCGCAGGCAAGCATCGTCGAACACATAGCCTTGCGGTTCGCGATCATCCCTTTCCACCAGTTTGAATCGCAGAGCACACGCTCGAAAGACCGCGCAACCAGCTCACCGTTTCTCGCCCATCGGCGCGGATTCAGCCTTGAGTGAGTTTACTTCTTTAAAGAGGCTTGAATCGCCTTCTGATTTGCGAGAATCTCTTTCTGATTCGCGAGAATCGTGCGGAGCGAGCCTTGGTTCTTTTTGATGACTGCTTGGTTTGCGAGAATCGACTTCTGGTTTTTCAGAATGGATGATTGATGGCCAAGAATCTTTTTCTGGTTCGTGACGAATTGCTTATCTGACATAGGTTCTCCCTCTACCGTGAGTCGATCGACATCTTAAAGCCGTGAGAAACAACTGTCCTCAGTCTGAGGGTGGCAATAAGTCTCCAACTATCGATGGAGCTTGGAGATCCAAGACGCCAGTTCCGATTCCGGTCGCAGTAGGGACGATCATCGCTGACCGCCCCCTGCGCGGTTGGATCGCGAAGCAAGTCTCGCTCTCGCCGAGTCAATGTTGACCCGGACCCGCTTTGGTGGCTTGAAGACCGATTTCGAAGTGAGCGATTCCAGGCTCTGCCTGACGAAGGTATCATTCACAGCGTGCGCAGATTTATACGATGGCTGATTCCCATATTGTTGATCGTGGCACTGATGGTAGCCATATATGTCAGCCGCGTGCAGCTTCGACGGATGGCAATTGCGGCGTCAGTTTATCGAGCAGGTATATTCACTGCACCGCCTCCAACCGCTGGTGAATCACGATGGCATAGGGTTCGAGCCGCGGCTCAGTTTTACTGGGATTTTTCGCAAATTCCTACTGCAAGACAAAAACGGCTTGAATTGGTCGACCCAGCTTTGCGACCGCTTGTGAAAGAGATCAATCGGCGCCAGGCTGCAGGCGAAGACATGCACTACTCGATGCATATCTATCGCGAGGTCCGTTGGTTGTTGAACTTCACTTCAGATATTGCAACCACTAATGCGAGGGTTTCCGCTCTCCGCCAGAGTTTAACGCAAACGGAAGAACAGAAACTCGCCCGCGAGCAGCAGTTCTCAGACGGAAGCTGGGGTTTGGGAATCAATGCGTGGTACCTGAGGTTCTATTACTCGGTCGATGACGTCCAGAAGTGCCTCTCTGCTCCCCGCTATCCTCTGACGTTCCTGGATCGAATTAATTCTCCTGAAAAGCTCGTTTCCCAGCTCGATTCGGATCTCTTCGATGACTTCACCAAGACAGGCGTATTCAACCGCGAAGAATTGGACGAGACGTTTTCCGGCGTCACTCGTTTGCTCTTTCAGACTCGGCCAACTGGATGCTACGCATTTCATCCGCAACTCAAGGACACACTGCGTGCTTTTGTGGACCGCTGGCAGAATCCGGTGACAGGCTGCTGGGGACAATGGTTGGTAGATCGGCAAGGCAGCGTCTGGAAGATGGACGACATGGGAATGACCTTCCATGTCATATCTGATCTCAAGGGCGAAGTGCAGCACAAGGACAAAATCGCTCGCCGCCTGCTGCAGCTGGACCGCGTTAATTTCCCAGCGGGAATCCTATTCGATGGCCACTACGAGAATCACCTGAATTGGGACGCAGTGAAGATCTTCAGATCGGCGTGGCCGAATCTTGACGATGATACCCGACAACGGGTGCGTGGAGAGATTTCTGGCATGCTCAAATGGTGCCTAACCAAGTCTTACCAGCCAGACGGTTCGTTTGAGGTGAGCGATTTAGATGACACCCAGGGAGACGCTTTCAGATACGGGATTTGGTTTCTGCAGGAAACCGGATACTTCCAACGCAAAGACAGGTTTTGGACCGATCAAGACTTTCCGGATTCCAAAGCTGTCCACGACCAGATCGAAGCCAAGCTGAGGTCGATCGGGCTTAGCGATCCAGCGTTGAAAGAAGCATATGAGACAGTGCATGCCATGGATTAATGTGGCGCCGATTCTGCAGTTGGACCCTGGTCGCCTCTGATAGGCGCTCCGTAGCAAGTGGGGCTTCGATTTTTGTCACGATGCGACTCTGCGAGTTCCGGTTGGAGGGTCATCCAACCGGAAATTATCATTTGAGCAACAGGCGGGGTGGATGTTGCCGAAAGAGTAATTGAAGAGTAGCCCACCATCCGACCGGAACCCGGCATCTTAGTCGTTCCAACGTGCGATCAACCTCACCACTGGCCACGCGAGGAGCACCCCACCCATGCGCCGCACCCGTTCAGGAGAGATGGCACATGAATGGGGAACTCTGTTAAGCTCTGCGGCCTTCCACTTACGCTACTTCTTTACCGGCACTGGTTGTGGGCGCTGTGGATGCGGCTGGATGCGAGTAATCCGCTGCTCATACGAGCCTCGCGCGTTTGGCGGTTCGTGCTGGACTGGGTGGGGGGTCGAGGAGTTTGGGCCGTGATGCATTTTCCTCTGGTAACTGGTCGTGCAAAACCACCTTGAGCAGCGACTTGTGAACCCGAATGCCGCCATTGTAATCAATGTAGCCGAGCT